>Ga0209199_1000155_pt1 | contig 106987 bp, 76 predicted proteins | sample COGITO_mtgs_1105_7_FD_184805 | JGI IMG/M metagenome (GOLD analysis project Ga0209199, IMG submission 184805) | Pelagic marine microbial communities from North Sea - COGITO_mtgs_110523 (SPAdes) (version 2) | ecosystem: Environmental > Aquatic > Marine > Epipelagic ... | reverse complement strand
CTTGGACTCAAAAAGGAGACACCCGTGACTATGATGATCAGTTCGGTGCTTCTTTAGCGCTTTCGGCCTCAGGGAATATCTATGCTGCCTCTGAACCGTCTTTTGATCCCCCTGGATTTAATGATGCCGGTAGAATTCTTATCCTCGGAGAGCAGGTCTCTGTATCTGCATCAGGAACAGTGGTCTCTGATCCTAATGGAAATACCTATACCCCAGGTAGCAATGCCTATCTCTCCCCAACCAACGCAGCCGCAATAACAGATCTTGATGCCAATTCAGTCAAAGACTTTTTAGAAGTCCCCGCTATTACCATTTCAGGACAGCCGTCCAATACAATTGGATATATAAGTTATATTACATCCTTTACCGTTACTGCCACCTCTGCTGTTACATCGATTAGTTATCAGTGGCAATATGCCACTTCAGTTACCGCAACTACTTGGACCAATATTACCGATTCAGATCCCTATTCTGGAGGGTTATCTCCTACATTAAATATATCTAATATCACTACTTCGTTAAATGGTTATCAGTACCGAGTGCTACTGACCAACTCCTGTGGAGGGTATACAGTAACTTCTACCCAGGCAACTCTCACGGTTCAGAACTCGGATTGTGATGGCGATGGTACTACAGATGACTCAGATACCGATGATGATAATGATGGTGTATTGGATGTTAATGATTTGTATCCATGCGATCCCACTGAATCTGCAGATACAGATGGAGACGGTGTGGGAGATAATGCTGATATTGATGATGACAATGATGGAATCCTAGACACCTATGAAGATACCGCTGGGGCAAGTAATGATATCGATGGGGATGGTATTGTCAATAGTAAAGATTTAGACGCTGACGGGGATGGATGTTATGATGTATCAGAAGCCGGCCTTTCCGATCCTGATGGGGATGGATTACTTGGAGATGGATTTAATCTATCGGATTCCTCGTCCTACAATTTTATAAATCACATTCAGGCAAATAGTGGTTTTGGTGGAATTGGATGGTCTAATGATTTTGAGCCCAATTATACCGGTCAAGGTGTTGACATTTCTGCAGATGGAAATATTGTAGTATATGGATCAAAAGTATATGACGGAGACAATGGAACTGATAGTGGCTATGCAGCTGTATACCAGAGATCGACAAGTGGTACAAGCTCTTGGACATTGATGGGTGAATTCTTCGGAACAGCAGCAAATGATTGGTTTGGACAAACGGTATCAATAAATGGTCCTGGAACTGTTATTGCCGTGGGGTCGCATATAAGCGAACCCAATGGAGGAAGCAACAGAGGAGCCGTTTATATTTACAGATACAACCCCAATTCATCAATGTGGATTCAGGATGCGGTTGTTACTACGACCGATACCACTAACAACGAATATTTTGGCCATGCAGTCTCATTAAACCATGAAGGGAACCGTCTGGCCGTTGGAGTGCCTAACAATGATGATGGAGGCTCTAATGCCGGTGAGGTTAAAGTCTATCAGTACAACAGTGGTACTTCCTCTTGGGATCTAATTGGGGATGTAAATGGGGATTCTAATAATGACTATTTTGGATTTGCAGTGAAAATGAATAAAGCAGGGGATCGATTTGTGGCCTCTGCTCCTTATGGAGACGCCAACGGAAGTGATTCTGGTGAAGCATCTGTTTATCAGTACAATGGTAGCTCTTGGTCAAGGGTAGGCGCAGTTATTCCAGGATATTCATCTAGTGATTACTTTGGAACAGTTGCTATTAATGGCGCTGGGGATAGAATTGCATTTAGCGAGGGAGATAGAAATTATAGACGGATACTCATTTATCAGGAAAACTCAGGTACTTGGTCGCTTCATGGGACGCTCACTAATGATGCATCCATTTATGGTGATAGTTATAGCGGGTCGTCTATCGACTTTAATGAACAGGGTAATATTATTGCAGTAGGAGCGGCTAGGAGTACCGGTAGTGTAAGGCTTTATGAGTATCAGACAGATACTTGGAATCAGATTGGAGATACCAGAGACTACAATGATGAATTTGGAGCTTCAGTAGCTCTGTCTGCCAATGGTTATATTTATGCAGCCTCTGAACCGTATTTTGATCCCCCTGGATTGAGTAATGCTGGTAGAATTCTAATCATTGGGCAGCAATTATCCATTTCTTCCTCAGGAACTGTAATCTCAGATGCCGATGGGAATACATTTACTACTGGCAGCAATGCCTATCTATCTGCTACCAATTCTTCTTCAATTATTGACGCCAATAGCAATGGAATAAAAGACTTTTTAGAAGTTCCACCAATAAGTATCAGTGGTATTTTATCAAATACAAATGTTGCTATCAACTATAGTGCAACTATATCCCCTTCGGTTTCTGTAACAGGATCGGTTACCTATCAGTGGCAAAAAAGTAGTCCTAGCAATCCCTCAGAATTTACAGATATCCCAAATGCTGTTCCATATGGTGATGTTAACACAATAAGACTTATCATCAATCCTGCAACCAATTCCATTGACGGAGAAAATTATCGATTGAAAGTCTATGGCGGTTGTGATGGTGTTTATTCGGTGGTAAGCTCTATAACAACGCTAAATGTCCAAGCGGATAATGATGGGGATGGCGATCCAGACATTACGGATCCAGATGATGACAATGATGGACTTACTGACGTTTATGAAATAAGTGCACAAACCACAACAACAACCATTAACTGCTCTGCTTCCATAACCTGTCTAGACCCTATGAATCCCGATTCTGACGGAGATGGAGTGAATGACAACGAAGACCAGTTTCCTTGTGATGATTCAAAATCATCTGATATTGATGGAGATTGTATTGATGATTCAAACGACAATGATGATGATAATGATGGAGTCGATGACAATTTTGACGAATTCCCTCTTGATTCCGCAGAACAATATGATCATGATGGAGATTCAATTGGAGACAATGCTGACTTGGATGATGATAATGATGGTATTTTGGATACCGACGAAGGCGCCGTTTTCAATACCTATACTGTAGGGTCAAACACTTATACAGGATTAGGATCAGCAGTTGATACGGATGGGGATGGATTGCAAAATCACTTTGATTTAGATACTGATGGGGATGGCTGTTTCGATGTGATTGAATCAGGATATTTAGATCCAGACAATAACGGGGTATTGGGAACTACCTCAGTTACCTTTTCAATCACTGGAACCGCACTCACTGGAGATGCTCAAGCTGATCAGTTTGGTTATTCAACTGCTGTAAATGGAGCAGGAACCATCATTGCAGTGAGCGCCTATCAAAATGATAGTAACGGTCAAGATTCAGGACATGTAAAAACTTATCAACTGGAAGCTGGTGCATGGACACAATTGGGTACAAGTATAAATGGTTATTCTGCAGGCGAACTTTTTGGTAGCTCTATTGACATTGATAATATTGGTTCGAGAATGGTGGTGGGTGCTCCCAAAAATAGTAACAATGGCCAATTTTCAGGTAATGCAAAAATATTCGACTACAACACTACAACCTCAAGTTGGACATTAGTAGGGTCCATCAATGGTCAAGCAGCTGGGGATGGATTTGGTTCCTCTGTAAGTATTAACAGCAATGGAGATACAGTAGTTATTGGAGCCTATCAGAGTGATGGGGATGGAACTACCCAAGACATTGGTCAGGTAAAAGTTTACAGATTGCGGGGAGGGAGTTGGACTCAAATCGGTCAAGCAATAGAAGGAGAAAACAGCGGTGATTTATTTGGCCGATCGGTAGATATAAATGACTCTGGAGACACGATCATTATTGGTGCCAATCAAAATGATGGTGTCGCTCAAAATGCGGGTCATGCAAGAATTTTCAGTTATAACGGTACAAGTTGGAATCAATTAGGGGGTGACTTAGAAGGGGATGCGTCAGGAGATTTCTTTGGGTGGGATGTATCCATAAATGGTTCAGGAGATATTGTGGCTGTATCCTCACAAAACAATAGTAATATCAATACTGAGGGTGGTTTGGTAAGAATTTATGCATACAATGGCATACGTTGGAATCAAATCGGTTCAGATTTATATGGTGATTCAGACTATGCTTATTTTGGTTACTCCATAGATTTGAACCAAAATGGGCGATTCATTGCCATTGGTGGATATGGTAAAAATACCAATACAGGATATGTTCAATCCTACCAATACAGAAATGCAGAATGGGAGCAGGTAGCACAAGATATCAATGGCACGGAGACTGGTGAGCAATTTGGATACGCACTTGATACCAATAATGCCGGTAACAGAATTATAGTGGGTGCTAATTTTAATGATAATGCGTTTCCTTCTGCAGGTCGCGCTGCATTTTTTGACTCGGGAGCACTGTTGGTCACCTCAACCGGAAAAGTCCTTGAAGACTCCGCTGGAGTAACCTATATTGACGGAGTAAATGCCTATAATAGTCCTCCCCTAGACAGAGATGGCAATGGTATTTATGACTTTTTGGAGGTAACCCGACCAAACTTTGAAGAACAACCCTCTTCTGTTTCTGCAATTGTGGGTGAAAATCGAAGCTTTACTAGCTCGGTAACCTTCTTTACTACATTTGATTTGCAATGGCAAATCTCATTGAACTCTGGGGCAACCTGGAGTGACCTAAGTTCCTCTACAAATATCTCTGGTGTAAATTCTCCAACTCTAGAGATTTCAAATATTGAGATCTCCCAAGATCAAAACCAATTTAGAGTAGCTGCTATCCCTTTTTGTGGGGATACGGTTTATTCCAATCCAGCTGTCCTTTCCATCAATGTAACAAATACCTGTCCAACGATTGAAAACCCAATTCCAGACATTACCTTGGATGAGGATTCTGTTAGCTCTACTATTGATATAAGCTCGGTATTTGATGATATTGATGGTCAAGTGTTAACATATACAATTTCTAATACAGAGACTTCCATATTATCGGTAACATTATCGGGTACAACAATAACCTATGAGCCACAACCCAACCAAAATGGAACTGCAACAGTCACCGTATTTGCCGATGATGGGTATTCACCCGTTCAAGACGGGCTTATACTTTATCTAGACGCTGCTAATCCTGATTCTTACTCTGGTTCAGGAAATACCTGGTATGATTTAAGTGGGAATGATAATGATTTCACCCTTTTTGGTAACCCATCATATAATACAAATGTAAATGGAGGAGTAATCAATTTTGATGAAGTTAATGATAAGGCGGAGAGGGACAATCTTTTAAGCAGAAGTAAATACACCAAGTTGGCATTTTTCTACCCAAGATCGGCAACTGAGAACATTATTGGAGGGGAAGGTGGTGATGGGCATACTCTTTGGATGAGAAATAGGAATAACGAAATTTTTGCCGGGCATGGAAATGTCTCATGGGAAACTATTAGCTACCAACCCAATGGAGGCAACTCTATATTAAATAGTTGGCATTTTAGTGCCGTATCATTTAGTAATATAGATGGTTGGAAGATGTATTATAATGGCCAGCAATTAGCTACTAGTAATAATACCACTGAGTTTACAAACGCATCTACAGGGGTTAAAATCGGATCTCATGACAATGGGAATTGGTTTGATGGTTACATTCCAGTAGTTTTATTATACGACCGTGTTCTTACTGCAGATGAAATTCAAACCAACTATAATTATTTTGCCGAGAGGTATGGTCTTGCCAAGCTTGGAGATACGTGTAATACATTTGACACCTTTTTAATCAACATCACACCAGTTAATGATATTCCTTTAACAGTTAGTGATACCCTGACAGTTGATGAGGCGGCAATAGTTTCTATTACAGATTCTGGATCTCCAACCCTAATTGGAAATGATATAGATATTGATGGGGATTCGCTAACATCAATTATAGTTGACCCGCCTACTAATGGCTCACTAACAATAAATCCTGATGGAAGTTTCTCATACAATCATGATGGATCAGAAACCACTTCCGACACTTTTACGTATAAGGCCAATGACGGTACCGACGATGGAAATACGGTTTCGGTAACCGTTGTAATCAACCCCATTAACGATCCACCCATTGGAATTCAAGATTTTGTAATCGGTATTTCTGGCGGTACAGTAACCCAAACCACTACTGGAAGTGATACGCTGATCGGCAATGATACCGATGCTGAAAATGATGCTTTGACCCTAGATACCACGGTTGTGCTCTCTCCTGCTTATGGGACAGTAACACTCAATGCAAATGGCACTTTTGCATACACCCATAATGGTACCTCAACTTCAACCACCGATCTATTTACTTATCGAGTTTTCGATGGAACTGACTATAGTGCAGCTACCTCAGTGACCATATCATTTAGTGAATTACCTGTTGGAATTTCAGATCAAATTACCCTCAATGAGGGGGAGACCAGTAATCAACTTTTGGGCGGTAGCTATAGCGTTCTGACCAACGATACGGATGGTGATGGCGATCCGATTACGGCGGTTTTAATCTCTGACCCAAGCTTTGGAACATTAACCTTAAACGCAGATGGAACCTTCAGTTATACTCATGACGATTCTGAGAATCTATCGGATCAATTCATCTATGCCCCAAATGATGGCTTTGCCAATGGTCTGGATACCACTGTTAACATTACCATTACTCCAGTCAATGACCCACCCATTGGAATGGCTGATGTCATTCAAGTGGATGAGGGAGGAACCGTATCCCAAACTTCAGCTGCTGCAACTTCTGTAATTTCAAATGATACAGATGCCGAAGGTGATAGTTTAACAGCAAGCTTGGTCACTGATGTAACCAACGGAAACCTGTCGTTAAATTCCAGCGGAACGTTTAGCTACGTTCATGATGGATCGGAAACCACCACCGATACTTTCACCTACAGAATCAATGATGGACTGGTGTTCAGTGAACTGGTCACTGTTACCATAAACATTAACCCAATCAGCGATCCACCCATTACGGTATCAGATTCATTGGAGGTTAATGAAGCGGGTAGTGTTACTCTTACCACAACTGGATCTTCAACTCTTTTGGATAATGACAGTGATATTGAAGATGACCCACTAACTGCTGTTATTGTTACCAATCCCAACTACGGTAGTTTAACATTGAACCCAGATGGAAGTTTTAATTATGTACAAGATGGATCCGACGTTACTTCGGATACCTTTAGCTATAAATCGAACGATGGGACATCTGATGGTAATACCGTCACTGTCACCATTACAATTAATCCTACAAATGACGCTCCTGTTGGAGTAAATGACGCAGCTGATGTAGCATTTGGAGGGACTGTTTCACTAACCAATACTGGGAATAGTTCAGTGTTGGACAACGATACAGATGTAGAGGGAGATAGTCTTAGTGCTACTTTGATTGCCTCCCCCTCTTTTGGTAGCTTAACCCTTAACGCTGATGGAAGTTTTATCTATTCCCATGGGGGTATATCCACATCCTCTACTGATTCATTTACTTATCTACCCCATGACGGTAATTTGGACGGCAACATTACTACAGTAACATTATCGATAAATCTTCCACCGATAACGGTGTCAGATACCATCAACCTGAATGAAGGAGAAACTTCCAATTCACTATTTGGCGGTGGTCAAAATGTACTGATCAATGACAGTGATCCTGAAGGAGAATTAATTTCTGCAAGCTTGGTATCTTCTCCTTCTTTCGGAACCATTACCTTAAATGTTATTGGAACATTCCTCTATGAACACGACGGTTCTGAAACCACCACAGACAGCTTCCAGTATCGTGCTTTCGATGGATCAGTTCTCGGAAATATTGTATCTGTAACAATTAATATAACTCCCGTAAATGATGCGCCAATCGCATCAAATTTTGAAATTAATGTGAATGAAGGTAGTAGTGTAGCGACTTCTACAGTAGGAGAAAGTGACATGAACGAATATCTCGAAGATGCTGAAGAGGATAACACCAGTGTTTCTATTGTATCCAGTCCAACCTATGGTACAATCACCCTTAACGGTGATGGAACATTCTCTTATACAAATTCAAGTACTGGAATTGATCATGATTACTTTACTTACAGGGGGAATGATGGGTCAGTCGACAGTAATGTAGCAACTGTTACCGTAAACATAATCTCAACAAGAGATTTTGATGGTGATGGTATTTTTGATTATATAGATTTAGATGATGATAATGACGGACTTCTAGACAGTTATGAAGACTCTGTTGGGGCAAATGACGATTTAGATGGAGATGGAAATGTTAATAGTAAAGACTTAGACAGTGATGGAGACGGATGTTTTGATGTTACAGAAGTGGGACTGTCTGATAATGACAATGATGGTTCAATTGGATCAGGGACTTTATCTGTCACAGCAACAGGAACAATAATTAGCGATTCAAATGGAACAAGTTTTTATCACGGAACTAATGCTTATTTATCTTCAACTAATCCATCTGCTATAGTAGACATTGATTCAAACGGAGTAAAAGATTTTCTTGAAATCCCTTCATTTTCAGTAAATAATCAACCCACATCAATCACAACAGCCGAAAATGGTTCAGGATCATTTACCGTCAGCATAAGCTCGGCTTCTACATCTCCAACATACCAATGGCAATTTGCAACCCCCACTGCTCCATCCACATGGATTACCATTTCAGAAGGAGGGTCCTATTCTGGTGCCACCTCATCGAGTTTATTAATATCTCCCACCTTAGCATCCTACAACAATTACCAATACCGAGTAATTTACAGTAACAATTGTGGAGGGGTTTCAGAAACGACCAACACCGCTACCCTTACCATAGGCTTAGCACCCAACACCGTAACGGATTCCATCAATGTTGACGAGGCAGCTACGGTAACCTTAACTGCCAGTGGCTCATCTACCTTATTGGATAATGATACCGATACCAATGGAGATTCCCTCACTGCCGTTTTAGTAAGTTCACCCACCTATGGTACGCTAACATTAAATCCAAATGGAACATTTAGCTATGTTCATGATGGATCAGAGACTACAACTGATACTTTTAGTTATAAAGCTAATGATGGCTTCCTTGATGGAAATACCGTAACCATTACCATTACCATAAACCCAATTAATGATGCTCCGCTAACTGTTAGTGATACAATTACTTTAGATGAGGGTGGAACAGTGTCACTCACCACCACTGGTTCCTCCACGCTTCTTGCAAATGATACAGATGCTGAAGGTGATTCCTTAACAGCAATAGGTGTTAGCTCTCCAACTAATGGTACTCTGACACTGAATGCTAATGGGACATTCAGCTATGTCCATAATGGATCAAATACCACTACTGATACCTTTAGCTATAAAGCTAATGACGGAACAGTAGATGGAAATACTGTTACAATCAGCATAACTATTAATCCAGTCAACGACATCCCTCTTACCGTTAGTGATACACTAACTTTAGATGAAGCAGGTACTGTAACTCTAACAGCTAGTGGATCATCCACCCTACTAGATAATGACACTGACGCTGAAGGAGATAGCTTAACAGCAATCGGTGTTACCTCTCCTACTAATGGTACTCTGACGTTAAATTCTAATGGAACATTTAGCTATGTTCACGATGGCTCAGAAACTACAACTGATACTTTTAGTTATAAAGCTAATGATGGAACAGACGATGGAAATACCGTAACCATTACCATTAACATAAATCCAATTAATGACGCTCCTGTTGCTGTTGGTGATACACTTATGGGAATCTATAGCGCCACTGTTACATTAACCAATCTGGGAAGTTCAACCCTAATGGATAATGATTATGATCCTGAAGGTAGTTCCATTACTGCAAGTACTACTTTGTCTTCTAATCCAACCTACGGCAGTGCAGTTGTTAACGCCAATGGCACATTTAGCTATACACACAATGGTACCTCTACACCTACAACAGATACCTTCTCCTACACAGTCTTTGATGGTAATAGCTACAGTTCTCCTGCTACTGTAACTATTACATTTACTATACCTCCAGTTGGGGTAGCGGATCAAATCACAGTAAGTGAAGCAGCTACTATAACAACTCTTACAGCTGGAGTTACAAGTGTACTGGCCAATGATTCCGATCCCGACGGTGACCCCATCACTGCAGTACTGCTTACCAATCCATCTTATGGAATCCTGATCTTTAACACCGATGGTAGCTTTAGCTATGCCCATGACGGATCAGAAACTACTTCAGATACTTTTTCTTATGCCCCCAATGATGGATTCATCAATGGTAATACTGTTACTGTAACCATTACCATCAACCCAGTCAATGATCTTCCCATTACTGTAAGTGATACCCTGACAGTCGATGAAGCAGGAACCGTTAGCCTAACAGCAAGTGGTTCTTCTACACTATTGGATAATGACTCTGATCCCGATGGAGATTTACTCACAGCAGTTGTCGTCAACAATCCATCCTATGGAAACTTGACGCTCAATAGTAGCGGTACATTTAGTTATACACACGATGGGTCGGAAACCACCTCGGATACCTTCTCCTATAAAACCAACGATGGAAATGATGATGGAAATACGGTCATGGTTAATATCACCATAAATAATGTAGCTCCTGTGACCATCATTGATAATATAATTTTAGATGAAGGGGGTACGGTCACACTTACCACTAATAGCTCCTCATCTTTACTTACTAATGATACAGATACGGGGAGTGATTCATTGACCGCAATAGGTGTTAGCACTCCTACCAATGGAACACTAACACTAAATCCTGATGGAACTTTCAGCTACATCCATGATGGATCTAATACCACTACTGATACCTTTAGCTACAAAGCTAATGATGGAACAGTAGATGGGAATACTGTAACAATCACCATAACCATTAATCCAGTTAACGATATCCCCCTTACCGTAAGCGACACCCTTACTGTTGATGAAGCAGGTACTGTAACTCTGACTGCTAGTGGGTCATCCACCCTACTGGATAATGACACCGATTCTGAAGGAGACAGCTTAACGGCTATCGGGGTAACCCCTCCCACTAATGGTACGCTAACATTAAATCCAAATGGAACATTTAGCTATGTTCATGATGGATCAGAGACTACAACTGATACTTTTAGTTATAAAGCTAATGATGGCTTCCTTGATGGAAATACCGTAACCATTACCATTACCATAAACCCAATTAATGATGCTCCGCTAACTGTTAGTGATACAATTACTTTAGATGAGGGTGGAACAGTGTCACTCACCACCACTGGTTCCTCCACGCTTCTTGCAAATGATACAGATGCTGAAGGTGATTCCTTAACAGCAATAGGTGTTAGCTCTCCAACTAATGGTACTCTGACACTGAATGCTAATGGGACATTCAGCTATGTCCATAATGGATCAAATACCACTACTGATACCTTTAGCTATAAAGCTAATGACGGAACAGTAGATGGAAATACTGTTACAATCAGCATAACTATTAATCCAGTCAACGACATCCCTCTTACCGTTAGTGATACACTAACTTTAGATGAAGCAGGTACTGTAACTCTAACAGCTAGTGGATCATCCACCCTACTAGATAATGACACTGACGCTGAAGGAGATAGCTTAACAGCAATCGGTGTTACCTCTCCTACTAATGGTACTCTGACGTTAAATTCTAATGGAACATTTAGCTATGTTCACGATGGCTCAGAAACTACAACTGATACTTTTAGTTATAAAGCTAATGATGGAACAGACGATGGAAATACCGTAACCATTACCATTAACATAAATCCAATTAATGACGCTCCTGTTGCTGTTGGTGATACACTTATGGGAATCTATAGCGCCACTGTTACATTAACCAATCTGGGAAGTTCAACCCTAATGGATAATGATTATGATCCTGAAGGTAGTTCCATTACTGCAAGTACTACTTTGTCTTCTAATCCAACCTACGGCAGTGCAGTTGTTAACGCCAATGGCACATTTAGCTATACACACAATGGTACCTCTACACCTACAACAGATACCTTCTCCTACACAGTCTTTGATGGTAATAGCTACAGTTCTCCTGCTACTGTAACTATTACATTTACTATACCTCCAGTTGGGGTAGCGGATCAAATCACAGTAAGTGAAGCAGCTACTATAACAACTCTTACAGCTGGAGTTACAAGTGTACTGGCCAATGATTCCGATCCCGACGGTGACCCCATCACTGCAGTACTGCTTACCAATCCATCTTATGGAATCCTGATCTTTAACACCGATGGTAGCTTTAGCTATGCCCATGACGGATCAGAAACTACTTCAGATACTTTTTCTTATGCCCCCAATGATGGATTCATCAATGGTAATACTGTTACTGTAACCATTACCATCAACCCAGTCAATGATCTTCCCATTACTGTAAGTGATACCCTGACAGTCGATGAAGCAGGAACCGTTAGCCTAACAGCAAGTGGTTCTTCTACACTATTGGATAATGACTCTGATCCCGATGGAGATTTACTCACAGCAGTTGTCGTCAACAATCCATCCTATGGAAACTTGACGCTCAATAGTAGCGGTACATTTAGTTATACACACGATGGGTCGGAAACCACCTCGGATACCTTCTCCTATAAAACCAATGATGGAAATAATGATGGAAATACCGTAACCATTAACATTACTATAAATCCAATTAACGATGCTCCTATTGCAGAAGCAGACATCATCATCATTGACGACAATGGCAATATGATCAGTCCGATCAACCTCAAAGACAACGATTACGATCCCGATGGAGACAGTTTTACTGTTTCGGTTACGAGTTACCCCCAAAGTGGATTTGTCTCCATCACCTCAACTGGAGATGTCGATTTTGACTTTAGAGGAGTAGAATACATGCAATCCTACCAGGAATACATTACATCTGAAAATGATTCGCTTAGTACTCATTCGTCTTCTACTACTGGAAACGACAATGCCAACAGGAGGTTAACTTCGGGATTGGCCTCAAGGGTCGAGATCATTACAGTCGAAGAACAAATTGATGCCTTTAACTACAAAATCAATGACGGCACTTTAGACAGTCAAATAGCTACTGTTAGCATATTTATGAGAAGAACGATGATCATTGAAACTGAAGAACCCGATCCCAATACTGACTCGGACGATGATGGTATAAATGACGAGGAAGAAAAGGAAGACGGAACCGATCCCAATGATCCGGATACAGATGGGGATGGCTTAACTGATGGGGAGGAAAAAGAAATAGGGACTGACCCACTTGACCCTGATACAGATAATGATGGAATAGAAGACGGTTACGAAGTTGATAATGAAACCGATCCTTTGGATCCCGATACCGATGGGGATGACATTCAGGATGGTGAGGATGACTTCCCAAGCGATCCAAACAAAGATAAGGACACCGACAGTGACGGAATCAGTGATGACGAGGACACTGATGATGATGGTGATGGCATTTCGGATGAAGAAGAAGAGGAAAATGGAACCGATCCCAAAAACCCAGATACCGATGGTGATGGAATTGATGATGGAACAGAAAAAGAAGTGGGCACAGATCCCAACGATCCTGATACTGACAGCGATGGTGTTGATGATGGAAATGATGATTACCCCAATGATCCCGATGAAGACAAAGACACTGACAATGATGGTGAAGGTGATAATTCTGATCCCGACGATGACGGGGATGGCGTTTCTGATGAAGAAGAGGAGGAAAATGGAACCGATCCCAAAAATCCAGATACCGATGGAGACGGAGTAGATGACGGACAAGAAAAAGAAGACGGAACAGACCCCAACGATCCCGATACAGATGGGGATGGGGTTGATGATGGAAACGAAAAAGAAGACGGAACAGACCCCAATGATCCCGATACAGACGGCGATGGGGTTGATGATGGAGAGGATGACTTTCCCAAAGACCCTGATAAAAATCAAGATACCGACGGAGATGGGATCAGTGATGACGAAGACCCAGACGATGATGGAGATGGCATTTCGGATGAACAGGAAGAAGAAAATGGAACCGATCCTAAAAATCCAGATACTGATGGAGACGGAGTAGATGACGGTCAAGAAAAAGAAGACGGAACAGACCCCAATGATCCCGATTCTGACGATGATGGTGTTGATGATGGAAATGATGATTTTCCTGATGATCCAAACGAGGACACTGACACAGACAATGATGGAGAAGGGGATAATTCAGATACCGATGATGATGGAGATGGCGTTTCTGATGAAGAAGAGGAGGAAAATGGAACAGACCCCAAAAACCCAGATACCGATGGAGACGGAGTAGATGACGGTCAAGAAAAAGAGGACGGAACAGACCCCAACGATCCCGATACAGATGGGGATGGAGTCGATGATGGAACGGAGAAAGAGGACGGAACAGACCCAAATAATCCTGATACAGACGGTGATGGGGTTGATGATGGAAAGGATGATTACCCAACAGACCCCGAAAACGAAGATTCAGATGAGGATGGTATTTCTGACAAAGAAGAAAACGAAAATGGTACTGACCCCAATAACCCCGACACCGATGGTGATGGAGTCAACGATGGGCAGGACGATTTCCCCAATAATCCAAACGAGGACTCTGACACAGACAATGATGGTGAAGGAGATAATTCAGATACCGACGATGACGGGGATGGCGTTTCTGATGAAGAAGAGGAGGAAAATGGAACCGATCCCAAAAATCCAGATACCGATGGAGACGGAGTAGATGACGGTCAAGAAAAAGAAGACGGAACAGACCCCAAAGATCCCGATACAGATGGGGATGGGGTTGATGATGGAAACGAAAAAGAAGATGGAACAGACCCCAATGATCCCGATACAGACGGCGATGGGGTTGATGATGGAGAGGATGACTTTCCCAAAGACCCTGATAAAAATCAAGATACCGACGGAGATGGGATCAATGATGACGAAGACCCAGACGATGATGGAGATGGCATTTCGGATGAACAGGAAGAAGAAAATGGAACAGACCCCAAAAACCCAGATACCGATGGAGACGGAGTAGATGACGGTCAAGAAAAAGAAGACGGAACAGACCCCAACGATCCCGATACAGATGGTGATGGAGCTACTGACGGAGAAGAAAAAGAAAATAAAACCGATCCCAACGATAACGATACCGATGGAGACGGAACCCCCGACGGAGAGGATGATTTTCCCAGAGATCCCGATGAAGACACCGATACTGACGGAAGTGGAACAGGAGACAATACCGATACCGATGATGACGATGACGGCATTCCTGATGAGGAAGAGATCAAAAACGGTACCGATCCCAAAAATCCTGATACGGACAACGATGGCATTCCCGACGGTGAAGAAATCCAAAATGGTACAGATCCTAACAACCCCGACACCGATGGAGATGGAGTAAATGACGGTCAAGAAAAAGAAGACAAAACCAATCCACTCGATCCAGATACTGATGCCGACGGCTTAAACGATGGAGAGGAAAAAGAACAAGGAACAGATATCAATAACCCAGATACCGATGGTGATGGTCTGCTGGATGGTGAAGAAATCAAAATGGGAACCGATCCCCTCAAACCCGATACCGACAATGATCGGCTTAACGATTATGACGAGGTAAAAATTTGGAATACCAACCCAAATGATCCTGACTCCGATGGCGACAAAATTAATGATGGAAATGAAATCGATAATGGAACTGATCCTAATTTAGATGATACCAAAAATGAAATACTGGTTTCAGAAGTTCTCACTCCAGGCTCCTCCAACCGATTGGAATCCAACTGGACCATTATGAGCATTGAAAGATATCCCAATGCCATAGTGGAAGTCTTTAACAGAAATGGACAAAAGGTATTCTCTAAAACCAACTATAAAAACGATTGGCAAGGCGATTTCAAAGGGAGTAGGCTGCCGGGCGGATCCTATTACTACAAAATCTATATTCCCGAACAAAATAAGACCATTAGTGGATGGATTTTCCTAACGTATTAATCTAAAACGCTAACAATTCCGCCGTTGATATTTATTTTTGAATCTATTTTTCAGTTAAACTTCTGTCTAAAATCACTCTAAAAAATCAAGAAAATCAACGACGTCCTCTCTTAATAATTTTTATTCCATATCATAGAATGGGGTATTCTTCGATAAATCTTTTAAAAAAAAATCAATATCCCATGCGACCACTGAGACTTATTTCGGTTTTTTTTTGGTTTCATGATTCATTGGTGTTGCTCCCAAAAAGTTGAAATCAACAAAACATAAACCCCCTGTAAATTGGAACTTTACAGAGGGTTATTAAAGTGTGTCGTACCTCGGGTGGGAATCGAACCCACACTCCCGAAAGAACTGGATTTTGAATCCAGCGCGTCTACCAGTTCCGCCACCGAGGCAATTTGATCTTTTGATCAAAGTAGGGCACAAAAATAATAAAATATTTTAGCCCCCAATTTAAAAATCATCAATAAGCTGATGCATTAATTTATTTTTAAATTTGTCGATAACTATTTTTTATGGAAACTCCCGCTAAAATTTTTGCTTGTACACAAAGTGCAACCCTAGGTAAAGTAATCGCCGACCAATTTGGAATTCAAATTGGAAAAGTCAACTTTTCACGTTATAGCGATGGGGAGTTTCAGCCTTCCTTTGAAGAGTCCGTCCGTGGTGCTCGAATTTTTATTGTAGGATCTACCCACCCCTCTTCCGAAAACTTGATGGAGATGCTGTTGATGCTTGATGCAGCAAAACGCGCCTCAGCCCGCCATATCACAGCAGTGATGCCCTATTTTGGTTGGGCAAGACAAGACCGAAAAGACAAGCCCAGAGTTCCCATAGGAGCCAAATTGATTGCAAAACTATTAGAATCCGCAGGAGCTACTCGCATCATCACGATGGACTTGCACGCCGATCAAATCCAAGGATTTTTTGAAAAACCCGTAGATCATCTGTTTGCCTCCACCATTTTCCTGCCCTATATCAATTCACTCAATCTATCCGATTTGACAATTGCCTCTCCCGATATGGGGGGATCCAAACGGGCCTATGCCTATTCTAAATTTCTCAGTAGTGATGTTGTCATATGTTACAAACAAAGAGAAAAGGCCAATATCATTTCGCATATGGAACTCATTGGAAACGTTGAAGGGAAAAATGTAATCCTAGTAGACGACATGGTTGACACAGCTGGAACACTGACCAAAGCCGCTGATTTGATGAAAGAACGCGGAGCTGTTTCTGTTCGTGCGATTTGTACACACGCCCTGCTTTCTGGCAATGCCTATGAAAAAATTGAAAGCTCACAACTGGAAGAATTGATCGTTACCGATTCTATCCCTCCAAAAGTTAGTCACCCTAAAGTAAAAGTGTTATCTTGCGCCCCGTTATTCGCTGAGGTAATGAAAAATGTTCATTACAATCAGTCAATAAGTTCAAAATTTGTAATGTAAAAACAATTTCATGAAATCTATTACCATCAAAGGATCCAAAAGAGAAAGCGTAGGCAAGGTTGCGACCAAGGCCCTACGTAATGCTGATAAAGTTCCCTGCGTATTATATGGAGGTGAAAGCCCACTCCATTTTTCCGCAAATGAACTCGATTTCAGCAAATTAGTTTACACCCCCAATGCACACACTGTTGTTCTTGATATCAACGGTGATCAAAAAATCAATGCCATTCTTCAAGACATTCAGTTTCACCCTGTAAGTGACAAAATTTTACACGTCGATTTCTATCAACTGTCCGACAACAAAGAGGTGAATATGGAAATACCCGTTATCATCAAGGGGTCTGCCCCTGGAGTGATGCTTGAGGGAGGGACCTTAGTCATCAACAAACGTAAACTCAAGGTTAGAGCATTACCTAAAAATTTACCCGATCTTATCAATGTTGATATTTCTACACTCAAATTGGGAAATAAAATTTCAATTGTCGATTTGGAAAGTGAAAATTTCACCTTCCTCCATCCCGACAATACAGTAGTGTGTAAAGTCAGAACCTCTAGAGTTTCTATGAGTATTGAAGAAGAAGCATTAGAAGGAGAAGCTTCAGAAGAAGGAGCAGAAGCAACTGCAGAGGGCGAAAGCAGCTCTGGAGAAGAATAATCAACTTATCAATCAATTATACAAAAAAAGCGTCTCCTCTTGAGATGCTTTTTTTAATTTTACAATATGCTATTCAGGTGGCTTTTTGGCAAATCAAAACCAATTGATATGACTAAATACTTGATTGTAGGCTTGGGAAATATAGGTGATGAATACCATAAAACCCGGCACAATATTGGTTTTGAAGTCATTGATTTTATGGTAAAAAAGTTTGAGATTCAAATGACAGATCTCAAATTGGGAGCAATAGGACGCTTTAACCACAAGGGCAAAAAAATTGTTCTGCTCAAACCTTCCACCTTTATGAACCGCAGTGGAAAATCGGTCAGATATTGGGCTTTAAAGGAAAAAATAGCCCTTGAAAACATCCTCATCATCACAGACGACCTTCACCTCCCCTTTGCATTATTGCGACTAAAAGGCAAAGGCAGTGACGGTGGTCACAACGGCCTAAAAGACATTGAATCACAACTCAACTCTCCACATTATCCCAGGCTTCGGTTTGGTATCAAAAGCGAAGAAATATCATTCAATCAGGTCGATTTTGTTTTGGGAAAATTCAATGAAAACGAAAAAGAAAAGGTTGCCAAAGCATTACCACAGTGCAGCGATATTGTTCTATGCTTCACCCAAATGGGCTTGGACAGAACCATGAATAAATTCAACACCAAACCTCCTAAGGAAACGTCTTAAAAACCCCTATCGTCGAATGGGAAACATTATCCTGCTCATCTTTGGTGGTGACCTTCCAATAGTAATATCGATCTGGAATCAACTCGACAGAAACGCTGGTAGTCGTTAAGCCTTCTACGGCCAGATTCAAATCATCGGGATCAGCACCCAAATAAACATCATAACTCTTTATATCGTTGTCCAAATCAACCGCCTCCCATCTCAGGGTAAAAACTCCATTCTCTAAACTGATCTGTGAGTTTTTCTCTGGACTTAATAATACTGCAGGAAAAGGGAAGTGACTGCTGATGGGAAGCCCCTCCAGATAAAAAGTCCAAACTTCACTTTTGGTAATGTTTTCTGTCTTTTCAGATTTGGAGTTGATCCACCAAGAATATTGTTTACCACGATCCAAAACCACACTTGAAAAAAGGCGTATGCTTCGTTTTTTTTGATCCACATTGGTTAAAACATCTCTGACCACCAATTCGTATTCGTCTGAATTAGTAGCCTCTTGCCACACAAAATCTACTTGGCTCTTCTGATCACTCAATACAACAGCAGTGTTACAATTATCATTATTGCCAGGGTCGATCAAAAGTGCTGCCCCAGGATCGGGAATGACTTCTTTCTCACAAGCCACCAACAAAAATAAAATCAAAAACAAATACCTTTTCATCAACGCTTTAAGAGTTTAAAATTTTCTATTCTTTCACCCGAAATCACCCGAATCAAATACACACCAGGAGGATAATAATCTACCGGAATTTGACAACTTCTATTAAATGGATTAAGGACAATTTCTTTTTGATACAAAAGATCACCCTGTAAATTATAAAATAAAATTTCCGCTTGCATCGCACCACCTCCAACTGCAATATGGACAGTTTCTGACGCAGGATTGGGATAAATATTCGAATCCTCTGCTACGTATATTTCTTTCACCACACTTCCCTGACAACTCAAATCTGTAGTAACCTCCAAGGTGTTCAAACCTGCCCGAAGGGCCAAATGATGCCTTCCCGTTTTATAGGTATAATGATTGCCATTGAGACGAAGCCTGTAATTTTCTGCCCCTGATAAATCAACAGTTACCGATAAATCTTTTGCATTAATTTGAGTGACTAAACTTAGAGGATCTGGATCAATCAATGCCGTAGAATAGCAACGTTCAAAATCAGAATTGTTGGGAGAGCTAATACAAATTGTGTAGTCTCCCATGGCCAGATTGGAAATCTTTATTTCACTTTTGTGGGTAAATGATTCTTGTCTTTCAAAACCATTAGGTCCACTGATGATTAATTGATAATCGAAATGAGCCACAGCTGAAATGGAAATGGAGCCATTATTTTTTCCAACACAAGTGGGGTTTGACTTTTTTAAACTAAAATTATCGTTGGAATAGAGATCACAAACGTCTCCCAAACCGTCCCCATTAGAGTCGGACTGATCTTCATTGGTAATGGATGGGCAATTGTCCAAATTATCGGGTACCCCATCATTATCCGAATCCAAAACAACAGAACCTATATAACATACACTTATCGAAAAGGCATTCACAAAACCTGCGTATGAATCATCGAACTGATCCTCTACCTCGAGTCTCCATGTACCTTTAAGATTTTTTCCATTTAAGACTGATAAATCTCCTTGGGGTCGATAACTCCCCGTAAAAGGAGCTGATGCAAAAACAATGGGAGCAATAGCCTCTTGATCAAAGACCGTTTCTTTGTAATCATCCTGATCATAACCGAGATTTTGGGCTAATTTAACTTTGGTATTATCTGGAGCAACCAAGTATAAAGATATATCTTCAATATAGCTGTGATCTATGGTTACATTTACATTGAGGTCTTCGATCACCGTCTGGTCATAAATGTCCAAGTTTACCGACGTGGTTCTCGCATTAACCATTTGAATCGGTAAACCACTCGAAGCAAAAGTCTTGCAATTGACCGAATAAGTACTAAAACTTCCCACCTCAGAATAGGCTCCCTCACCACAAGCATTTATAGGCTTAACCCTCCAAAAATAAGGCGTTGAAAAATCCAAACCTACTAGAACAGTAGAAGAGGAATCGATAGTTTTGGAAAGGGTAAAACTCGAAAAGGTTTCCGCCTCAGAGACTTCAACCTTGTATTGGTCTGCGTTTTGAAGTGCAGTCCAACTCAAACTTACGGTTCGACTCTGTTCTTGCTCCGGATTGGCAGGAGTCAAAAGTTGAATTTCCTGAAAGTCATCTTCTCTGATTTTTACCTCCAAATCAATCGAACGGGTCAAAGTCTGTCCCTCAGCCCTTAAAGTCAAAATCATATCCTGAGCGGGAAGGTTTTCAAAACCAGAAATATTTACGGTTCCAGACAGGTCTGTATCCGTCAGCTGAGATTCGGAAAACTGAGCCGAAAGGGCGGAAGGAAGCTCGCTAAAACTCAAGCTTACACTTTGGTCAGTATCCGAAAAAATTTCGAAATCAAAAGCAAAAGTCACTTGATCTTGACAAGCCTCCTGATCATAACGGTCAAATGTCAATACAAAAAGAGCTGGGGTGATTTCGATGTCGTTGGAGTTGACCGCAAAATAAATGGAGTTGTCGGGTACAATTTTGATCCTAACCTTTTCAGAGCTGATTCCTCCCGGAACAGTTATTACCTCTTCCCCATCGTTGGCTATGGAGGAAAGCAAGGTTGTTCCGAAGGTTTCTCCTCCGTCTGTAGACAAAAGTACTGAGACAAATTTTGTGTTGATGGGTGCCTGATCGGTTTGTGCAACCTCCCAAGTCAAAGTTTGTTTGGATCCTGCCTCCCAAAGAATTCCCTCTTGATTTTGCGAAGTGACTTTGAACGGCCCTGCATCAGAGATGATTTTAAGAACTTTAATGTCAAAAGCCATTCTCCCCAAAGCACCTTCAGATGCCGGATATCGATCTCTAGCCGTTACTGCCCAAGTCATTGTTCTATCCACTAAAGACACGGTTTCCCATTGACCTCCTGTCTGGGGGTTTTCTATGGTCAAATTGCCCTCCAAAACTGCTTCCATTTGTGGAATCGTTCTGATGGGGCTGAGGGAAGGCGGAAAGGATCTGGCCTGAGCCCCCAAGTGATTGTAAGGCCCAAAGTTGGCGGCATCCACTTGACCTGAATCCAATTGCTCCCAACAATAATAAATCGTATCCCCGTCGGGATCAGTAGCAGTGGCTTCTAGCTCATAGGCCGTCCCCACAGGTAGGGTATAATCTCGATCGGCAGAGACAGTGGGAATTTGATTTTCATTTGCAACCGATAAATAACAAGATTTGTTATCAATATACTGATTGATATTATGTATGCTGTGATAATGAAAATAGGGATCACTATGGCGTTGCACATTGTCAAAACCAACAATACCAGCATATCCCATAATGGTCGAACCACTTCCTGGTTCTGAATTGAAACCTTCAAACTCGTTTCTAAAAGAAAAAGTATGAAAGGCCCCAAATTGATGACCCATCTCGTGGGACACGTAATCAATATCAAAGTGATCGTTCAGAAAAGGATCGGTTGTAGTCCCCTGAAAAGAATGTGCGCTAAAGGCTCCTCCTTTAGTACCATTTTGACAAACACTCCCCACAGAACCGGCATCACCATTTCCTCCGTTGCTGGCATAAGCAAACAGATGGCCTATGTCATAATTCTCCTCGCCAAAATTATCGTCTAAAACCTTTTGAACTTCTGAATTTAAATTTTTATCGTAGGGGTCAGTATCAACATTAGGGTAGATCAAATCGATTCCTGTAACCAGCTCCAGGTGTATACCCAATTCCGTTTCGAAAATTTCATTAACCCGATTGATGGTACTGACCACAGCCGCATAGGCATCCTCCTTATTGGTTCCATTGGAAGGATCATCATCTCCCCAAAAAGAGGTATAGCCCCCAGTGGTAGAAATGGCCAGTCTGAATGTTTTGATGACGTCTGAATTTGCTTTTCTAAAACTTTTAGAGTCGGTATTCAGAAAGCCTAAATCTCTCCAATTGTTTATAAGAGAAGTCGTACAATCCAATTTTTCTAAAGCATTTTCCACTGATCGCGCATAAGAAAGATAACGATTTTGATGCCCCCCTAATGGTTGTAAAAATCTACTTTCTCCATTGGGATAACGTATCCAAGCATTGATTCCTATTGGCGTATGGGAAAGTCTGATATGAACATTGGGGCGTTCTTTGCTTCTTCCAACAAAAGTTCTGATCTTGGGAAATGCAGCTTGCAAGTCAGCAGACAATACCGCTGCGTTTTTAAGCTCAAAAACTTCCTCCCTACCCCATTCGTTGGGTAAAACCATTTCCAATTGACCTTTTCCCGCCAAAAAATCAATCCCCTTGGAATGGGTCAATGTATTTTGAAAAGCATCCGCATCCAAATCCATCACAAAGCGCCCCTTATCATCCGAAATGGGTAAATGCCCGATGGGATCATCCGTGGCCAATGACCAAAATTGCTGTGCATGGGAACCTGACAAACCAATAAATAGTATGAAAAGTAAATAAAGACAAATGCGAAATATTGTCAAAATTGGATTTTAAATTTTTCATAATTTAAAAAAAAACAATATTAATGTTGAAGAATTTTAGATGTACTTTTGAGTAATCTCAAAATTTATAGATGGAGGTCATCCATAATATTTCAAATTATCGTCCTCAAAAACCTGCTATTCTGACCATTGGCACTTTCGATGGTGTCCACTTTGGACATCAAAAAATTCTCCACAATTTGGTTGTTGAAGCCAAAAAAGAAAATCTCTGTGCCATAGTACTTACCTTCTTTCCCCATCCGAGGATGGTTTTACAAAAAGAAACCCAACTCAAAATGATCGATACCTTGGAGGAAAAAACAAAACTCTTGGAACAACTGGGGGTCGAAGTTTTGATCGTTCAACCTTTTACTATGGAATTTTCCAGAATGACCGCCATAGAATACACCAGAGATATTTTGGTCAATGGGATTGGCATTTCCAAACTTATCATTGGATACGACCACCGATTTGGACGAAACCGAGAGGCAACAGTTGAAGATTTAAAACAATTTGGCATGGATTACAACTTTACGGTCGAAGAAATTCCTGCTCAAGATATCGAATCCATAGCAGTAAGCTCTACCAAGGTCAGAAACGCCATTGACTCTGGCGAAATTAAAAAAGCCAACCAATATTTGGGACGTCCCTTTTCTCTCAATGGTACTATTGTAGAAGGAGACAAAATTGGAAGAGAGATGGGCTATCCTACTGCCAATCTAGAAATTGAAGAGGATTACAAACTGAAACCACAAAATGGGGTTTATCTTGTGCAAACCAGTCTGGTTGATAAGAAATACTTTGGAATGATGAATGTTGGAAAGCGACCCACTGTTTCCGGTAAAAAAACCAGGATTGAAACCTATTTTTTTGATTTCAAAGGAGATTTGTATGGCAAAAAGCTCCGTATCGAACTTTTGGAGAAAATCAGAGACGAACAGAAATTCGATTCTTTGGATGCATTGAGGAACCAACTGAATTCAGACCAAAAAAGCTGTCAAAAATTAATTCCAAAATACCTTTAAATTTGAATTAATCCATTGGTTTCTTCTACCTTTGCATCGAAAAAACAATCACATGTTACCGCTTGCATACCTGAGAGAACAGCCCGAAAAAATCAAAGAGGGATTAGCCAAAAGAAATTTTCCACAGCCGGAACTGATAGATCAATTGCTTGAAACAGATCAAAAAAGAAGAGCACTTCAAAGTCAATTGGACGAAACCCTTTCCAAAAACAATCAACTGGCCAAAGAAATTGGAACCCTTTTTAAATCAGGACAAACGGAAAAAGCCAATGCATTAAAAGGGCAAACGGCCGATCTAAAAACCGCTGGAAAAGCCCTACAGGAGGAGCTCCAAAATATTGAAGTAGCCCTTTTGTCCCTCCGAACTCAAATCCCCAATGTGCCCGACGAAAGTGTACCTTCTGGAAACTCTGAAGATGACAATGAAGAAATATTTAGTGCGGGAAGCATACCCGATTTAGAGGAGAATGCTCTCCCTCACTGGGAATTGGCCACCCAATACGATTTGATCGATTTTGACTTAGGCAGTAAAATCACCGGTGCTGGATTTCCCGTTTATAAAGGGAAAGGTGCCAAACTCCAAAGGTCACTGATTCAATATTTCTTAGATAAAAACACCGCTGCAGGTTATACCGAATTTCAGGTGCCTCACTTGGTCAATGAAGATTCTGGATTCGGAACTGGGCAGTTGCCCGACAAAGAGGGACAGATGTATCACGTTCCTGAAGACGGACTCTACCTTATCCCCACTGCAGAAGTTCCTTTGACCAACCTTTTTAGGAACCAACTGCTGGAGGCCAAAGACTTACCCATTTGTATGACCGGTTACACCCCCTGTTTTCGAAGAGAAGCGGGAAGCTATGGCGCCAACGTAAGAGGGCTCAATCGACTACACCAGTTCGACAAAGTGGAAATCGTTAGGCTCGAAGAACCCCATAATTCCAGAGCGGCATTGGATCAAATGATCGATCACGTCAAAGGTATTTTAGAGGAATTGGAACTCCCCTATCGCATTTTAAAACTTTGTGGTGGCGACCTTGGATTTACTGCGGCATTGACCTTTGATTTTGAAGTTTACTCCACCGCCCAAAAAAGATGGTTAGAAATCAGTTCTGTCTCAACTTTTAACAGCTTTCAGTCCGAGCGTTTGCAACTGCGATACAAAGACAAAAACGGAAAAAAACAAGCTGTACATACCCTCAACGGCAGTTCTTTGGCTCTCCCGCGCGTGCTAGCAGGCCTGCTCGAAAACAATCAAACCCCCAATGGGATCAACATCCCAAAAGCATTGATTCCCTACACCGGCTTTGAAACAATCAAATGATCGATGATAGTCTATAATGTAACCTGCAATGTGGCACCAGAGGTTGAAAAACAATGGGTCAAATGGGTTGATCTACAACTCGATCAAATCTCGAAATCTGAAAGAATAAACAACACCTCCATCCTTAAACTGAACGCCAACAACCTAGGAGAGGGGGTTGTCTATGCTCTTCAATATCACATCTCCGACCAAGATACACTCCAGAATTTTTTAAAAAATGAAGACCAAATCTTAAAAGAGGAAATCAAGCAAGCCTTTGGGGAAGCTGTGCTTCTGTTTAGCAGTCAACTCGAAATCATAAAACAATACTGATGAGGCTCGTATCTCCTAAGAAAAAATTAGGACAACACTTTTTGAATGATTTAAATATTGCTCAGAAAATAGTGGACTTACTTCAAGATCAATATTGTGATAATATTTTAGAAATAGGTCCTGGTACGGGAGTGCTCACCCAATTTTTGATTCCTCACTACAAAAACTTAAAACTCGTTGAAATCGACACCGAGTCTGTTGCCTACCTGAATCAGAAATATCCTGAATTCCATAAAAACATCCTCAGTGAGGATGTTCTCAAAATGGATTTTTCAAAAGTTTATGAAGGCCAAAACTTCTCCATCATTGGAAATTTTCCCTACAATATTTCGAGTCAAATAGTATTTAAAGCCTTGGAGTATCGTCAATATGTCCCATTTTTCTGTGGTATGTTTCAAAAAGAAGTCGCCCAAAGAATCTGCGAAAACCCTGGCACCAAAGCCTACGGCATACTCTCTGTTTTGTGTCAAACCTATTTCCATACCCAATATCATTTTAGTGTCCCCCCTGGAGTGTTTTCGCCTCCTCCAAAAGTAGATTCAGGAGTACTCTCCCTCAAAAGAAAAGATGAGTTAAAAATAGATTTTGACGAAAAGTTACTTTTTAAGGTTGTCAAAACCAGTTTTCAGCAACGCCGAAAAACCTTGAGAAATAGCCTTAAAAGCCTGAACATTCCCAAACTTATTTTAGAAGATAGTATCTTTGACCTGCGGCCCGAAAAATTATCCTCGGCGCAATTCATAGAACTGACCAAAAAAGTGGGAAATGCCAAAATTTGAAATCAACAAAAACGGGATAAAGTTCATCGAGGAGTTGATCGATAATGGTGCAAACAAAAAACTGCAAAATACTCTCAAAGACCTTCACTACGCCGATATTGCTGAGATCATCAACGAACTTTCTGCCGATCAAGCGACCTATCTGGTTAAACTACTAGATAGCGATAAAACAGCCGATGCCCTTGCTGAAGTTGACGAAGACATTCGTGAAGGAATTTTGGAAAACCTTTCGGCAAAAGAAATTGCAGAGGAAATCGAAGAACTGGATACTGACGATGCTGCCGACCTAATTGCCGAACTGTCCGAAGAACGTCAAGAACGGGTCATGTCACAAATCTCTGACACCGAGCATCTGGAAGACATACGCGAACTGCTTTCCTATGACGAAAACACTGCAGGAGGCTTGATGGCCAAAGAATTGGTAAAGGTAGAGGAAGAACTCAGCGTACTCAAATGCCTCAATGCTATGCGTGCTCAAGCAGAAGAGGTAACTCGGGTTCACTCCATCTATGTAGTCAATGAAAAAAATATTCTAAAAGGAAGACTTTCCCTCAAAGATCTCATCACCGCCAACTCCAGAGCCATCGTCAAAGACATTTATATTCCCAATGTCGATTACGTTACGGTTGACCAACCTGGAGAAGAAGTCGCCGATATCATGTCCAAATACGACTTGGAAGCCATCCCCGTTGTCAACCACCAAAAACAACTCGTGGGGCGGATCACCATCGACGATATCGTCGATCTAATCAAAGAAGAAGCCGAAAAAGACTACCAATTAGCGGCAGGTATTTCCAATGATGTAGAAGCCGACGACGGTATTTTCGAACTCACCAAAGCCCGGTTGCCCTGGCTCTTTCTCGGACTCTTGGGTGGTTTGGGTAGTGTGTTCATCCTTCAGGACTTTGAGCAAGTGATGGAACTCCCCGAACTCAGAAGCTTATTTTTCTACACCCCACTGATCGCCGCCATGGCTGGAAATGTGGGAGTGCAATCCTCCGCCATCATCGTGCAAGGCCTTGCCAATAATGTAGTCAAAGGTTCAATGCTGAACCTGCTTTTTAAAGAAATTGGACTGAGCCTCATCAATGGTTTGGCCCTTGCCATCATCCTTGTTATTTTTGGTTTTATCATCCAACAAGACCTCAGTATAAGCCTCACCATCGCTGGTTCCATGATGGGCGTGATCATCATCGCTGCTCTTATCGGCACTTTTGTCCCCATCCTCCTCAACAAAAGAGGAATTGACCCAGCCATCGCTACTGGGCCTTTTATCACTACTGCCAATGACATCTTTGGGATTTTCCTTTTCTTTTATATGGCCAAAATATTTTTGGGCTTTTAATTACTGTACATGAAAGTTTTACATCTTGAGGAAAACCACCCTGCCCTGATCGAGGGACTGCAAGCCTTGGGTTTTCAAAACGACCTGGCTTACACTGACTCACTCGATGAAATCATGGCCAAATTGGACCAGTACGACGGCCTCATCATCCGAAGTAAATACCCTATAGATAAAACTTTTTTAACCCAAGCCAAAAAACTCAAATTCATCGGTCGTGTGGGAGCAGGTCTTGAAAATATAGATGTTAAAGCCGTCGAATCCCACAATATTCATCTGATCAACGCCCCCGAGGGGAATAGAAATGCCGTGGGAGAACACACCTTGGGCATGTTGTTGTCTCTGATGAATCGACTCAACGCTGGACATGCCTCCATTCAGTCTGGACAATGGGATCGGGAAGGACACCGGGGATGGGAAGTCTCCGGCAGAACCCTAGGCATCATTGGTTATGGAAATACTGGAAAAAGCTTCGCCAAAAAAATCTCTGGTTTTGATGTCAATACCCTCTGTTACGATATTTTGGAAAATGTGGGGGATGAATACGCCCGACAAGTGGATTGGAAAACCCTTCAAGCCGAATGTGAAATCATCAGCCTCCACATTCCACAAACCAATCTGACCCGTGGAATGATCGATCAAGAGTTTATCGAAGCAATGGCTCAGCCCTTTTGGCTACTGAATACCGCCCGTGGGTCGGCAGTAGTCACAGAAGATTTGGTCGCTGGACTTCAATCTGTTAAAATCATGGGAGCTGGTCTGGATGTTTTGGAATATGAAACCCGATCTTTTTCCTCCATCTTCAACAAAAAAGAATTACCCCCTGCACTGCAATATCTTATGGACGCAGACAATGTCATTTTGAGTCCGCATGTGGCCGGATGGACCCGTGAAAGTCATGTCAAACTGGCTACTACCATTGTCGATAAAGTCAAAAAACTGTTTCTCTAGACGGGTTTTCCTACAACAAACTGTGCAGTATTTACTGTTCTTTGCTCTAACAGTATTTCCCCAACGCTACTTTTGATGAAATTAATTGCAGGCTTGTCAAAATGACGAATCGTATAGAGAGACACACCATCATCAACCTCGACCTTAAACTTTGTTTTTAGCGCTTCCAATAAAGGTTCCAACTTACTATATTTATTATAGATACATATGGAAAAACTGATGGCCGAGTTTTGGATTATCTCTACTCGCATTTGGTATTGGTGCAATAGTGCAAAAATATCACTGATATTTTCCTCTACGATAAAAGAAAAGTCTTTGGAGGACAATTTCAATAAAGTTTGGTCATTTTTTACAATATAACAAGGAACTAAGGGATCAAGGGTTTTTCCCTTGGAAACTACTGTTCCAGGATCATCGGGATTCTCAAAGGATTTGACATAAAGAGGGATTTCCTTGCGTTGGAGCGGCTGCAAGGTTTTGGGATGAATGACTGAGGCGCCATAAAAAGCCAACTCAATGGCTTCACGGTATGAAATTTGATGTAATAAAACCGTATCGCTAAACTTTCTAGGATCACCGTTCAATACCCCAGGAACATCTTTCCATATCGTCACCGACTCGGCATCCAAGGCATAGGCAAAAATGGCGGCACTGTAGTCGGATCCTTCCCGACCCAAGGTCGTCGTCAGTCCATTGGGTGCACTACCGATAAAACCTTGGGAGATCAAAGTGCTTTTTCCTGCAACTGCATCTTGAATGGCCACTTCAGTCTCCGACCAATGTAAATTAGCATCTCGGAAATAAGCGTCCGTTTTAATGCACTCACGGGCATCCAACCACTGATTTTCCATTTCTTGGTGCTGCATGTAATGACTGATGATGGTGGTAGAAACCAACTCCCCTACACTCACCACTTGATCGTAAACCAAACTGTATTCCTTGGCCTCGGTAGTGTTTAGATAGGTTAAAACCCCATCAAAAAAGGCATCGATGGTTTGGGTGATCTCGGCATTTTCTTTATCGAACAAATTCCCAATGATGTGGTGGTGATTTTCCCTGACCATTTGGAGGTCATGGGGAAACTGTTCTTTGTTTTCAAAAAAGGAATGTACCACCTGTTCTAGGGCGTTGGTGGTTTTGCCCATGGCCGATACCACTATCAAAGTATCCCTAAAACCTGTGTGTTGTAATACACTTACTATATTTTTTACCCCTTCAGCATCTTTGACCGAGGCGCCTCCAAACTTGAATACCTTCATTCTTGTGAATTAATTTTTGAAATATAGTTGTTGATGCTTTTTTTGTCCATCTGTACCGTTTTCCAATCGTCCAAAACAGTAGCACCGCTTTTTTGATAAAAATTAATGGCCGGAAGGTTCCAATCCAAAACGGCCCACTCAACTCGTTCTACCCCCACTTCATGGGCATGCTCTAAAAAGGCGTTGTACAATTGGGTACCAATGCCCTTACCCTTCATCGGCTCTGTTACGATCAAATCCTCCAGATGAAAAGTAGGGCCTTTCCAAGTCGAATAACGCGGGTAGTAGAGCGCCATTCCGACCACTTGATCGGCTACCTCGGCTACAAAACATTCAAACAAAGGACGGTCTCCAAAACCATCTCTTTCAATTTGATCCTCAGTGACGATAACCGCCTCCGGCTCCTTTTCAAAAATCGCCAACTCACGAATCAAAAATAAAATGGATGCTGCATCAGACTTTACGGCTTTTCGAATATGGGGTTTGATCATAACGGGGCAAAAATAAAGGGATAAATTAGTATTGTACCATTTTGTTATATTATATCACATTTTAGATTTGAAGTGTAGAAAATGGAAAACGAAGCATTCATAACCACTGCATCAATATATCAAAAAACACTTTTGGCTGTTCGGCATGCAACCAATGTCCGGCACCCTTAATTTCCTTTAATTCTGCTTTGGGAAAGGCTTTTAAAATGGTCTCCCTATCGTTTTGGGGGTTGATGTAGTTGGAATATTCCCCATAAAGGAAAAGGGTAGGATACTGGAAGGTATTTTGGGATGAAATGGCAGCCCCTATGGCTTCTGCGGCGTTTTTTAATACAGCAATATTCACACGCAATCCCAATTGTCCGTCGGAAACCCAATACAAGTTTTTAAGTAAAAACTGACGGGTACCCCCATCGGGGGTATAATATTCTAAATGCTCTTCAGCGGCCTTTCGGGAGCTGATCTCATCAAAGTTGAGGGTACTCAGCCCCGCTAATATTTGTTGGTGATGCGGGGCATAATATTTGGTAGCGATGTCTGCGATAATCAATCGTTGAATGCGATTGGCATGAGCCAAAGCAAAACCCATGGCCGTTTTCCCGCCCATGGAGTGCCCCAAAAGAATCACTTGATCCAATCTGTGATGATCCATATAAATCCGTAAATCCTCCACCATAGTATCATAATCAAAAACTTCACTCCAAAAGCTCCTACCGTGGTTTCTTTGATCCACCAGATGAACGCAATAGCCTTTTTCGGCCAGGTTCTTGGCATGGGTCTTCCAGTTGTCCCCCATTCCCAAAAAGCCGTGCAAAATGATCAAATGATTGTCTCCTGACCCAATGATATTGGAATATAGAATATCCATCAACTCAGCCGTTGTAAATACATGGGGATAACATTTTCGAATCCCAAATAGAGGGACTCGCACACTAAAGCATGACCGATGGAAACCTCCAAAAGTTGGGGGATGTTTTGCGTAAAAAAGGCGATATTTTCCAAATTCAAGTCGTGTCCGGCGTTGATGCCGATGCCCAAGTCGTTGGCCACTATGGCCGCACGGGTATAGGGAGCCACAGCTTCTTCGGGATTTTTCTTAAATTTTTGGGCATAAGCTTCGGTATATAATTCGATACGGTCGGTTCCCGTTTTTTCTGCTCCTTTGACCATTTGCTCCACTGGATCAACAAAGATGGAGGTGCGGATGCCATGGTTTTTAAACTCACTGATGACCTCAATGAGAAAGTCTTTGTGTTTGATGGTATCCCAACCTGCATTGGAGGTAATGGCGTCTTCGCCATCGGGAACCAATGTCACTTGATCGGGCTGGATCTGGGTGACCAAGTCGATGAATTTGGGTATGGGGTTGCCTTCGATATTGAATTCTGTGGTCAAGACTTTGGGCAAAGCCAAAGCATCATCGTATCGGATATGACGTTGATCTGGTCTGGGATGAACGGTGATCCCCTGAGCTCCAAAACTTTGAAGGTCGGCTGCAACATGAAGCAAATCGGGAACATTTCCACCTCGGGAATTCCTGAGTGTTGCAATTTTGTTGATATTAACACTTAACTGAGTCATGATTTCCATTTAGACTGTAAAATTAATAACTATTGGTGGCATCGGCTAAATTTCCACTATTAAAAGGTTCACCCGATAAAGTTTTGTAATTTTACATCCTAAGCTTTTGCGATGAACATTGCTGTTTTTTGTGCTTTTGATACCCCTGCAACCATTGAGTTTGCCAAGGCTACCATTGGGTATTTGGAAGAAAAAGGCCACCGACTGACACTGGACGGCCGGCTGACGGAACACCTGCCAGCGGAAGCCCAAAAATACAGTGCTTTCGATGCCAATGCTACCCTAGAACCAGATCATGATTTCTTGTTTACCATCGGCGGTGACGGGACATTATTGCGTTCTATTCCTTTTGTAAAAGACACAGAAACGCCAATACTGGGAATCAATACGGGTCGGTTGGGCTTTTTGACCAGTCTCCAAAAAGAATCCCTCAATGAAGCTTTGGACAAATTTTTTGATGAAAAATTCAAATTGGTTAAACGGGCATTGTTGGCCGTGGAACTTTCTGCTCCATCGACTGAAATCGACCAATTTGGCTATGCGCTAAATGAGATCAGCATCAACCGAAAAAATACGACGGCCATGTTGAGCATCGCTACCCAAATCGACAAGGAATTTCTGACTACCTATTGGGCCGATGGGCTCATTATTGCCACTCCTACGGGATCAACGGGCTATTCTTTGAGCAGTGGAGGTCCTATTTTGACTCCAGAGACTGAAGGCATAGTTCTCAATCCTATTGCCCCTCATAACTTGAACATCAGACCCCTAGTGGTGCCAGACAAAGCCGAAATAGAAATCAGTGTAGATGGGCGAGGAGAAGATCATTTGTTGTCTTTGGATTCTCGAATTTTTACCATCGAAAACGACACACAGATTCACATTAGAAAAGCTCCTTTTTCTGTCTTCACTGTAGAACTGGAAGGAGACAATTATTTCAAAACACTTCGCGACAAGCTTTTTTGGGGTTATGATGCCCGAAATAGGCAATAATTCGAGCATTTGTAAGTTTAAGAGTATGGGTATGATGGTTAATTTATGGCCCTAATTTTTTACCCTAAACTTAAATGAAACGGTTTTGGCTTTTTTTTGTACTTCTCTGCCTTCACCTCCATTCTAGAGCACAATTTCACGAAGTTGGTGCTTTTTTGGGAGGTGGAAACTATATAGGAGACATTGGAGCTAATTACTTCGTTTTTCCCGAAAATCCAACCTTTGGGTTGGTGTATAAATGGAATCGAACAACCCGCTACTCCTTTCGGGCCAATGCCATGATCATGAATATTAAAAAAAGTGATTACTCACCTGCAGATTTTGCCCGATTCAATCGAAGGTATCGATTTGAAAATCAGATCATGGAGTTTTCGGCGGGAATGGAATTCAATTTTTACGATTTTAACCTGCATGGTAGCGAAAAAAAAATAGCACCTTACTTGTTTCTTGGGGCTGGTTTAATAAGGTATGACCTTTTTTACCACGAACCCAATACCTTGGAGACCATAGAATACGGCAAAGGAGGGGAAATTACTTTACCAGCCATTATTGGGGCAAAGGTTAACGTTTCTCCTTTTGTGGTAATGGGTTTGGAAGTGGGGGTGAGATATACTTTAACAGACAACCTGGATGGAAGTGCTCCTGAAACAGAAGAAAGTATTACCAATAATTTGAAATTCGGAAATATAAACAATAATGACTGGTATGTTTTTACTGGTTTAACAATTTCATTTACCTTTGGCGATCTGCCGTGTTATTGTAAAGAATGATCATGAGCGACATTAAAAATGATATTCCAAAACATCTCGCCATAATTATGGACGGGAACGGTCGTTGGGCCGAGAAGAAAGGAAAAAATAGAATTCACGGACACTCTCATGGCGTTAGAGCCGTTCAGGAGGTTGTGGAAGAAGCCGTTCAACTCAAGATTGAATATCTTACCCTTTATGCTTTTTCGACCGAAAATTGGAGTAGACCAGAGGAAGAAATTGGCATTTTAATGAAATTATTGGTCAATACCCTCAGAAGTGAATTTGAAAAACTCCTCGAAAACCGAATCAAATTGAATGTGATAGGAAACATCGGTCAACTTCCAGAGATCGTTAGAAACGAATTGGAATATGTGGTGGATCAAACTCAAAATAATACTGAAATGACTTTGACCTTGGCCCTTAGTTATGGTGGCAGAGAAGAACTTGCCAATGTGTTGAAGCAACTGGCATACAAAGTTAAAGATAATATAATTTCTCCCGAAAAAATTGACCAATCCATTATAAATGAGCATCTTTACACGCAAAATTTGCCAGATGTGGATTTACTGATTCGAACCAGTGGAGAAAAGAGAATTAGCAATTTTTTATTATGGCAAATTGCTTACGCAGAATTGTATTTTTCTAAAGTACTATGGCCCGATTTTACAAAAAAACATTTACACAAAGCATTAACCAGTTACCAAAAAAGAGAGCGCAGATTTGGAAAAACAAGTAAGCAACTTCTTGGGTAAATCATTCAACCCATTCTATACCGTTTTTTGCTCATTTTTCTTATTGGGTGTTTTTTCCATCCAAGCACAGAATCTAGAGGAGTATGTCAAGGGAAAATTGTACACCATTGATACCATCATGGTAAGTGGCATCAAAACATTTAGCGATCAAACGGTAATTTCCTACAGCCAATTGAGAAAGGGGCAAAAAATCAACATCCCAGGAGATAAGATCAGTTCTGTGATCAACAAATTATGGAACTTACAGCTTTTTAGTGACATCAATTTCTACATCAACCATATTGACGGAGACCGTGTTGCATTGGATATCGAGATTGAGGAATTGCCTTCATTGAGTGAAGTGAAAATCAATGGATTAAAAAAGTCCAAAATTGAACCACTGATTACAGAGACTGAGCTTAAGGCCGGAAAAAAACTTTCAGAAAGCTTCTTGTCCAATACCAAGAATTACATCATTAATAAATTTCAAAAAGAAGGTTTCCTCAATACCAAAGTTGCCTTTAATACTATTCCCGACACCATCAATTCCAATAACTTTAAAATGGTGGTCAATATAGATTTGGGTGAGCGGGTGAAAATCAAAGCCATCAACTTTGAAGGAAACGAAGTGTTCAAGGATAAAAAACTGAGGTCAAAACTCAAAAAAACCAAACAAAAGTTTCCCTTGAGGTTTTGGAAAAAATCCAAATTTATAGAAGAAGATTTTGAAGAAGGAAAGCATAACCTATTGGACTTTTACAAAGAAAAAGGATATAGGGATGCTAGAATTATTCAGGACACCTTAGTTACCAACGATGACAATTCCATCACGATCAATTTCAATATGGAAGAGGGTAACCAATATTACTTTGGAGACATCTCCTATTTGGGAAATTCGGTTTATACTGATTATCAACTCAGTCAGTTGTTGGGAATCAAAAAAGGAGACACCTACGATGGCGTATTATTGAAGAAGAGAATTGCGGATGAAAAGCCTGACGCCAACGACCTTACCAATTTGTACCAAAACAATGGTTATCTATTTTCAAACATCAATGCGGTCGAGGTAAGTGCTGAAAATGATACCATCAATTTTGAAATAAGGGTATCTGAAGGTAAACTGGCAAGCTTCAATAAAATTTCTGTGATCGGGAACACAAAGACCAACGATCATGTGATTTACAGAGAGTTGAGGACTAAACCTGGAGAGTTGTACAGCAAGGACATGGTGGTTAGAACGGTAAGAGAACTGGGGCAACTAGGATTTTTTGATGCAGAAAATATCGATCCCCAATTTAAAAATGTAAATCCCAATGCTGGTACAGTAGATATTGAATACGGATTGGTTGAAGCTGGAGCAAGCCAAATTGAACTTCAGGGAGGATACGGTGGTGGAGGATTCATCGGTACCCTTGGACTGTCGTTTAATAATTTTTCCCTTAAAAATATCTTTAACTTTGATACCTATAAACCCCTACCCATGGGGGATGGTCAAAGCCTGAGTTTAAGGCTTCAAGCCAGTCAGTTTTACAGCACCTATAGTTTTAGTTTTGCAGAACCTTGGATGGGAGGTCGAGAACCAGTTCAATTTTCTACCTCATTATCCCATACTGTTCAATACCGCTACGATTATCTTACTGGAAGAGCCGATGAAAGCCAATTTTTTCAAATCAGTGGGTTGACCCTAGGTTTGGCCAAAAGACTAAAAGTACCTGATGACTTCTTTACTCTTTCCCAAGCCATTGCCTTTCAGTATTACAATCTCAACAATTATTACACGGGCTTGTTCACTTTTGGGGATGGAAGTGCCAACAACCTTACCTATACGATAGCTTTGTCGCGAAACAATACATTCACCAATCCTATTTTCCCTATTGGAGGTTCAAAATTTACCGTCAGTGGAAAATTTACCCCTCCCTACTCCCTGATCAACGGAATTGATTTTAGCAATTTGGAGAATCAGAGAGAATTTCAATTGCCTAACGGTGACCCCGATGTCGCCAAAATCGATCAAGAAAAGTTTAGATGGTTGGAATACTACAAACTAAAATTTACAGGAGAGTGGTATACCAGCATCATTGGAAAACTTGTTTTTAAAGCCCAAACCGATTTTGGTTTTATAGGAACCTATAATCAAGAACGTGGAAATATCCCATTCGAAAGATTTTATTTAGGTGGAGACGGAATGCAAAATTATGCCCTTGATGGTCGAGAAACCATTTCACTTAGGGGTTATAAAAACCAATCGCTTTCCAGTAGGGACGGTTCTCTATTGTATAACAAATTTACATTCGAACTGCGTTATCCCATCACCCTTAAACCGAGTGCTTCGATTTTTGCACTCTCATTTTTGGAGTCGGGAAATGGATATGACAGTTTTAGAGACTTCAATCCTTTTAACTCCAAGCGATCTGCAGGAATGGGCGTTAGGATCTTCATGCCAGCGTTTGGATTACTAGGTATCGATTTTGGTTATGGATTTGACAGTCCACTGATCAACAACGACAGTCCCAACGGGTGGGAGACCCATTTCATCATCGGGCAACAGTTTTAATCACTAAATCCCTTAAGTGTTAAAATAATCTACCAATTTGAGCGTTTACATTTAAAAGTTTAGTTCCTCATATTCATGAAAACAAAATTGTTTCTTTCTATAGTATTGTGCTCCGTTTCCCTCTCCATTCAAGCCCAAAGAGGAGCGCGAATTGCCTACATTGATATGGATGTCATCTTGAGTAAAAACAAGGAGTTTAGGACTGCCAATCAGTTGCTCGACGAAAAAATCGCCCAATGGAAAAAGGAAATTGAATTAAAAAAAATCCAACTTAAACAAATAGAAGATCAATTTGCTGTTGAGAAAATATTGTTGACTCCCGAGCTCATCGCTGACCGAGAAATGGAAATCAAAGATTTTGCCTCCGAAGTCGTTTCCCTTCAAGAAAAAAGATTTGGACCCAAAGGGGATATGATGATCCAAAAGAATCAACTCTTAAAACCCGTCCAAGATCAGGTATTGAGTATTGTTCAAGATATTGCTAAGGAGAGAAAGTATGACTTTGTCTTCGATCGATCTTCTGATATAATTATGTTGTATTCGGCAAAAAATTACGATATTAGCGACCTAGTTTTAAGAAGAATTCAGTCACAAGAGAGAATAAAAGAAAGAAAAGAAAAAATAAATTCTGCTAACAAAGTCCTAGACGGATTGAATAATTAAAATAATAAATTTTAAAATAATGAAAAAAATTAAAATCCTATTTTTACCCCTGATGTTTTTATTTGCTCCTTTGAGTACGGTCAATGCCCAAGCCAAAGTAGCGCACATTGAAGTTCAAAAATTAATCAGCGAGATGCCTGAGGTAATTGCCGCTCAAAAAGAATTAAAAAAACTGGAAGAGTCTTATACTGCTGAGATGGAAACTACTTACAAGGAATTCCAAACTAAAGCTCAAACCTATGCTGCCGATGCGGCCAATCAGACCGAAATCACCAATCAATCTCGTCAAAAAGAGTTGGAAGGCATGCAAAAAAATATCCAAGAGTATCAGCAAACAGTTTCCCAAGATTTACAAAAAAAGTCTGTTGATATGATGAAGCCTCTTATTGACAAGGCCAAAGCTGCTATTGATAAAGTTGCTACTGATTTGGGATACAATTACGTATTGGATTCCTCTGCTGGAGGTAGCGTCATCATTGCCAAAGGAAAAGACATTATGGCCGATGTTAAAAAAGAATTAGGATTTTAGTCTATATCCATCAAAACTATAAACTCCCATTCGTGGGAGTTTTTTTTTGCCTTATTTGAACCAAGAGGCGTATTGAATGTAATTGGCCGCAATACGTTCGATTTCTCCTTTTTGCAATTCAGGGCTAATTTCTTTGATTTTTTTGGCAGGAATACCAGCATAAACACAGCCCTCAGGAACAATAGTGTTTTTAGGTAAAACACTGCCTGCGGCAATAATGCTATTGGAGCCTACCACACTATCATCCATAATAATGCTTCCCATTCCAATCAAAACCCTATCCTTAATGGTACAACCGTGAACAATGGCATTGTGACCTATGGACACATCATCGCCTATGATGGTAGCTGACCGCTCAAAAGTTCCATGGATCACGGCCCCGTCTTGAATATTAATCCTATTCCCCATTAGTATACTATTTACGTCTCCTCTTACAACGGCCTGGTACCATACAGAACAATCGTCTCCCATAATGATCTCACCGATAAGGGTTGCATTTTCAGCAAAAAAACAGTTTTTACCGTATTGAGGTGTAAATCCTCGAACTGACTTAATCAACATAATTGTGCTTTGATGTCTAAATTATAAAATTGATCTTTAAGATCCTTGGATTTGTTTTTGCTAAATTTGTAAAAAAAAAGATGAAAAAGATCAGCATCGTAGCCACTTGTAAAAAGGGAGCCACTGTCGCAAAATTTAGCATTACTCCTCCCCTAGATATTTCAGTATCTAAGAACTTTATTAATATCGATCAAGCTGCTGATGCTCCTCTTGTTAAACAGTTGTTTTTCTTACCTTTTGTAAAAAAGGTAGCGCTGGAAAACAGTACATTGATCGTGGAACGTTTCGAAATTTTAGAATGGGAAGAAGTGATCCAAGAAGTTGCAGAACAAATCGAAGACTACCTCAATGAAGGTGGGGCGATTCTCAATGAAGTGAAAAAAGTTGAAAAAATACCCGTTACGGTTTATGCGGAAAGCACCCCCAACCCTGCAACCATGAAGTTTGTGGTCAATAAAAAAATAACCGACAAGACACTCTCTTTCGAAAATACCGATAGTGCACAAGGAGCCCCTTTGGTCAAGGAACTTTTTAATTTTCCTTTTGTCAAAGAAGTTTTTATGGATGAAAATTATATTTCCGTTTCCAAAAACGATACTGCTCAATGGGAGGAAGTTGTTATGGAAATCAGAGGATTCATCAAATCCTATTTGGAGGAAGAGAAAACCATATTGGACCCCTCTTTTGTTTCATTCGGTCAAGATTCAAACACTACAAATCCAAATCAAGAGCTGAATGATACTGAGCAAGAGATTGTAAAGATTCTGGAAGAATACGTCAAACCTGCTGTAGCCTCAGATGGAGGAAACATCATTTTTGACTCCTACGAGGATGCCGACAAAAGGGTTAAAGTAGTACTTCAAGGTGCGTGCAGTGGCTGCCCCTCCTCTACCTTTACCCTCAAAAATGGTATCGAAAACATATTAAAGGAAATGCTTCCCGGTAAAGTTGAACTGGTAGAGGCCGTCAACGGATAAGTTATCCGCCAATTTTCTTGGCAGTGGTGTAAAAATCCTTAAGGTAAAAAGGTTCAAAATAGGCCACATCTTCAAACTTTTGAGCTTGGAATGCTTTCCAGGCCAAAGGAACCATTTCTGCAGCAGAAGGATGCTGAATGTCGCTCCGGTATACGATATGGTTGGCCTCAAATAATTCTTTGCATTTTTGGGCACCTTCACCCATAAAAACCCACTGAACATCGGTTGGAAATTCTTTAAAACTCTCAGCAGTCAAAACTTCAGCAAAGGTGGGTTTTACGACTTCCTTCATTTCGTTAAGGATCATTACGTAAACCTCCATCCGACGGGCATCAAACATGGGGAATAATAATGCTTGATTATTGTCCTGATACTTTTCGGATAAAATTTGAAGAGAATTTACTGCAATAAGAGGCAAATCCAAAGCAAAACAAATGCCTTTTGCGGCTGCTACTCCGATTCTCAAGCCAGTATAAGAACCTGGTCCCTTACTCACCGCTACGGCATCGAGAGCGGACATCTCCAATTGGGCTTCTTTCAATACCTCTTGAATAAAAACGTGAAGCTTTTCACTGTGACTGAATTGCTCCGAATGGAGTTCCTTTAGAGCCAGTATGGTCCCAGATCTACTGATGGCAACAGAACAGTTCTTGGTGGCGGTCTCTATATGCAGTATTACACTCACCACACAAAAATAGAAAATCAATGGGTCCTAAGCGCTCTAAAGCTTTATAAATCTATAGATTAATGGTGATACCAAAATAAAATTCGAGGACTTTCAATTTGAAAATATAATCAAACTTGGCCCTTACCAAATCTGATGCGGCTGTTTCAAAGCGTTGCTTGATTTGATTAAAATCGAAAATATTCATCACACCTGCCTCAAAACGATTGATGGCATCTTCATAAGCTTTTTTTCTTGCCAACTCTGTTTTTTGGGCTGCTTCATAGAATTTAAACGCTCCTTCTGCATTGTTATAGGCTTGATTGATGGTGTTTTCAAGATCGAGTTTTTCTTGTTCTAATTGATTTTGAGAACGCAATAGATTTACTTTGGAACGCTCCACCCTGTTTCTGGCTACAAAGCCATTGAAAATAGGAATGTTTACTCTCAGACCAAAATTATGTCCTGCGTTCTGGTCAAATTGCTCTCCAAAAGGAATCGGGCCAATAGCCCTGTTGCCCTCCACAGAGCGCAATACAGGATCTTTGGTCGAGGATACAAATCCTATGGGAACATCTGAGAATATTCCATCTCCTGTAATCCTATCCGCATAGGAAACACGTGTATTGTATCCGTAAAAAGCACTGAGACTCGGCTGAAGTGTTCCCTTGGCCAACTCTATATCTTTTTCAGCAATGGCGATATTGGTTATGGAAAGTTTAATGTCTTTTCGGTGGGTTAATGCCTTTTCAAAAATATCCTTGGGCTTCTGGAATAAAATCTGCCCAAATGGTGCCTCTATGTCCATATTTACCACATCAAAATTTTCATAATCCGTAATCAACAGCATCTGTGCTAAATTGATTTTGGATAGCCTTAAATTATTTTCCGCCTGAATTACTGACTGTTCTTGAGTTGCCATCGTTGCCTCAATTTCCAACAAATCGTATTTTACCATGGTTCCGGCATCGATCATTTTTTGGGTTCGATCCGCGTCCTTTTGGGTAATAGCCAATTGGGATCTCTGGACTTCTAATATTTCGACGTTAAAAAGTATTTGCAAATAGGCATTGGCCACCATCAATCGAACATCGTCTTTCATATCTTCCAATTGATATTCTCCTGCCAAAATGGAAAGATTGGCACGATGCAACTGATTTAAGTTTCTGAGGCCATTGTACAAATCAACATTAATACTTGCCCCAAAGGAGGTGTACTGTGTCGTTTTGTTTTCTAGGAGTCCTCGGGTAATATCCTGATTCAATCCAACGTTCCAAGTGTGATTAGCCTGAGCATTTAAGGTTGGGAAAAAGTTACCCGTAGCATCGTCTTTATTGATTTCGGCATCATTCAGGGCGAGTTCGCTTTGTTTAATGTTGATGTTTTTTTCAACAGCCATCTCAACACATTCCACGAGGGTCATGGGTTGGGTCTGTGCCCTGAGGTCAATGCCTAAAGACAGTAAAATTACAGTCAATAAGAATTGGATTGCTTTCATATCTAATTATTTGTTTTCAGTTTCCTCTTCCTCCCCAATTTTGATGGGTTCTGTCTTGTTCCAAACTTTTATTTTATCCTCTATACTCAAACCCGAAATGACTTCTACATTGATTCCATCGGAAATTCCTAATTTGATATTTTTTCGTTCAAATATTTCTTTGTCGTTTTTTACCTCCACATAAGGGTCATTGGTGATTTTATCAAATTGTAACAGTGCCTCTGATATTCCCATGATGCTGTCCTTTTTTTCGAGCACCAAGGAGGCATTCGCGCTATATCCTGCCCGGATAAAAATCGAGTTGTCTAAGTAAACGTCCCCTTCAATTTTGAATTGAACGGTTCCTTGTTCCTCATTGCCTTTGGGAGCTATAAATTTTAACTGAGCATCAAATTCTTTGTCTTGAATAGCCCCTAGACTTACCTTGAGTGGCATTCCAACGGTCAGTTTTGCAACCTCTGCCTCGTCTACTTTCCCTTCAAAAATCATTTTGTTTAAGTCGGCCACCGTGGCAATGGTAGTTCCAGCATTAAATGTATTACTCTCAATAACTTGGTCCCCTTCTTTAATCGGTATTTCCAGTATGGTTCCCGCTACTGTAGCACGAATATTGGTATTGGCAGTGGTAGAACCTCCTGCAGAACCCATTTTAATGATCTGAAGATCGGTTCTTGCATTTTCAACATTTTGCTTTGCTTGATCATAAGTCAATTTTGCATTGTCAAAATCTCGCTTGGAGATGATTTCCTTATCAAATAGGGATTGATTTCTATTGAATTCTACTTCGGCATTTTTTAACAAAATCAGAGTGTTGGATAGCCTTCCTTTGGCTGTATTCAAAGCTTGTTCGTTGGGAACGACCTTCACTTTGGCCAACAGGTCTCCGTTGGTTACCAAATCACCTTCCTCAACGAACAGTTTTTCAATGATACCGGAAATTTGGGGTTTAATTTCTACTTCATCCTCAGGAATTACTGTCCCGGTGACTACTGTCTTTTTTTCAATACTTTGAATTTCAGGAGACTGAACCTCATACTCGACCAGCGGTTTGCTATTGGTCTTTATAAAATAGAGCGTTGCAAAAATGGCTCCGAAAACAAGTAAGCCAATTCCTAAATATTTAATAATTTTCATGTTGAAATGTATTTATTATTCTTCTCTTAATGCGTCAATGGGTTTTATACTTACTGCCCTCTGGGCAGGGATTAGTCCTATCAAAGTTCCCAATACTACCATGGTCAACAAAGCGCCAACTACCAATGGAATGGGAACAGTGGGATTGGTATATGGAAAATCAGATTGGTTTTGCGTAGCCAAGTTGATGATGGCCAAAACAGCTGCACCTAAAATGATGCCGACTATACCTGCAATAACCGTTAAAAATACAGACTCCAATAAAATTTGAACCCTCACTTCCCCAGGAGTGGCACCCAGTGCACGCCTTACTCCCAACTCTTTGGTTCGCTCTTTGACTGAGATCAGCAGTATGTTTCCAATTCCTATGACCCCGGCCAAAATGGTCGCTAAGCCTACCACAAGAGACAAAAAGGTCATCCCATTGGCAAAGCCACTGATACGGTTAAATACCTCTCCGATGTTGAACGATCCAAATGCTCTTTCATCTTCAGGAGCCACCTTGTGGATTTTTTTTAAAACATCCTTGACATTTTTTTCCACGGCAACCACATCAGCATCCGCATAGGCAGCAATGGTAAACCAATCTACGTATTCACCAGTGTTGTATAAATTTCTAAAGGTGTTAAAGGGAATAAAAATATCACCATCGGTTTCAAAACCTCCCCCTTCAAGATATTTGTGAACCCCAATCACTTGGAAATAGACATTATTGATCCGTATGTATTTTCCTAAGGGGTCTTCATCTTCATCGAATAATTCCTCTTGGGTACGCTCACCAATCACACAAACTTTACGATTGAACCGCTGGTCTTCTTCATTGATAAATCGACCGCCATTGAATATTTTTTTAGTGGCAATTTTGGTGTATTCAGGAAAATCTCCATAGATATTGTAAGTACGAGAGGTTTCTTTGTGAACCACGCTTGCCGGCAGACTGCCTCCAAATACCCCCCTTGCGTTTCTTGGTGCGATGTATTTAATTTCGGGGATTTGCCGTTTTAGATCTTCAACATTGGAAATGGTAAAACGCGGATATCTTCCGACTTTGAAACCTGCATAGGGAACACTGGTTCTCTGCGGCCAGACGAACATGGAGTTCATGGCCATGTCTTCAAATTCGCGTTCAAAACCATTGTCCAAACCTTTGGCCGCACCTGATAGGGTAATGTATATAAATATGCCCCACAATACCCCAATCACCGTGATGATGGTTCGGGTTTTGTTTTTGGCAATGGATCCGAAAATCTCCTGCCAAGTATCAAAATCAAAAATGACCTTTAAACTATTCATCTCTTAAAGCTACTATGGGTTTGATGCGGGCAGCCCTTTTGGCTGGAATATAGCCAGCAATGGCTCCGAATAGAATCAGTAATACGGTTGACACTATCGCAGTAATACTATCTACATAGGGATCAATGATGAAAAATTCTTCCAACCGATCTCCCATATTACCCAAGAGTGCCATACCGCCAATCATTCCTGTAATACCGGAAAGTACTGTAATAAAAATAGACTCTTGTAAGACCATACCAATCACACTTTTTGGCGTGGCGCCAAGGGCTTTTCTGACCCCCAACTCTTTGGTGCGTTCTTTGACCACAAATACCATTATATTGGAAATACCAATGATTCCAGCAATTAAAGTCCCAATGCCTACAAAAGTGACAATCATCTGTAATACGCCCGCAAACTGTTGGTTTTGACGTATTTGGTCGGCTAGATTTCTGATTCTAATTCCGTTGTTATCTCTGGGATCAATGGACTTTTTCTTTTTTAAAAAAAGACGCAATTGTTCTTCAAATACCAAGGCCGTTTTATAGCCAAACTCTGGTCGAAAACTAACAATGATAGAACTAATTTTATCGTTGTTTTTTTCGATCAATTGCTGGGTGGTATAGGACATGTAGATTAATCGTTCCTCGCGATCTCCACTTTGGTCTTGGAATACTCCAACGACCTTAAAAGCACTGGATCCAATTTCTAAATATTTTCCAATGGGATTTTCATTCTTAAATAGGTCCTTGGCCACCAAACGACCAATGACAATATTTTTAGTTTTATTGAGCACATCATCTTGATTGATGTACCGTCCATTCATAATAATGGTTTTTTCCACGAACTGATGGGCAGGAGCAACCGCTCTGGTGGAATAGTTGTCAGATTCGCCTCTGTATTTCACCTGGGCGTTTCTGTTGATTCTGGGGGTAATGTCTTCTAAAAAGAATTTAAAGTTGTCTTTGATGTCTTCCAGATCACTGTTATCGAATTCTATCCTTCTGTTGGCTTTGAAACCTCTATAGGGTTTGGAGGTTGTGCTAGGATAGATCCATAAAGTATTGGTAGCGTCATCTAAAAAAAACTGTTTGAAGGTGTTTTTTAATCCATTCCCAAATCCAAAGAGAACGATAAAAATAAAAATCCCCAAAGCGACAGTAAAACCAGACAGAAAAGTCCTAAGCCTATTTTTTCGAATGGTTTCAAAAATCTCTTGCCAACGGTCTCTGCTAAACATATTTTTCCGCTATAACCTGCTCAACTTTTTGATCTTCAACAATCACCCCATCTTTGAGGGTAACGATTCTTTTACACATATTTGCAATATCCAATTCATGAGTAACCACTAAAATGGTCTTACCTTCATTATTGATTTGTTGTATTAGCCCCATGACTTCATTAGATGTTTTTGAATCCAATGCTCCAGTAGGCTCGTCAGCAAGAAGAACTTTTGGTTGAGAAGCCATGGCTCGAGCGATGGCCACCCTTTGTTTTTGACCACCAGAAAGCTCGCTGGGTAAATGAGTCGCCCAATCTTTTAAACCTACTTTTTCCAAATATTCAAGTGCTTTTACCTGTCGGATTTTTCTTCCTAAACCCTGATAATAAAGTGGCAAAGCAACATTCTCTAATGCATTTTTATAATTGATCAGGTTGAAAGATTGGAAAATAAATCCCAAAAATTTATTGCGGTAAGTGGCTGCAGTAGTTTCAGTCAAACCATCAATCAATACATTGTCAAGTAAATATTCTCCCTCGTCAAGCGAATCGAGCATTCCCAATATATTGAGCAAGGTGGATTTGCCTGATCCTGATGACCCCATGATGGCTAACAACTCTCCCTCTTTGATATCCAAATCAATTCCTTTAAGGACATGCAGAGAACTGTCACCCATCCTGTAGGACTTATGAAGATTTTTGATACTAATCATGGTAGTTATTTATTTGGGTTACAAAGTTACTTCGATTAATTATAACTGTCTAATATTAGAAGGTTTAACACTATCTATAATGTTTGAAAAAATAATAATTACCAATGAAAATACTAGGTTATTTTTTAAGCATCTTAAAAATTTGATAGCCCACAAGACCAACTAAAAGATATGGAATAGCCATAAGGTAGATAATCCCATTATTGATTCCTTTGGCAGTTTCTTGGGCATCCCCCGATTCTAAAACTGCTCTGCACATAGAACACTGAGCGGAAGACTCTGCAACTACAAATAGGATCAACAAACATGATATTAAAATACGCATAGGTTTAATAATATGGTGCTATCATCAAATACACCACTACCCCCGTTATGGCGATATACAACCATATAGGGAAAGTAATGACGGAAATTTTTTTATGATCTTCAAATCTTTTTGAAATGGCTCTCACATAGGTGATCAATACCATGGGTATGATTCCAATGGAAAGTATAATATGAGAAATAAGGATAAAATAGTAAATGTATTTTACGGCACCTTCTCCACCAAAAGGAGTGGGGTCTGAGGTCATGTGATAGGCTACATACATGACCAAAAAGACCAAAGACAAGGCAATGGCAATCTTCATCAATGATTCGTGGACTTTAATTTTTTTCTGACGAATCGCCACATAGGCCAGTACCAAAATCAAAGCAGTCAATGCATTGATGGCAGCATATATAGGGGGTAAGAAATCAAGAGGGGCTACATTGGGCAATCTCACCGTAAAGAGAACCGCAACCACCACAGGGATTAAAATGGATACTGCTGTGATGAGTTTACTGTATTTCTTAGAGGGATCACTTACACTTTGCTCTTTCATTTCAATGGGTTTTATTCCTTTAATAACCTTTCAATATCCTCTAGTAGCATCTCCACACCTTGCACGTCTTGATCTTCTCTATCCAAACCAGAATAGTAGACAATGGGGTTGTCAAAACGATCGACCCTTGAACGGATGTACCCGTTTTTGTCGATCAAGGCAAAATAGCCTTGGTGTTCGAAACCTCCAGCTACAGCAGGATTTATCCCTGCAAAGATACTAAATCCTGAATTGGCAAGTTCATATACCGTAGATTTCTCGTCGGTCAAAAAATGCCAATTTTGGGATTTTACACCATAGTCCTCTGCATATTTTTTTAATACATGGGGCTTATCATTGTCGGGGTCAATGGTGAAAGATGCAATCCCAAAATCTTGGCGATCCCCAAAACGATCGTCCAAAATTTTCATATTCTTATTCATGATAGGGCAAATGGTGGGACATCGGGTAAAGAAAAATTCCGCCAAGTAAACTTTTCCCCTGAAATCTTCATTACCAATCAATAAACTGTCTTGGTTACGCATCAAAAATTCAGGGACCTTTTTGGCTTCACCGTTGAGTTTAATGTAAGCCAAGGGTTTTGCTGGAACAGATCGATTGCTTTCGACCTGAGTATTGTTTGCCACTCGATCAACGATCTTGGGGATGAACAAAAGACCAAAAACAATCAGAATGATGATTAAACCTATATAACTTAAGTTTTTCATACTAGGGAGTATTCTTATTGTACTTCTTCCATGCACGGCGGTATTCGGCCAAGATTACCTTAATGTCATCTACCATTTTATTGTTGATTTCAGCCACAGACTGTGCATTAAAACCAAAAAGGGTTCCCCCGTCTTCGTCGTCGTCACGCCCTCTCAGACTGCGTTCTTTATCGATGATAAAAACATAGGGTAAGCTTTTTTCGTCGGAGAGTTGCAAAGGGGTTTTTAGGCTTTTAAATAAACTTGTGATTTGATCATCACTTCCAAAAACAAAACGCCACTTGATCAAATCGGTTCCTACACCTGACTTTAGTTCTTGTTTGAGTTCCTCAACCTGAGTCTGTTGACCCTCTTGCACAACCATAACAAACTGAAAGTCTTTGAACTGATAAAAGCGTTTGTATATTTTTTGATTCAAGTTCAAGGCATCCCCTTTTTTATCGGAGAGGTCATCTCCCCAAAAACCCAATACGGTAATACGGTCTTGAAATTGGACAGGCTCTCCTGAAAGGGTATTCCACTGATGAACATCGTCCACCGCTTTGGTCAAAACGGGCAACAGCGCAAAATTATTTTTGCCAGAGGCAAAAAACAAATAGATGACTATTGGAAATACAAATAGGATAAAGAGGACAAAATATTTTTTAAAAGATTTATTCATAAAAATATGTCCGATCTATTCTAAAAATTCCAACTGACAAATCCGCTATTCATCACTTCAAAAATATAGTCGGCTTCGAGTATCAAAATAAAAATCAGATAAGGAATTAATATGATTAACGGCAGAACAATGGCACCCTGAAGGCTGCCTGTTTCATCCCTGACATGCATAAAGTCCCATGCGATATAATAGGCTTTGACAAGTGTTAAAATGATAAAGATCCAATTCAACAATTTCATACTGAGGAAATAATTCATCAAAAAATCGGGTTTGATGATCCCCAACGCTACCTCAACGGTGGTTACTATTGATAAAAATATTAAAACGCCCCAAATTTTTTGAACGTTAGATTTGAACTTTAAAGCTCCTCTAAAAATTGCAAGTTTGTGAGTTCCTTCAGCCATTAGTTATAATTTTTGGATTAAACGAGATAGAAAAATGTAAATACAAATACCCAGACCAAATCGACAAAGTGCCAATAGAGTCCTACTTTTTCTACCATCTCATAATGTCCTCTTTTTTCATAGGTTCCGACAATGACATTAAAAAATATGATCATGTTGATGATGACCCCAGAAAAAACGTGGAAGCCATGGAAACCTGTTATGAAAAAGAAAAAATCGGCAAAGAGTCGGTTTCCATATTCGTTGTGGATGAGGTTGGCTCCTTCCACTACTCCAACGGCATTTTCTATTTTATCCAGAGAATCGTCTCGAGAGAGAACAATTTTTTGACCTTTTTCATCCAACTTTTCACTCCTGATGACCAAGTTTTCGGTGGATTCAAAACCTTCCACTACTTCGGCTAAGGAATAAGTAGTTAAGGACCCTTCGCTTTCATACCAAATCCCGTTGCTTCCTTTGTGCGTGCTGCGCTCGGTTGGAATAGAAACAGCAAAGTCCGCAATAGCGACTCTTTTACCTGTATCCGCATTGACAAATTGCAAAATCTGACCTCCCTTGGTTTCTAAAGCTCCATATTCTCCTTTGATAAAGTTTTTCCATTCCCAAGCTTGAGATCCAACGAAAACTGCACCTCCAATGATGGTCAACAACATATAAAAAGTTACTTTCGATTTGTTCATATGATGTCCCGCATCCACAGCCAATACCATAGTAACAGAGGAGAAAATCAATATAAAGGTCATCAAGGCTACATAATACATGGGTGCATCTACACCGTGTAAAAAGGGAAAGTGAGTAAAAACCTCATCGGCAATAGGCCAAGAATCAATATTTTTAAAACGAGAAAAGCCATAGGAAACCAAAAAACCGGAGAAGGTAAGTGCATCAGATACGATAAAAAACCACATCATCAGTTTACCATAACTGGCTTTGAGTGGTCGCTGACCTCCAGCCCAAAGATTGGCCTCTTTTTCAGCTGCAGTTAATTCCATAAAGTCAAATTCAAATTAGTTATCACAAATTTATATATTTTAGCTGTACAGCACCACAAATAGGTACAAATAAATCCACAAGAAGTCAAGAAAATGCCAGAACAAATGGGCCAATTCAAAACCCAAAGTGTTGGATCCTGAATAGCTGCCTCGAAGCAATCTTACATAAACTACCGTAAGGACGATCATCCCGACAAATAAATGCGCCAAATGCAACAAAACCAAAACATATAAAAAGGAGGTTGTAATAGAACTTTCTGCACCGGTAAAGTAATAACCTTTGGCAATAATGTCTCCAAACCCTTTAAATTGAAAATAAACAAACAGCAGTGCCAATAAAAAAGTGGTCAACACCCATGTTTTGGTTTGCTTAATTTTTATTGCCTCTAGGGATTTTTTCGCCATAAAGAAGGTAATACTGCTCAATAAAATAAGCAGTGTACTGATGGCAAAAGCACTGGGCATCTCAAATTGGGACAACCAGTCTGCTCTAGAACTGCTCACAACATACGCACTCGTCAATCCTGCGAAGGTCATGGACATGCTGATCATCCCGACCCAGAGCATCATCTTTTTTGCTTTGTTCTCTTTTATTACTTGTTCGTCCATTGCTAGATCCATTTATCTAAAACATATATTATTTGTAAAAGGCTGATGTATGCAATGCTGGCATACATTAATTTTCTGGCCGCTTTTTTGCTCTTTTTTTGCATCAATTTTAGGGCGTGGTAAAGGAAATAAATTCCGATCAAAACCAAGGCAACAACTGCCCCTATCGAAAGGGTCAAAGTGCCACTATACTGGGTGAAGGGCAAAATCGAAATGATGATGGTCCAAAAGGTGTAAAATACAATTTGAAACGCAGTAACCCGATCGGGATTTCCAGTGGGTAGCATCTTGAATCCTGCCTTTTTGTAGTCATCGTCCATCATCCAACCGATGGCCCAAAAATGAGGAAACTGCCAAAAAAATTGAATCATAAAAAGAACCCCTGGTTCTAACCCAAAACTGCCAGTGGCAGCCACCCATCCCAACATAAATGGAATGGCACCGGGAAAAGCTCCAACAAATACGGAAAGGGGAGTAACCGATTTTAGGGGGGTATAGATACAGGTGTAAATAAATATGGATAGTGCCCCGAAAATAGCGGTCTTGAAATTGATATTGTTCAGAATATAAATTCCAAGCAAGGTCAGCAGTGAGGCAATCACCAAAGCGGTAAAGTTACTCATACGCCCAGTGGGAAGCGGTCGTGTCTTGGTTCGATCCATCAAGGCATCTTTATCCTTTTCGATCCATTGGTTGAAAGCATTGGAAGCACCCACCATCGCAAAACCACCAAAAAACAGCCCCAACAGTATGGAAACGTCAATTTGATCTACGGCGAGTAAATAACCTGCTACTGAGGAAAACACAACGCTCATGGCCAAACGAAACTTTGTGAGTTGCAGGAAATCCCCTACGAATGAGACAAAGTTAAAACTTACTAAGGGTAGACTGTTGGAATGGGTCTTCATCATCAAATATCCAACGGCAAAGATAAGCTACAAATTATCCATGTGCAAACCTGTATGATGATTTTAAGATGCTATTGACAAACTCATTGCAACCTAAACATAATAGGAATAGAATAGGGCACCCTTACGGCCTTTCCTCTTTGTTTTCCAGGTATCATCTGTGGAAGGTTTTCAATGATGCGTTGGGCTTCTTTCTCCAAATTCTTATCTGGTCCCCTGGGCTTTACCAAAACCACTTTTCCATCTGTACCAATTATAAAACTCACATATACCCTTCCTTGAATGCCCATTTCTTCAGCAATTTCAGGGTAAGTGAAATTTTTTCTAATGTGTTTGTTCATTTTTTCCTGAAAACAGTCGCGTTGCTTTTTTTTGGATACATTTTCACAACCAGGAAAAATAGGAATGTCCTCGATGATGGCAAAGGGAACCTCTATATTATCTATAACATCCTTTACTTCGACTTTGTCTATCGGAATAATCTCATCTGGATCAAACTCAATGGGATCTATAAAAGATTCTTCTTTATCATCATCGTCAGGTATTACATCAATAACTGGAGGGGCGGCAGGAGGAGGAGGTGGTGGTGGTGGAGTCATTTTCATTTCCGTAATCGGAATGTCCTCATCGTTATCGTCCATAAAACTGAGAATATCCAGTTCTATATCCCTTTCATAAGTTCTTAATTCAATTCCTCTCCAAGTAAAGATGCCAGAAAATAAATATGAATTCAAAGCAACACCTAAATCAATGAGTTTAGCGAAAATTTAATGCATATTGCTTGGGTAATGGATTGGCACAGTCAATCATTAATGGGCGAATGTAAAGCGAGAAATTGGAATACCGAAACGGAAGTCAAAGTGGACAATAAATCGATATTTGGACTGAATTAATGACTGACTACAAAAACAAAATGTCAATAATGGCTATAAGTAATTGTAAAGTTTAGTACTTAACCACGCTACTCATAGCCGAGAAGGTTATTGCAATCTAAAAGTGATGGGAATACTAAAGGGAACCCTTACTGGTCTTCCTCTTTGTTTACCAGGGGTCATATTGGGTAATTTGCCAATAATCCTTGCAGCTTCCTTTTCCAAGTTTTTGTCTGGGCCTCTCATTCTGATGTTCTTGATAGAACCGTCTTTAGATATGATAAAATTCACATAAACCCTTCCTTGGATGCCCATTTCTTGAGCAATTTCGGGATAACGGAAATTTTTTCTAATGTGCTTATTTATTTGTTCTTGAAAACATTCTCTTCTTTTGGATTTGGAAACCCTTTCACAACCGGGGAAAATAGGTACGTCTTCAATCACGGCAAAGGGAACATCAACATCCTCAAAATCATCCTCTATCTCAACCTCCTCAACTTCGACGATTTCTTCTTGATCCGTCTCAGTGGATTCAATAACTGTTTCTTCTACTTCTTCCTCGTCCTCTACAACCTCAATAACCTCTGGAGCCGGTGGTGGTGGAGGTGGTGGTGGTGGGACTTTGATTTGCTCTGTAATTGGGATTTCTTCATCATCATCATCTTCAACGTTCAATGCTTCATATCCATAGCCACTTCTGTCATAAGTTTTCCATTCAATGGCCTGCCATGATATAAATAGAACTGAAGATAAGCCTATGATGAAATACAGACTGCTATTTTTTGATAAATCCGCTTTTTCGTTCTTTTTGGGTTGCATTATGTTGAATGTATTTAGTATGCTAAACTAAAAAAAAATAGATTATAAACAAGATTTTTTTTTCTATGTAATTTCATTCTATGCTTGAATCAATTTCTTGTATTGATCTGCGCTTAATAAATTTTTCAGTTGGGCGGGATTATCCATTTTAATTTTGATCATCCAACCCGATTCATAGGGTTCGTCATTGACGGCCTCTGGGGTGTCTTCCAACTCAGTATTAAACTCCAAAACCTCACCACTAAGGGGCATGAATAAATCAGAAACGGTTTTGACGGCTTCCACCGTTCCAAAAACTTGTTCTCGCTCCAAAACATCTCCCACGGTTTCAATTTCGACGTAGACGATATCTCCTAACTCACGTTGGGCAAAGTCTGTAATGCCTATGGTGGCAATTTCATCGTCTAGTTTGACCCATTCATGGTCGTTACTGTACAGGAGATCGGAGGGAATATTCATTGACCTTATTTTAAATTACAAACGCAAAGTAATACAATTCGCTTTTAGTTTCCAAAATTATAGCGAATGGTAATCCCCGACCGGATAGAGGTTTGGGGAAAAGCGGTTGAAATGGCAAATTCAGAGAAATTGTGATCGTAAAAAAATACACTGGTCAGATTCTTGGACAAGTTATAGTTTGCAGAAAATTTGATAGACATTAGGGTTTGACCAGCAGTTACCTGATTGTTATCATATTCCAAATTACGCAATAAAGTGATGTTTTTTCTGTAGGAAAAATCTGCCTTAAGATTGAGATCCCCACTCAGGGTAACCCTTCTCCCTCCCAAATTGGTTCTGATTCGGAGATCTTTTAGCCGATAGCCCATCCCCATAATGTATTCATTACCGCTTTGCTCGGTCAACAGGCTATTGTCCAAACTCAACGACAAAGCTCTATCTCTTCTCATTTCTGCGAGGATTTTAAGTGAGTTTTTGAACTCCACATCCAAACGGATCAAAGGATTGAACTGTTCAGCCAAATTGATATTGGAGTAAAATATTGAGGTTTTGAAATTACCCAAAGGATCTTTCAGAAAGGGCTGGGTGGAGTCGTATTCCAAATTGGTTTGAAAATTGGTAAGGGTATAGCTCGAACGATAACCGTGGGTTATGGAAAAACGATTGAAGATTTTGGACAAAGATTTGATTTTGGTCAAGCCCGTGTACTTCAAATTCCAGTTGGGTAGCGGAGTACTTCGAATAGGATCAAACGATATTTTGTTGGGATCGCTTCCAGAATAAGCAGAGAGAAAAGAGGCTACTAAAACAGTTTGGTGGTTTTTATTGAATCCTTCGGGGAAACCATCGTTATCGGGATTGCTGAGTGAAGTTCCATTCATCGCTGCCAAGCGATTGGCTATGATCAAGCGGTTGTCTCTAAAATTTTGAAAATTTTGATTGACAATTCCCGTTCCACCTGAAAAAGCTGTTTTGATCAAAATGGTAGACATTCCGAAATTCCCGAACTCATTGGTATTAAGGGCGAGATAATCCCTGTCCTGGATCAGATAATTTTCAGACAGATTGTTTGAATAATTCCGTTCGGCATTCAAATCAATGGTGAGGTCTTTGAGGGGAATGATCTGAGCAGAAATATTGAGTTTGTTGTTGTGAACTTGAACAAAAGGCTCGTTGAAATTGGGAAAATTGGTCAGCCATCCCCTTTTGGCAACCTCGTATCGAACATCGGCTTGACTTCCAAAAGTAAAACCAAAAGAGGGGTCTAAAGTACCCAAGAATCCTACATTGGGCAGATATCCTGGAATGACCTTGCCGTTGTTTTCCGAGTAATTGAATTGTACTCTTTTGATGGATGAAAGAAGGTCAACGAAATAAGTGGTTCCTTTCCTTAATGCATTATTTTTTGGTTTTTTCTCTTCTTCCTGAGCCTGAGGATTATTGGCCGCCACTCTTGCAAAGGGTTGATCAAAAGGAGACTTTTTGGATTTTAATCCCAGAATGGTATAAAGTTTATCAAAGGAAACCGATCCGGTCAAGGTTTTGGTATTGGCGTTTTGAATGGTGTTGACGATACCTAGTGGCAAACCGTCCTCAGAGGTCACGGCTGCCATGGCGTTGGACCCCCTTTGCCAACTGAAATCACCAGTGTAATTGTAATTGGCATCAATAAAATTGAGAAAAGGAATTAATCGCAAGGGTATTTTATAGTTTAATGATAGGGTCTGAAAATGGCGGTCGGTTTGACCAGTATCCCAAATGCCATCCCAGATGTCCAAATTTTTGTTGACCCTTCCCAAGGGATTATTGGGATCATTTTCGAAGAAGTTTCGAACGATGTTGTTGTTGGAGGCTGTAAAATTGAAGCGCAAAGAACGGGTCAGATTATGGCTGATGGTATAGGACCAATCAAATAAATAATTTCTCAGTTGTAAATCCGGTAGGGGAAGTTGTTTCCCTGCATCAACGCCCTCCATATATACCTGACGAAAACGCTGGCTGCTAAAATCTCGATTGATATTGGAGGTCATTTCTATGTTATTGGGAATGGGACTGAAATTAATTTCTTTTAGCCATTGCCAATATCGCTTTCTGTTGAGAAGTTTAATTTTTCTGAATGGATTGATTTCCAATGATTTGAAGGAATGACCATAGTTGACCCCCATTTGAAGGTTTTTATCGGTTTGATTTTTGATTTCATAATCGTGGTGTTGCAACTCGTTATAGGCATATGAAAAATCAAAATTTTCTGGGCTGTAGAAGCGGGTGGGTTTATTCCCTGTTTTATTTTTTCTCACCCCGATCAAACTGATGCTTTTTCTTTGAGTATAGTCTATGGATTGTTCGTTAATGGAATCTCTTTGGGAAGTTCTTTTGGACGCATCCAATCGGTCTTGCAAAAGGATGTCTTGATAAAAAGGATCGTACTCGGGGGTGATAAAGGTTTCCCCTACATTGATATTGAGAGGCAATTGAATTCCCCATTTTTCTGGCAAGAGTTTCCCTAGATTGATGTTGGTCACCACATCATATTGTTTCATATCCTCTCTGTTGCTTTGGTTGGGCGTTTGGTCTATGGAGCCAAAGCCAATGGTTGACATTCGAGCTGTAGCAGCAACGGTGGCCAAATCAGCAAAATTGGCGTCCATGGCACCAACGGCTGCCCAACCTCCTTTGGAATCGATTCCTGCAATGCGCAATTCATTGAACCAAACTTCCCCACACAAATCATCTCCCAACTGCTGAGATGGGTTTTTTACCCCTATCATCAAGGTCTTTATGGATCCCAATGAGGGATTTCCTTTCACAGCAAATTTATATTTCTTAAAACCGGGAAGTGCACTAATGGGGGAAAACTCGCTGACGGGATTCAAGTCTTCATCAAAATAGGACACCTTGCCCAAACCAGAATTATTGATAGCAGCGGCTTTAAGTTTTGCCAGTAATTTGATGGATACTTCCAAGGCATTGGATTCTGGTTGCCACACTTCTTCAGCAGTAAATTGGTTGGATGAATTTTCAGAATAGTCGGTAGGTTTGAGTGGAATTTCGATTTGATAATAGTTGTCCAAAAAGTCTGTTCCCAGACGGATAAATGCAACCATACGTCGGTTATAATCATCCCCAGTTCCCTCTCCGGGTAAAGGTTTTTGGCCTACGATGGATTCGGCATGTAAAAACATTTTAAGGTTTTTATATTGTCGAATGTCCACATTCACGTTTTTGTAAACAGCCCTGTAATCCATCGGTTGAAGGTCGCATATCCTCATGGACATGGATTGCTCGTTTTGACGAACAATGGTATTGTTGTTATTGACCTGTTCTCTTTGAATGTCGGGGGGCAAGATATAGTTTACAGGAATACGGTTTTCGTTTTCTAAAATATTGACGGTGCTGATGTCAACTGTAGTATTATTATTTTTGGGCAGGTTATTGTTTAGTTTTTGGTTGTATCTACGCCAATCTCCCCGCACCAAATCTAGGGTACCAAATCGCAATACAGTAGGTTGCTCAAATCCTTTAAGCACCATTCGCATAAAACGGATAGAACGTAAGTCTTCTATATTGTTGATGGCCTCAAAATATTCGTCAAACTGAGTGTCTTCATAGTAACCCTTTTGTACTGGTATTTTGAATTGAATCCAGCGGGTGGTTATTTCATCTCCGTTGGGTACAGAGACTTTTACATTTTCACGAACATCGGTGATAAAAGGGTGATTGCCAACCCCCATTGATTTTGATATGGGTATGCGATACTCAAAATAACTATCGATCGTATTCATACTTTGATCTCGGTTGATGTCTTCCGAATCTGGTTCGGTTGTATTACCTCTGTCGGTGTCAGAAAAAGCAACGGGAGAGTTGCCTTGAGTACCGTTATAGTTTTTGTAACGATCCAAAACCCCTCCTGTGGCTGCCACAAAAAATTGATAATTGTCTCGTGCAGGATCCTCTGGTGGTCCATTGGTGTAGATCAATCGCTCTTGGTTATCGTCCAAGCCATCAAATCCAACATCTTGAACATCCCTGTCCTCTGCAACAGTATTGAAGGCATAGAGCAGTGACTGGGTGGAGGGTACTTTTCCCCAAGGGGTTTCATGGACTAAATTTTGTCCATTAAGCGCGGGTAAACCATTTTCAAATTGTTTTCGACCGTCTTTTAGAATGTCCTCTGAAATATTTCCCAAATGGAAGTAAAGTTCGCCCAAATCGTCATCCTCAGAAATTATTTCACTAAAAGTATCCAACAACCAGAACTCTATAAATTCCACATTGGACTGTTCAAAATTGGTCGCATTAATAGGTCGCATGATTCCTGCCCAATTTTCGGAAGTATCCCCTATAAATTCTTCCTCGGTCACGTTGTTATAGGGTCCTATTTCGCTAGGATAATAGGCCAAATCGAGTGTGCTTTGAACCGTTGTAGTCCCCTGTACAAGATCTTGTTCGGGAAAAATTTCTTTAATAAAAATCCTTCGAGTCGAATTGAGTGAGATATCGTCATTGTTGATTCCCGATGGTCTCCCCCCAGCATAGAAGATTGGATCAATGGAATACCATGCGAGTTTGGCTCTTCCGAAGCCACTGCTGATGTCGTTGTTTTTGACTTCTGATCCTTTAAAGTTTTTAAAGGGAATACTGGAAAGTTTCCAAGAGTTGAAACCCTTGATATCAATGTTGGTTTGGGCTCCCTCAAAGTCATCAATATATACATTGGACTCCCCTTGGAGTTGAGTGTTTTTTGGGATACCGGCAATAAGATTGGCTACTTCACCCCTAAAAGAAAGCAAGGAAGGTACGTTGGTGTTAATCGTGGGTATTTTATTTACCCAACGGGTTAAGAAAGGGAGTTCAGTAGAAAAATTGGTATTGAACCCGACCATAGTATTGTTTACCGGTTCGGTTCCATAGTTAGCTTTTTGAGTGAGTGGATTTTCACTCAAGTTTAATAATGTTCCTCCAAAAACAACTTTATCATTGACTTTGTGAACGATATTGACTCCAGAAAATCTTTTGTTCTGTTGATTGAAAAAGGAATTGTTTTCAACAGAGATGTTAATGGGTACGTTGGAAGCTTGCAAAGCAGGATCTAAAATTTTGACCCTACCAATGGCATAATTAACGGTATAGTCAATACCTTCCCGCAGTACCCTACCTCCTGCTGTTACGTTAACGGATCCCCTAGGGACATTGAATGCACCAATGGGAATTCCATCTCCTCCTTCTGATTTATAACGCCCTTTTAGCTGAAATTTATTTTTTTCAGTTGTTTCCAAAGCAGCAGCTTTGGTTTTGTGATACATTTCATTGAAAACATATCTTTTCTGATTTGCGTTGTAAGTTTCAATGTTTTTGTATTGTTCTCTTTGTGAGGTGGGATCGTCTAGTAGCTCAAAAAGGTATTCCCCAAAAGGCTCAATATTAGGAAAAATAATTCTTCCATATTGGGCTTCGATGGTAATCCCAGGGATATAATCAAAGAATCCATCTCCTTCAGGTTGTGGATCTTGATAAAAGTTAAGTTGGTCTAAATTGAAAGTATTCAAAAGGACTCTGTTGTCCATATTCTCAGGCCAAATAGATTTGTCAACAGGAGTCAAATAATTGATTGGCGATGGATCAGAATAGAGAATATTGAGTCTAAAATTTTCTTCAGCAAGCTGAAAAGCACCAGTATTGTATATGTTTTTCATCATCAAGTCCCAAATGGGTTGACGTACATCCGTAATGTTACTTTTAAGCAGTTTGACCACCAAATTGTTATTTACAATACTTTGGCTTTCTTCGGTTGGATTGGAGGTGACAGCAGTGGTTTCAACACTTCCATTGGCAAATTCTCCTACTTGATAGACTTTGCCCCTAAAGGTGTATTGATAGGCTACAGCCAAAACTTCATCATTGCTCAAGCGTTGATTGAGAGAGATATAACCCAACTGGGGATGAAGCTTATATTCACTTTGGCTGAGTTTTCTGGCACTTTCCAAAACAGCATAATCAAAACCCTCATTGACGACATTGTTGTAGGCACCAAATGAACGGGAAATCGAAGCAATGTCACGAATTTCTTTGCTCAAAATTCCTCCACTGCCAATGGTCTCAGGGTTCAATCGGTTATTGTCATTAGAAGGAGGATTTGAAAAACCATTTACGTTAAAAAAGTTGGTGATATTGTCATCGAGTTTGGTCTTGCTCGGATCACTTTCTCCTAAGTCCTGAAATCCAACGATATTTCGGATATTTCTGGTTTGTGATCCTCTGTTGGTAATCCAAACTTCAACACGAGTGATCTGAACTGGAGAATTGATGTAAGGATAGTTTTCGAGAAATTGATCGTAATGATCTCTAAAATATTGTGCCAAGAAATAGTGTCGGTCTTCTTCATAGTCTAATGCAAAAATATTGAACTCCTGTAGGGTTCCACCTCCTTGAGCAACTACATTCTGGGATTGTGATCTTTGCTCAGAGAAAACAGCCGAAATGGAGGTTTTTCCGAATTTAAGATCGGTTCTTACTCCGAAGAGACTTTGTGCCCCTTGAATTAGATTACTGTTCAGAGGCATACTGATGTTTCCAATACTGATGTTTTGTAAGATCGCATCCTCCGTAACCTTCCCGTTGAGGTAATCCGTAACATTATTCCCCAAGCCCATCATACTCTGACCGGAAAGAGCATCTGCTTTTGATTTAAGGTTAAGGATTTTTTGTTTGGCTTCGTTATAGGTACTCTGATAATCTCCAATTTTTTGTTGTATGCCCGATGCTTTTCCAGCGATATTTTTAGCACTCGACAAAAGGTTATCCGTTCTAGAATTGATCATTTCATTCTGCGCATTGACTGATTCGGGTATGATATCAGAAATATCTGCCAATTGAAGTGGGTTAAATTCAATTTTGACCAAATTTTGAAAGTCAAAAGTTGACTCTGTGTCATAGTTGGCTGTGATTTGTAATCGATCACCAATTTTACCCAACAAACTAAGACTGATCCTCTGGTCAAAATCAAAACCAAAACTTCTACGGTTTCTCGGAGATGCCGCTGGATTGTCATTTTTTTGGTATCGGACACCCAAGTCTATTCCAACCGATCCCTGGGGAACAATGTCAATCACGTTACTACCAAAAATGGATTGGAAAAATTTACTGTTGACATAAACCTCAGGAAGGAGATTTTTTTGGGTTTCAGATAGGTTTTCCGCATTTCCCGTTAGGGCAGCGATTTTGCCTTGAAAATATCCTTTCATCTGTTCGGCCAATACCATGGTTTGAAATTCTTTTGGCGATATTACCAAAGGGGTATTGATGGGGTAACCGTCGATGGTTTCGGTGTAGTGATACATTCCCGTTAGGGGGTCGTAGGTGTATTTTGAGCTGATAGCACTCGATTGAGTAAGCTTGGATTTGGACAAGTCATAACTGCTTTCCACCTGTCCCCACATCGAAAATCCACACATCAACAGTAGAGCGAGAAGAAAGTAATTTAAACTTAAATTTTTGTTCTTTTTTTTATAGACCAAAGAGATTTAAAGTTTATTCAAGGCGGATTTAATCAATTCCTCGACCGAACTGTCAGGAGCACCTTGAATGAGTTTATCAACGACTTTTTCTGAGGCTTTTCTTGAATAGCCAAGAACCTCTAATGCTGATAACGTTTCTTCTTTGATTGTATTGCTTTTGAAAACAGGAATTTCATCAGCTCCTTGCAAGCTTTTGATTTTGTCTTTGAGTTCAATGATTACACGCTGTGCTGTCTTTAGTCCAATGCCCTTCACCCCCTGTATGGTGGCGACATCTTCAGTTCCAATGGCCTGCTGTATTTCGACAGGAGTAAGAGAAGATAGCATCGTTCTTGCAGTGCTAGTTCCTATACCAGACACAGAAATTAAAAGTCTGAATACTGCTCTTTCCAAAACCGAAAAAAATCCATACAAAATATGTGCATCCTCTCTGACTTGAAGGTGGGTGAATAGCTTGATATTTTCATCAGACGAAAGACTGGAAAAAGTGTACAGTGAGATATTGATCTCATAGCCAATACCATTACAATCCACCACAACTTGAGTTGGATTTTTTTCAACGAGCTTACCTTTAATTTGTGTTATCATTTTTTTGCTTTCAATTTTAATTTTTCTTGGGAATCTATCCCAGCAATGGCTGCCATATTGACGATTTCATCGACCGAAGCCCCCAATTGAAGGATATGTGCAGACTGCTGAAGCCCCATCAAAATGGGTCCTATGGACAAGGTGTTGTCCAATTCCTTAATGATTTTGTAGGTAATATTGGCGGCATCTAAATTGGGGAAAATTAAGGTATTGACATTTCTGTTGTGGAGGAAAGAAAAAGGAAATCGCTCTCCCAACATTTCATTGTTTAGCGCAAAGTCAGATTGAACAGGCCCATCGGCAATCAGATCGGGGAACATACGGTGCAAGTAGCTGACAGCTTGGGATACTTTTTTGGCCTGAGGAAAAGGAGAAGATCCAAAGTTATTGTAGGACAAAAGGGCAACCACAGGCTCCACCCCAAACATTTTGACCGTTTGAGAGGTCATATGGGCTATTTTGGCCAATTCTTTGGAAGAGGGATCTACATTGATAGAGGTATCGGACAGGAAAAGCATACCTCTTTTGGTAAGCATCAAATTGGTAGCGGCAACTTTATCCACCCCTTTGGCCTTGCCCATGACCTCCAAAATGGGTTTCACTACTGCAGGATATTTTCTTGAAAAACCAGAGAGCATGGTGTCAGCATCTCCCTCTCTGACCATCATAGCGGCGAAGTAATTCCGTTCTCGTAGCAAACTGTCACATTCGTAGAGGGTTTTACCTCTTCTTTTTTGCGTTTCCCAAAAGGCTTTGGCATAACGCCGCCGACTCTCAATATGTTCATCGGTTTTGGGATCAATAATTTTTACATCTTCTTCAAATTCAATGGACTCCATCAGGTTTTGAATGGTTTCTTTATTGCCCAACAAAATGGGGATTCCAATTCTTTCCTCATGAATAATTTGGGCGGCTTTGATCACATCCAACTGGTCAGCCTCAGCAAAAACGATGGTCTTGGGCTCAGATTTCGCCCTGTCATGAATCATTCTGAGAATTTTTTGATGTCCTCCCAATCGTTCGGCCAGCTCCAACTCATATCGCATCCAGTCCTCAATGGGTTCTTGAGCAACTCCAGAGGCAATGGCTGCCTTGGCAACCGCAACGGGTACCTCAACGATCAAACGGGGGTCAAAAGGTTTGGGAATAATGTAGTCTTTACCAAAATTGAGCTTTGTTTCTTCATAAGCAATATTGACCCGCTCTGGTACGGATTGTTTGGCCAATTTTGCCAGTGCCTTCACTGCGGCCATTTTCATAGCTTCATTGATTTTGGTAGCCCTAACATCAAGTGCACCCCTAAAAATAAATGGAAATCCCAAAACATTATTCACCTGATTGGGGTGATCCGACCTTCCCGTGGCCATAATAATATCATCTCGGGTTTTACAGGCCAAATCGTAATCGATTTCGGGAGTGGGATTGGCCATAGCAAAAACGATAGGGTTTTTGGTCATGGACAACAACATTTTTTCGTTCAAAATATTGGGTTGGGACAATCCAATAAAAACATCTGCCCCAATCATAGCCTCAGCCAAGGTGTCAATTTCTCGATCCGTAGCAAATTCTGCTTTTTGGCTGCTCAGATCTGGTCGGGAATTCCTGATGACTCCCTTGCTGTCCAACATGACAATATTTTCATTTTTAGCACCAAAAGATTGGTAAAGACGGGTACAAGAAATGGCCGCAGCTCCTGCCCCAGAGATGACGATCTTGACCTCATCTATCTTTTTATCAGACAACTCTAAGGCATTGATCAATGCGGCACAAGAGATGATAGCAGTTCCATGCTGATCATCATGCATTAAGGGAATATCGAGCTCCTCCTTAAGTCTATTTTCAATCTCAAAAGCTTCTGGAGCTTTGATATCCTCTAAATTAATTCCACCAAAAGTAGGTGCAATGGCTTTTACGGTTTGAATGAATTTTTCGGGGTCTTTTTCATTGATCTCAATATCAAAAACATCGATATCTGCAAAAATTTTAAAAAGCAGTGCCTTTCCCTCCATCACAGGTTTTGAGGCTTCTGGACCAATGTCCCCTAATCCCAAAACGGCAGTTCCATTGGAAATGACCGCTACCAGATTACCTTTATTGGTGTATTTGTAAACATCATCTGGCTTTTTTTCAATTTCTTGACAAGGAATCGCAACCCCAGGGGAATAGGCAAGCGCAAGGTCTCTTTGCGTTCGATAGCTTTTGGTAGGCACAACTTCGGTTTTTCCAGGTTTGGGTTTGGCGTGATAAACTAAAGCTTGTCTTCTTTGTTGGTTGTTTTTCATTGGGTTATTTGTATGATACAAAAATAGTAAAACAAAAATGGGGTCATCTCTTGAAACCAAAATGAAAAAGATGGTATTGGAAGAAACGTCATTTTTTTTCTAACTCCAAAACAAACTTGCCAGAATGATCAATAGGCCAGCTGTGAAAAGGGTCTATCAATTCATCTATGACCAAGGCAAAGTTTCCACGGCTGATATTTTCCTCAACTGTGATTTTAGTTTCGGAAAAATCCTGAAAGGTTTGAATACTATTAAGCCAATAAGGAATTGCATTTTCTGGTGAAAAAACCAAATACAATTTCTTAAACCACTCCATCATATCCCCATTTTTAAGGGATACAGGAGTTGAAACAGTCTTAAACTGATTTAAAATGGATAAAGCATGATCCAAATCTTTCTGAGATAATTTCTCTTCAGGGAAAAACCAAGTTTGATTTTCCCATCCTACATTCATCCCAGTACCCTTTAAGATTCCCGTTGCACCAATACGCTGATATACTTGAAAACGGGGATGGTTTTTGGCTACATCCAAATATGGTAAAATGTACCCACCATTGCCTAACAATTGTGCTTGGACTTTCCTTACCCCTACTAATTTTGGGGATATGTTTTCTATGATACTCAATGCTGCCAAAACACCTGCCGCTTGCCCTATCTGCATTACTACAGGTTGTAATCGGGTTGTTCCATTTACAATATTGGTAACGGATATAGATTTTTCAGCCACAATAAAATAATCCTCAACCTTGGGAAGTAACGAGCCTAGGGGTAAACTGTATGAAGGAACAGGATAAAAATGAAGCTCGGGTAAATTCGCAGCATCTGGGTGGCTTGCGTGGTGGTGATCCACTGGATAATCTCCTACAGCGATACCCGTTCTGTAAAGTGATTGCTCTTGGTCATAGGGTCGTCCTATGTGATTCACTGTAAGGGTAGTAAGACCATGAATCCTTCTGGATTCGCGGTGATAGGGGATCAAGGGAAAACCGTCCGTTGTCGGAAATTCATCTTCAGTGAGTCCATAGGTGTTGAATCCCAATTCGGTTTGTAAGTAGTACAAAAACTGCAAAGACTTTAGCTTGGCTGCTTCAAATGATTTTTTTCGCTCTTCTCGGGTTTGATCCACCGCATTGACATAGTAATCGTTTCCGTTAATCGGCCAATTGATCATCACCTTTTCATTAGGCAAACGTCCGTAGGACAACAAGCTGTCCTTGGGCCATAAGGTTCTGTTCATAAATTCACCATCTTGACAAAGGTCACTCTCACTAGCACAATAAAAAACTTCTGGATCATAACCCTCTGGTTTTTCGATGGTTTTATCTACTCCGTAATCCTCTAATATCATTACATAAGTCAAATCCTGAATGACATCATTTTCTTTTTCGGGGGCAATATCCTCTCCATAGGTTTTTCTACTGTCCATTCCTAAATCATAAGGAATTCCAACTTGCATGGCAATATCTCCCAATTCTGTTGCGTCAATTACGACCTTTGCATGAATTTCAAAAGTTTGATTTTGTCCATTGACAGCTATTCTCCAGCCCTTATCATTTTTTTCAATGGCAGAAACCTTGACTCCAAAAAAGGGCTTGATCAAGGGTTCATTTTTGACCATATTTTGGAATATCTGATGGCCTACAGAAGGTTCAAAAAGATGGTTGCTTACCCAACCCGTTTGCAAGGCTTTTTTACTACCGTAATGGTGAATCAAACTATCTCTATATTCTCCCCAAATACCTGAGGGGAGTTTGGTATTTCCATCAACAGCACTCACCCCCGCTGCAGTAAGCATTCCCCCCAACCAGGGACCTTCCTCCAAAAGAGTAGTCTCAACTCCTTGTCGAGCCGAGGACAATGCTGCCGATACTCCGCTGGCACTCCCTCCGATGACCAAGACATCAGTATGCAAAGCATCTTGAGTGCATGAAATATTAAACAAAAACAATAGGGCCAGAAAATGGATAAAAGTCCTTTTCACACATTTAGATTTTAAACGTACCCTCTTTTGTGAAGGCACTATTATAATTTGAAAATATCTGTATCATATATTAAGTCTTTTTGATATTTCATGAAGTTGCAACAAAGCACGCGGGACATGGAAGCAACCTTTCCATTTTCCTCCTTTCAAATGGAGTAATACCTCCCCGGATCGATTCAAATAACCATACCACTCTCCAGCCCGTTTTGGATCTCTAAAATGTTTCCAGGTATAACCATGAATCTTATCAAACCAATCCCAACAAGCCTTTGAAGAAGTAAGTTCGAATCCCCTCAGAAAACAGATCATGGCTTCCAAATGAACCCACCACAATTTCTGATCCCATTCCAGTTGCTGGAGGGGATGCCCTTGAGCATCCTGAAAATAAAAAATTCCTTCTTTGTCCTTGTCCCATCCTTTTTCTACAATGGACAGGGATATTTCAACTGCTTTATCGATCCAATCTTTTCGATCAAACTGTACGCCCAAATCCATTATAAACCACATGGCCTCTAAGCCATGACCCGGATTGACCAAACGCCCTTCAAAAGTATCAGAAAAATCTCCATTTGGAGAAACGTTCTCAAGGATGACCCCTCTTTTTTGATCCCAAAAGTGATCGAAAATTTCATTTACACAATCATTTGTTCGCTCATATTTTTCGGTCTCATCCACCAAGTCTCCCAATTCATTGTAGAGGTTGCAAAGAATCATAGGGAGGGCAAAATTCTTTAAGGGACGGGTATTGGGAAAAGATTTATCCCAATGGCCTTTCGGTTTTTCAGCCCTTTCAATAATTTTCTTCAAGCTTTGGTCCACTGCATTTTTGTATTTTTCTGCCCCAGTGATTTGGTGCATTTTCCCCATAGCCATACAAGCGAAGGTGTAAGAAAAAATATTGTAGGGTACCACCAAAGCTTGCCCATCTCTTCTTAAAGAAAAAAACCAATTGAACTCCCCGTCATGCGCTTTTGACTCCAAGAAATCACTTCCATGTTCCGCAATTTTACGCCAAGAGTCTCTTTGCTCCAAACGGTCATATAGAGTAGCAAATGTCCATACTTGTCGGGCCTGTAACCAGACAAATTTGTCGGTATCATAAATCTTGTGATGGTCATCAATACAAGTAAAAAAGCCCCCGTATTCTTGATCAATACTGTATTGCTCCCAGAATGGAATCACCTCTTCGGTCAATTCTTTTAAATACAATGCTGAAAAAGAGGAACCGCTCATTTATTTTCTTTTAAATATTCTAAATATCGATTGTAGAGGTGACCCGCCTGTGGATAAGCCGATTGAGGACTCATAAAATGTGAAAACTCAAAAGTAATGGCCTCCGAAATCCCCACTTTGCCAGCCGTCTCCAGTTTATACCTCAACTTATCCCATTTGATGGGTAAAAACTTGATGGGCATATCCCTATCAAAAGTCTCCGAATTAATCCAAGAGGTGATTTGATTTTGATCCGCCAAAGATTTATTGATCTTGATAAATTCTTCCAGCTGATCATATTCCACATGTCCATCCTGAAAGGCAACTATATCAACGCTTTTCTGTATCCCTTTAAAAATAGACTCCCAAGTTTTGTAATGTTCTTCCAAGCTAATGGAATCATCCCGTCGGCTTTGATTAGTATATTGAGAAAGGTTTTTAAACCCATCAATGTAGGGAGATATCAGAACAGGAAGCCCTTTGGAAACCTGCTTACAATACTGCCCCAAGCCAGCATATAGATCAATTATTCCTCCAATATTTTTATTGCATTCCTGAGACAAGTACCAACCTTTAAAAGCCTTGAATTGTCCATATTGCTCCCATACTTCATCGATAACTTTGCAGTTGAGCCTTATCTCTTTTTCATACGCCCCAGAAGTCCAGTATTTTCCTGAGTCGTACAAGCCAAAATAAAAATCCATATTGTTTTCTTCACTCAAGCGAAGAAACATCCCCACCAAATCTGTGGTGGGTGGAATCGCTTTTTCTTCGGATTGAAGAACTTTGGAAGGATAGGTAATCCAATTTTTATACCCAGACCTTATTAAAATGACCTTGTCGATCCCTGCCGATTTCATGAATTTAAAATCCAAAGACCATTCCTTTTCACTCCAATTCTGATGAGGGATGTCGTGACTAATCTCATCTAAAAAAGTCCCTTTTATTTGAAGTTTATCAATCATTTATATTGTTTCTTTTTTGAGGGGGTCATACCACAAAAATTTTAATGCTACTGTCGTAAGGGCAACCACAGCAAGTGAAATAGCCAAGGCATCCCACTTTTTAATCATTAAAAAGATAGGCCAAACCACCAAGGCCATTTGCCAGACGATTCCGATCAAAACATTAAGCATGTCTCTGCCAAACATCGTATTAGGCAGGAAGGATGCCTCTTCTTTTTGCACTTCTAATAAAACGGGTTTCCAAAAACCCCAAGGTCTTACACTTTTATAAAAACTTTTAAGCACCTTCATATCATCTGGTGGAGAAAGGTAGGAGCCTAGCAAACATCCCAAAATAGAAAAAGCAAAAATGATAGGGAAAAAATAAATATCAATCCAGTCTCCAAAGAAAATGAGCTTGACGGTAGAAGCCAAAAGGCCAGCCAACATTCCCCAAAAATATCCATAACCATTAAAACGCCACCATACCCATTTCAATACATTTGCAGCGGTATATCCTCCATATAAAGAAGCGGTAATCCACAAAGTAATCGTATTGAGCGAGGAGGCAAAAAACCCAAAAAACACACCAATCAATACCAAAAGAAAAGACGATAAATAACCATAACGAACATAAGTTTTCTCGGGCTTTCCGGGTAATAAACTGTTTTTTAGAAGATCATTGGCAACATAGGCAGGTGCAGCATTGATTACGGCTGCGAATGTTCCCATAAATGCTGCTAAAAGCCCCGCCAACAAAAAGCCTTTCAGCCCTGGGGGAAGAAACTCCGCAATGGCTGTGGGTAGAATGGTTTCAAAATCTATCTCTGGATTAGAAGCCATTTCGGGAATGAGGAATACAATCGCCAAAACGGCAAAAGCAGCAATCATAAGATAACGGGGAGAAAATAAAACTGCAATGGTAAAGCCACTCATTTTGGCGGCCTCAAAAGGTGTTTTGGTAGATAGTAAGCGCTGCATGTCATAGCCAGGAACAGGGCCTGCCAAACTCGAAAAAAAACCTTTGAACAACATCATCATAAAAAGCGCACCAATAAACTCAAACCCATCTGTGGAAATTTTTTCATTCAATTGGGGAAGGATACCCGCCCAGTCTAAGTCCATCTTCCAACCAAAAAACAACTCATCCCAGCCCTGAGGAACTCCTTGCATAATGTCTGCATGACTCACTGCATTAAAGGCAATCACCGCTATGGCAATGCTCGAAACTGTCATGATGAGGTATTGAAAAACCTCAGTAGCCACCACACTCATCATTCCCCCTCTGAGGGTGTATATGGTTGTAATTCCCACAATGATAAGGGCATAAACGTTTTCCGAACTAATAGAAAAAAGGGAGTGCTGTAAGGTGAGATCCCAAGGAAGAATAGCAGCACAAAATTTTCCGATTCCTTCAAAAAAGTAGGCGATAAAGCCAATGGCTCCAATTACTGCGAAAACAATGATGATATTTTTAGACAATGCACCTCCCCTACCACTAAATCGGGTAAGAATCCAAGAAGCTCCCGTCATTACATTAGATCGTCTGATCCATACTGCCAAGAAGATCATTACAAAAACTTGATTCCAAACTGGCCACAACCAAGGAATCCAAGCACTTTTTAAACCATAAATAAACAAAAGGGTTACCGTCCACATCACTCCCGAAATATCAAACATTCCCGATGCATTGGATAAACCCAATAAATACCATTTGATTTTATTTCCTCCGAGGAAATATTGATCTAAATTGTTCCTCGCACGCTTAGAAATCCACAAGCCTACCCCCAAAACAATTAGAAAATACGAAATGATGATGGCGTAGTCTAGCTCGCTTAGATACATGAACTTATAAAATTTGTTTTTACTTTTTAAAAGACACCCCTGGTTTTTCTACCCTAAAAGTCTCAATATACCCCCTATCCTGAAGTGTTACATAAGCAGTCCTACCGTCTTTACCTCCGAAGGCAATATTGGAAGGTTTTTTACCTTTCATTTGTACCTCTAATAATAAATTTCCTTCGGGGGACAACTTTGCGACCGTTCCCTTGCCATGACGAGTAACGTATAGATTACCAGCCACATCACAACGCATTCCATCCATACCAAAATCATCAAATTTGTGAAAGAGTCTTTTGTTGGAGATATTTCCTTCAGAATCCAAATCAAAGGCCCAAACATTCCTTTGAATACTCTCATTGACGTAGAGTGTTTTGGCATCTGGACTAACCTCAACACCATTGGTGGTTCCCATATCTTTTGACAGCAATTGAAATTGTCCGTTTTCAACTTTCCAAAGTTGACCCGTACTTTCTTTCCAGTTGGGATCAGAGGCATACATTCTGTCGTTACAGCAAATTGCCAAATCATTGGGTTGATTCAACAAGGAGTCATGAGCATAAACAACAACCTCTTTGGTTTGGACATTTACCTTTAACACATTATGTCCGGTATAATCTGCCAGATACATACTTTGATCTGAACCAAAACGTATCCCATTGGCAGTACTTCCCTCAGGTAAATAATCAATAAATAAACTAAAATCACCCTCTGTATCGACCCTACCAATAGAACCTCTGTGGAGTGGGTTAACAAAATATAAATTCCCCTCAAGATCAACTGCTGGTCCCTCAAGGCCAGAAGTAAATTCGCCAACAAAAGCATAATCAGTGGCTTGATAATAAGTTTCTTTCTTGTTACAAGAGGTGACTAAAAAAATCAACAAAACGCTCATTTTTATATAGAAAAGTTTCATAATTATTTTTTTCAATTTGTAAATTAAAAAATTTAACTTTAATTCATGAATAAACTACTAATATTTAACTTACTGATTCTCCTATCCTTAATCAGTTGCTCGGATATGAAAACGAAAAAACAAAGCCTTGAAGTGCCCAAGGTTTCCATTCAAGATACCTTAAATTTCAACAATGTTTCAAGTGTTTTAGAGGAAAACTCTCCGCTCAATAAAGTCAACTGGTGGGAATGGAAGGATTTTCCCTATCAACCCGAAGTGAGTTTTAGAATTGCACATGACGATAGTCTTTTGTTTTTAAAATACTACGTCAAAGAGGAGCATATATTGGCACGGCAGACTGAACCCAATACTGCAGTCCATCGTGATAGCTGTGTTGAGTTTTTTGTAGATCCGCTTCAAGACGGGAACTATTATAATTTTGAATTCAACTGTATTGGAACCACACACTTGGCTTATGGTCCTGGTCGAGGGAAGCGTACTTTTATCGCCCCAGAAGCGATAAAACAAAAAATCAAAACCTGGTCCACACTGGGGAGGGAATCTTTTGAAGAAAAATCTGGAACCTTTGAATGGGAAATGGTCATCATTATCCCTTCTTCTATTTTCACTTACAACAAAGGGCTGAGTTTTTCAAACCTTATTTCCAATGCCAATTTTTATAAATGTGGCGACGACACCACCAAAAGACATTATTTAAGTTGGAATCCAGTAAAAACCCAAAACCCAGATTTTCACCGCCCTGAACATTTTGGTGTTTTAAATTTCCAATAAAAAAAGTTAGCTTTAACTAATAAATGAAGATTGACTACGATGATGAATTTAAAATTTAGTTACTTACGTTTAACTTGTGTTTTCTTAATAATTATTTTGTGCGGATGTAAAAGTCCTTCTCCCAAAAGTCCTCTTTTTCTTCCTCAGGGCTTTGAAGCCACCGTTTTTGTGGACAGCATTGCCGAAACCACTCGCCATTTGGCCGTAAATAAAAATGGGGATTTATACGCTAAATTCAAACGACCCAGCGAAGCTGGAGTCATGGCTGCCATAAGAGACCTCAACAACGACGGTGTGGCAGACTCCTTGGTGAAGTTTGGAGAATACCATTTGCCCCAGCGAGGAAGCTATTCTACTGCTGCTAGAATATACAAAGGCTACCTTTACTTCAGTTCACAACTTACCGTATACAGAATCAAATTAGACAAACAAAAACTAGTTCCTACAGGAGCGATAGAAATCATAGTCCACGACGATCACCCACATGGATCCCACGAACACATTGGCAAACCCATTGCTTTTGATGAAGAGGGGCATATTTTTGTTCCTTTTGGTGCTCCCAACAATGCCTGTCAGGATCCCAAGAGAACCCCTTTGGTGCCTGGTCAAGATCCTTGCCCACTATTAGAAGATCATGGCGGTATCTGGCGTTTTGACGCAGAAACAATCGGACAAACTCAAAAAGACGGAACATTTTATGCCAGTGGTTTGAGAAGCATCGTTGCTCTTGACTGGAATACTTCAGATCAAAGTCTTTACGCTGTGGTTCATGGAAGAGATGATCTGCACCGTCTATGGCCCAATCATTTCAGCCAGTGGGAAAGTGCTGTACTTCCCTCTGAAGAATTTATAAAAGTTGAAAAAGGAGATCACTTTGGTTGGCCTTATTGCTTTTACGATCAAATGCAAGGTAAAAAAGTATTGGCTCCAGAATATGGTGGGGATGGAAATATCATTGGTCGTTGTGCAGACTACAAAGACCCTGTGATTGGGTTTCCAGGTCATTGGGCTCCCAATGATTTGGTCTTTTACACTGGTGATGCCTTTCCAGATCACTACAAAAATGGTGCTTTTATCGCTTTTCATGGATCTACCAACAGAGCACCCTATCCACAATCCAGTTATTTTATTGGATTTGTTCCATTCGAAAATGGTAAACCCTCAGGATCTTATGAGATTTTTGCCGATGGTTTTGCGGGAGTAGACCCCATTGTCAATACACGGGATGCCGAATTTCGCCCAATGGGTATTGCTTTTGCACCCGATGGCGCCATGTATATTGGAGAAACAGAAAAAGGTAGGATTTGGAAAGTCCAATTCAAAGGAGATCGAGAAACATTTGGCACTAAAGAATTGGCTCAAATGGAAGAAAGAAAAAAATTGAGCCACATCAGAACCCCTGATATTGTCAATGACAGAATTGAACCCAAAGATTTGGCTATCGGTCAAAAAATTTACAACCAATACTGTATGGCTTGCCATCAGTCCAATGGCATGGGTGCCTCGGGAAGGTTCCCCCCCCTCAATGGCACCGACTGGGTAACTGGAGACAAACAAAGATTGGTTAACCTCATCCTGAATGGTATGGAGGGAGCCATTGAAGTCAACGGAGAAATTTATGATGGTGTTATGCCTCAGCATTCGTTTCTCAATGACGATCAAATTGCTGACGTTTTGACCTACATCAGAACCCATTTTGGTAATCAAGCCGAAAGTATTTCGGCTGAAGAAGTAGAAAAATTAAGAAAGTTAAACATCAAATAATTGTAAGAAATTGTATTTTAAACGAGAAGTTATGAAAAAAATAAAATTATTGTCTTTAGCACTGGTGCTGATTAGTGGATCGCTATCAGCGCAGAACTATGATATCGTCATCAAAGGAGGGCATATTATCGATCCTGTCAACAACATTGATCAAGTAATGGACATTGCCATCAAAGGAAATAAAATTGCTGCTGTTGAAAACAAAATCCGTGCTAATCAAGCCAAGACAGTAGTAGATGCATCGGGTATGATTGTCAGTCCTGGACTCATAGACATGCACACCCACAACTTTTTCGGAACCGTTCACAATCGCTATTTAGCCAACAGCTTTGCTGCAGTTCCCCCAGATGGATTCACTTTTCGATCTGGAGTTACTACCGTTGTCGATGCAGGTAGTCCAGGATGGAGGAATTTTGAACTTTACAAATCTCAAGTAATTGATCCATCAAAAACCAGAGTACTGTGCTTTTTAAATATCGTTGGAGCTGGAATGAGTGGTGGACACCGAGAGCAACACATTGATGATATGAATCCAGAAATGACCGCTATTGTTGCCAAACAATATAAAGATCATATCGTCGGGGTCAAACTCGCCCATTTTATGGGCTATGATTGGACTCCAACAGAACTTGCTGTTCAGGCTGGTACAATTGGTAACATTCCTGTGATGATTGATTTTGGTGGAAGCAACCCTGAATTACCCTTGGATAAGTTATTCTTAGAAAAATTAAGACCCGGTGATATATTTACTCATACCTATGCTCATGTAAATGGCAGAACCCCTATTGTGGCTGAAAACGGAAAAGTAAGGGATTATGTATTTGAAGCTCAAAAAAGAGGAATTGTTTTTGACGTTGGACATGGAGGGGGAAGTTTTGTTTTTGAACAAGCAGTTCCTGCGATCAAACAAGGTTTAAAACCCGATGTAATCAGCACCGACCTCCATACTGGAAGTATGAACGGAGGGATGAAAAACATTAATAATGTCATGTCTAAATTCCTTAATATGGGACTTAGCATCCAAGAGGTGATCGCTGCAACCACCTCCAAGCCAGCCAAATACTTGCAAAGGAAAGACCTAGGGCATTTGAGTGTGGGAGGCCTAGCCGATGTGACCATACTCAACCAAAGAAAAGGAGAATTCGGATTTATCGATACCCGTGGTAAAAGAATGGAAGGAAATCAAAAACTGGAATGCGAACTTACCCTTAAGGATGGAAAAGTTGTTTACGACTTAAACGGTCTTACAAGTAAAGACTGGACAAAGAAATGAAAATACTCTCTAAATATCTTTTTGCACTCTCAGGCTTGATGTTTGTCATCGCCGCAGGATTATATTTGTCTGGAAATATTGACATGTCTGGAACACCCTTAATTCTGTTTTTTGTAACCTTGGCTTTAGGTATGAGAGGCACTAAAAACTTAAAAGGATTTTCTTTTACCGTTCTGATTTTTGCCGCTGTTAGTCTTTCCTTATACTATCCCCAAACCTTTGTTCAATGGGGAGATTTTCAACTCAAAAAACTCATCGTTCCTTTGCTACAAATCATTATGTTTGGAATGGGAACGGCCATGAGTTTCAAGGACTTTTATGGTGTAATCAAAATGCCTAAAGGGGTTTTAGTGGGTTTAATCTGTCAATTTAGTATTATGCCTTTTTTGGGTTTTAGCTTGGCCACCTTATTTAATTTTCCGGCTGAAATCGCTGCTGGCGTGGTACTCATCGGATCTTCACCCAGTGGTTTGGCTTCAAATGTAATGGCCTATTTGGCCAAAGCCAATGTAGCCCTATCTGTTACACTTACTGCTGTGGCTACTCTTGTGGCTCCATTCATGACCCCTCTGTTAATGAAATATTTTGCAGGGTCTTTCGTGCCCATTGATTTCGTAGCAATGATGTTGAGCATTGTAAAAATGGTTATTCTTCCTGTGTTACTGGGGTTGGTCTTCAACCACTTTTTTCATGGGAAAGCAAAATGGCTTGACAAAGCCATGCCAGTGGTTTCCATGACCGCTATTGCCTTGATTATCGTGATCATTACCGCTGCTGGTAGAGACTCGTTATTGTCCATAGGGATATTGCTTATTGTCGCTGCCATTATTCACAATTTGATGGGATATTTATTGGGATACTGGGGTTGTCGATTGCTCAAAATGGAAGAACAAGATTGCCGAACCATAGCCCTAGAAGTAGGAATGCAAAACGGAGGTTTGGCCTCCGGAATCGCGCTCGAAATGGGCAAAGTTTCCACCGTAGGTCTGGCTCCGGCTGTTTTTGGTCCTTGGATGAATATCTCAGGATCATCTTTGGCCACTTGGTGGAGAGACAAAGACCCAAAAAAATAAGTTGAAATTAAATCCTAAACCAAATGAATTTTAAGAAAATAACTATTGCTTCTCTAACACTAATCTGTTTGTTAATTCTCAACAGTGGCTTCGCCCAAAACTTAAGTGTAGATCAAATGAAATTTTTGACCCATCAGTGGGACGGAGAACGATTTGAGGACGGTCGACCCAAAGTAGCTACTAACATCTTGGAGCGAATGAAGAAAGTCACCATTGAGGAGGCTTGGGGTGTGTTGAGAAATGAAGGTTATCACAACCAATTTGAAGGAGGCTGGCAACCCCTTCATGACGATGTAACCGTGGTAGGTCGGGCACTCACCGTTCAATACATGCCCAATCGACCTGATGTAGCCGACCAAATCAAACAAAAAGGTCTCAAAGCCGGTGAAATCGGAAATACCAACTCTTGGCCCATAGACCGATTGGTAGAACATGATGTTTATGTAGCCGACGGTTTTGGAAAAATTGTAGATGGAACTCTAATTGGAGACAACCTAGGCAACTCGATTTATGCCAAGTCAAAAACGGGTGTCGTTTTCAATGCCTCAAGCAGAGACATGGAAGGCCTTTCAGAAATCGATGGTTTTAATGCTTTTGTGAGAGCATGGCATCCCTCTTTTCTTACGGAAGTTATGCTCTTGAGCATTAACGATCCCATCAGAATAGGAGCAGCCACCGTTATGCCTGGTGATGTGGTTTTGGCCAAAAAAGAAGGAGTAATTTTTATACCCGCCCATTTGGCTGAAAAAGTAGTCGTCACCTCAGAAGTTGTCCGTCTCAGAGATCTATTCGGTATCACCCGATTGAAAGAAGGAAAATATACCCCAGGACAAATTGACAACAAATGGTCTGAAGAAATAGAAAAAGACTTCTCAAAGTGGATTAGGGATCATATGGATGAACTCCCAGTTCCCAAAGACCAAATAAAAGAATTGATTAAAAAAAGAATGTGGTAATAGTTTAACAATAAAATTTTGAAATAATGAAACACAACGAAAAAAGAAGATCTGTATTAAAAAATATTGGAATGGGAATGGCTGGCCTTTTTGGTATAGCAACTGTAAAAGCAGCACCCGCCAAAAGCAAAAAAGAAGTAGTGGGTAAAATAGTAGAAGACCAGAAAATGCCCTTATTCTCCGGTGCTGTGAGACATGGTAATACTCTGTATATAGCAGGAAAAGGGGCTCATTTTGAGGGAGACATCAAGGCCCATACGGATCATGTTTTAAATGAAGTACAAAAAGAATTGGAACGAAACGGCTCATCCATGGAACAGGTTCTCAAAGTAAACGTATACTTGGCTGACTTAGCTGACTATCACAAAATGAATGAGGTATACAGAGGTCGTTTTGGTGAAAACCCACCTGTAAGAACAACTGTAGCCACTTATGGAGGAGTTCCTGGAAACTCATTGGTAGAAATCGATTGTATCGCTGCAGTAGATTAAATCTAAAAAAAACAAAATCATGATCAACAGAAGAAAAGTAATTCAATCACTGGCCACCCTTCCTTTTGCAGGAAGTTTACTCGGTGCCAATTCACTCGCTGCACAATCCAATACCGCAGCTGTAGTCTCCAGTCTCAGAAGAGATTTTTTTAAGGAACTTGGACTAAGGACATTCATCAATGCTGCTGGAACTTATACTTCAATGACTGGCTCTTTGATGCCAAAAGAAGTTATCGAAGCCATTAGCTATGGTGCTAACGAATACGTAAACCTAGACGATTTACAGGACAAAGTAGGGGAACGAATTGCCGAATTGTTGGAATGTGAATATGCTACTGTTTCTTCTGGTTGTTTTGGTGCCATGAGTATAGGAATGGCTGGAATACTTACGGGTAAGGATCCCAAAAAAGTAAAACAGCTTCCCAATACTGAGGGCATGAAAAACGAAGTCATCATTCAAGAATCCCATACCATTGGATATGCTCAGGCACTGACCAATGTGGGCGCCAAGGTAGTTAAAGTAAAGACGGCCAAACAATTAGAAAAGACCATCACAGATAAAACCTGTATGCTTTGGTTCCTCAATGCACATACCGATCAAGGGGAAATCAAATGGGAGGAATTTGTTGCTTTGGGTAAAAAGCACAATATCCCCACTTTTATTGACTGTGCGGCAGATGTACCTCCAGTAGAAAACTTATTTCGCTTTACTAAAATGGGATTTGACTTGGTCGCTTTCTCTGGTGGTAAAGGATTGAGAGGTCCTCAAAGTGCTGGTTTACTTTTGGGGAAAAGAAAATATATCGAAGCGGCACGAATGCATACTCCACCCCGTGGAGAAACCATCGGACGCGGAATGAAAGTCAACAAAGAAGAGGTTTTGGGCATGTTGGCCGCACTAGAATTGTACCTCCAAAAAGACCATGCTGAGGAATGGAAAATGTGGGAGTCACAAATCCAATTGATCAGCGATAGTGCCACCTCGATTGAAGGTGTAGAAAGCGAAGTTCATGTACCTAAATACGCCAATCACGTCCCCAGTTTACGAATCCGTTGGGATGAAAAAAAAGTGAAAATAAGTCCCAACGAAGTGCGCAAACAACTTCAAGAAGGACATCCTTCCATTCAGACAGTAGGTGACTTTAAAAGTGTGGGGATGACCACTTGGATGATGGTACCCGGTCAAGAACGTGTTGTCGCCAATAGAATAAAAGAAATTTTGGCATCAGCAATATAAAATTAAACATATGAAGAAAATTATTTTCACATTGGTATTGTCCTTTGGGCTGTCTTTTATTTCCTGTGATAGCCCTCAAGTACAAAAAAAAGCTGTCGAGGTCAAATCTGATTATAATCCAGAGGCCAAATTAGACAGTATGGGAATTGTACTCCCCCAACCAGCCAAACCCGTTGCCAATTTTGTCAATACCGTTCAGGTAGGGAATTTACTTTTCCTCTCTGGTAATGGTCCTTTGCAGGCTAATGGTAAATTCATCACGGGAAAAGTAGGAGTAGATTTGACCATCGAAGAAGGCTATGAAGCGGCACGACTAACGGGCATCAATCAAATTGCCATTCTCAAAGATGCGCTGGGAGACCTCAGTAGGGTCAAAAGAATCATAAGAGCTACAGGTATGGTCAATGCCTCTCCAGATTTTACTCAACACCCCAGTGTCGTCAATGGTTTTTCTGATCTGATGGTCGCTGTTTTTGGGGAAAGAGGAAAACACACCCGTGCAGCGATAGGGATGGTATCCTTACCTTTTAATATTGCAGTAGAAATAGATGTAATTGTTGAAATCGAATAAAGCAGAAGCCCAATGAAGATGCTCCTGTTTCTTTTTTCGATAGTTGGGACCCTTGGACTTCATGGGCAAGACTCCCTTGCAATCCAATCCCCATCTCCTTTGGTGAAAAAAATCGACTCTATTGTTGAAATGGGAATTCAAAAAAAGGCCTTTCCAGGAGCCCAAGTATTCATTTTTAAAGACGATAGTATTCGATTAAATAAAAGCTATGGTTTTCATACCTACGATTCTCTGGTTAGGGTAGAAAACTACCACCTGTATGACTTGGCCTCCGTAACCAAGATTTTGGCAAGTACATTAGCCTTTATGAAATTGTATGAGATTTATGACATAGATTTAGATGGTAAGGTTGCAGACTATATTCCACTAATTAAAAATACCAACAAAAGAAATAGTACTTTTCGGGAAGTACTCAGTCACCAAGCTGGATGGTTACCATATATCGAACACCAGAATACGGTGAGGCGTAAAAACGGGAAATTGAGGACCAGAACCCTATCCCCAAGACAAAGTAAACGTTATCCTGATGCGCTCTCCGACTCTCTGTTTATCCATAAAGACTACAATAGAAAAATAATGCGAAGAATCAAAAAGACTCCGGTAGAAAAAATTGGAGAGTACCGATACTCAGGTCTTTTGTTTTTTCTTTTACCAGAAATGATTAAAAAGATTAGTGGACAGGACTTTGATAAGTTTTTGGACAGTCATTTTTACGACCCAATGGGGATAGAACGATTGACATTTAACCCCAGTTTTGATTATCAAAAAAAAGAAATTGTTCCCACCGAGATAGACTCTCTTTTTAGAAAAACTTTGGTTCACGGATGGGTACACGATGAAGCTGCTGGTCTAATGGGTGGTGTTTCTGGGAATGCTGGATTATTTGCCAGTGCTTCTTCTTTGGCTAAACTATTAGAAATGTTTCTCAATGGTGGGAAGTTCGGAGGAAAAGAATATTTAAAACCGGAAACTCTAGACCTCTTTAGTTCACGCGCCTATACCGAAAAGGACAACCGAAGAGGTCTGGGCTTTGATAAGCCCTCCCTTGACACAATTCCCTCAGAGCGCTATCCCTCAGAAAAATGTACCCCAGAAAGTTATGGTCACAGCGGATTTACCGGGAATTTAGTTTGGGTAGATCCAATCCATCAATGTTTCATTATTTTTCTTTCCAACAGAGTATATCCAACGCGAGAACAAAAGAATCTTTACCGATTGAAAATTAGAGGTAGTATTTTGGATGTTGCTATTGAAGAGAATTAGCGTTTTAAACTCACTCTTTTTTTTTAATATCGATAGCATTACTTGTAAAGAATTAATAATACATAATTAAGAGGCTTGTCTTCTTTTAGTCCTTAATTCTAAAATTGAGTGATTTAAAAATTTAAAATAAGTTAAGTAATTAGACTCTCGCGATTTAGCAATAAGTTTATGACTACGCTAAAATGATGTATTTTTTATTTTAACTTGCATAATATGAGTGATTTTTTGAAAAACATTAGTAACTATAGATACAACTACCCACTTTTCATCATAGGAATCCTTTTTTTTGTGTTTGGATTTTTGACATGGGTTAATGGCGTATTGATTCCATATTTTAAGATTTGTATGCAACTAAATAATTTTCAAGCAACCTTAGTAGCTTTCAGTGCTTATCTTGCCTATTTTGTTATGGCAATGCCTTCTGCATTGGTCTTGGAGAGAATAGGATATCGTAAAGGAATGGTATTGGGTCTTTGTATAATGTCAATGGGCACCTTGGCGTTTATACCTGCAGCTTATTCAAGGTACTATCCACTATTTCTAGGTGGATTGTTTTTAACAGGTAGCGGCTTAGCATTAGTTCAGACTGCAGCCAACCCGTATATTGCCATTATGGGGCCTATAGAAAGTACTGCCAAAAGGATAGGTTTCATGGGAATAGCAAATAAAATTGCTGGAATTTTTTGTTTACTTCTTTTGGGAAAAGTCTTTTTGGCTGACGCAGATCAGCTCACGGAAGCGATCAAAGGATTAGATAACACTGGAATTTCAACTACATTGGATGCATATGTATTAAAAATTGTTAACCCCTACTTGATAATATCAGTAATATTGCTCTTAGTCGCTTTATTAGTTCATTATTCAAAGCTTCCAGAAATTAAGGAGACCGATACTAAGATACAATCCTTAGAAGGAGAGGAAAATCATAGTAAAAAATTAGTCGACTATCCATATTTGATTATGGGCGTATTTGCGTTGTTCGTTTCCGGTGCTTGTGAGACTATTCCAATTGACGGAATAATCATTTACAGCCAATCCCTAAATATGCCTATGGATATTGCCCGACACTTTAGCACCTTTACATTGTTTATCATGCTATTTGGATATTTATTTGTCTCTATTTTGGTCCCGAAGTACATTTCTCAAAATAAGGCATTACTCTTTGCATCACTATGGGGAATCTTAGCAACATTTGTTACCTATATTACAGAAGGAATAATTAGTGTTTATGCCCTGTTATCCCTAGGATTCAGTGCTTCGATGCTTTGGGGCACCATTTGGGGATTATCGTTAAGGGGACTAGGGCGTCATACCAAAAAGGCTTCGGCCATTTTGATTATGTCTGTAATAGGTGGGGGTATTTTTCCACTATTTTTCGGTGACCTCATCGATCGATATACCCACAGACCTCAAGTAGCCGTTTTGATTTTGATCCCGTGTTATGCATACATTTTATATTTCGCCTTAAAGGGGTATAAAATTGATAGTTGGAAGTCCATTAAAAAAACGACTACTTTAACTTAAAAGAAATACTCAATAAATTAAATTTAAGTATATATGCCAAAATCTGTTTTTATGGCAGGAGCCGCAAAACAAGAAATCACACCTGTTAAGGGCACAATTATAGGAGGTGATTTTGTTTCGCACTATGCACGTTTTATTCTTGATCCATTATATGCAAAAAGTCTTGTCCTAAAAAACGGTGAAAAACGTTTTACAATCATTATGCTTGATCTCTGTATCGTACCTTCAGATCTCATGGAAGAGATTAAATGCTTGGTTACCGATTCTATTGGAATTGATAAAGAGGACATTTTAATTGCGTGCACACACACCCATGGAGCCCCAGATGTCGCTGGTATTCTTGGTGGAGCAGTTGATATTTCGTACAGGAAAAAATTACCAAGTTTAGTATTAAAATCCGTAAAAAAAGCCAACGAGAACTGCCGACCAGCAAAAATTGCTTCAGGGAAAACGATTGTCTCTGGCCACCATATGTGTAGAAGATATATTATGGATGAAAAGTATGTAGCACATAACCCTGTGAGAAAGAATCCAGATACTATCAAAACTAATCCCTTTGGAGCCCAGAAGCAAATTCTTAGACCTAATGCTGTGGTAGATAATGAAATCGGTTTTATTATGATCAAGGGGTTGGATGGTAAGTGGATTTCAACCGTTGCAAATTTTGCTTCTCATTATGCAGGGGATTGGGATATTGATACGATCACTGCTGACTTTTATGGTGTTTTCGCCGATGAAATGTGCTCCAATCTCTCAGCAACTGATGATTTCATAGGTATGTTGAGCTATGGTACGGGTGCAAATGTTAATACTTGGGATTTTAGTAAATCTGACCAGATATTAAAAACTGATTTTAAAAGAGCGAATCTTATAGGTAAAACTATCGCAAATTCTATTTTTGAAAGTGTTGAAGGATTGGTTTGGGAAGAAAACCCAAGTCTTGACATTAAATATAAAGAGTTAAAAATTCCAATCCAAAAACCAAGTGGTGGAGAAGTCTCTGACGCTGAGAAGATTTTAAAAAAAAATAAAATTAACGGTATAAAACTTGATGCTCACGGTATGTCTGTTTTATACGCACGGGAACAGCTATTACTTAATGAATACCCTGACTTTCATTTAGCATCAGTTCAGATGATGAAAATTGGAAGTCAGTGGATCGGTGCTTCTGGTGCGGAATTATTTACTGAGACAGGTCTTTGGCTCAAAAGAAATTTAAAAAAAGATAATTTTTTTACTATATGTCTTGCGAATACTTATGACGGATATGTTGTACCTTCTAATGAAATGAAAAAAGGAGGGTATGAAACCTGGCGAGCCAGAAGTAGTTTTTTGAAAGATGGTTCCGAAAATGATATCAAAATGGCCATGCTACAGCTGTCAAAAGATTTTTAAAAGTATGCTTGTTCCGATATTTTTATAATTAAATATGAAAGATTCGTATCAGTAATTTGGTTTTTGCTATCACCCAAGCCTCTATTATAGCAATAAGTTTGAATTTTAATCTTATACTTAATATCTTAACAGAACTTAATTTTTATTTATGAATAAGACAAAAATTACACACCCAGATCGAGATCCAAAATTTGTTACAGGTGCATACTCTGACGGAATCCTTGTCAACGGTATGTTATTCTTGAGTGGTCAAGCTTCTGTTGATTTTAAGAGTAGCAAATTCATCTTAGGAACCATCGAGGAAGAAACAATAAGAACGCTTGATAACATCAAGGTAATTGTCGAGTCTGCAGGTGGTAGCATGAACGACGCCATCAAAAGCACCGTCCATCTTCGTGACATTGATGATTTTGATAGATTTAATCAAATATATGCCACCTATTTTGATGGAATAAAACCTGCGCGTACAACTGTCCAATCAGTTTTAGGAGAAAGTATAAAAGTTGAAATTGATATTATTTTTGGTATATCCCAATAAGTATGATTCCAAATAATTCACCTTATTATTTTAATAATACTTATCAAATAAATTCTCCATCCCTTTTAGTTTATCCAACTATTATTGAAGATAACATTGACAATGCCCTTAAACTTATTACTGGCAAAGACAGCTTTTTATGCCCACATGTGAAGACCGTTAAAAGCAAGGAGCCTCTTTATATGGCAATGCAGAAAGGAATTCGAAGTTTCAAATGTAGTACAATGGCCGAGGCTGAATTATTAGGAATTGTAGGGGCAGAACATGCTCTTATATGTTATCAGATGACTGAGGATAAAATGGAATCCTTAGCTGCAATTAAATCATCTTATAAAGGAACTTCCTTCGCCACCGTTGTTGACAACTTCGACTCAGCAAAAATGCTTTTTGACCATTTTAATGGAACACCCATTGAAGTTTATATTGATGTAGATGCTGGTATGCATAGAACCGGTCTTTCAATTTATAAAGTCCTAGATTTAGTGGAGAAAATTAAACAACTTAAAGATTTGACAATCGAAGGTATTCACTGTTACGATGGACATGTTCATGATTCAGATGAGGTAGTAAGAAAAAAAGATACTGAGGAAATCTTTCAAAATCTGTTAGAATTGAAAGACAATGTCCAGACAAGCCTTGGAAGAAAACTTCGCCTAGTTTTGGGCGGTTCACCATCATTTCCGTTTTATGCCAGAAAACCTAATGTTCTGTGCAGCCCTGGCACATTTTTCTTGTGGGATTATGGTTATGGAAAAGCCTTTCCTGAGATTCCATTTAAACCTGCTGCGCTGATATTAACGCGAATTATTTCAAAACCCACATCGAGAACATTGTGCTTCGACCTTGGTTATAAAGCAGTCGCTTCCGACCCTCCTCAGCCTCGACTGTCATTTCCTGATATCCCAAAGTATGAGATTTTATCTCAATATGAAGAGCACTTGGTTATTTCAGTTCCAGACGCTTCTGTTTACGAAGTGGGCGAAAAATTTTTAGCTATCCCGTTTCACATTTGCCCGACGGTCAATCTTTATGATGAATTAGTAATTATTAAAAATCGAAAATTCGAAGGTTTTTGGGAAGTCCCAGCAAGAAAAAGAACTCTAGCAAGATAAAATGGAAAAAGTTAAGATACGATTAGAATATGAACATTCGGCTAAGCTTTTAGAGCGATCCAAAAAAGTTTTAGCAGGTGGTGTATCTTCTGAATTCAGAAAGTTTAACCATCCGCATGCACTGTTTTATGAAAGTGCTTCTGGTGTTCATATTAAGGATGTCGACGGTAATATCTATTTGGATTTCACTCTTAGCCAGGGACCAATGATCGTGGGACATTCGCACCCCCATGTATTGAACCGAATAGAGTCTAGTATGTCGAAAGGTCAACTTTTTGCAGGCCAACACAAGCTTGAAGTTGAACTCGCTGAAAAACTCAATCGGCATATACCATCTGCAGAAATGATGCGTTTCTGTTTAGATGGTTCAACTGCTGTACAAACAGGATTAAGAATTGCCAGAGCAAAGACTAAAAAAAATAAGTTCATCCGTTTTGAGGGTCATTACCATGGTTGGCTAGATAATGTCTCCTGGGGGCTTACCCAAGATGAGCACAGCATGGGTGAAAGACACTCTCCAGTTGCTGTTCCATGGACAGAGGGTATTGCTAAAGATTCTCAAGCTGAATTTATAATATTGCCTTGGAATGATCTTGATTTGGTCAATCAGACTGTAGCCAACCATCATGATGAAATTGCTGCAATTATAACAGAACCAATTATGTGTAATAGCGGCTGTATCTTGCCTGAGCCAGGATATCTTAAGGGCTTGAGGGAAATTACTGAAAAATATAATATAGCATTAATATTTGATGAGGTAATAACAGGTTTTCGAACCTCATTAGGGGGAGCACAGCAATACTATGGAGTAACACCTGACATTTCAGTATTTGCTAAAGCGATTGCCAGTGGTTTCCCAATATCGGCGATTGTAGGAAAAAAGGATTGGATGCAACTTGTTGCCGATAGCAAGGTTATTCATGCTGGTACAATGAACTCTGCCTGTGCTTTAATTGCTGCCGCGTTGGGGACTTTGGAAGTTTTAGAGGAAAGTGGGACGCATGAAAGAATATTTAGATTAGGCAAGAGATTAATGGAAGGGCTTGATAGGGCTTCTCAAGAAACTGGACAAAACCTTTTGGTCCAAGGACTCGGACCGATGTTTCATACAAGCTTTAGTGATTTGAAAAAGATTAGGGAGTTTAGGGATTTGAGACATTGTGAACAACCTAAATCAAAAATGTTTGTTCAAGGGCTTCAACAAAGGGGTGTTCGTATAATTGGCAGGGGTTTGTGGTACATCTCTTCTGTACATACTGAAGAACACATTGATCATGCCATTTTGATGGCCAAAGATGCTCTTAAAGAGCTAAAATCAATGTAATTATTATATAATTTAATGAAAATTAATCATTTAAAAATGGACACCAGCGCTCCGATAGGTATAGTTGGGCTTGGAATGATGGGAAGTAGCATTGCAACTGGATTACTGTTAAGCGGTAAGGAGGTTATCGCTTTATCGTCAACAAACTCGAAAATTGATTCAGAGGCACCTGATCGTATCAAAAAGTCTCTTGTTGAATGTTTAAAGGAGGGATTGACCGATAAGGACCATCAAGAACTTTTGAAAAATATTCACTTTACCACTGACTATGACAATTTAAGTAAATGTTGGTTGGTTATGGAGTCTGTAATTGAAGACTTGAATATAAAAAAAGAAGTGTATTCCAAAATCGAAAATAATGTAGATGATACAGTCATAATTACTTCAAATACTTCTGCAATACCCATAAGTATTTTACAAAATCATCTTCGTGTAAAAGAGCGATTCTTTGGAATGCATTGGGCAGAACCAGCTTACACCTCACGGTTTTTAGAAATAATTTGTGGTGAAAAAAGTCCTATAGAAATGGGAGAGCAACTTCACTCCATCGCTAAAGAGTGGGGGAAGGAACCAACATTGGTCAGAAAAGACATCCGTGGATTTATTACTAACAGAATCATGTACGCAATGTACCGTGAAGCAATGCACTTGGTTGAGAGTGGACATGCCACTATTGAAGATGTTGACAGGGCTTGCAAAAATGATGGAGGTCATTGGATGACTTTCTGTGGACTCTTTAGATATATGGACCTTACAGGTTTAAAAGCTTATCACGCTGTGATGAAAGATTTGTTTCCAGAATTAAGCAATCAAACTACCGTTCCTAAATTGATCGATGAAATTGCTAAAAAGGGGGGGAATGGTATATCAAATGGAGTTGGTTTCTATAACTACTCCAAAGAAGAAGCCCTGGAATGGAAGAAAGCATATGAGCGTTTTTCCTTTGATATTAATAAAATCTCTTTAAAATACGCGGAAAAGACCTCTAAAATTTGAAAAATGAGTGATTCGGAGCTTCTTTTTACCGTTGATGGACATTTAGACTTGGCTACTAATGCCATGACCTTAAATAGGGACTTGACCAAGAATATTGACGACATAAGAAATGTTGAAAAGGCTTTGGGACTTACAGATTTTCAAGACCGAGGTAAGGGTACCGTTTCCATACCAGAACTGAGAAAGGGTAATGTAGGTCTTGTTATTACCACCTTGATTTCAAGGTATTCTTCGACGGGTGAAAAAATAGAAATAATGGGTCTACCGGGTTGGCATTCCCCTGAGCAAGCTTTCGCTAATTCAATGGCTCAATTGGAATGGTACCGCCAGATGGAACGCATAGGGGAGATGAAAGCAATTACTTCCCGTGAAGCTCTAAGGGTTCACCTCTCACAATGGAATGATGGAGCATATATAGAAAAAAAACCAATAGGATATATTTTGGCATTGGAAGGAGCAGATTCCATAGTAAACCTTGATTATCTATACTCATATTATGAAAAGGGCTTGCGGTCAATTGGTATTTCACATTTTGGACCAGGGAGGTACGCAGCTGGGACACATTCAGATGGGAGTGGCCTTACTAAAAAAGGAGAAGAGCTTCTAAACGAGATGAATTCGCTTTCCATATTTTTAGATATGACCCATTTAACAGATAAAGGTTTTTATCAAGCATTGGATATTTATGATGGGAAAATAATATCGAGTCATCAAAACTGTCGGAGTCTAGTTGGAGGAGAGCGTCAATTCACGGATGACCAAATAAAGCGTATTATAGAAAGAGGAGGAATTATCGGTGGAGCCTTGGATGCTTGGATGCTTCATCCCAATTTCAAAATGAATCAAGATAGTCCCAAAGAAATGGGAATTGGATTAGAGAAATTAGTTGATCATTTTGATCATATCTGTCAGCTATCAGGAAATTGTCGACACATTGGTTTTGGTTCAGATTTAGATGGACTATTTGGCTTGGAACAAACCCCATATGACATGAATTCTATAGCAGATCTGCAAAAGTTTCAATTCATTTTGAAGTCCCGAGGGTATTCCGATGAAGATATTGAAAACATTTTTTTTAAAAACTGGCTTAATGCAATCTACGATATTTTAGATTAAAGTAAATACACAGCTTAGGAGCTGGTTTTAAGGCTCCTTTTTTTCAATATCCTTTATGAGTTCTTTTATGTTTTTAATTCCCTTAAACGATACCATTATTGTTACAAAAATGTACCACCCATAACAGAAAATAAAAAAAAATGTCCAGAAAGGATACTTCATTTTGATTTGATTTTAGTAATTAAAGAACCAATAAACATACCCATGCCACTCATAAAGAAACTAAATACTCCAAATTTATAAGGACCTATATTTTTCACAAAATCGGTAGTAAACGAAAATTCTTGAAATATCAAATATGATACAGGTATGACAGCTCCAATGACAATTGACATTCCCGCCCCCAAAGAGCTAGCATTTTTGAAATAACAAGATGCGATCAAAAGAACACTCATACTTGATAAATAGATTGTCCCTGTGACTTGCATATAGACCCATAAGTCATTACTTAATGGATACCATAATCCATAAAGCAGGAGAAACAGACCTATGCAGCATACAAGTATTCTATTATAAAACAACCCTTTTTTGGTTGACCACTTGTTTTTGTGAATAGGTTCTAAAATATCATTATATATAACCGAGGACCATGCAATCAAATAAGAGGAGTTGGTGGACATATCAGCTGCAAGCATACAAGCAATTACAATTCCAATAAAACCTACTGGTATTAGCTGTGCAATCATGTTGGGCATGGCTAAAATTTCTTCACCCCCAACATAGGTGTCAGGGCCAAAATAATATAGGGCACTGATACCAAGAAAAACAGGAATGACAAAGCGCATCAACATATAGGGCGATGTGGCCATGTATATCTTTTTAGCCGTATTACTGTCTTTAGCTGCCAATACTCTGGAGATCATTGTTTGCCAAGTTAAAACAGATCCGAAGGCAACTAAAATATCCAACACTAGCCTGTCTAAACCGTAATTAGAATTAACATTTAGATTTAAACTTTCCGGTCCTAGATAATTACTGCTATGTTCTAAAATATTAAACCATCCAAATTGGTAAATTAAAATTCCTGTGATGGTGACAAATCCAAAACACATCAGAATGAACTGTATGTAATCTGTAATGATGACAGAAACCATACCTCCGATGACAGTATATAAGCCTACAAATATCAAAATAAGGGTCATCAGAAGCTCCAGATAGACTAGATTGATCCCTATAGTTATGCTTAGAAAGCTACCAGCTTGACGAAGGAACAGACCCATATTGAGAAGTCCACCTATAACAATTACAAGTCCACTTGACCATCTGATATTCTTGCCGAACTTTTTTTCTAGGAGTTCTGGAATTGTTATTACGGCCATATTTCTCAGTGGCTTAATACAAAAACCAGTAGCCCCAACAACCAACATGGAACCACCCAAAGCAATTCCTGGAATGATTCCCTTTAATCCATATTTAAATCCCAGCTCAGCATTGGCCATACAGGTTGCAATACCAAACTCTGTCGCTGCCAAACTTGCAATTCCAAGATAAACGTTGACCCCGCGGTTGGCAACTAGAAAATGATCAACATGGGAGATGTATTTCTTTACCCAAATCCCAGTGAAGAGAATTAAACAGAGATAGATCAATATAATTGAACCATCAATAAAAAAATCAAAGTTTGTCAATGAAGTTTAAATTTTTCACCAAATTCGCTAGTTTAGTTATGATGACATTAGAGATCTTTTCCCCTTTTTTTATTGATGAAACATCTGGATTTCCGACAACTCCATTTGGCGACATCTTCTTTATGGTTTGAAAATAAGAAATTGACGGAGGATTAATCATATCCCCAATTAAAGGATCAAATTTTTGATCTGACGGGGAGATAATCTTGTCTTTATGAACCAATTCTGGAGCAATATAGAGCATTAGGCTGGTTTCAAATTCTCCAGCATGACCCGTGCCGCCTGGCCCTGAATCGTTCATTTTTTTCAGCTCCTGATTAGCCAATTTCCACCAAGTAATCAAATTAAAATGACAATGCTGAAACTTGTTGCCTAAAGTTTCAAGAATGACCTGACCAATTCCCTGATTGCCTCCGTGACTGTTTAAAAAAATAAAATTTTTAAATCCATGGACAATCATACATTCAACTATTTCCTTGATTATTTTTTTAAAAGTAGAATGTTTAAAGGTAAGGGTTCCTCCAAAATCCATATGATGATTTGAGCATCCTATTGGAACTGTGGGAAGTAGTATAAACTTGTCTTCTTCAATGCGATTGAGTTCATGGGTGAAATGTTCACCTATCAATCTGTCGGTGGAAAGGGGTAAATGAGGACCGTGTTGTTCTGTAGCGCACAATAAAATGAGAACAGGTAAATTTTTGTCGATTTTACAGGTCTGTTCCGTCGTAAGATTATCCCAAATCATAATATTTTAATTTTTTACAGCCGCCCACATTTCAATTTCTACCAAAAGACCGTCGATCAATCCAGTTTCAACTGCCGTTCTTACTGGTTTAGGATCATCAAAATATTTTCTATAAATAACATTAAATCGGTCCCAATTTTTAATGTCTTTCATGTAAACGTTGACTTTAAAAACATCATTGAATGATGCTCCACCTGAAAGAAGTTGTTTTTGACAATTACGAATTGTTAATTCCGTTTGTTCCTCAATATCATCACCGAGTATATTTCCATCATTGTCAATAGAGGCTTGACCAGAAATAACTACAATATGATTGGCATTAACTTTTAGTAAGGGAGAGTATGGTCCAGCCGTTATATGCTGGGATGATCCAACCGGATTTATTTTTGTAGAGGGTTCTGGACGTCCCCCAGTTTTTGCATTCAATGGGAGATAACCTGTGAAACCAGAAATTTTCCATTTTTCGTCAACTTTAACACAACGATAAATTGTTTGCCAACTGAATGGAACTTTTTCACCATTAGATTTTTCGGCAAATCCAGCAAATTTTTTGTGCAACAGCGCTTTATTTCTGCTGATTTCAATATTGTCCAAATATGTAACTTTAATTAGGATGTCAATAGGCTTTTCAATCCAATTTTCCTTTCCAAATTCCTTAGCCTGCTTCAACCACTCATCTCGGTACAACTCCAGATTAGGAAAACTAATTTTCCACAGATCTGGATTACTTTCAAAGTGGGCGTGAACTCCCATAAAATGATCAACGATAAAATCGTCTTTGACCATATCCCAATTTTGATTTGCGAAAGCCAATGAATCTCTTTCAACCAACATCTCCCAAAGCTGGGCTTTGTCATTTTCTTTCTCCTTATTAAAAGGGTTTATAATTTTCATTTTTTAAAATTAGTTTAAAACTTCAGCCTTATCGATTAGGTAGTGGTTGATGGCATCTAAATCAGGTTCTATTCCCAATCCATCACCCTTTGGAAGATATGCAAAGGGGGGGGCAATTTTAATGGGATTTTTCAACAGGTCGTGTTCTCTAATTAGCCTACCAAAAATATCGCTAGGCCACTCACAAGAACTTGCCGCTGCACAAGAATGCATGTACATAGCTTCCATGATCCCAAGATCAATCTCTGATCCATGCCAGCAGGGGAGTTCAGCACTTGATGCAATATTGTCCAGCTTTTGAAAGTTTGCCAACCCACAATTAAAATTGAATCCATCGACAGCATTTTGTTTGATAGCCACTATAGCGTCCTTTATTCTTTGACCGTGATCCACATAGGGTAGGGAGACATGAAGAACAATAGGGATGGAAGAGTAGTTTCTCAAATGTGAATATTCGTCGATTCTCCATCTTGAAATGGGATCTTCCAAACAAAGTGTGTTGCCAATATCTTTTAATTTATCGAGTCTTGTTTTTACCTCTGATGGCGAATCCCACCTCTCATTGGGATCAAAAATTATTTTCATCTCTGGGGCACATACTTTAATGGCTTGGGCCCAAGCTTCTACATCATCATCAAGATCAGTTTTAAACTTTATACAGTCATAGCCCATTTTATCAAAATTCGATGCGATCTCTCCAACTTCTTCAGTTGATCTATGGCTTGACCAACTACCAACTTTTACTTTGTCACGAATCTCACCTCCCAGCAAATCAACTACTCGTATCTTTTTTAATCGAGCAAAAGAATCCCAAATGGCACATTCAAAACCGTCATACATTCTAGTGTAGGGTATAGGTAATTTTTGTCTGATAATTTTTTCAATATCAGTTCCAATAAACTTTGATGCGATTTGTTTGATATCACTCATTAGATTTCCCCTGTAACACTCACCCCAACCAACGATACCATTAGATAATTCTATTGAAATTAAAATCTTTGAAAGTTGATCAAACTGAATAGACCAGCCCTCCTCTGTTCCTCGAGAAAGTTTGTGAAGGGGTTTGTTGATTTCTTCACTCTCAATAGTCCCTTTTTTTGCTGGGACAACGACCTCATAAAGATTGATTTTGGAAATTTTCATTTTTTTGATTAATCGTTAAGGTAAAAAACTATTGCTATAAAGTAAGTTGGTAAATCCACTGTCCACTTTAATGATTTGACCTGTTATAGATTTGCTGAATTCAGACAATAAATAGACCGCCAAGTTTCCACAATCCAATGAAGTTATGGCTTTGGGAAGGCTCTGGTAATCCTCAATCTGATCTTTTAACCATTTTTTGGGATCATCTGACCAATCTTTAACTGCCTGCTCATTGTATTCAGAATCTATGTATCCAGGAGCAATGGCATTACATCGGATTCCATATTTGCCCAATTCAATTGACATTCCTCGGGTCAGATTATCGATTGCCCCTTTTGATGACGAATATAGGGAGTATTTATTTGTTGACTTGAAGGAGTGCACAGAGGAAACATTCACAATATTTCCATTAATCTTTTTTTTAATGCAATTAAGTGCAAAGGCCTTGGAAACCATCCAAGCTCCCTTAAAATTTGTGTTAAAAATTTTTTCAAACTCTTCAAAATCTGTTAGATGAGCTGGTTTTCGGTGACCTATTCCAGCATTATTGATTACACCATGCAGAGGTCCAAGCTTGGATTCTATTTCATTGAACAGATGAGTCACTTGGTCTCTATCACTTATGTCAGCAACTATTCCAATTGCATTTTTATAATGCTTCGTTGCTAAGTTGACATTTTTCTTAGAAAGATCATTGACTATTAATGTTCCACCGGCATTGTCAATTGCTTTGCAGATTCCGGAGCCAACTCCAAAGCCAGCACTTCCAGTAACAAGAAAATTTTTATTTGAAAGGTCTATCTTCACAATGGTCACATTATACCAAATTTATTAAATGCCTCAACAGTAGTCATTCCCGATTCTATAGATTTGCGTACTAAATTCTCGCCTTTTACTTTATCGTATGCTAGATCAATAACTTTTTTTTCAATTTCTTGAGGAATAATACAAACTCCATCAATGTCACCAAAAACTATGTCACCAGGAGTAATTTTAACCCCATCAATACTAATGGGAACTCGATAGTCTATTACTTTTCCCCTAGGTGCTTGATCCTGTGAAAAGGTCCCGTATGAAAAAGTAGGAAAATTTAATTTTAAGATTCCATGAGTATCTCTTGAATATCCATCTAAAACAGCACCAACAGATCCACATTTGATTGCTCTTATACTCATTAATTCCCCCCAGAGTGCATAGGAAGGTGTGCCTCCAGTACAGAGATATATTTCATTTTCTTTAAGCTGATCCAAAGCCTCTAGCATCAATCCAAACGGCTTTGTTAACGCCTTGTTTTTAGAGTTTAATTTGGTGTCTAATGTATCCGCTTCAAGAACCGTCATAGCACGTCCAACCACAACCATATCATCTCTGAGGGGTTTAATTTTTGGATTCAAAAATTGATTCTGAAATCCCAATTGATCCATTATATCTCCAACTACTGCAGTGTATAGTCTGTCTTTAATAGTGGACAAAAACTTGATTTCATTATTTTTTTTCATGTTTTATTAATTAATAAGTTGCTCGTCCACCTGAAATATCAAAAATAGTTCCTGTATTAAAACTAGCTTCCCTAGAGCTAATCCAAGAGCAAAGTGAAGCAACCTCATATACCGATCCTAACCTTTTCATAGGTATTTTTTCAACCATGTATTCTAACATTTTTGGGTCAGTATCCCTGTTCATGTCTGTGGAAATCACTGCAGGAGCTACGCCATTTACAGTTATGTTGGTTTGAGCCAATTCTTTACCTAAACTTTTTACCAAACCGATTAAAGCAGACTTGGAGGATGAATACCCAATCATTCCTGGATTCCCCTCTTTTCCAGCTATAGACGAAATATGTAAAATTCTACCATAGTTATTTTTTTTCATTATTGGAATAACAGCCTTAGAAATATTAAATGCACCTACAAGATTTACATTTAAAACCTCTAAAAAATCTTTTAATTCATAATTCTCAATTTCACAGTTAGTGGGGCCAACAATGCCAGCACTGTTGATCAATACATCAATCTTGAAATTTAGTTTTACAATCTGATCTATACACTGATTTACTTTTTTGTCATCAGAAATATCAAGATGATACGCCTCTGCTTCTCCACCACGTTCTATAATCTTGAGTTTTACTTTATTAACCTCATGCTTGAGTATGTCAATAATAACAACTTTTGCTCCCTCGTCTGACAATCTAAGTGCAATTGCTTCTCCAATTCCTCTACCAGCACCAAATACAACAGCAACTTGATCTGTAAACCTTGAACTCATCATTAGATTATTAAATTGTCTAATGTTAAATTAATAAATATAAAATGCATTTTCTGTTTATTTAATTTAGAAGTTTAATAATAATGGTTAAAAGTTAAATTACTTTACAAAAACCATACAATAAAAATACTTCAATAATTTATTTATAAAAATTAAAACTTTCTAAGGGAAATAATAATGCTTTAATTTAATTGTTGTTTGTAAATTTTGGGAGTATTATTATTTCTACTAAAAACGAAATATTTCTCACCATTAGGTGAAGTAATCTTTTGAATATCTCTAACTTCACCCGAAACCATCAAGCCTGATTCTGAAGCGTCTAAATAGCTAAATTGGCCACTTCCATCTCCCAGAAAGCATATGCCTTTGATTGCATCATAATGACCAAACTTTACCCTAGAAGCGGTAAAATTTCCTCCCAATAATACATCAAGATTTCCATCTTGATTGAAATCTCCTAAACTCAATCCATGAATGGGTGAAAATTGAGACTCTTTGGGTAAGGCGCTTATTTTAAATTGACCATTACCAAGATTTTCAATATAACTTGTTTCGAAATTTTTAGCATACAAAACTTTAGCACCCTCTAATTCTTTGGGAGTGAATACCTGGTCAATGGTCAATCCAGCGTATTCATTATATTTCACAAATCTATTTTTAAGTATTGTCAACTGTTGTTGAATATCGTCTTTGGAAAATACTGGATAGTTTTTTCCTTCATCATAACAAGAAAGTATTGGATCTACTGAGCCGTTGTTATCATAATCTTTAGCATATATTCCAATAGGATATTTAACAGAAGTTTTTAATTGAGAATTGAGTCCGAAATTTCCAGCCACATAATCCATATCGCCATCATGATCAAAATCCCCTTGTTCAATCGCATTCCACCATCCTTCGGAGTTTTTAAACCCAACTTTCTCCGAAATATTTTCAAAATTGCCATTTTGATTTATAAATAGGGTAAGTGGCATCCATTCCCCCACCAACATAAGATCGGGTAAGTTATCCCCATTAAAATCAGTCCACAACGCATCTGAAACCATTCCTATATTTTTTAATCCAACAGCAATGCTTTCGGTAACGTCCTGAAAAACCCCTATCCCATTATTTTGTAACAGTGAACTCTGTGGTGCATATGGATACTCGTTGGGTAAAATCCTTCCACCCACAAATAAATCCAAATCACCATCACTGTCATAATCTGCAGCTTTTACAATGGATCCACTTGTTACATAGTCAGGAAGGTTTCCTTTTGATTTAATAAAATTTCCTTTCCCTTTGTTAATGTAAAGTCTGTCTTTTAGGTTAGGATCTGTTTTTTCAAATTCATTTCCACCACTAACAACGAAGAGATCCAAATCCCGATCCCCATCAGCATCAAAAAATATGGCCCCCATATCCTCGGAGGCGGCATCTGATTCCAGATCAATTTTACTGGATTTGACAAAGCCCCCCAATCGTGTTTGAAGGAAAATTGCACCTGAGGCTCCCTTGGCACCACCTATAAAAGCATCCTCCAATCCATCACCATTGACGTCGCCAACAGCAAGTTTTGGACCCAAAGTCGAAAGCATATGAGGTAGCATAATCTCTCTTTTAAAATCGTTGTAATTATTTTCTTTATGTGTAAAATCAATTGGTGTAGCTTCTTGAAAAAGCTTGGTCTTAGTTAGTTTCTTTCTTTCTACATTAATTGTAGCGTCCTTCTGAAATAAAGTTAATTTTTGATTAGGTTGGACGGCTGTAATAACCTGCTTTTTTTGATTGGGCCAAACCACTTCAATACGGTCGATAATCTTAGATTTTCCGACACCAAAATTTAGGTTGAAATCGACAGAAGACTGATATCCCCTTGTATTCAATAGTTCTTGAGTTTGAGTCATTTCTCCAGAAGTTACCTTCACTTTTGACCCCACACCAAATTTGTTTTTACCCTCTCCCTCTAATGCAATCTTTAAATAATTGTTTTGAGTTAGCTTCTCTGAATTGTTTCTAAAAATAGAAGCTTTTTCATCAATGTTATTGACCACTAGGTCCATGTCCCCATCGTTGTCAAGATCTACATATGCAGCACCATTTGATAATGTTTTTTGATCAAGTCCCCATGCTTTATTTACCTTGGTGAATGTTAAATCACCGTTATTCTTATAGGTGTAATTCTCCTCTATTGTTGAAGGCATTTTTTTGATAAGCTCGGTGAGGTTTATTTTCTCATTACTTTTTTTCTCATTAATTCTTTCTTGCACAACATAGTTCATAAAATCCATGTTAGTGTAATCCTTTTTGTATCCATTAGTTATAAATAAATCCTTATATCCATCATTATCTAAATCGGTGAATAAAGAGGCCCAACTCCAATCTGTATTAGAAATACCTGAAAATTGGCCAATTTCAGAAAAATAATCACCCCCTTGATTGAGGTGTAACATATTACGCATTGTCTGATGGTAAAATCCATTTTTAGAGAGATAACTGAGTTTTTCATAATTATCTGGACCGGATGTCATTTTGATTCTATAATTATGCTCAGGAAGCATGTCAAGGGTCATTATATCTGTAAATCCATCATTATTTATATCGGCAATATCTGATCCCATAGAATATAGTGAAACGTGTCCAATATAATCCTCCAAACTTTCCTTAAATGTCCCATCGCCATTATTAAAATATAGATAGTCCTGCTCATTGTAGTCATTCGATATATATATATCTAACCAACCGTCATTATTTAAATCTGATATTGCAATACCAAGACCAAAACCAAGCACATTGGAAATCAAACCTACTTCATCACTTACATCAATAAATTTTCCATTATCGTTTTTCATAAGCTTATCAGAATAAGCTTTGTTCTTTCTATTTTTATTGTGTTTTGAAATTTTCCCTAAACCAGCAAATTCTTGGGTAGAGTGATTAAGTATATATAAATCTAAATCTCCATCATTGTCATAGTCAAAAAAAGCAGCTTGTGTAGAGTATCCAGAATCATCAACACCATACTTTTTTCCCATTTCTGTAAAAGTCAAATCTCCATTATTTATAAATAGTTGATTCCTTCTTCTCTCAGGATTTAGAGCGGCAGATTTACAAACATATATATCAAGGTAGCCGTCTCCATTAACATCAGCCATTGTGGCGCCAGTGTTCCAATTACCTTCAGCGAAAACCCCGGCATTTTTTGCTATTTCTTCGAATTTGAAATCTCCATTATTCAAATAAAGTCTACTCCCTACCATGTTACCAGTAAAGTAAAGGTCAGGGAGGCTATCGTTATTTATATCTCCAACGGCTACACCACCACCATTATATAGATATCCATAGGTTAATACATTAAATTCATCTGTTTCTTGCAAAATATTTTGAAATTTAATACCAGTAGATGATGGAGATAATTGGGTAAACAATTGTTCATTATTATCACACCCTGTAAAAGCATATAAAAAAATAAAACAATAAAAGAAGTGTTTGAGTAAGAGTTTGGAGGAAATTAGATGGCTCATATTTGTTGATATTTATGCATTAAATAATATGTTTACCAATTTAATTTTGGAATATTAAATGTAAAAAAAAAGGGGGTTTAAAACCCCCTTTTTTTTAAATAAAGTAGTGTAATACTATTTCTTATCCCACCACAATTTGACATTATTTTTGTCTGATCCTAATTCTGATGAAGATACTGCAGCTTGAACAGCTTCAGCATTATTAGTGTATTCAGATGAAGTATAAATCAACCTAGCAGGGATCTGATCAACTGGTACATCAGGATTGTCAGACTGGACCCTAGGAAGTTGCCTAGGATATCCTGTCCTTCTAGCTTCAGCATATGCTTCCCAACCATTTGGGAAAAGAGCAATCCATTTTTGTGTAATAATTTGCTCTAGAGCTTTTTCATTGTCTGCGGAATTAAACGAAACAGTTATATCAGAAGATGCAGGTGTTGTTCCTCCGTCAAAACTGACAGGAGTATTATTACTTGCAGTATATGCTGCTATACCAGCAGCATCAGCCGCTCCCCATCGTTCCATAGATACTTTTATTCCAGATTCGTAATAAGACTGTGCAGTCCCTCCAACGCTGTAACCTGCAAGTGCAGCCTCAGCTAATAAGAAATGGACTTCAGAAGCTTGTAACCACTCTAAAGGAGGATTTACTCCGCCCTGGGCAACATCTCTAAAATAAACATTTACATCAGAAGTTAGTGGATTTTGACTAGTACCAAGGTAAACTTTAGTCTGTCCATTTTGTAATCCTTCATAAGGATCGCCGTCACCATCTTGGTCACCACTTGCAGCAGGGTCAAAATATTTCATCCTTCTTGGATCATCAAATCCTTTTAGGATACCCTCCATTGTGGCACTCATTCTAAATTCACCCCAATCAGTAATAGTCTCGAGTGGGTTTCTATTATCTCCACTAACGGCTATAAATGCATTATCATCATTTGAAGTAATTAATGCACCAGAATTATATGCTTTCTCTGCTTCCGATTTTGAGGTTGCAGGATCAACATAGCGAATTCTCATCGCTAATCTTAAACGCATACTCTCAGAGAGTTTTCTCCATTTTGATGCATTTCCTCCATAAACTAGATCTGAACCACCAAAGGCAGAGCCACCTCCAGTTAAAGCTGAACTAGCTGCATCCAATTCTTTGAAGAAATCAGCATACATAGTTTGTTGAGAATCAAAAGGAACACTTAACTCTTCATTTCCAAATGAAGAATAAGGGACAGGTCCCCAATAGTCTGTCATTCTGCTGTAACCGTTGACCTTAACAACTTTAGCCATTCCCATGGCAATGTTATTTCCATTTTCAGTGGCGATGTCCTCAACTACTTTAACTTGAGGAGCTGCAACTCCGTAGAAAGAACCCCACGCAAGATCAGCCCAAGCTCCAACTTGAGTAAATCTATCCGAGTCAAAACCTACGTAAGTAGTTGCATAATAGCCTGACCATAGATCGGAAAATAAACTTTGAGAAATTTGCATTCTCCAGTGAAGACCCATGTTTGATGTGTATGTTGCCTGAGCAAATGCTTGACCAAGCAAAACATCACTTGATGCTAATTTGTCTGTACTGAGAGCAAGCGGATTGGTATTAAGCTCCGCAAAATCATCATCACATGACAAAGTTGCAACAAAGATTAGGCACGCGATAGGCGCCCAAAAAAACTTTTTTAAATTCATACGAACTTTCATCATTTTCATTTTTTATTAAAATTATATTAATTCACATTTAAATCCTGTTATTATCATTTTTTTTTCTGATAACAAAATTGAAATACATTATTATATTAGAATCCCAATTTTAAATTAAGACCTATACTTCTTGTATTAGGTAATGAGAATGCCTCATAACCATCATTTGTAGCTCCTACGCCATGAATAGCCTCTGGATCAATATCAGAATCATTCTTAAGGAAACCAAGATTTCTACCTACAATAGAAATTTTTGCACTTTTGAAGGGTGTTGTTCCTAATGTTGCGCTATCTAAAGAGTAACCTAAAGTAAGTTCTCTGAGCCTAACGTTGGATGCATCATATGTAAAAGCCTCTCCAACTGGGGCGTTTCTACCACCTATACTTGTCCAAAAAGTTTCAGGATCAACTGCAGTAGCAGTACTAGCCGGAGTTTCGTTAGCATAAACATCTGTTCCAAAAACTACACCACTTCCGTCTCTACCAATGCCAGTTACAGCTAATACTCCATCAGATGATAAGATTGATCTTGTAAAAGAAATTACATCTCCACCCTGACGAATATCAATTTGAACTCTTAGGTCAAAGTTTTTATATGAAAATGTGTTTGTTATACCACCGATCCAATCAGGATTAAAGTTTCCTACATTAACCGTTTGACCAGAGGTAACGGTTGGTGTTCCGTTAGCGTTCATTAGAACTCTTCCTTGGGAATCTCTTTCAAAACCTCTTGAATACATACTTCCCCAGGGCATTCCAACATCTAATCTGAAAGATCTCATGAAATCGTTTCCATAATTTAACTGATCTAAACCTTCAGCGAGCCTTAAAACTTTACTCTTATTAGCAGCATAGTTAAAACTTACATCCCATAAAAAATCACCTTTTGTTAGAACTCCAACATTAATGAATGCTTCAATACCACTATTTTCAATATCAGCGCCATTAATAAATTTGGATGATACTCCTGAACCTGTTGGAACATTTTGAGCAAATAACTGGTCAAGACTATTAGACTTATAGTATGTAAGATCAAGATTAACTCTGTTAAATAGAGTTGCATCTAATCCAAACTCAAACGACTTTGTCATCTCAGGCTTCAAATTACTTGCAGGTGATGTTCCCTGAAGAGCTATGAAACCTCCATTTTGAAGATCTGCCAATCTTGAAAGCTTATAAGGATCAGTATCATTTCCTACCTCAGCATAGGAGGCTCTAAATTTCATAAAATCAATACTAGATGGTAAGTCAATCAAATCGGATAGAACTAAACTAAGCCCAGCAGAATAATAGCCATATGTGTTGGTGTCTATAGGAAGAGTAGAACTGGTATCCTGTCTGTAAGTAAAGTCAAGAAATGCGTAATTTTTGTAGCCAACATTAGCAAAAGCATAAAGTGAATTGACTTCTTTTTCACCAATAGACTGAGTTGCAGTTAACTGTTGAGCATTTGAAATTGCAAATACATTTGGAGCATTGAGTCCTCCAGTATTAATTGCAGAACTTTCATTTTTAACGACTCTATTGTTAGCCCCAAGACTAGCGCTCAAAGAAATGTCGTCGGTAAGATCCTTCTTATAAGTCAAAAGAAAATCATTATTCCACTCAAGAGCGGAACCGTTAGTAACGTTGTAATTTCCATTTTGAGCTATAATATATGAATCATTCCAATATCTCCTCTCATTGTTACTTGTTCTGTTGTCAATAGCAGACCTAACAAGTAAAGTCAAGTCATCCATTATATCATATTCTACAGATGCATAACCAACAATTCTATCACCAACTCGCTCACTATTGTTACGATTAATTACCCAGTAAGGGTTACCATTACCATTATCAAGTGGTTTCCAATAATTCTGTTTGTTATTTCCAGCAGCATCAGTAAATTCAAAATTTGCTGCATCTTGAGTTCTAACATTTCTAGGAAGTCTGTACGCACCTCTTAATGGATTGTCATAACTTTCCCAGCCTGGAAGTGAATTATTAGTGATTGATTTGATATAATTCACCCTAGAGCTAAGGCGGAGTTTTCCGTCCATCATCTCATTGTCAATTTTTAAATTGATACTATGTCTTTCTAGTTCATTATTAGGAACAATACCCGTACGCAAATCATTAGTGTAACTGAAAAAAGTTCTCATTTTTTCTCCACCAGCAACAAGTGAAATATTGTTTGAAATATTTACCCCCGTGTCAAAAAAGTCTTGAACGTTGTTTGGTTGAGCTTGATAAGGGATGCTTGTGCCAGAAAGTTCTGGATTATTTGACCAATGAGCTTTTGAGCCTCCCATTTTAGCCCCCCATGAATCAGTTGTAAATGTTGTAAATGTTCCAGAATTTCCAGAGCCATATTCATTTTGAAATTCTAATAAAATATCAGCACTGTCAAATGTAACAGTTGAATTAATATTTACATCGAATGTGTCTTTTTTACCTGATTTAGTAGTAATAATAATAGCTCCGTTTTGAGCTCTAGACCCATAAAGTGCAGCGGCATTACCACCTTTAAGCACACTAATTGATGCTATATCATCAGGACTAAAATCTTGAATATCTCCACCAAGAGGAACACCGTCAACAATATACAGAGGTTGACTGCTACCAGCAATAGACCTATTTCCTCTAAGAATTACTCTTGATTGTGAATTTACACCCTGACTTGTCGTTGTAATAGATATTCCAGCAACTTTACCTTGTAATGAATTAACAAGGTTTCCATTTGCACGAGATTCATCTATACCTTCAGCTTCAACGTTCTGTGCAGCGTAAGATAGCTCTCTTTTCTGTCTTGAAATACCAAGAGAAGTTACTACAACTTCATCAAGAGCATTTCCAGCGGACAATGAAATATCAATAGTGGAGGATTCTCCTACCAATTGATCAATCGTTTGATATCCAACAAAGCTGAATTGAAGTGTTTGGCCATCTTCTGCGGAAATACTATAATTTCCATCAAAATCAGTTGAAACTCCTTCGTTAGTTTCAAGCACAACAATTGTTGCACCTGGAAGTGGAACTCCATCGTCATCTGTTACAGTACCACTAACATTTTGTTGCGCAAATAAAGCTGCAGAAAATAATGTGCAGAAGCTTAAAAGCGCATTTTTAATAAATTTTTGTTTCATAATTAGTTAAGATTCGTTATGTTATTAAAATACTATCTACAGTTTTGTAGAACACGTAAATATAAATAATAAGTTCTTAAATCCTAAATTTTTGTTAATTTTAATTAGGTTCTCAAAACTACGACTATTAATAATTTAAAATTTTATAGTGTAACGTCTTTATAATTTTACATTGAAATTTGTATAACTTAAACAGTTTAAACTTTAAAATATGAAGAATGTAATCCCGCAATTCTTAAAAATGTCAATCTTTATTAGCGCTTTATTGTCTTTACCTATTTTATCTTATTCACAGGAACAAAAAATAACGGAAAAATCAGTTAATTATCCGATCTACTCCTTTAGCGACCCAAACCCTTTACCTGCTGTTATTTTCAACCCTAAAATATATCCTTACCATAAATTCCAAGGTTATGAGTTTGAGAAAGCCATTAAAAAACTTAAAGTCGTCACACTAGAAAATGAATGGATTGAAGTGCAGGTTTTTCCTGAGGTAGGTGGTAAAGTTTGGGGGGCTACCGACAAGAGTAATGGAAACGAGTTCATTTATAAAAACGAGGTAGCAAAATTCAGGAACATCGCCATGCGTGGCCCTTGGACTTCGGGAGGTATAGAATTCAACTTTGGCATCATTGGTCATCATCCTGGTACTGGTACCCCCGCCGACTATCGGCTAGAAAAACAACTCGACGGTAGCTTAATGTGTACTGTTGGTGGGATTGATTTACCCTCAAGAACCCAATGGCGGGTCAAAATTATTTTGCCCAAAGATCAAAGCGCTTTTACTACTAAGGCTATTTGGTATAACCCCACGGAAATAGAACAGGCATATTACAATTGGATGACTGCTGCCGCTGCAGCTCAGCAAGACTTAGTATTCCACACCCCCGGGAATCAATTCCTCACCCATGGTGGAATGGCCAAATCGTGGCCTATTGACCCGCTCAACAGAGATTTATCGCATTATAGTCAAAATAATTTTGGCCCCAGCAAATCCTATCACGTGATTGGAGAATACAATGATTTTTTTGGGGGGTATTACGAAAAAAGTGATGTTGGTTTTGGTCATTGGGGGCGTTATGATGAAATCCCTGGACAAAAACTATGGCTTTGGAATCTCTCCCGGGCAGGTGGAATATGGGAGGACCTTCTCACCGATGAGGATGGACAGTATATTGAATACCAAGCTGGAAGACTTTTTGTGCAATATTTCCCTGGTGAAGAAAATCCTATAAGCCAAGCTACATTTGATCCTCATTTAACCGATCAATGGAAAGAAGTATGGTTTCCCGTCAAAGAAATTGGAGGAATCAAAGAGGCTTCTGCATTTGGAGCCTTAAACGTTGTTGAAACTGAAAATGAATTAGAATTAAAAATTAATGCTTTTAAATCGACAACCACCCAAGTAATCCTCTCTGAATCAGGAAAAACTCAAAGTCAGTCTTTAGAAACTGTTCCCAATGGCACCTACACCTTAACTTTCTCCAAACCCACTGATGACTATGCCATTGATATTCCTGGTTTGGAATTGCATTATGACCTTCAACCACCCTTAATCAAAAGAAACTTTAACAATCCTGAGGTGATTATTCAGAACACATTAGAAAAAACTTTTTTAAAGGCCAAAGATGCCCAACGCTATAGGGATTTCAGATTAGCAGAATCATTACTTACAAAAATTCTTCAAGAAGATCCACTCCACTTAGAAGCCAGAAAAGAACTGTCCTTTCTTTATTATAGAAATGGTGATTACAACCAAGCAATTTCAATCGCCAATACAGGCTTACAAATCGATGCCTACCACAACGGGCTCAATTATACTGCTGGTATTGGATACATGGCTCAAAAAGACTGGATCAATGCCAAAGAACATTTGGGATGGGCTGCCCGATCATCTGCTTACCGCTCATCAGCCAATACCCTGCTAGCACAAATTCACATGATCGAAAAAAAATATAGTGATGCCCGACACTATAACGACATCGCTCTAAAATTTAACAGTGAAAACATCAATGCCCTCTCCCAAAAAGCAATGCTTTACAGGATCATGGGCGATGAAAAAAATGCTCTAAGTACCCTAAAGGAAATTGAGGCCATTGATCCCATTAATCATTTTACAGTTTATGAAAAACTATTGTTGGGAGTAAATAATCAAACGGATGTGATCAACGCTCACCGATCCGAATTCCCCTACCAAACCTTCTTGGAATTGGCTTTGTTTTACCACAACAGAAACAGTAATACTGAGGCCATTGAAATTCTTGAAATAGGTCCAAAAGACCTGCTCAACAACCTTTGGCTGGCTTATTTAAAAGAAGATAAAGCAACCCTCAACTCCCTAGAGGATGAATCCATTGCTTTTGTATTTCCTTTTAGAAAAGAAAGCCTGAACATGTTGGATTGGGTAGTAGCCAATAGTACTTCATGGAAGGCAAAATATTTCCAAGGGTTAAATTTACTCGGCCGCGCTCAAATAGAGAAAGGGATTCAAATTTTTAAGGCTTTAGGCCAAAGTCCAAAAGATCCATTGTTTTACTACATCAGGGGGATGTTGTTTAAACAACACCAACTGGCAGGCTATCAAAAAGATTTAGAATACGCCTACAAACAATCCCCCAAAAATTGGCGATACGCTTTCTCATTGGCCGAAGATTATTTTAAATCAGGTAACGCATCAACGGCCTTAAAGATCATTCAAAAAACCTACAAGCAAGACAAGGGCAATTATTTTGCTGGTATGCTTTTGGCACAAACACTGAATGCACTTGAACAATATGACAAGACCATTGATCTCCTTAAAGATTTGAAAATATTGCCTTACGAACACGCTACAGAGGGACGTAAAATCTATACGGAAGCCTATGTGGGTAGTGCTTTGCAGCGGCTGGCCAAAAACCAGTATGAACAAGCTCAATCGCGTTTGGAAACCGCCTTGTTGTGGCCAGAGCAATTGGGGGTTGGAAAGCCTTTTGATCCTGAAGAACGTTGGGAGCGATTCCTATTGGCTTTTATTAATCAAAGCAAAGGGAATGAGAATGCTACAGAATCGGAACTAGTATCAATAGCCAACTTTTCCCAAGCACAACTTTTTCGTCCTTCCAAAAATCACCTCTTGGGTATTTATGCCCTTGAGCAAACGCAAGGGGAAAAACAGGTTCAGCAATTCATTGAGCAACTTCTGGCAGCGGACCACGGCCCGTCAGATACCACAAAAGCACTGATTCAGTTTTATTACAACAACACTGAATTGAGATGGGACAAGGCTTTCATCAAAAAGTTAGCGTCCTTTTTAAAGAAGTAAAATTTAGGATGGAAAGTGGGTTTACTTTTGTAAGCCCAACTTTTTACTCACAAACTCCCCTACATTTCTACCTTGTTTAAGGCCCTCGTCAATCGCCTTTCGGTAGTGA
>Ga0209199_1000153_pt1 | contig 107515 bp, 99 predicted proteins | sample COGITO_mtgs_1105_7_FD_184805 | JGI IMG/M metagenome (GOLD analysis project Ga0209199, IMG submission 184805) | Pelagic marine microbial communities from North Sea - COGITO_mtgs_110523 (SPAdes) (version 2) | ecosystem: Environmental > Aquatic > Marine > Epipelagic ... | reverse complement strand
CTGCTGTACTCATGCGCTCCTTTAAACAATCCAATACCACCTGGGTCTTGAACTTGGTCGTAAACTTTCTTCGTGTCATAAACAGTAAATTTATTATTTAAACTTACTGTCCTAAATATTGGGGTATCTACACCAACCCCAACCGTTTTTACGTATTTTAGCGTAAACGTTATGGGCAAGGTTAAAAACCAAGACGGTCTGCGAAAGCCAATGGGCTGACCACCCAAAGTGACAAAAGAAAAATAAAAAAGTGGAGTCCAGAACCCACTCTAAAAAACGGGGCGTTATCGAAAAGCCTTATGAGTAGGAAAATTTTAAAAATCAAAACAAAATGAAAAAAGGAATGAAAATTTTAGGAGCAATACTGTTTGCTTCTTTTTTATTCTCTAGTTGTTCAACTATGAATAAAACTATGAGAGAACCAAACGTTAGAGTTGATCTGACCAAAAGTGATTTTACTCTTTCTGACCAAGTGAAAGCAGAAGCAAAAAGCACTAAAATTATAGGCATTGATTTTTCTCGATTCTTTATGCAAAAGACAGGAAGTGTAGAAGGTGGTGCAGCCACAATAAGTGCAGCAAGTTTGCCGGTAATAGGAAACTTACTTAGCGATAAGACAGCCAATTATGCACTTTATGAACTGATGAATAATAATCCAGGTTATGACGTTATTTTTTACCCACAGTACGCAACGAAAGTCGTTAAGCCTATTTTAGGAATAGGTTTTTTGACTAAAATTACAACTGTTGAAACAAAAGCTAGACTGGGAAAATTGAATAAATAAAACCAGCCCATAACAGCACCTAAGAAAACATGGGGCGGTCGGAGGTTTTCGCAAGGTTCGTTCATCGTGGCTACATTTGCCACAGGCGGACATGAAATCGCTTCGAATTACCCCACGTTTCTTAGCTGCAACCGTTACCAACAAGCCAAATTGCATCTAAGAAGTTTGGCTTCTGCTCCCCTACTTCAATCAATCTGAGATCACTCTTTTATTTTGATTCACCCAAGTGATTTGCTTGAGTCTTGAGCGTTCGCTTTTAAGATTGTTGAATCCATTTCCCCAAGTGAATATTTATTGAGATTCTTGAAGCTGACTGGCTTGATCTCAAGTGCATTGATTCTGGCAAACCGCAGGTAAATGGAATAGGCCAGTTGGTAACAACGGCCAAGTCGTCATTGCCATCTCCTTCGTTCATTCTTCTGCCTTTTGTAAATTAGTCGAAACTCTCAGTCGAGCAAAGCCGCTTGGCCGGGACCGTTATACGCCATTACTTGAAAACTTTGATTCAATGTGTGCTGCTTATCTTCTTAACCACAGGATTGAAATCAGAATCTCGGTTCATAATTCAAATCCTCATTAATGAATCGAATCAGGTTCTGTTTGAAGGTGAGCTCATCGAATTTCATGACATTTCGGCCAAGCTAGAAGACATCTACGAAAACTGCGGGAAGTCACCTGATTTTCCAGAGATGAAAACTGTTCCGTTTGATGGACAACTTCTACTCTCACAATGTCAGTTTTCTGTGTTAGTCATTTATGACTCGCTTGTCCAAAAGTCATTTCTTGATTCCGTGTCATTCCAAATTGATCGAACAAAAGATGAGCAAAAAATGAACTTCTCACTTATGAAGTACAACAAGCAATTCGAGGATCTTGATACCAAGACTAAATCGATCGTGGATCAACTATTTGAACAATCCGTTCAATTTGTCACTCAAAAGGAATTAAGCAATAGGCAAGTAATTAAGTCAAAGGCAATTATTAAAAATGAATGAACGGCGTATAACAACGCCTAAGCTTCGGGTCTTCAGGCAGCGGCCTTTGTAAAACTCTGATTCACTCCGGTCGCTCCTGCTCCCTCGTTAAAATTTACGGCCTAGCTGTTTTGGCTCACTTGAACTAACTTAGCCAAAACACCTCGCCTGGCCCCTTAGACTTAGGCGGGGCAGTTAGTAGCAATTAAACCTTTAAACAATAAAAATTATGAAAACAAAATTATTTGCAATTATTACTCTATTCTCACCAAGTTTAGTATTTGGTCAATTCGACTTTTATGGTCCAGGGCAATTTGGAGACATTTTAAAAAACAGCTATACTCAAACTTGGACACCAAGTAATATATCTTCAATAGAAAACAAAAAGTACTTAGTTATTTTAGATCAAGCAACACAGTCAAAAGCAATTATGCTCAATAATTCTGACAAAACGATACTTGAAATTAATTCTATAGATAGTGTTAGTGGTGCAAATGCAACTTATGGTTCAATGATGAGAAGTATTTTTCAAATTGTAGATGAGAACATTCATTATGAAAATGATGCTGGCGGAGGTAGTGGCACATACACTCCATTAAGTGGATTATATAAATTAAACCCTCTTTTACATAGCTATTACAATGTAAATTCAAATTCATCAAACGATGCAACTTGTACAGATGGAGGTTCTTATTATATGAGTCAACCAACTAACATTGGTCACTTATTATTAGAATTTCCAGGGACAACAGGTTCCACAAAAATACAAGCAACTAGTCAATGGGTTTATAACGCTATTGGTGATAGTTTAGAAGAGAACATTTCATGGACAACTAAATACTTAATGATAAACGGAAACAATCTAGAGTGGACTTCTGTTCAAGCAAATGGCTCAAATTTCACATTAACTGAAGCAACTGATTTATTAGATATTGAAATAGCTCTTGGATCCGACTTCAACCCGACAAATATTACTTATCAGCCAAATTCTACAGCGGAAATTCCTAGCGGAATTACTGATATGGCTAGCAGTGCAATTATTACTAATTTACCAAATGAAATTGATGCTCAATATTTAATACAACTTGGTAATTCTGCAACTGCAACTACTGCTGCAACTGCTGCTTTAGGCAATATTGAAACTACATTAATTAATAATGGGGATTTATTAAAGTATCCAAAAACCTTTTATTTAGCATTAAGAGAAAATATGCTTTCGCACACCATAAGTAGTACTGGAATTTACAATGGTTTAGAAGGAGAAAGAACAGTTGAACATATATACTTTACAAATGCAACAAATGATAATGGAGAACCCCATCCATTTATGGTAATGGCTACCCATGCAGTCTCTGCTCGTCCAAATATGTTAGTTGATGTCAACAGACCCCCCGGTGGAGTTCCTGGTTTAGGGTATGCACAATCCCCTGTAACAAGGCATGGTAAATTGGGTGAATTTTTAATTAAAATTCCTTTAAAAGATTACGGATTAACATCAACTTTACTTGATAATGATTTAAGCGTTATGGGTGATTTAGCTTCTGATTTTGATGCTTCACATGGCACAACTACAGTCAAAGATGTTTATAATTACACTTCTTTAAGATCTAACGGTGTGGCTGTAGATGGTGTAACAATTTACCCTGCTTACAACAATAATCTCCGTTTTGCACCTGAAGATGCAGAAATTACAAGTTCTGGAATTCACGTAGGTGGGGGGTTAGAATTACATTACCATGCAGATGGGCATGCTTATAATGGAAATGGAATTAACCTTTATAATATTACTGATTATGTTGGCCACGATCATCCCCCAGTGATTGGGATGGCTCTGGACGGAATTGCATTATTTGGAAAATACGAAAGTACTTATTCCTCAATGAATGGTTATAGAATTGCATTAGATGCTTATGGAGGACATGACCATGGCGATGGTTTTGGTTATCATTATCATGCACACACACAAAGTGTAACAGCCCAAAATTCTCCCAACCCAACATTTAACCAACACTTTTTATTAGTAGGAGCTTGGAAAGGGAATATCAACAATATACCAGGCTTTGATGAAGGTAAAATGAATCAACTTTCAGACCCTCTTATTGGTAGATTTGCTGGAGCTTCATATACTGTTGGAATTAATGAGCAGCATTATGAAGAAAGTAAAGCATTAGTTTACCCCAACCCAGCCAAAGATGAATTAACCATTGAAGTATTAGTTCCATTTGATGTAACTATTACAAACCTTGAAGGTATGATTGTTCAAACTTTTAAAATTACTGCAGGAGCCAATACAATTTCATTAAAAGGATTAGCAGATGGAGTATATTTTATTGAAGGACTTACTGATAACAATAGATTTGTGAATAAAATCATTGTTAAAAAAGAATAAAGCTACTAACAATGTATATGTATCATAGCACCCTTCGGGATGCTACGGTACATATACTAAACGTTATGCACGATAAAAAAATAGGGTAATCCGGATTTAGTTCGGTTAGTAATAAAAATTAAATATGAAAAAAATACTTATTTCCATTCTGGTGACAACAGCCTTATTTAGCTCAGGGTACTCTCAAACATTTATTAGCCAAACCATAGATCATGATGGTTTAACAAGAGAATATGGCATTTATGTTCCAGCAAGTTATGATGGAACTACAAATTTTCCTTTGCTATTTAATTTACATGGAGGAGGTGGTACAAATTCCGCTTGGCAAGTAACTTCCGACATGAGACCTATTGCCGACACTGCTAATTTTATTCTAGTTTATCCCCAAGCACGTCCTGACCCAAGTGACGGAAACTCTTTTAACTGGATTCCTAAAGTCCCAGGTACTTTTGATGATGTACCCTTTTTTAGTTCATTGATAGATACGATTACTAGTAATTATCAAATAGACCAGAACAGAATATATGCTTGTGGGTATTCCTTAGGAGGAGATATGACCTTTGAACTTGGATGTAAGCTCAATAACAGAATTGCAGCTATAGCTCTAGTAGCCAGAACCATGCAAGCCAATCCAAATAGTTTTTGCTCTCCGGTGCATCCCACTGGAGTTCTTACAATACTTGGTACGGATGACTTGGTTTCTCCATACAATGGAATCGTATTTGGCGGTTTAGAATATTATATTTCCGCAGCAGCAACACATAGCTATTGGGCAACGCATAACAAATGTGTCACAACTGCTATCATGAGTACTGTAAGTCCAAGTGTTGAGCGATATACTTGGTCCACTGCATCAGGCTGTGCCTATGTAGAGGAATTAAAAGTGATAGGCGGAGGACACGATTGGCCTGGGAGTTTTGGGAATATGACGATTGATGCGAATGAAGAGATTTGGCAATTTGTTTCTCGTTATGACATAAACGGTTTAATTGGATGTGCGACAACTTCAATACATGAAAATAATAGTATGCTGGAAAATTATAGGGTTTATCCAAACCCTGTTAATACAGAGCTAACGATAGATCTGGGGTTAGCGGAGGAAAAGGAATTTAGATTATACAATCCAATTGGAGAATTGGTGTTGAATGGAGTTCTGAATTCTCAAATAAGTATAATCGATTTATCTTTTTTAGCTCCTAATGTTTATATTTTGATAATTGAAAATCAATCCACAAGGCTGATAAAAACAAAATAAAAGTGCATAGCCCCCTTCGGGTTGCTACGACACCATACACGAACCGTTATATGCAAGCAATAAAAACAGTATGAATAGAATAAAACATATAGAAAACGAGATTTCCGAGTTAAGAAATCAATTGCAAAATCATAAACTTTATGAAAATCTAAAGAATGTAGATGACATTAAAGTTTTTATGGAGAATCACGTATTTGCTGTTTGGGACTTTATGTCGCTTTTAAAATCTCTTCAAATAAATCTCACAAATGTTCAAACACCTTGGATACCATCTAAAAACGCAACACTTTCTAGATTCATAAATGAAATAGTTCACGGGGAAGAAAGTGATATTAATGAATTAGAAGAACCTAAAAGTCATTTTGAAATGTATTTGGATGCAATGAGACAAGCAAAAGCAAATACAACTGAGATTAATAAATTTATAAATCTTCTTGAATATAACAATACCGTTGAATATTCATTGAATGAAATTAATATTGACAAAAGAGTTGCTGATTTTGTTACATTTTCATTTTCAATCATTGAGACGAATAAGTCACATCTTGTTGCTTCTGCATTTACATTTGGACGAGAAGATGTAATTCCTGATATGTTTATTGAAATACTCAAAAATGCTGATTCTGAAAACAAGTCATATAGCAAGTTGACATATTATCTTGAAAGACATATAGAATTAGATGGGGATGAGCACGGTCCGTTATCTCTTAAAATGATTTCTGAGCTATGTGGTAATGATGATCATAAGTGGAGTGAAACTTTAGTAGTTGCAAAGCAATCTTTAGAGAAAAGAATTTCGCTATGGGATGCAATTAGTGATTTAATACAAAAAGAAAAAACAGCATATAACAATGTGTATGGTGCATAGCCCCCTTCGGGATGCTACGACACCATACACGGAACGTTATCTGTAATTCGTTTTATGAAGGCATTCCTCCTACTGATTGTTACATCTAATTTGTTCTTTTTAGGATGCAAAAATTGTGATGATCCATTAGGGAAACTTCTATCCGGAGCGATCATTTTTCAGAAGACTGGATTCTAAATTATCCCTTCCTCAATTTTAAGATTGTAAGATGTGACTATCGAGTCTTCTTCAGAAATCATAGGCATATAAACCAAGTGGGAAGCCCTCGCTAGCAGCGTGCTCGCAATCAGAACAAAGGCCTTCAAATAGGTATTCATTCATTGCACGGTATTGCCTACTCGTACAATGCCATTGGACCTAAATTAGACTGCATGAGAATTTTTCCTGTTTCAGAAATCAAAGTCAATCACGAAAAACTCGGAATCATTAAGCACAACATCGATGCTACAATGCGTCTAATTACCTTCAGCAGAGAGCATCTTGCAGATGACCTCCTGAATACCTACATAACTAAAACAACGACCCTTAAGGAAATGCTGAGCATTAAAAACGCACAAATGGAGGCGGAAAATGAAGAAGATGCACAGGCGTACACGAAGCTTCTAAGAACAACGCTTGACTTCATTTCAAATGAAATTCTCTTGGATGTTCAGTTCAATTCAGAGATTCAATTGTTCCAGTTATTTCGGCAAGTATCGCCTGATTCCCATTCACGTCATCCAAATAGATATAGGCATAATGATGTGCAAATTGGAAGCTACTTATGTCCTGAGCCAGCCAGCATCCCAGCCTTGGTCTCCGAACTTTTTCATCAAATGAAAAACATTGAAAACCCTCTCATTAGGGCGATCTTTTTTCATCACGAGCTTATTAGAATCCATCCATTTGCCGACGGGAACGGCAGAACTACCCGCATGGCCAAGAATTGGATATTGATGTATAAACTTTGTCCGCCAATCTTCATATCCAATTCGAAAGAAAAGAAGGTGTATGTGAAGACTTTGGAAAGAAGTTTTCTCCAACTGAACAGAGGTGAGTATTACTGGAATGATCATATAGAGAATTTCTTTGAACAAGAATTGGACAGGCTCATCAAGAACACCTCAGAAGTTTACAATACTGTTTCGAGTGCTGGAAATAAAAGATTGGAATGAAGGAGTTTCACTAACTAGAATCCTTCAGCTTATGATAAACTGAACATCGATGAAGTCTTTAAAGCCGACACGATGGAAAGCTCTTATGGCAACAGTCTCAGCTTTCAATTCAGGAGCGAGTTGACTGTTCCTCGTTTACGTCAGGAGTTATGCTCATCACAATTATGGACGGAGAAGTGACACGAGTTGTCAAACATCTAAAATTGTAGCTGCTATGCTATCTTGAGTGGTCTTTCAATTCGATATCATGAAGCTACGACAACTTCGGGTTTGATCGGTACCTTGTTAGATATGATCCCCTAATTGCATTTGGAGAAAGCTATCGGAATAAACTGGCAACATCAGCCGGTATAATTGCCAGTGACTGATGATAGAAAGTTGATTGTTGATTGTCGATTGTTGATTGTTGATTTTGGCTTCAAGATCTAATTCCAACCATGGATTGCAAAGCGGTTAATTCATGAGGCCATCTAGGCTTTTATTGGCAACTTGGATTCAAAACTTAAAGGAAAGTGGAAACTTCGATGACTAAAAGAAGATTCGTTCAGTTCAAGGCTTCGCAAATTTATTTTGCTCAATAAGAGGGCTCCCATTGACTTTGGAGAGTTCAGAGGAAAACACTCGTGATCCAAAGTGAACTTCTTGGCTGTTTAGATTGTCATATAGACGAACAGCCTAGAAGAAGAATTGGTAATGAACGCACATTAGCATTTGGTTCTATAAAGATTATGTTCAAACGACTTCGACGCCTGTTATAAACCAACGATTGGATGAACATCATAAACAAACTATGTTCGATAGATTTAATTTAACAGATAAGTTGCTTTTCGTTGCAGCGATTCTTTCTCTTGTATTTTCCGAGATTCTGTTTTTTAATGGGCACGAAAACCAAGCAATTTTCATAGGTATTTGGGTCCCTTCAATACTTGCTTTCGGAATCTACTTAAAGCTGATAAACAAAAATGACTGAGATCATTCCATATTTTGCCGCTTTGATAACACTCTTATTTGGTATTGGTTTCCGCCATGCAATTGTCTCCGGCAAAAGAGATAAATAGTTTAAAGTAAAATCTCTACCAAAAGCATTGACCCAGCTTCAGAAGAAACATTTGAAGTGGCGGTATTAAGCTTGATGATTGCTATTGATTCCATATTCCAAACTTTGGATTTTGGTGGAGTTCTTCCTTTTGACGTCTTCGTCCGCTTGGGGCGATCAATAGTTCCAATTCTGATATAGGTTTGTGGCAACTATTTAAGCTAGCTTGCTTCTCATTAGAAAATCGAAATGATATAACATGGAAAATTTGACACAGTTATCACAAATTATAGTTTCACTATCCGTTGTATTCGTTTGGACTTTTAGATTTCATAATGTCATCAGTGAATTCGAACAATTTGGTCTGAATGACTTAACCCGAAGTTTGGTTGGAGCAACAAAAATATCCCTAGCCACCTTGCTCGTTGTTGGTATCTGGTATCCATCATTAGTTCTTATTCCCTCCATTCTTATGGGGCTATTAATGATCAGCGCCCAATATTTCCATTTTAAAGTGAAGAATCCATTGATCAAACATTTACCTTCCCTCATTCTATTGATCCTCAGCATCTATATAGCATACTCATCCATCCAATAGAAAGGTATGTATGTACTTACGATATGTATTTTAATATCGAGTTTATCCTTTTTTGCTTACGCCTATTCCTATTTCAATGCACCGCACATGAAAAACGAGTTTAAGAGGTTTGGGTTGGAAAAAATAGGCTTAGTAACTGTCATTTTAGAGATTACTGGCGCCGTTGGTTTGCTGGTAGGACTTAAATTTTCTCCCATTCTACTGATTTCGTCTCTTGGACTTGCATTGCTCATGCTCTCTGGACTCGTTGTAAGAATTAAGTTGAAGGATGGCATTTGGGCTTCTTTACCCGCATTCTTCTTTATGATCTTGAACGGCTACATATTTTGGATGTCTGTAAGTTTAGTGTCTTAGGCATTTATTCTTCAAACTGAGCTTAGATGAAATTTCAAAGAAGCGACCGCATCAAATTTGTGCCTAGCCTAGTCTTCCTTTCTTATTCCATAAGTTTTCACAGTCAGCCGCGCACTAACCATGAGGATTTGAATGCAATTGTCGGAAGATGGGAAGGAGTCATTACATATTTAGATTATCGGACGAATGAGCCGTTTTCAATGCCCGCAAATTTGATTGTAGAAAAAGCAAAGGGCAAACGGCTTGGTCTTTACGAACCTGTAACCCAACGAGCCAAAAGCCATTAATTCCAACGGAATTAAAGCGACTGAGAATGGTCAATTTCTGAAGAGGCATCCAATCACGAAAAAAGAAGAGATAAGCAGAAGCTGATTTACTCGATCCTCAGCGAAGGAATCTTCAATCCAACTGCCTACCTAAGCAAGCAGTTCCTCGCAAAAATGTAAATCAATCAAGGGCCTTCGCTATTTTGACCTTCTTTATAGGTAACTATTTTTGAAGACTTTAGCCTCCATTTGAAACGAGCCAGTAGGTCTGGATGTAAATTACATTTAACTGTTTTATAAAAAAACTGAACAAAAAATATGTGCCCGATGTTTTAATCGAACCTTCAATTATTATAGTTTTACTTGAAACTTCAATTATTATATCATGGATTTATTAAGTGTTCTTACGATTCCGAAAGATGATCCGATAGCGTTCACTTTCTTTACAGGTTACATGGCAATGTTGGCCGCGTCGATTTTCTTCTTCTTCGAAAGAAGTCGAGTAGATGATAAGTGGAAGCTCTCATTGCTCGTTTCTGCATTAATTACATTTATTGCTGCAGTTCATTATTATTATATGAGGGACTACTACCTCGTAACGGGTGAAAACCCAACTGCTTTGAGATACATTGACTGGACCTTGACCGTGCCCTTGATGTGTGTCGAGTTTTACTTGCTGACCAAAGCAGCAGGTGCGAAAATTGGTTTGTTATGGAAACTAATTGCAGCATCAGTTTGGATGTTGGTAGCAGGCTACATTGGCGAAGCTTTCAATCCTGCTAACGGCGATTCAAGCCACTCTGTATTGTGGGGAGTACTATCGACTGTAGGATACATCTACATCCTGTACACTGCATGGTTTGGTGAGGTGGCTAAACTTGCAGCAGCCAGCAACAACGAGGTGGTTAAGAAAGGTGTTCGCACATTAGCTTGGTTTGTACTTGTAGGATGGGCGATTTATCCCATAGGTTACATGTGTATGCCAGACGGTTGGTTAAACAGCGCCTTTGGATGGGGTTCCGAGAATGTTGATTTATTCTACAACATTGCCGATGCCATCAACAAAATTGGATTTGGATTGGTCGTTTACAGTATTGCAATCACTGTAACAGAACAAAACAAGGCGAAAACTGCTTAAAACTTAATCCCCGCGCTGCCAATGGTGGCGCGGGGATTATTTTTTATGACCAAAGCAATCTTCTTCTTCATCTCCTCTTTACTGCTTCTAGTGCCTCTGTTTTCTTTCACAGGAGACATTTCTACTTCTGACCAGCTTCTTTTAACAGCGCCCTTCATATTGCTTTTTGGAATCCCTCATGGAGCAATCGACAATGTGCTCTATTTAAGAAGCCGCAACATAAAAAATGGGCATTTTATTGCTATTTACCTAGTCTTTGTTGCTGCAAACGTCGCAATCTGGTTAATCTTTCCAATAGTCGCCTACACTATTTTTCTTTTGCTCTCAGCCTATCATTTTGGCCAGTCTCAATTCACTCATTATTTCGAACAACAGCCGCTCAGCCTTAAATCATTGTACTTGTTTTGGGGCGTAACAATTCTTTCGGGTTTGTTGTATTTCAACATCTCAGAAGTTCATATAGTGATGTTGCAGTATGAGGAGTTCGCCTCATTCAGCCCATTGCACAAAGAACCTTATATGCTTTTTCTATTTGTTATATCCACAGCGATTACAGCATCGCTCATTGTATACCTGACCGCAAAGAAGTATTTAAGCACTGAAAACATGTTGATGGAGTTTCTCGTGATTTCCTTAATACTCATTTGCTTTTACCTTCTGCCCTTCTTAATCGGCTTTTCTATATACTTCATTATTCTTCACTCACTTAAAGTTCTGAAGGAGGAATACCACTTTTTAGTAGCTGAAAAGCAGATCGGCTCCATTTTCAAGTTCGTTCAACTGATCAGCCCATTTACCTTGTTCTCGGTGGGTGGAATCTTAGTTCTTTTTGGCTTGATATATCTTGAATTTATCCCCTTTTCCTATGGATATTGCCTGTTAATCGCAATCTCTAGCATAACCTTGCCTCATGTTTTTGTTATGAACGACTTCTATAAGTTGCCCTTCAATAAAAGGAAAGCCCCCGAACAGGTGTAAGTCGCCCATTTATCTCGGTCAAACTTGGGCTCTTCGGAGTTCGACAGAGGACACCTAATCACTATTCCAGCTACTTCAATTTTTCACTTCAAAAACAGCAAAAAGAAAGCGCGCCATCCAATTGGAAAATGCGCCTACAACATTCTACTCTTTCGAGGGGCTATTCGCCTTGACCTAGTGAAAAACCTCGTTTTCCGTCAAACTCATAAAGATTCTCCGTCTTGATGACATCAAAACCAGCATGATTCAATTTCGATAAAAGGGCAATTACGTGCTCAAAATCAATGTGAGCATACTTGACTTCACCTACATCTATGGTAGCATTTACACCGACAAATCGGCAGCGCCAGTGATCTGTACAGTATACCGAGGACAATTCTATAACATGAACTTGCCTAACTCAAAACTCACACTGATTGATAATGAAGGACACTTTTCCTTGATTAGAAATCATTTAGAGGAAATTTTGACGGAACTAAAAACTACCATCGACAAAACTTGAAAATGAATTGATACGCTGTTTAGCCGAAATACTGGAAAGTAGAATAAAGTGTATGTTCATTGACGGAAAATGCTTCACCCACAAACACAAGGAAAGATTGAGCGATGGCATCGATCAATGAAAAACGTGGTGAAGCTCGAAAACTATTATTTACCAGGAGATTTAATCAATCGACTCGAAGAGTTTGTAGATTATTACAACAACCGTAGGTATCATGAGTCGATCAATAACTTAACTCCCGCAGATGTATATTATGGAAGAGGTGAAACAATCCTACAACAAAGAGAAATCATTAAACAGAAAACAATGAAAAAACGAAGAAAAAATTACCTCTCGCAGGTTATTAATGTATGACTTAACTTAGCATGTCTCTGGTAAACTTTCTTTGAAGACTTACAGTGCAGACGATTTACATCCTTAAACATCAGCCTCTCCAGAGCACTCGCTATTGATTTGCATTTCTTATTTTAGTCGACAAGCCAAAGTCGCAGCTATACGTCGGACTGAACGAGACAATTTTAACCAAGCTGGGGTTGATTAAGTAAATAACAAAAGAATAAAATGGACATTAAACAGATCTTCGAAAACAATCAAAATTGGGTTGAGAATCAATTGAACCTCGACTCTAGTTACTTCAACGATTTGTCGAAAGGCCAAAGTCCAGACATTCTCTACATCGGTTGTTCCGACAGTCGGGTGACTGCAGAAGAACTTATGGGCGTTCTGCCAGGGGACGTATTTGTACATCGGAACATTGCCAACATGGTTCCCAATACTGACTTGAGTTCAATGTCGGTCATCGACTACGCTGTAAAACACCTGAAGGTAAATCATGTAGTTGTTTGTGGGCACTATTACTGCGGCGGTGTGAAGGCTGCTATGGAATCCAAGGATTTGGGAATTCTCAATCCATGGTTGAGAAACATCCGCGATGTTTACCGTACCCACAGGGAAGAATTAAATTCCATTTCTGATGAAGACAAACGCTACCAGCGCCTTGTTGAATTAAACGTTCAAGAACAGTGCATCAACGTCATTAAAACTGCGGAAGTTCAAAAAGCATATCGAGAGAGAAATCTTGCGGTTCATGGTTGGGTCTTCGACATCCATTCCGGGAGGCTCATCGACTTAAAAATTGACTTTTCTGAAATTTTGAAAAACGTGATGGAAATCTATCGCCTGGACATCTGAAGTTAGGCATCTAAATTCGTTGCGTGGATGCGTTTATAAATACGACTTCAAAAGCATGACATAGCTGTCCGGACAGATTTGCTAAATCATGAGTGAGGCCTAACTCGAGCTCTTTAAATGTCCATAAACAAGAATCCTCTGACTCCATATTCCAAATGCAGTTCATCTGGAAGTGGGCTTGAGTGATTCATCAAAAACTCAAGATAATGACGAATCTCGAAGCAAGTGTAATCGGGACCTTCGGCTTTTCCAATGAAGAATTCCAGAGCATCCAATCCTTTTTCAAGCCTCTGAGCATTAAAAAAGGGGAATACTTTTTAGAGGAAGGCAAGTATTGTAGGTACTTGGGCTTTGTTGAGAGTGGAATTCTAAGAGAGCACATGTACATCAATGAAAAGGAAGTAACCAAATGGTTCTCGTCGACTGGATACTTCGCTACTGATTTAATCGGATTCCTTCACGGGGAAAAATCAAGGGTAAACTATCAAGCCATCAACGACGTGGAACTTATGGTTTTGTCGAAAGACAATTACGATTTGCTTGGTAAGCACGTTGAAAGATGGGCGACTTTAGAAAAGTTGTTCTTAACCAAGTGTTTTTCGGTTTTAGAGAATCGAATTGTTTCGCACCTTTCCATGAACGCAGAAGAACGATACAAGGCATTTTTTGAATTCCAACCTTCCTTGTTCTACCAGGTTCCACTGCATCAAATTGCTTCTATGTTGGCCATGTCGCCCGAAACCTTGAGTAGAATGCGCGCCAAATAGCTGAGTTGAACTTCTTGATATATGTCAAGACGAAGGCTGCCAATGTTGCTGACTTTTGGTGAAACAAAATTCAATAAACATGAAAAAGTCAATAACAGTATCACTTTTAGCCGCCATTGCTGTTGAAGTGAAAGCCCAAGATCAAGCAACAATTAAAATCAACTCGCAAGCAGCAGTTGTACAAAGCCAGGAGATCATCATCAATTCAAACCCCGACCTAGTCTGGGAAATACTTACTGGTGTTGAAGATTGGCCTTCTTGGAACGAAAAAGTAACGAAGACAAGCATAAAAGAAGAACTGCAAGTAGGATCCGTTTTCAGTTGGAAGAGCGGCGGAGTAAACGTTCACTCAAAACTCCACAGTTATAAAGACCAACAAATTATGGGTTGGACAGGCCATACCATTGGCGCCAAAGCAGTACACAATTGGCATCTCATTCCCACGAAAAACGGGACAAAGGTCATAGTAGAAGAAAGTATGGATGGTTGGCTGGTCGAACTCTTGAAGAAATCGATGAACAAAAAACTAGAGGCTGATATGATTTTCTGGTTGAGTCGATTGAAATCGGAATGTGAAAGTCAAGCCAAGGAAATTCAAGTAAACATCTAAACTTAAAAGCTTTGTGCGCTTCAAGCCCGAGTCTTTATTGAAGTGAAAAATCTTTCGGAGGATGAGTTAATTTGCGTGGAAAAAGCCTCCGAAAGATTGCACGAGTGCGGATTTGAAATTCTCCGCGACAATTTATAGTTTAGCCCTTCTCGCATTGCAGCCAAGCGATGCATCGGCAGAGTATAAACCTATGAGCTGGAAACGAATTCTCGCATTCATTGCATTCTCGACTGTGGTATCGAATGTTTTCAGATTCGATTTGTTTGACCATAAAACCGCTTTGGAAGTACTTCCCACTTGGATGTACATACTGGCGAATGTGCTTCTAGAAGGCAGCGGGGTTTTTATTGGTGCATTGATCGCTCTTTCGTTTTTGAAAAAAGAGCGGAAGGTGGAGACGAGTCTTTTTGGCAGCTCAAAATCAAAAAGCTTGATCATGTTGGTGATTCCAGTCATTCTAATATCAGTCATTGGAGTGGACAATCAATTTGAGATGGACTCCCATTTCTATGGTTTGATTGCCGTTCTGGGGACTTTGGTCTACTGCATCATGGAAGAATATGGTTGGCGAGGCTATTTACAGGAAGAATTGAAAAGCTTCAACCCTCGTCTCAAATACTTGATTGTTGGAACCGTATGGTATTTATGGCACCTGAGTTTCCTCACTACAACCGACATCGGTGACAATTTATTCTTCTGGCTTATGATGATTTTCGGAAGCTGGGGCATCGGGCAAGTGGCAGACTCAACCAAGTCGATTTTAGCATGCGCCTGCTTTCATTTAATCATCCAAATCATGATGTTTAATGCCTTGATTAAAGATGGAATCAACGGAACTGAAAAACTCACAATTCTTGGCATTTCTGCAGTCCTATGGTTTTTTATTGTCAAGAAATGGGAAAGGGCAAACACAAAACCAGAAGGAATACAAGCGTCTCAATCAAATGGGAATCTAGAACGAAATTCGCAGACCTAGAATTAGGTTTAAGCCTAAATCATTGGCGAAATACCTCTGGCGATTCAAGTAATCCCGGTAAGTTTCATTGAGCAAATTTTCGGCCTTTATGTGCACACTCACTCTCATCTTTTTTAATTGTCTTTCTGCTGAAAGCCTCGCTCCAAGCAAATAATATGAACCTGGTGGAGCGACAAAATCTTGAGAGGGCAGCACATCTTTTTGTTCAAAAACGTATCTGTTGTTGAGCTCGAATTCCAGCTTCTCAATTTTTCCTATGGACGGAAATTGATACTTAAAGCTCGCGATTAAATTATTCGACGGCATAAAAACCAATGGCAGATCATTCGTTCGATCGTATCCATATATGAAGCTGTATTTCCCCATAACATTAAATCGGTCTGTTGCCTGAAAGCTGGTCTTAATGTCAAATCCCGTCAATTGTGCGTCTGTTTGTTCGTAGCGGAAAACAGGAAAAGCTCCACGAATGGTCAATCGAATTTCATCCTGTGGACTGAGATAAATGTAGTCTTGGATGTATTGGAGGTACACCAATCCTTCAACGAACAGCTTATTCTTCACTTGGCCGGTGAGCGATAATGTGCTTTTAATGGAAGTCTCCCTATTGAGATTAGGATCCCCTTCTTCAATTCCACTGACCCCCTGATGCAGTCCGTTGCTGTAAAGCTCATTTATTTCAGGGTTTCTAGCCTTGTACCCAATGTTCAGTGTTGACTTCCACTCTGGCGTAAACTTATGTGCAAGGCCAAGCATTGCACTCATGTTATGAAAGGCGGCTTCGTAGCGGACAATTTCTCGGGGTGTGCTGATGGAAATTGCCGCCACATTGCGACTCTCAAAATCATATCGACCGGCGAGCTCGAAGCTCGTTTTCTTCCCAGAATTTCTGAGCAAAGCAAATGCTCCCAACTTGTTAGAAATATAATCTGGAATAATTGGTAGAATGCCCGTTTCTGGAAGGTTGATGTTGGAAATTCGATTGATCTGAACACCACTCTTTAGCACCCAATTTCGTGCTAAATAGTTTGAGTATTTGCCCTCAAGAAAATTGGATGTTTGTTCTAAACTCAATGCTGGAATCTCAGATCTGCCACTTCTGCGCACATCAAACTCTTTTCTCAAATCGTATTGCAGGCCATAGGTCAGCTGAAGTTCTTGTTTTTCACTAAGGCTGTATTTTGAATGTAGTTTGAACAACTGATGGTTGACCTTTTGAGAGGGCGAAGAGATGGAATAACTAAACTTCTTCTCAGTAAAAAAAGGAACGTCGCGTTCGAGTGCTGCTTCTAAGTCTGTGAGATTGCCGATGTGTGAACCTCTCAGAACACCGTAGTTCGCATTGAAAGAGCTGAAATACAATTCAGTAAAGATTCTTTTTGTCCATGCCTTTTCGAGTTGCAGCGCGAAATTCGCAGACTCGCTTCCCGTATTTCTGAGGTAGTACTTTGACGTTCGTTTGTCGCCACTTTTTTTGATTGTACCCACAAGACGCCATGCGAGCGACTTATGGTATCGCTGCAATTCAAGGTTGAGTCCGTTTGCCAATCCATTGCTCTCAAAAAAGTACCGTCCTTCCCCATGAAGATGTGGTTCTTGGTTTATTTTTTCAGGCTCAACCAAAACAACACTTCCGAGTGAACTTCCTTGATATTCGAGTGCCCCTACTCCCTTTATCACGGTAATTCGATTGGCCGCCAAAGCATCGATCTCAGGACTGTGATCTACACCCCACTGCTGGCCGCCTTGAGTAATTCCGTTGTTGATAATGCTCAGGCGATTTCCATACAGCCCATGAACAACGGGCTTAGAAATTCCACTGCCGTTTCTTATCGTGCTCACTCCTGCAATATTTTCAAGCATCTCGCCCAAAGCCTTTTCGGTATTTCTAGAAATGTTTTCCGAATTGATCGACTGGCTTTCCTGAAGAATGGCACTTCCACTCTCCCCCACCACCGCCACTTCATCTAAGAGTTGGCTGTTGTGATCCAAGAATATCGTAAGACTTGTATCGCCGTGAATGTTTAGGAAAAGTTGAATCGTTTCGCAGCCTATGTGTGAGACTGCCAGATGGTACTTTCCGGGACAAAGAGATTCGAGTGTAATAAAGCCAAGAGTGTCGCTGACAACGCCCGATTGGATTTCCTTCAAATAGATGTTGGCATATGGAATTGGGGCTCCTGTGCTTAAATCTTTGACAAAACCAGAAACTTGCAGGTCACAGTTCTGCGAATAGCCCGTTGTTCCCGAGAACAAGAGGATGAAGAAGCCAATGGCAAGCCTATTGAACTTCCACATTAAAAGTCACTTCTAGGTCTGTTTCGCCCCCAGCATTGGAGATATCGCCTTCTGAAACCCCAGATGCATTCTTATCCGGTTGATGTCTTAAGGTTATTTTGAGGACTCCAGAACCTGCTTCCTCAGTGCTTATAGTCGTTGACAAACCTATTGGCTGACCGTTTACATCCGCATCGCCGTATTCCACCTTCAGCCCCTCGACTGTAGTTTCAAAAAAGAACTGATGCTCAGCACCTTCTTCTTCAATCTCAAGGCTAATGTCGGCCGTAGGAGTCTCCAATTCATTCAACAAAGTAATGGCCCCGGAATAGTTCGTGTTCACTATAAGACTTCCACCTGTAATTGTGGGTGGATTACCTCCGTCTCCATCCAAATCCATAAAGCTCAGCACGACCGGACTTCCTCCTCCACCAGGAGTAAGAGTGAAATTGAAGCTTGTAACAACTTCTTCCTCATTCGGAATGATTGGATCCTCTGGTTCGTTTTTATCACAAGAAGTGCTGCCTATGACCGATGTGAGGCTTATGCACAAGAATGAAATGAGTCTACTGCTTTTCATTGCGCCTAAATTTTTGAATGTGGCAAAAGTATTTCTTTATGCAACATCGTTGCACTAAGAGGGGAGTCCTTTTTAGATAACAGCTAAACTTGACATAAATGCAATCTACATTACTGTTGCAATCGTTCCACGGCTAAATCAATAGATCGTACTAGCCATCAAACACTTTAGGTTCATCCTTTCGTCTTGAGGGTGGATTGACTTCCATCGATTTCAAAAAAAGGCCGTCATTTAAAAGACAAAAAATGGAATTGAATGGTCCATTGTATCCAAAATGCTTTGTGGCAACCTGCAGTACCTCAAGATTCTCTGTGAGACTGGAATTGAGGAAATCTGCGATGCGCGGATCAGCAATCTAAGGTTGGTGAAAGAAATCAATCCCGCCATCCGGACTGTTTACATTAAACCACCCGCCAAAAGAAGCATCAAGAACATCATTAAATACGCCGATGTCAGCTTCAACACCCAAATAGAAACCATTCGTTGGCTGAGCGAAGAAGCCCAGCGACAAGCCAAGAAACACCACGTTGTGATTATGGTGGAGATGGGTGATTTGCGCGAGGGTGTTCTTGGGGATGATTTGGTTGACTTCTACGAAAAGGTCTTTGAGTTGCCCAACATTGAAGTGGTGAGTTTCGGAACCAATCTGAATTGTCTTCATGGAGTGATGCCTTCTCACGACAAGCTCATTCAACTCAGTTTGTACAAGCAACTGGTTGAAACCAAGTTTCACCGCAAAACCCCTTACGTAACGGGTGGCACAAGCGTGGTTATCCCCCTGATTTTCAACAAACAACTCCCGAAAGGCATCAACCATTTCCGTGTTGGTGAGACCCTTTACTTTGGCAACAATCTCTTCAGTTTGAAGCCAATTAAAGGAATGAAATCGGACGTATTCAAACTCTACGCAGAGGTCATTGAAATCTTCGAAAAGCCAATGGTTCCAAGCGGAGATTTGGAGGCCAATCCTTCGGGAGAAGTATTTGAAATAAACGAAGAAGACTACGGTAAAACTTCATATCGAGCAATCATTGATTTAGGACTGCTCGACATCTCCCCCGACTTTTTAATTCCAGAAGCCAAAGATTTTGAAATCATTGGAGCCAGTTCAGATATGATTGTTCTTGATTTGGGCGACAAACCAAAATATAAAGTGGGCGATCTGGTGCCCTTTCGCTTGAAGTATATGGGCGCTCTTGCACTTATGAACTCGAACTATATTGAGAAAAAGGTCGTGTAACTAGCGCTGAAGTCAACAGTCAGATTCTTCGTGCGGGCTTAATTATATTCGTTGAACCAATTTGCGTTCAGCTATTAATATCATGACCTCAAAAAAGCTGTTGCTCGCAATCATTCTTATAGCCATTGGCTTGCTCGGAGTGTTTTCTATTCTCACGATGGAATTGCCAATTCCTGCAGAAGCTGAGGCCATTTTAAAAGCGAGGTTTACGGATTTTCAAATCCAGCTCCTACTCTTAATAAATCCAACACTAATGTTGCTCATTGCAGTGGCTGTTGGCACTGCACTCTTCCAGAAAGTGAATCTGGGAGTGCCAATCATTGAACGCTTCATTGGAATAAAAAACGACTCCTTAAAGCTTTCGGACATTCTCAAATATGGACTCCTCGGTGGTCTCTTATCAGGAATTCTCTTGAGTCTTGTTGGGCTCATCTTCAATCCAATTCTCCCCGCAGAATTTCTCGAATTGGGAGAATCATTTCAACCCTCTTTGGCAGCACGTTTTCTTTACGGAGGCTTAACAGAAGAAATATTGATGCGCTTTGGCTTGATGACCTTCATCGTATGGCTGCTCTCATTGATGTCAAAGAATAAGACTCCACTGCTTTATTGGATCGGCATTCTCATTTCTGCAATCATATTTGGGATTGGGCATTTTCCGATTGCATTTCAATCTCTCGAGTCCCCTTCTGTTGCCTTATTGTCCTACATTCTCATCGGAAACTCAATCGGCGGGATCGTGTTTGGTTGGTTGTATTGGAAAAAGGGATTGGAAGCTGCTTTCATCGCTCACATCATAACGCATGTTGTGATGCTCATGGCTGAATCAATCAACACCTAGAATTGAATGCAGTAATTATTCTCAAATTGATGAGAAGGTATGTCTTCCTCGTATTACTGTTCAGCCTTTACATCGGATTAAGTTCCTGCGATGCCGTAAATCGACTTCAATATTCGTTGCAGAATAAAACCGAAGAAACCATAAGAGTTCGAATTCCCAATTTCCCTATTGAACCTGAAAAAGGCGAATTCAGCACTAGACTAGATACCATCATCGAAATCGCGCCAGGTCAGTCGCTGTGGATTGGCAGCTCTCCCACCGACATCAACTTCCCTTGGGCAACGAAGAACATCTATAAGGAGGCGCCAGGAATCTGCGGTCTGGAACTCATTGCACAGGGCAGCCTTATAAAACTCGACTGTTCGAAGGCTAGTTGGAAGTACAAAAAGAGGTGGTCGACACTCAAAATCAATTAATGAGCCCTCAGACAAGAATATAAAGCTATACTTGAGGTATACAAGAAAGTATCAGCCCTGTAGAGAATGGAAAAATCAGAATTTTTAGAACAGCACGTCTTCAATGAATTGAAGAAGGTTAAAACTGGAGTTGAGTCGGTAGAGGCTCAGTCTTTTTCCGAATCGGATTTTGAAATTATCCTCAAACGAATTGAGCACTTTGGAATCGGAGTGTACAAAATTGAGGCTTGGCAGGAGGACAAAGTCGTGGACACTTCAAGTCATGAAGATTTTAAGAAGAAAGTGACAGATTCGTCTTGGTACAAGAAAGCCTTTTTAACCCTTAAAACACGCCAAGCCGGACTCAGCTACTCTGCCAGCTATAAAATCTCACCCAAACTTTTGGCAAGAGATCCATTTGTGGCAAGCCCTACTAAATCCGCCGACGATGTTCAAGAAGCCAAAGATTTAACAGAGGACTAATATTTAAGACCGCAGAAATGAAATCAAAGCAATACCTAAGAACTGGAGAAGGCGAGAATTACAACTACGCTCAAGATCATTGTTTCATAAAGCTTTCATCCAGGGACACAAATGGTGAATTGTGCATCATCGAAGACACCTTAAAACCTGGCTTTCACCTTAAGCGTCATCATCACAAAGTAATGACTGAAGTCTTCTACATGTTGGAAGGCACAATGGAGCTCATCTTTGACAATGAGACAATCACTCTGAGCCCAGGAGATACGATTACGGTTCCACCAAATGTTTGGCACGAAGCCATTTGTGTTGAAGGAGGTAAAATGCTGACGATCTTTAAAAATGGTGAATTCGACGTTTTTCTGGAAGGTCTTTCGAAGATGAGCGAGGCTGATTTTTCCGACGCAGAGCTTATGAAGTCGTACTCCGAGAAGTTTGACATTTATGAAGAATAAAACGACTATGAAAAACTCCATCTTAAGTCTTGCACTGCTTCTCATTACAAATCTTGCCTACACCCAAGAAAGGGCCTACGTGGTCTATACGGCCCAGGGAAAGAAAGTGTCCTACGAAAAGATGATGAAGTCCCTCGTGAAAAGCGATGTGGTTCTGTTTGGTGAGCTCCACAACAATCCAATCAGTCACTGGTTGCAATATGAAGTGACTTCGGAACTCAACAATACACGTGAACTTGTTCTAGGCGCTGAAATGTTTGAAGCCGATAATCAGATTCCACTGAATCAATATCTGCTCGACAGCATCACTTCCAAAGAACTCGATACCCTGGCCAGACTATGGCCGAATCACAAAACAGACTATGCTCCATTGGTGAATTTCGCGAAGGAGAACCAGCTTCCATTTATTGCCACCAATATTCCAAGAAGGTACGCTCGTATGGTTTTCAAAAAGGGCTTCGAAGGGCTTGACTCTCTGACTTCGATGGAAAAAGAATGGATGGCACCCCTACCGATTCCCTTCGACAGCGAATTGCCAACTTATAAAAACATTCTCGTCATGATGGGCGATCATGGCAGCCCCAGCTTGGTTAAAGCCCAAGCCATGAAGGATGCCACCATGGCGCACTTTATTTTGGCAAACTATAAAGCAGACCAATTGTTCTTGCATTTCAACGGCGCCTACCATTCTGATTTTTATGAAGGCATTCTATGGTATTTAAAAGGCGCTCAAAAGGATTTGAACTACACGACCATCTCCACGGTTTCGCAAGAAAACATCAAAGAATTGCTCGAAGAAAATCGTTCGAAAGCAGATTATATCATTTGCGTGGACGAGAACATGACCACAACCTATTAGAGAAGAATAAGATTCCCATATGACCAACAACGACATCTTTAGGCGAATCAGATACGTATTCGACCTTGATGATAGCGCGATGATTGCGCTGTTTAAATTGGCGGAATATGAAGTTGATCGCGCGCAAGTGAGCGACTGGTTGAAAAAGGAAGACGATCCATTGGCGATTGATATTTCCGACCGAGAACTGGCCATTTTTCTCAATGGTTTCATCATTGAAAAACGTGGAAAAAGAGAGGGCCCAATGCCCGAACCTGAAGATCCTTTGAGCAACAATATGATTCTTCGCAAACTGAAGATTGCACTGGACTTGAAGACTGAAGACATGCTGGAGCTCTTCTCTTCGGCAGGAAAGAAATTAAGCAAACATGAGTTGAGTGCCTTTTTTCGAAAGCCTGACCATAAATCCTATCGCCTTTGTATGGATCAATACTTACGCAATTTCCTTAGCGCACTGCAAACGAAATACAAAGTTGAGTAAGAGAACACAATAGAGGTTTCGTTTTTCAGTTTACATATGAAACATTCATCAATGAAAAACACACTATCAATCTCTCTCTTGTCAATTTTGCTTTTTCCTTGCAGCAAAGATTATGAAACTGGAACCGTCAAAGATTATGGAGCTCAAGCTCTAGATGGCTGCTGATGGGTGATTGAAATCGGAAGCGAGGTTTATTCCACTACCAATTTGGCCACTCAATATCAACAAGACGGACTATCAATAGAGTTGGAATACAAAGAATTGAACTCCATTTACACTTGTGGGTTGTTGCCTACATCCTATCCCGAAATTGAGATTAAGGATGTGAAATAACTTCAACTCTCTGAAGCAAATGTCAAAGCACGTCGCTTGAACTCCACCTTACATCTCGACAAAGTGCATATGGAATTGTGGCTTCCATTACTTTAGCTTCTCTTGTAGTAAAATTCACCAAAAGTAATTGACTAGTTTAGCTCTTTCTAAAATGAGCACATGTCAAAATTAAGCACCCTACTAGCCTTAACAAGTCTTCTTACGTTCTCTCAGGTTCATTCCCAAACTCTTCCATTCGATTTCGAAGACTCTTTATCAAGCTCAAACTTTGTTGACTTTAGTGGTGGCGGTGCCATTGTTATGGCAAATCCTTTCTCGGGTGGAATCAACACCAGCGATTCTGTGGCCCGCATCATTCGCAACGGTGGCCAAATTTGGGCAGGAAGTAAAATCATTCTTTCGGCCAATCTCGACTTCTCGGTCTTAACCAAGATCAGCATGAAAGTGTACACCACTGCTCCAATCGGAACTGTGGTGAAGTTAAAACTTGAAGGCAGCGCACCTTCCGTAGAGGCCGATGCCTTTACAAGTACGTCTGGCGCATGGGAAACGCTGGAATGGATCTTCGCTGGCACACCCAATACGCTCAACGAGCTCGTGTTTATGTTCGATTACGGGAACATTGGCAATGGATCAGCAAGTTCCACTTTCTATTTTGATGATGTTCAACAAGTTCCTGGCCCACCTGCCCCTCAGTTGATTTCATTGCCGATAGATTTTGAGTCAGGAATTGTGAGCAGCGATTTTCTCAACTTTGCTGGAGCTGGAGCAATCCTGATTGCAAACCCACAAAAGCAAGGCATCAATACCAGCAATACAGTTTGTGAGATTATTCGCAATGGAGGCGATTTATGGGCTGGAGCTACCCTTCTGCTCGACAGTGTTTTGGATTTGTCGAACATGTGGCATTTTTCTACGAAAGTGTTTACCTCCGCTCCGGTTGGAACACGCATGAAACTGGAACTTCTCGGCCCAACAAGTTCACACAGCATAGATGCTTTCACAAGCGTTTCTGGTGCTTGGGAAACGATCGAATGGAATTTTCACGGACAACCGAACACCTTCAATAAAATGGCCTTTCTCTTCGATTTTGGACATGTGGGTGACGGAAGTGCGAGCTCTACTTTCTTATTCGACGATGTGCAGCAGTTCGTAGGCCCTCCTCTGCCCGCACCAGTTCCCACCAGCCTACCCATTGACTTTGAATCAGGAATGCTGAGCTCCGATTTCACCAACGAGTTCGGCGCTACTGGTAGCGTAGTTGCCAATCCTCAGGTCGGCGGCATCAATACAAGCGACACCGTAGGCCACATCATTAAAAGTGGTGGGCATGGATATGCACGCACCAAATTGATCTTGACCAACAACATGGACTTTTCAACTTTAAGTTCAATTTCCATGAAAGTATATTCCGATGCTCCAGTGGGCAGCATCTTGAAGCTGAAGGTGGAAAGCACAACTTCAGGCGCTGCAAATGAACGAGATGCTTACAGCACCGTTTCTGGCGACTGGGCAACATATACTTGGGATTTTGCTGGAGATCCACCTGTGTACAATGTGCTGACCTTCATGATGGGCTTCGGCGTCATTGGTGATGCTTCTCCAACTTCCACCTTTCTCATCGACGATATAGAACAAGTTGCCGGCTTGCCTCCACTTCCTAAAGCCAGCTTGCCCATCAACTTTGAAAATGGTGTTAGCACCGCTTCCTTCTTAGATTTTGACGGAGCAGGTTCCACGGTAATTTCCAATCCCGAAAAGAATGGCATCAACCCTTCTGATTCTGTAGGAAAGATGGTTCGAAATGGTGGCCAAATATGGGCCGGCAGTAAGCTCTACCTCGACACCACTTTAGATTTCTCAAGCTTTCCATACCTCACAATGAAGGTCTTCACCCAAGCTCCCATTGGAACAACCGCGAAACTTAAATTGGAAGGGACTGCTGGCGCTGAAACTGAAGTCGATGTTGTCACCACAGTTTCAGGTGAATGGGAAACGCTCAAATGGGATTTCAGTGGTGAGCCAAGCATTTACCAAGACATCGTCTTTATGTTCGACTATGGAGCCATTGGAGACAGTTCATCCGCTTCAACCTTCCTATTCGACGATGTTGAGCAAACAGATGGCACGAGCAGCAATACGGGTTTGGATCTTATGCCTCATTTGGAAGTGATCAAGAGCTTTCCAAATCCTGCAACAGAGTTCATCAACTTCGCTGCAGAAAGCACCATTGAGTCCATATCACTTTTCGATGTACTGGGAAATGAAGTCTTAAGTCAAGGAAGCAATAGTAATGAAGTAAGAATGGATGTAATTGGCATCGCCAGCGGCGTCTACACAGCTCAAATCACCACTTCCAAAAGTCATCACAGACTCAAGATTGTGATTGAATAAGCCTGAATTCCTATGCTTATTGGGACTCAAATGAGTTCTCGCCTCTTGAGTTTTCTTTCCAATTTGCTGATGGCCATTTTTTGCATCAGTCGCTCCCTTTTTGGTGACTTCCTTCTACGAGCTGACCAGTTACCGTAGGCGTTTTTGCTCATGAATACTCTAAAGAGCTTACGTTTTAGCTTTGAGCCATTCACTCTATTTCGAGTTATATTACCAATTACCTTTTCCCCTTCAACGATGAGATAATTTTCAAGGCATAGATCGAGCACCAACATTTTCCCAGTGAATTCGCTGGCCGCACCATACTGAAAAGAATTCCATTCATTTAGCAGATCACCTGTGACGATGTATCTCCTGCCCGGCTCCTTGTGCGGTAGACTGTGAAAACACTCAAAACCTTTGTCATTCAACAAGTACAGCGTGTCCAAGCCATAATCTCCTTTGAGTAGGCGAAGAACCTTTAAGCGAGTAATGGTATAGGCATACTTCGAAGTATCGAGCGCTTGCACATCAATCACTTCCACCTCCATCATATGTTGACCGATAGAGTTCACAAATTTATCGGGCCCCTTACAAGAACAGCACATTACCTGAACGTGCAGCACGATCGCGAAAAAGCTCAATGCAAATGCTCTGGGAATTCTCATCGCTCTTCTTGTATTTTATAGCGGAAAGGAAGCATGGTATAGCAAGCACGGCTCTTTCCTGTTTGATCTTTCGCTGGTTCCCAAGCTGGCATTGAGCGGGCCTTTTGCATTGCTAAACTATCTAAAATGGGATGAAGGCTTCGCTTCACTTCTACTTCTGTAACCAGCCCCGATTCGCTCAACATTAGTTGAAGAACAAGCTTTCCCTCTACTCCAATCTCAGTCAATGGGTTCTCATTTTCCAAAAGAAACGCTCTTAAATCCTCGGCCGAAAAGGGAGGCTCGGCATTTTCTTGTAAAAACGCACAGGCGATAATTTCTGGAGTACCTGAAACAGCGATGATTGGTTCTTCTTCAACCTCAACTTCCTCCTCAATTTCATCACCCAAACAGCACCGTCCTCGCGCTTCAAATGCCTCGATCATTGGGTTGTTCTGGGCCATCTTAAGAAGAGCTAAGGAATCAATTCGAGCTTTGTACTCCTCATTCGCCGACTGGTACTCATAGACTTCAAGAAATTCCCGAATGCATCGGTTGTAATGCCAATGCCGTAATCGTGTACGTCTCCGCCAATCTGTATTGCCCAAACAAAATTGCCCTGAACATTTAATTTTAGGATGAAGGCATCATCCGTTGGACTGATGATTCCCGGGGTGGTTAAGAAATACGTGGCCGAACCAGGATCGAAATCAACCGTCCCCTTAAAATAGCCAGTGACTAAAACATTGTGATTGATATCTACAGCAATCGAACTTCCCTCATCATTCACATTTGCTCCGCCCAAAGATTTGGCCCACAAATAATTACCATTGGCATCCAATTTTTGAATGAAAACATCTCGTGCGCCGCCGTTGGCAACCAAGTTATTTACTGAGCTGCCCGGGTCAAAATCTACCGTGCTGCCAAAATAACCAGTGGTAAGAACATCACCATTTTGATCTGCAGTAACTGCATTTGCTGAACTGTTGTCCATTGATGCAGCCCAGATAAAGTCTCCATTGGTGTTCAGCTTTTGAATGTAGCTTCCAGTGCCTACTACCGTCATCATAAAGGAGGCAGATCCAGGGTCAAAATCGATGGTTCCCCTAAATGTTCCTGCGGTGATTACATTCCCACTTTGGTCTATGCAAATAGAGTAAGCAAATTCGTTGTTGCTCCCAACAATTCTCTTCAGCCACTGGTAATCGCCATTTTGATCGAGCTTAAGTGTGAAGGCATCGCGATTTCCACTTGTGTTATAAACGGCCGTCCCCATTCCAGGATTAAAATCAACAGTACCTTGAAAATACCCGGTAACAAATACGTTCCCGATCGTATCGACTGCAATTGCTGATGTTATCACAATATCCGCAGCTCCTGTTCCCCCAATGTTTTTTACCCAAAGGAGGTTGCCGTTCGCATCCAGTTTTTGAATGTAGGCATCAAAACTGCCTGTGCCTATTGAGGTGTTCACTGAACTTCCAGGGTCGAAGTCTACAGTATCTTGATAGGTACCAGTGCTGTAAACATTGCCATTGATATCTGCAGCTATTGAATTCCCTACATCATTACCTTGACCACCCATCGCTGCAGCCCACTCAAATGTTGGGTTTTGTGCATTGCAGATCAATGCAAAAAGAATTGATAAAGAAGTAATTAGATGCTTTCTCATGATTCGAAAAATTCGCTTGGCGCTAAATTACATATTGATGAGCTATAGCATGCCTTCTCAAGTGAAGAAACAAGACTTGTGTCACTTCTTCGCCCTTCGGATAGCCTTACCTTTGCACTGAATCAATCTCAGGACGAAAAACGATTTCCTAATGGTCCTTAGATATTGAAAACTGCCGCATGATTTTCCGCCTCATCCTCTTCCTTGCGCTCAACTTTGCCGCTTTGGCTATAGGAGGCATATTCACGAGTAATGGAATTCCATCCGATTGGCATCTGGGCTTGGCAAAAGCACCTTGGACACCCCCAGGCTGGGTTTTCGGTGCTGCTTGGACAACGATCATGATTTTCTTCGGATTGTACCTAGCTTACTTATGGCCCACGGTTGAAAACAATTATTTATTCATTGGCCTCTACGTCATTCAATGGATTTTGAATGTTGGCTGGAATCCAACCTTCTTTTACTTCCATCAGGTCTTTGTAGGTCTAGTGGTCATAAGCAGTTTAACGCTGCTCGTAGGTTTCTTCCTCTTCTACTATTGGCCAGAGTTGAAACTCAAATCTGCACTCATACTCCCCTATTTCATTTGGTTGCTGATTGCGACCTCCTTGAATGGGTACATTCTTTTCAAGAATTGATTTAAGCCTTATAAGATGAATAACACTATGAATAAGGAGCAAGAATTGAAAGAGATCGTGAAAGAGCGGTATGCTAAGATTGCCGAACAAGGAAAGGCGGAAAACGCGTCTTCCTGTTGTGGTGCTACCACTCCTTCGAACAAGGTCTACAACATCATGATGGACGACTACTTTGATACCGAGGGTTACTCTCCCGACGCAGATCTCGGATTGGGCTGTGGCTTACCTACTCAGTTCTCCAACATTCAAAAAGGAGATACCCTGATCGATTTAGGTTCTGGCGCTGGCAACGATTGTTTTGTGGCGCGTCATGAAACTGGTGCGGAAGGAAAAGTAATCGGCATCGACTTCACCCCAATTATGGTTGAGAAGGCTCGGATGAATGCAGAAAAGTTGGGCTACAACAACGTTGAATTTCGAGAAGGTGATATTGACGCCATGCCGGTGAGCGATGATGTCGCTGACGTGATTGTCAGCAATTGCGTGTTGAACCTCGTCCCGAACAAGCAGAAGGTCATACACGAAATTTTTAGGGTTTTAAAACCTGGCGGACACTTCAGCATTTCAGACATCGTGCTGGTTGGAGACTTGCCAGAGGCCTTGAGAGAAGATGCAGAGATGTATGCTGGTTGCGTAGCTGGTGCCATTCAGAAATCCGATTACCTCGGGCTGATTGAGGATCAAGGTTTTCAAAACATCAAAGTTCAGAAAGAGAAGACCATTGTCATTCCAGATGACATTCTTGAAAAATACCTCTCCACTGAAGAGATTCAGTCATTCAGCAAAGGAACTACTGGGATCTTCAGCATCACGGTCTACGCAGAAAAACCCGGTGTAAAAAGCGGTAAAATCAAGCTAAAAATGGCGGATTTATCTCAGGGGAATTCTTGCTCTCCCGAGAGCGGATGTTGCTGATATCCGTCACGCTGTTTTAGGCCATTTGTTGTAAAAAATGGTCACTACTCTTCCTTGTATTTAGATCACCACTTCAGTAACCATCGGCGTCAAAGACTCAGTCAGTCTGGGATAAAGCCATTCATGAGAAGCTAGATTATGGATTGATTGACTTATTGTACATTTGACCTTTAGTTCATTTCCACACACAATTCCATTCCCATGAAATTTGGTTTAACAACACTAGTAGTACTTCTCTCTTCTTATTTCGCTCTAGGTCAAAACGTACCCATCGATTTTGAAACTCCAGGCAATGGAGCTACATGGAATTGGACGGTTTTCGAAAATGACGTCAATCCTTTATTGGAGATTATAGTGAACCCAGACCCATCGGGCATCAACAAATCGTGTACGGTTGCCAAGTTTACCTCTCTTGTAGCTGGAAGACCATACGCAGGCGTTGAGTCATTGCACGGTGCAGGAATAGGAAGTTGGACCGTTACAGACTCTACCGACACCATTCGAATTATGGTTTGGAAATCCGTCATCAGTGACGTTGGTATCAAACTGGTTCGTTCCGACAACTGGTCTTTAGGAGAAATCAAGATTGCGAATACAGTTACGAATGAATGGGAAGAAATCATTTTTGACTTCTCGGCACACATTGGAAACACTTACGATCAAATCGTCATCTTCCCTGACTTCCAGGCAAGAACCACCGACAACATTTCTTACTTCGATCACATTTATGGTGATGCAAGCACCTCAGGAGGTTGTGGTTGCACTGCTACTGAAACTGCGCCGGTTCCAGACAGCGTAGACTTGGCTGATGTGGAAGGAACTTGCAGCGTTGATAGCTTGGTTCCACCCACCGCAACCGACAGCTGTGGCGAGACTGTATTTGGAACACACAATGCAGTTCTTCCAATCACTACTCTTGGCAGCACCATCGTTACTTGGACATACACAGACCGTGGTGGAAACGATACTACCCAACTTCAAAATGTTGTCATCCGATGTGCAAATGGATTCGATGACATTCAATCGTCGAAATTTTCGATTCACCCAAACCCCTCTAAGGGTTTCGTGACTATCGCGACGAAAGATGCGTTCGAGGGACAAATTGTGCTTCGAGATCTTCTCGGACGTGAATTGAAGCGACTTGATGTAAATTCAAACGAAACTGTACTGGATTTACGCAGCTTGCCGTCAAAAGGCATCTATTTCACTGAGCTCGTCGATGCGAACGGCAGCACTCTAGAAGTTAAAAAGGTGATCTACGAATAATAAAGTAGACGCCTTTCTCCTAGCCTTTCTGGTTCAATACAAATTTTTCTAGCCAGCTTTCATGGCTGTAACCGTAGGCTTTACCAAGATGGGCCACATGATGAAAGTTCTCTTCAGGGCTGCTTTAAGCAAATTTAAATTGGCCCAATTCACGGCAGAGGCCAATACCAAGGATTTGGAAATTCTAGCTGGCATGATTGAAAATAAGAAGGTTCGTGTTCATATTGAGAAAGTCTACCCCTTCGAAAAAACACCCGAGGCCATTGCTTATATTGAGTCAATGCGGACGAAGGGAAAAGTGGTGATGGTTTGGGATGAAGAGCTGAATGCTGAGTGAGCCGAAAATAGCGCGTACCTTGTTCGATGATAGTTCGGCAAGGCCTTGTTAATAACTAACATGAACATTCCAGTGCTGGCTGTGTCCTTATGACTAAATGAAAATTCTACTCACTGGCTCAACCGGATATATTGGAAAACGCATACTGCCCGTACTGGTAAACAAAGGCCATCACGTCGTTTGCTGCGTTCGGGATAAGTCGAGGTTCAATCCACCTCAATCTTTAAAAGCCAACATATCGGTCATTGAGATCGATCTACTGGATGAATCGTCGTTGGAAAAGGTTCCTTATGACATTGACGTCGCCTACTATCTCGTTCATTCCATGTCATCCTCCGACGACTACAAATCCTTGGAATTGCAATGTGCTGAAAATTTCCGAAAATCCCTTTCCAGCAAGAGAGTAAAGCAAGTCATCTACCTCAGTGGAATCGTAAACGAAAGCAATTTATCGACGCACTTAATGTCTCGAAAAGCCGTGGAAGATGAGCTGGGAAAAGGCGATTACAGCCTTACAAGCTTACGAGCGGGCATCATCGTTGGATCAGGAAGTGCCTCGTTCGAGATCATGAGAGATTTGATTGAGAAGCTTCCAGTAATGATTACACCCAAATGGCTTCTCACGAAATGCCAACCCATTGGGGTTTCTGATGTTCAGCGCTTTTTAACAGAATGTCTCTTAGTCGAGAAAACCTTCAATCGAAATTTTGACCTTGGCTGCGAGGACGTACTCACATACAAGGAGATGCTTTTGGGAATAGCGGAAGTGCGAAATCTAAAACGTAAAATTTGGACCGTTCCGGTTATGACGCCAAGGCTCTCCTCCTACTGGCTTTACTTCGTGACTTCAACGTCCTATAAACTCGCCAGCTCACTTGTTGATAGTATGAAGGTTGAAGTCGTGTGCCGGGATAACGAGATCAATCGAATTCTGAACATTCAACCGATATCCTACAAAGAGGCGCTCATTCGCGCCTTTGCCAAGATTGAAAGCAATGAAATCGCATCCAGTTGGAAAGACTCGTATTCCAGCAGCGATCTCAACATAAACATCTCAGAATTTATCCGGGTTCCCACCTTTGGGTGTTATAAAGATGAGCGCAAAAGAAAGTTCATTAATCGCGATTCAAGCATCCAAAAAATCTGGAGCATTGGAGGTGAAAAAGGATGGTACTATGGGAATTGGCTCTGGAGAATCCGAGGCTATTTGGATAAACTCTTCGGTGGCGTTGGCCTGAGGAGAGGACGTACCAATGTGACTTCTTTGGCCGCCGGTGATTCCTTAGATTTTTGGCGCGTTTTATATGCAAATAAAGAAGAAGGGCGCTTGCTGCTTTTTGCGGAAATGAAACTGCCTGGAGAAGCATGGCTGGAATTTCGATTGGAGGGAGACCAATTGGTTCAGACGGCCACCTTCAGACCTCTAGGCTTGGCAGGAAGAATTTACTGGCTAGCCGTCACACCTTTTCACGGCTTCATTTTCAATGGCTTGGTAAGCGCCTTAAGTAAGGACAGTTAAGCCGAAGCACCGTCACTACTTTAGCTGTTACCATCCCCTCTGAATCCATACCTTAGCCATTCATTTCAATCAACGCATATGAATCTCTTCTTCAAGTCAATGATTGCAATAGTTATCGTTGGTTCCAGCTTCGCCTTCACAAGCATTCAGAATGAAGGATTGGAAGTCACATATGGTGTTTCAGCAGACAATCCATCGAGCATTGAGCTTCGCCTGAACAAAGACTTCAGCGTTAACTATCAAGACTTTTCAAACCCAAAGCAAAAGATTAAGGTTCAAGGAACTTATACGCTGAAGAACAGAAAGGTTCAGCTCACAAGTCAAGATGCGAGCCCCAGCTTTCACGACAAATGGAAGTTTAGCGAAGAAGGCACAAAAGCAAGCTCACGAAAAGGCTTGGCTTTTTACACCTTGAGTAAAAAATAGATCACCAGCCAACAAGAGTATTCCCTGTTGGAAATCAACGAATTAAGCAATAGCCTCATGAATAAGTTGTCGATTTTTAGTGCCGTATTTTTCATTTTCGCACTAGCTATGCCTTCCTGCTCTCCGTCAAAAAAAGTAACACGGATTGATGAAAAGCAAGCCGTTGATCTCAGCGGGAGATGGAACGACACGGACTCAAGAATGGTTTCTGAAGAAATGATTCGGGATGGCTTATCTGGAGATTGGATATCTGATTTTGTGGCAGCGAAGGGTCGAAAACGGACGGTTTTAGTCGGCATCATTCGAAACAAAAGCAGTGAGCACATCAGTACCGACATCTTTATTAAAGACATCGAACGGGAATTCATCAATTCAGGAAAAGTAAAAATCGTTCAGGGTGGAGAAGCGCGTGACCAGTTGCGAAAAGAACGCTTGGAACAGCAAGACTTCGCCTCTACGAAGTCAGCAGCCGAATGGGGAATGGAACTTGGTGCAGACTATATTTTACAAGGAACGGTAAATTCCATCACCGACGCAAATAGCAAACAGAAATTGGTCTTTTACCAGGTTGATTTAGAGCTGACACATATGGAGAGCAACGAAAAAGTCTGGCTAGGTAGCAAGAAGATTAAGAAGGTCGTTAAGTAGGCGATCAAAAGTTACAATCACTCACCTCTCATTGAATAAATCAAGCATTAAAACACAATCCCAAGCCTATACTATTGGGATTGTACTTGCAGGGCTCCTAGTCTTCATTTCAAGTTGCGCAACCTATTATGAAAAGAGTTTGTTGTTCCAAGAACAATTCGTTCAAGGAAAGTTTGAGGATGCGCGCAAAACGCTAGACAAGAACAAAAGAGCCGCCAAGGATAAGAATCGATTGCTCTATTTTTTCCAGAAAGGTGTCGTTCTTCAAATGCTGGAGAACTACTCTGAAAGCAACGAATCCTTTGAGGAGGCCTACATTTTCTCCGAAGATTTCCAAAAGAGCTACGCGCGACAGGCAGCCAGCATTCTCAGCAACCCCACCACAATGGTATATGCAGGAGAAGATCATGAACTCGTTTTGATGCACTATTTCAAAGCCTTGAACTTCCTGCGCATGAATCAATTTGATGAGGCTTTGGTTGAATGCCGAAGAATCAACAACAAATTGAACCTATTGAACGACCGTTACGAAAAGAAAAAGAATAGGTACAGGAGGGACGCATTTGCCCTGAATTTGATGGGCATTGCTTACGAGGCGTCTGGAGACGTCAACAATGCTTTCATTGCCTACAGAAATGCATATGAGGCCTACGACGAGGACTACAAAGTGTATTTTGGGACTGAGGTTCCTGAACAACTCAAAAAAGACCTCCTCCGAACGGCCTATATGAATGGCTTCAAAGAGGAGCTTGAGAAATTTGAAGGAAAATTCTCAATGAAGTATGTACACGAAGAGAAAGCTGGTGGTGAGTTGGTGTTCTTCTGGCACAACGGCTTGGGTCCTGTGAAAGATGAATGGAGCGTAAATTTCTTCCTGGTTAAAGGCCAAGGAGGACTTGTTATGTTTGAAAATGAGGAACTGGGACTTAGCTTTCCTTTCTCAACATCCTCTAATGGACAAAGCTCCGAAGGCATCGGCGATTTGAAATTTGTGCGTGTCGCATTTCCTCGATATCGCGAGCGCAAGCCCTATTACCGGAGTGCGATTTTGATTTCTGAAACTGAGACTTACCCGTTGGAAATGGCTGAGAACATCAACGACATTGCTTTTAAAACATTGGACGATCGAATGCTTAGAGAACTTTCGACATCACTCATGAGATTGGCTGCGAAGCAAGCTGCCGAGCAAATGCTGCGGAAACAAAATGAGAATCATGGCGCATTGCTCTCTGTCATCAACAGTGTTTCGGAAAAAGCCGACACTCGAAACTGGCAAACACTTCCGTACAGCATTTCCTATGCGAGGGTTCCTCTTATAGAAGGAAGCAATCCAATGAAACTGAAAGCCTTTTCCCCCAGGAAAAGCAGGGACACCGAAGAAGTGTTCAACTTTCAGGGAAAGACTGGACAAACTCAATTTTATATTTTCAATAGTCTTGAGAGCATTCCACTCAACTATTGATTTAATCGGCGTAATCCTAGATTAAAAGTGACAAAAGAGGAGAAAACAAAATCCGAGGGTCGTACTGTCTCCCTTGTTCTTGGGAGCGGAGGAGCTCGAGGATTGGCTCACATAGGCGTCATCAAGTACCTTGAAGAGAACAACTTTCAAATCAAATCCATTTCAGGCTGTTCGATTGGCTCTTTGATTGGTGGGGTTTATGCCGCTGGTAAACTCGACGAATTGGAAAAATGGATGCGCTCCATCGATAAGGTAGATATGGCAAGTCTTCTCGACCTCTCTTGGGGGAATGGTGGTGTTTTTAAAGGAGACAAAATCATCGATACCTTGATTGATCTCATAGGGGATGTGCAAATTGAAGAAATGCCGATTCCTTTCACTGCTGTGGCTGCAAACATTGAAACTGAGAAGGAAGTTTGGTTCAATTCAGGCTCCTTGTTCGATGCTATTAGAGCCTCGGTATCTCTACCCCTATTTTTCACTCCTTTTGAACATCAGAGTGAACTACTCATCGATGGCGGCATACTAAACCCTGTCCCCATCTCACCCACCACCGAAGATGAAACCGACCTTACAATTGCAGTGAACTTGGGCGGAGCTCCTGAGAGTGAGAGTGAGAGTGAGAGTGAGAATGAGAGTGAGAGTGAGAGTGAGAGTGACCTTTCCTTTCAGGATGGTATTAAGAAGTTCTTAAAGCGCTTTCAGAATGATGAGGATACTTCAGAATCAAAAAAATGGGGTATGTACGAAGTAGCCAATAAGTCGTTGGATACCATGCAAGGGGCCATTGCCCGCTATAAGCTTGCCGAATGTCCGCCCGACATCGAAATAAAAATTGCACGCAATGCCTGTGGAACCTACGACTTTGATCGGGCCAAGGAAATGATTCAATTGGGATATGAGAAGGCAGAGTCGGCCTTGAGACAGAACTAAAGCAATTCAAAAACAAATAAGCCGTCGTCAAATGAAAGCTGCCGTAACCACCAAAGCAGGTAATCCCGAAGTAATCCAACTGCAGGTGGTTCCAAAACCAAAGGTCAAGGATGGCTGGGTGCGCATTCAAGTAAAGGCCTTTGGACTGAACAGATCGGAACTCTTCACCAGAAGAGGAGATTCGCTAGGAGTAGATTTCCCGCGAATACAAGGAATTGAATGTGTGGGAATTGTTGACGAAGATCCTTCAAACACCTACCCTAAAGGTCAGCAGGTTGCAGCCATTATGGGCGGCATGGGCCGCTTCTACGACGGTGGATATGCTGAGTACACGCTGGTCCCTCTCGAAATTGTGTTCCCATTTAAGAGTAAGCTCGACTGGGACATCCTAGGTGCCATTCCCGAAATGTTCCAAACGGTATCGGGTTCATTGAATCAAGCCTTGGAAATTCAAAGCGGCGAAACCCAATTGATTCGTGGAGGCACTTCTTCCATTGGGATGTTGGCCTGTCAGCTCGCTAAAACAAAGGGATTGTCTGTGGTTTCTACCAGCAGGAACCCCGACAAGGTGAAGCACCTAAAAGACAATGGCGCCGATCATGTCGTACTCGAAACTGGTACCATCAGCGAATCCGTTCGAGAGATATTCCCAGACGGAGTCAACAAGGTTTTGGAGCTGATTGGAACTAGAACATTGAAAGATTCACTCAAATGCATCGCTCCAAGGGGAGTTGTTTGTATGACCGGAATTCTGGGAAATGAGTGGACAATACAAGAGTTTACTCCAATGGGAGACATTCCATCCTTAGGTAAACTCACTGTTTATATGGGTGTATCTAAAAACCTCTCTAAAAGTCTTTTACAAGAATTTATTGATGAGGTTGAAAGCGGGAACATTCGACTGAACATCGACCATGTATTTGGGCTCGACGAACTTGCCATTGCCCACCAATACATGGAAGACAATAAGGCCAAAGGGAAGATTGTTGTACGACCATAAATGAACGCACCTGCCCCATCAAGCTTTGCGTTAAGATTTTACCGCCCATCTCATTGGCAGGCTTGAACACTTTTTGGACTAACTCGTTCTTTCTTTATCTCTAGAACAATGCATGAATTTCAAGCTTCCCCCTCTCACTGAACGCGAATTGAACCGTGTCATTGAAATGGCCTGGGAGGACCGCACGCCCTTCGAAGCCATAGAAGTGCAGTTTGATCTTTCTGAAAAGGATGTCATTAAATTGATGAGAAAGCATTTGAAGGCTTCCAGCTTCAAACTTTGGAGAAAGCGTGTAAATAGCGGCGTGAGCCAAAAGCATCTAAAAAAGAGAAGCAGCGAAATCACGCGCTTTAAAAGTAAAAGTCAACGAACAATCGCGAACAATAAAATCTCTAAGCGTTGAAATTCGAGGCATCCTATCAATTCGTTCTCGACAAAATCGACCGGATAGATCCATCGGCTTATGCACGAACTCGCAATTATGCGGATGGAGCCATAACAGGCCTCTCCCCTTACATTTCCAGAGGATTCATCTCCACAAAGTTTGTTTTTGATAAACTTCAGGAGAAGGGATTTAAGCCCGGTGAAATGGAGAAGCTTCTTCAAGAGCTTGCATGGCGAGACTATTGGCAACAGGTGTGGAAGTCAAAAGGAGATTTAATCAATTCCGACCTCAAAAGAACTCAACCCGATTTCGAACACTGCCAGCTACCTAGTGCCGTATTGAATGGTGAAACTGGCATAGAGGTCATTGATGAGCACATCAAACTCCTAAAAAGCACCGGATACATTCACAATCACATGCGCATGTACATCGCTGCGCTGGCCTGTAATCTTGGAAAAAGCCATTGGATACTTCCTGCTCAATGGATGTATTATCACCTCTTAGACGGCGACTGGGCTAGCAATGCCTTAAGCTGGCAGTGGGTTGCAGGAAGCAATGCAAACAAGAAGTATTACGTTAATCAAGAGAACATCAATCGGTTCTTTTACAGCAATCAACTAAACACCTTCTTGGACGTCGACTACTCTTCCTTTGAAAATCCAGTGCTGCCAGAAGAGCTGAAAAAAACTGAGGTGCCAATACTGACGACGGAATTGCCGACCGCGGAAGCTTTATCGATTCATCCCGAACGACCTAGTTTGATTTACAATTACTACAACCTTGATCCTGAATGGCACAAAGGAGAGGACGTAAATCGGATTCTACTGCTGGAACCGGAAGTGTTTGCGAGCCATCCAGTGTCAAAAAAATGCATCGACTTTGCCATGGGACTGGCTGAGTGCATTCCAGGAATTCAGCTCTATGTAGGCTCTTTCGAAAACCTAATGCAGGAATACAGCTTGAAGGACGTCTTTTACAAAGAACATCCCTTGAACACATCCTATCGTGGAACTCAAGAAGAACGCGATTGGATGTTCACGGTTGAGGGCTACTTCCCATCCTTCTTTGCCTTCTGGAAAAAATGTAAAAAAGAAATCGGTCTATAAATCGCTAAGCGCGGTCACACTGTCCTTAGCTCAAACGAAGTCCATGTACCTCTCTAAGTCAGACATTAAAAACACAGAACGCGTTAAACGCCTGAACATCATCAATTCGGTTTCGGGAATTAAGCCTGGCAATCTTATAGGCACGCGCTCGAGCGCGGATCAGGCGAATTTGGCCATCATTAGTTCCGTAGTGCACCTTGGCAGCTCTCCGGCCTATTTAGGTTTTATCATACGGCCAAGCAATGAGGTGCGCAGACACACTTTAGAAAACATCCTCGAAAACGGATGCTTCACAATAAATCACATTCAAACCAATTTCATCGAGAAGGCGCATTACACTTCAGCAAAGTTTGATGCAGAGGTTTCGGAGTTTGAAGCCTGCGGACTCACAGAAGAGCAGCTCTATGGATTTCGAGCGCCATTTGTTGGGGAAAGCACTCTAAAGATGGGATTGAAACACGTAGAAAGCGTGGACATCAAAAGCAGTGGAACTCAAATGATTGTTGGGCAAATCGAACATTTGATCATCCCAGATGAAGCCATGGATGAAAGAGGTTACATCGACCTAGCGGCTGCAAATACTGCAGGCATTTCAGGCCTGAACTCCTACTATGGCTTGGAAAAGCTCCAAGATTTCCCTTATGCCCGTGTTACGGAAGTTCCAAAGTTCAATGTATGAAAAAGGAACACCTGCCACACAAGCTTTGCCCTGTCTGCAATAGACCATTTAGCTGGCGAAAAAAATGGGAACTGAATTGGGATTCAGTTAAGTACTGCAGTGAACGTTGTCGTCGCAGTCGATCCAGTCAAAAGTCAAAAACATAAAAACTCAAATAGGCAGTAATTGCTCGCCTTTTGGCTCCCCATTTGGCAGCACCTGACTCACTTCTTTCAGAATGCTCTCTTTCATAACCTCTAGGATCTTGTGTTTTACAAAATGCTTGTGAACTGCTAAACCAATGGTCCTGAATGGAACCGGCTTAGCAAAGGCGCTCAGGCGCTCTCTTTCTTCTTCCGACATCTCTAGAGTTGCAAGGAATGGTAAGAGGGTACTGGCCTTGTTGGCTTTCACGAATCGCAGCAAGCTGTCGATCGACCCGGCTTTGTAGTCAAAATTTAAGGTGCTTCTCAAGTTGAGTTTATGCAGGTCGCACAGGTTCACCACTTGGGTGCGCATGCAATGACCTTCCTCAAGCAAACACAGATTTGACACGTCCATGCTATCTGCAGTCAGTTGATCTTGCCTCTCTTCTCCTGCATTGTAGAACATGAACGGCTCATGGTAAAGCGGATACTCGACAACGTCTTTCTGCACCAATGGCGTTGAGACAATACCAATGTCAAGCTCTCGCGAACTCAACTGACGCAATATCTCACCTGTTGTTTGCTCCTTAACCTGAATGCTCAGGTTTGGAAATTTCTTGGCAAAACTTTGCAAGAACAAAGGGAGTAAAAAGGGTGCTATCGTTGGTATGACGGCAATGCTGAGTGTTCCCTTCACTTCACCCTTGATCTCTTTGGTCATTTCTTCGAGCTGACCAATTTCCCTTTGGATCATCTTGATTTGCTCTAAAATCCTTTCCCCTTCAGAAGTGAGTTCCACCGGCTTCTTCGATCGGTCGAAAATCTTGAGACCAATCTCATCTTCAAATTTTGAGATCATCGTACTCAAGGTAGACTGACTGATGAAACATTGCTCTGAAGCCTTCACAAAATGGCGATTCTCCGCAAGAGCGACTATGTATTGAAATTGTTGAATATTCATCGACTGTATAGATATTGGAATCTAAAATATCATTTCTATAGAACATAACAAGCACATACCTTTGCCCCAACCAAAAAAGGGAAACCAAAACCACAAAGCATGAAACGCATCCTACTCATCTCAAGCTTAGTCCTTAGCTTTACTGCATGCGACAAGAGCAACACAACTGAAAATACTATGGAAGAAAAAGCATCATGCCCCTTTGGCTTCGACGGAGGGAAATCCGCGGGGACAACGCTAAAAGGAGAAGGCCCTACGAATAGAGACTGGTGGCCAAACCAACTCGACCTCAGCATTCTCCGTCAGCACTCGAACCTCTCTGACCCAATGGGCGAGGATTTCGATTACGCCGAGGCATTCAATAGCATCGACTACGATTCCCTAAAAAATGACATTCGAAAAGTCATGACGGAATCCCAAGATTGGTGGCCGGCCGACTACGGCAACTACGGTCCACTTTTCATTCGCATGGCCTGGCACAGTGCAGGAACCTACCGCACTGGAGACGGACGAGGTGGCTCTGGAGAAGGGCAACAGCGATTCGCCCCACTCAACAGCTGGCCCGACAATGGGAATCTTGACAAAGCACGACGACTTATCTGGCCAATCAAGCAGAAGTACGGACGTAAAATTTCCTGGGCAGACCTCATGATTCTGAGTGGAAACGTCGCTCTCGAATCGATGGGTTTTGAAACCATAGGTTTTGGTGGTGGTAGAGCCGATGTATGGGAACCAGCAGGGAACGTATACTGGGGAGCCGAAGGCAAGATGCTTGAAGACAAGCGTTACTCAGGCGTTAGAGAATTGGAGGATCCATTGGCCGCGGTGCAAATGGGACTCATCTATGTCAACCCAGAAGGACCCAACGGAAACCCTGATCCAGTTTTGGCTGCAAAGGACATTCGTGAAACCTTTGGTAGAATGGGCATGAACGACGAAGAAACTGTTGCACTCATCGCCGGCGGTCATACCCTAGGCAAGACACATGGCGCAGGTGACGCCTCATTGGTAGGTCCCGAACCCGAAGCAGCTGACATAGAAGAGCAAGGTTTTGGCTGGAAAAGTGAGTATAAGTCTGGAAAAGGAGCTGATGCCATCACATCTGGCTTAGAAGTCATTTGGACTCCCACTCCAACTCAATGGAGTCAAGGTTTCTTCGTCTCGCTTTTCAACAATGAATGGGAACTAACGAAGAGTCCAGCTGGAGCTGCTCAATGGGTTGCTAAGGATTCCGAAGAAATTTTCCCAGATGCTTTTGACTCCGAAAAGAAGCACAAACCAACCATGCTTACCACCGATTTATCTCTTCGCTTCGATCCTGAGTATGAGAAAATCTCAAGAAGATTTTTGGACAATCCAGAGGACTTCAACAAAGCCTTTGCTCGCGCTTGGTTCAAACTGACTCACCGAGATATGGGACCAAAAGCCTTGTATTTAGGGCCCGAAGTACCAAAAGACGATTTCATCTGGCAAGACCCAATCCCGGCTGTAAGTCATCCTTTGGTAAATACTCAAGACATCGCATCATTGAAGGCGAGCATTATCAAATCGGGATTGACTATTCCTGAAAGGGTTTCTACAGCTTGGTCCTCGGCTTCTACTTTCCGTGGTTCAGACAAAAAAGGAGGTGCCAACGGGGCGCGCATTCGACTCGAACCTCAACGCAGTTGGGAGGCTAACAACCCTGAGCAACTCAATAAAGTGTTGACGGCCTTGTCAAAAATTCAATCAGATTTTAACACAAGCTCAAAGAGTGCAAAGGTTTCCATGGCAGACCTAATCGTATTGGCTGGAAATACAGCCGTCGAAGAAGCAGCCAAAGCTGCGGGGAATGAAATTAAAGTTCCCTTCACTCCTGGAAGAACTGATGCCAGCCAGGAACAAACAGACGTCGAATCAATGGCTGTATTGGAACCAATGGCCGATGGATTTGTCAATTATCTGAAGAAGCCATACAGCATCCCTACAGAAGCCCTCTTGGTAGATAAAGCTCAACTACTAACTCTAACATCCCCAGAGATGACGGTATTGGTAGGTGGACTGCGTTCCTTGGATGCAAACTTCAAAGGTTCTAAACAAGGGGTCTTCACTTCTCGCCCTGGCGTTCTGAGCAACGACTTTTTCGTGAATCTCATGAGCATGAGCAATTCCTGGAAAGCAACTTCAGAGACTAAAGAAGAGTTTGAGGCTTTAGATCGTGAAACTGGCGAAGTTCAATGGAGCGCTTCAAGAGCAGATTTGATCTTTGGTTCGAACTCAGAATTGCGTGCTTTAGCTGAGGTATATGCCAGCGACGATGCCAAGGAGAAGTTCGCACAGGATTTTGTTGCGGCTTGGACTAAAGTGATGAACCTCGACCGTTTCGACATAAACTAAGCATTCAACATTCACAACAGAAAGAGCCAGTTCAACGACTGGCTTTTTTTTGGACCAAAAGTTCTCTCGGAGAATAGCTGCGCAATTGAATACAAATAATGCAAGCTTGATTTTCAGTTTGGATTCTAGTCGCTGCAACTTGTGTAAAGAAGGTTGTTGGCTTGCCTCCCTCCTAGCTTTAGCCTATTTTCGGACAAACTGTTCCAAAAAACTCAGGCCATCAGCTCATCTCGAAAAATTGGGTTTTTCGTAGGACCTCTCCTCTTTCTCATCCTAGTTGTAGGGCAACCTTTTGATGAAAGCATTGTCAACAACGTGCTTTCGGTGTCGGCTTGGATGCTGACTTGGTGGATTTTGGAAGTATTCCCAATTTACGTCACCGCCTTGCTTCCCATGGTCTTCTTTCCAGCTTTAGGAATTCTAGACCTCCGAGAGACCTTCATGCCTTACGGAAGCCCGATTGTATTTCTTTTTCTTGGCGGCTTTATCATAGCTCTTGCGATGGAAGAACGTCGACTTCACGAGCGCCTTTCCTATGGCTTGATCCGATTAACCGGCACACGTCCTAGACAGATCATATTAGGCTTTATGATTGCAACCGCCCTGGTGGCAATGTGGATTTCCAATACTGCTACAGCGGTGATGCTCTTGCCTATAGCTCTATCAGTTACCGAGCTCCTGAAAGAGCAGACAAAAGACGAAGTTCTGTTGAAGCGATTTCGGCTTGTCCTCATGCTGGGCATTGCCTATGCTGCCAACATTGGCGGCACCATGACCTTAATTGGAACCCCTCCGAACCTTGTGTTTGCAGGCTATTACTTTGAGACTTTCGGCACAGACTTTCCCTTTTCGCGTTGGTTTATTTACGGTCTGCCAATTGGAGGCGTTTTACTTTTTCTGAGTTATCATCTTCTAACTAGGGTGGTGTATCCGGTAAAAGGAAGCGCAATAATTGGGGCGAAAGAACTTTTCCAAAAGAAATGGATTGAGATGGGGCGCATGTCGAGGGCCGAGATATCTGTTCTTGTAGTGTTCGCTGTAACTGTCTTCCTCTGGGTTTTCGCGCAATCCATCAACGACCTGATTGGACAGAGGGCGCTCAACAACACCAACATCGCTATGTTCGGTGGTCTTGCCATGTTTGTTGTTCCTGTAAACTGGAAGAAGAGCGAGTTCATCCTCGATTGGAAAAGCACCGTGAAACTTCCGTGGGGAATCCTCCTACTCTTTGGAGGGGGCTTAGCCATGGCAAAAGGCCTTGAAACTGCCGGTATCATCCAGGCAATTGGTGATTTCATTTCACACAATACCGACTTGAGTCCGTTTATGCTGGTCTTACTTCTAACGGCTTTCGCCCTTTTTGCAACAGAACTCATGTCGAATGTTGCCCTAGTAACCGTTTTATTGCCGGTTGTAATTGGTATTGGAGAAAGTACTGGCGTTGACCCTCTGCTTCTAGCCATCCCAGTTACTCTTGCTGCAAGCTGTGCTTTCATGATGCCCATCAGCACACCTCCAAATGCGGTTGTTTACTCAAGTGGACATGTCTCTGTTCAACAAATGATGCGCGCAGGTTTTTGGATGAACCTTGTGTCAATCGCTGTGATCGTTGGTGTCGTGATGTTGCTTCTCGGATAGCACTCGATAAATGGAGGGCACCTTTCTAATTGAATCAGAACCTATGCTCTTCTCTGTTGCCTATTTTCGCACCCAGTCAGCAACTTCCATGATCAAGAACTTCTCTAAACAAGCATGAGCATCATCAAATCACCCAGCTTAAATCCAATTCTTAGATTCTGTTTGAGAACATGGAACTCCATCGATGCCGTGATCAGGGGCAAGCTCTTAGGCAAGATTCGCTTCTCTGGAGTAGCAAGTTTGAAGCTCGATGACTTGAAGTTTAAGATGTACTCCAATTGCGATGATACCATCGTCGATCGTCTATACTTTGACCAAAGCAAATACGCCGAGATTACAGAAATCAAACTCTTCAAAGCCTTTGCTAAACAGAGCTCGGTAATATTTGACGTTGGCGCGAATACCGGACTGTACTCTGTGGTTTCGCGTGGAATCAATCCCAATGCAAAAATTTATGCCTTTGAGCCCTACCTCATCAATGCACATCGATTTAAGAAGAACATGCAGCTCAACAACATTGAAGATGTGAATCTGCTGGAAAAAGCCGTAGGAAATAGCAAGGATGATATTGAATTTGCCGTCCCAGCCCACGATCAGATCTGCGATGTACTCTCAGCAGACACCGAGTTCACAAATCGTTTCTACAAGAAATGGGGGAGTTACAAAAACGTGATGGTCCCACAGATTACGATTGACACCTTCATGACATCTGAAAACTTGAATGGAATCGATCTGATTAAAATTGACGTCGAGAATTACGAGTCTTTTGTTTTGGAAGGAGCATTAGAAACACTCGATAAATTCTCCCCCACCATCTTCATAGAAATCTTTGTAGACACTGAGAAAATCAAGTTTTACGAGGAGAACTTAAAACCCTTGGGATACCACTGCTACTCGCTGTTGAATGAAGGAATCATCCGAACAGAGAGCCTCGTTGCCAACCCCGATTGCAGGAACTTCATTCTCTCTAAAGCCCGCACCCAAGACGAATATCTCTCCTTTTCGGAGCTCGACAATTTGGTTGAACAGCTAACATAAATTCCGACGCAAATAAGGGTTCAATTGGGCATTAAAATGTTGTTTTCTGTTGAAGTAATGTGCATGGTTTTTTTTCACATTATGGATGCAGTAGGTTTTTTCGATGTTTTCGTGCAAAGCGCTCAACTATGTTTAAAATTCTATCTTCAATACTTGTTCTTGCGAGCCTAGGCATATTTCAATCTGCTAGCGCTCAAAATTTTGTTTACAGCCCAAAGAAAGACCACTCTTCAATAGTGGAAGTTGGGAGACTCATCACCTACCAATCTGATTTTCTCCCTGCCGACTCTTCCGACATTACGTTTAAGTGAAAACAACTGCAGAACACCATTGACAGCGCTTGGTCGTATTCTCTTTGCGACTATCAAAACTGTTATGTTGGCATTCCCGACTCTGGAGTTATGGGGACTTTATCGACTGCAGAATTTAGGAATGGAATCAGCGGTATGTTCCAATTGGTTTTAGATACCGACGATGAGCCTAGAACAGCGACTGTTCAACTTTATGTCTACGACTCTAGAGATATTAGCGTTGGTGATACGGTGACCTTTCACTTGCAAACCATCCCTGAAGATACTGGAAGTCCGGCTGGCTTGAACCTTAAGAACATTGAAAACACTGTAATTCGCCCAAATCCTGCACAGGATCAAATCTTTGTTCAGGCCGATGTTCAAGAAGTGAAATTGATGAACATTAATGGTCAGGAAATGGCCATCCGACCAGAAGCTAAAGATGACGGAATGTTGATCTCTGTGGGAGCTTTCGATCGAGGAATCTACTTCTTGAAGTATGAAGTTTCAGGCAAGGCATACGTTCGGAAAGTGATCCTGAACTAGCCTGGCTTAGTGAGAAAGCGACTATCTCTTCTTCTATTTCTTTCAATACTTTCTACGCAGCTTTTTTCTGCCATAGAAGCACGTCTATACATCAACACAGGATTATACACGGCAATTGATGGCAGTCAGTTTGAATTTGCTGCATTCAACCCCACTCCTGTTTTCTCGCCAGTCAATGTTCAACTGAATATTGTGTTTGGCGATACTCTTATCCTTACGCTGCTGAATACAGACTCCGTTCAACGGGGCTTTCACATTGAAGATTTGAACGTCAGTATTGTGGTTTCAGCTGGAGACAGCAGCGTCCTCAGCATCTCTGCCCCTCCTACGAAGGCTTCATACATCTACTACGACCATCTGGACTTTCCAAGGAACACGGCGCTTGGCTTAGCTGGAGTTCTTGCAGTAGGCTTCGAAAATTTGAGCACCTTCTATTGGAATTTGAAAGAATTTCAAAAAGATTGGGCCCCAAGGCATGCGAGCGGGCAGAATGTAGATTGGAGTACTTACTACCCAGACTACTTCACCATCAATGGCAAGAGCAGTCCCGACATCAATTCTGACACAAACGCACGTGTGCTTGGCGCTGTTGGTCAAGACCTCTACATCGTGATTGTCAATTCTGGTCAATCAACACACTCTCTTCACTTCCACGGATTCCATGCAGAAATAGTGTACTCAAGTTCAGCCCCTCATCACGTGGCGCGAATCAAGGACACATTCCCAGTAAAGCCAATGGAAAGTATGGTGCTCAAGATTACTCCCGATAAAATTGGAGAATACCCAGTACATGACCACAACCTTGTTCCTGTTACCGCAGGGGGGGGTATATCCAAACGGAATGTTTACTACAATGCTCATTCGATGATGAACTCTACTCGAGCTCTTCTCCTAGGTTTTTTAGTTTCTTGCTGCTCAAGTCTAGTGGCGCAAACTGAAATATCCCTAATCGGAAGGAACACGGGTAAAAAGGTCTTATTTGATGGCAACGAAATACGAGTGATGGGATTTGCTCGGAAACTGAATGAAAATCCAGGTGTTCCAGGACCAACCCTAGAGGTAGTTGAAGGGGATTCAGTAGAAATTGATTTTTGGAATGTTTCTCAAGGTGCCCCGCACACGATTCACTTGCATGGTTTAGATGTAAATCAAGAAAACGATGGCGTTCCTCATCTGTCCTTCTCAGTAGAACATATGCAGCACGGATACTACAAGTTCAAGACGCCGCATCCTGGGACCTACCTATACCATTGCCATGTGGTTTCAACAATTCATGTGCAGGCTGGGATGTTCGGAATGCTCATCGTTCGTCCTAAGACTGAAAATAAAACATGGGAAGGTGGATACAAGATCGATCGTGAGTATTCATTCCTCATGTCGGAAATTGACACAAACTGGCATGCCGATTCTGTATTGCTCCACGATCACGACAGCAATATGCCGATGATGCAGATTCCTGTTCCTGTCTATGAACCCCAACACTTTTTAATCAACGGGCGGGCCGAGCAACAACTTCTTCAGGCTGTTGAAGTTCAAGCTCAGGCAAATGAGAACATCTACCTGCGACTTGCCAATCTTGGATATATGTCGAACCGCATTGTTTTTCCAGCTGAACTCAATGCCCGCGTCATCGACTCGGATGGCCGACCCCTGCCGACTGAAGAAGCAGTTGACACTTTGGAGATTTATCCAGGGGAGCGCTACGGTGTATTGTGCAATTCATCCATCGAATTTCAAGCGCAGATGTTGGTGCAGTATTTCAACTTGAATACGCATTTGATGGAAGATCAACAAGAAATCGAAGTTCTAGTTGAAGGTTTTAATGGACTTAAATCAATTCTAGACAAGCAAGAAATAAAAATCTTCCCCAATCCTTTTGGCGAATGTTTCTCGCTCGAAGGTGAGAACATAAAGAACTCCCAACTTAAACTACTCGACCTGCAAGGAAACCAAGTTCACCAAAGTATGGAAATGAGTGACGCAGGTGAGATTTGCTTACCCGGCTTGAAGCCTGGAATCTACCTCTTGAACATCTTAAATCACGAAAGCCATCAGAGCTCTGTGATTTTCAAATATTAGGATTGTTAAAATCAGCGAAATATTCTAGCAGACTTAGTCAAGTATTTCAACCCAAGCAATAGCACATAAGCCTGTATTTTCATAGAGGCTTTTTATATGTTTCCCGCATTCCTACATACAAAGAGGGCACATTCAAAATTCAGAGAGAACCCTACTCGCTTTTAAAGCTCTTAGTCTACGAAAAGTCCGATAGAACCTTACTTTTGCAGCAAGTTCATTCTGAAGAAAATACTCTATGGCAACGCACAAAATCATCTACACCAAAACCGACGAAGCACCTGCTTTGGCAACTCAATCACTTCTACCAATCATTAAAGCTTTCACAATCAAAGCGGGAGTTGATGTTGAAACCCGAGACATCTCTCTAGCGGGAAGGATTCTTGCCAATTTCCCTGATTGTTTGAACGAAGATCAAAAGGTAGCAGATGCTTTGAGTGAATTGGGGAAACTAGTAAACCAGCCCGATGCGAACATCATCAAGTTGCCGAACATTAGCGCTTCCATTCCACAATTAAAAGCCGCCATCGCCGAGCTTCAAGCACAGGGTTATGGGATTCCAAACTTCCCAGATGAACCTGCGAACGCACAAGAAGCAGATTACAGAGAGCGTTACGACAAAATCAAAGGAAGTGCTGTAAACCCAGTACTTCGTGAGGGAAACTCAGACCGAAGAGCTCCAAAAGCCGTAAAGGAATATGCGCGCAAAAACCCGCACAGCATGGGCGCCTGGAGCGCAGACTCTAAGTCGCATGTGAGCAGTATGACCGACGGCGATTTCTACGGCAGTGAGCAGAGCTATTGTGTTCCCGAGGATACGGAAGTGCGCATCGAGCATAGAAGCCTTTCTGGGGAAACCAACATCTTAAAATCGAACTTCCCTGTGCTTTCTGGGGAAATCATCGATTCTGCAGTATTGAGTAAAAACGCCTTTGTGGAATTCCTAAAAGCCCAGCTTCTGGAAGCCAAAGAACAAGGCGTTTTATTCTCGATCCACCTGAAGGCTACCATGATGAAGGTGAGCGATCCAATTCTCTTTGGACATGCAGTGAAAGCATACTTTGCTGAGGTATTTGAGAAACATGGAGCAGCCCTCGAAAAAGCAGGAGCAAATCCGAACAATGGCTTGGGCAACGTGCTCGCTCAAATTGCCAAACTCCCAAAAGAACAGACTGAATTAATAGAAGCTGACATTAGAGCTGCTTTCGAGAACGGACCAGATTTGGCCATGGTGGATTCCGATCGTGGAATCACCAACCTCCATGTTCCCAGCGATGTCATCATCGATGCTTCCATGCCAGCCATGATTCGCACTTCAGGAAAGATGTGGAATAAGGAAGGGAAAGCCCAAGACACCAAGGCAGTAATCCCAGATCGCTCTTATGCCGGCATTTACCAAGCCACCATTGAAGATTGCATTCAACACGGTGCTCTCGACCCTAAAACCATGGGAAGTGTTTCAAACGTTGGTTTGATGGCGCAAAAAGCCGAAGAGTATGGCTCGCACGATAAGACCTTCGGAATCCCTTCAAATGGAACCGTGAGCATCATTGATTCAGAAGGAGAAATCTTGATGGAGCATGCAGTAGAAAAAGGCGATGTCTTCAGAATGTGTCAAGCGAAAGACGCACCCATCCAAGATTGGGTAAAACTCGCTGTGTCGCGTGCAAGAGCTACAGGAAATCCTGCCGTTTTCTGGTTGGATGAAGAGCGCGCTCACGATCGTCAAATCATTGAAAAGGTAGAAGCCTACCTTCCAAACCACGATACCTCAGGCTTGGAGATTCACATCATGTCGCCAACGGAAGCAACCAAGTATTCTCTTGGAAGAATTCGCGAAGGAAAAGACACCATTTCCGTTTCAGGAAATGTATTGCGCGATTACCTCACCGACCTCTTCCCTATCCTAGAGGTTGGAACCAGCGCCAAAATGTTGAGCATCGTTCCACTCATGAACGGCGGTGGTTTGTTTGAAACAGGTGCCGGTGGATCCGCGCCAAAGCACGTTCAACAATTTGAAAAGGAAAACCACTTACGCTGGGATTCACTTGGTGAGTTTCTTGCCTTGGCGGTTTCACTAGAACACATTGGGAACACAGCGAACAATAAGGCTGCTTTAATCATGGGTGAATGCCTCGACGAGGCAACAAGTAAGTTCTTGCTGAACGATAAGTCTCCATCACGTAAAGTGGGTGAATTGGACAACCGCGGGAGTCACTTCTATTTGGCTCTGTATTGGGCGGAAGCTCTGGTGGCTCAAAACAAGAGTGCGGAATTGAGTAGAGCTTTTACTGATTTAGCCAAGACTCTGAGGGAGAATGAAGAGAAGATTGTAGCCGAACTGAATGCGGCTCAAGGCCCTTCCATGGACATTGGTGGTTACTACCACGCAGACGATGCAAAGGCGAGTGCAGCGATGCGACCAAGCCCAACGCTGAACAACATCATTGGTTAGGATAAACCTATCGAACGAACCAGGCTCTTTTAATTAAGCCAGAATCGACTTCATAGATCGCAACTATTTTGAATTCCTTGTCACGGCCTTTGATCCATTCGTGATCGAACACAAAGTTACCTTAAACCATACGGCCAATTAAGGTTGAACGATTGTTTGGATTCTCGGTAAACATCTTTCCATAACGCTCTTTGATTTGGGCTCTTCCCTGCATACTGGGTTCTGTGTCTCCAATATTCAAGAAGATTTTGGCGCCCTCATGAAAGGTGGCTGAGAAACCCTCAATGTCTTGATTGTTGTATGTATCCAGCTGCTTCTGAACAACTTCAATGGGATTTTGGGCCATTCCAAGAACTGAGAGCAGAAGAAGTAAAATGATTGAGCTGATTGATTTCATTCGTAATTGGTAATTGGTAATTGGTAATTGGTAATTAATCATCGACAATTGTTCACCGCTATTTGTTCAGTCAATCTTTAATTTAGCGCACTGAATTCTTTATGCTACAAACAACAGCAATAAATTGAGTCCTTCGGATCACATCAACGCCTACCCAATTCGCTTCATTGAACCAGTGGTTTTGAAAGATGGGACACTGATTCAATTGCGACCGATTCATCCCATCGACAGCAATCAGGCTGAGGCCTTTAGAGGAAAGCTCTCGAGCAAAAGCATTTACGACCGCTTCTTAGGTTACGTCCCAAAAATCTCGAGTAAATTGATTGAGCGATTGACGAACATCGACTACACGAAGGAAATGGCCATTGTGGCAGAAGTTCAGCACAAGAAGGAGAAAGAAGTTATAGCCGTTGGCAGAATTGCTGGTGAACAGAGCGCCGGTGCCGACATCGCGGTGATCATTGCCGACGATTGGCAAGGAAAAGGGCTCGGAAGCATTCTCACGAATTACATGATCGATGTTGCCGAGGAGATGAAGTATGAAAAAGTGTACAGTACTGTATTTGCTCACAACACTCGTATGTTGGAAATTTTGCGTCATCGCGGATTCAGCATTCGAATTGAAGAGTACAACATTCGCTATGCAGAATTGATTTTGACTACCACAAACTAGCATGGCTTCCAACAGTCCATTCCTTTCTTTTGGAAAATCAAGTCGGTGGCTGGCCCTCGTTTTTTTCGTTTTCAATTACATCCTTGCTCTGTTTAAGCATCCGGGAATGAATCCCCTTAAAATATTGCAGCAGGATAGTTTGGGTTACTATCAGTTCTTGCCGGCTGTATTCATCGACGGAAACATACGACATCTGCCTTGGGCTACTGTTCTGGAAAACGGAAACCATTTGAGCCTTTTCCACATTGGAGTTGCAATTCTTCAGGCTCCTTTCTTTTTACTTGCCCACCTCTCCTCAGTCGTTTTTGGTTTTGAAGCAGACGGTTATTCGGTGCTTTACCTGCACGCACTTTTTCTCGCAGCAAGCTTTTATCTGGCCATTGGACTGTATTTCAGTTTCAAACATCTTAAAGCTTACTTCAATGCAAGAACGGCCTTGATGGCCGTCATCCTCATTTATCTCGGAAGCAACTTGATGTTCTACAGCGCCAAAGAAGTGGGAATGTCGCACATCTACTCCTTTTTCCTTTTTGCTTCCTTCATCTACTGCACTCCAGGTTTTCTCGCAAAACCTAGCTGGAAAAACTCAAGCATCATTTCTCTTCTCTCCGCCTTGATTGTTCTAATCAAACCGAACAACGGGATTCTCCTCCTCTATCTTCTCTTCTACGATGTGAAATCCCTCGAAGACCTTCGAATTCGCTTTCGTCTGTTCCAATTGAACTTTTCAAAAATCATTTGGATGATCGTTTTGGCTGGAATGGCAGTCTTCCCGCAGCTTCTATATTGGAAAACTGTGACCGGCGATTGGATCGTATACTCCTATGGATTCAAAAATGAAGGATTCAATTGGTTGGCTCCTGAACTATGGAATGTGCTTTTCAGCCATCAAAACGGTTGGTTGCTCTACTCACCTTTGCTGGTTTTCGCGCTCATAGGCTTGTTTTGGGGCGCGGTAAAGCGAGTCTCCAACTTTGCTCTCACGGGCTTGATTCTCCTGCTTGCTTGGTACATTTTCGCCAGTTGGTGGAACTGGTGGTTTGGTGCTGCTTTTGGCCATCGAGCCTTTGTTGAGTACTTAGCTCTTCTGATGGTTCCCCTCGCCTTTTTCCTGGAACGAATTCAAGAAAAACATCTATCCAAGTGGTTCTATTTTATTTCGAGCATTCTTGTTTTTGTGAATATCCGTATGATGTCCGTTTATCATCCTCCATGGGATGGTCCTGATTGGACTTGGTCCAGTTTTTTGGAGGTTTTGCAGAAGGTTGTATACATTGGAACCCCTCTTTAGGGAACAGAGAAAAGAGAAAAGAGGAAAAGGGAAAGAGGAAAGGGCAACTCATCGCGATCGCTACTTTCGTCTTGTCTGATTTCGGCAACAACACACAAATTATGAAACTAGGAATTGTGATTTCTTCAAACGACGCTGAAACGGTATGGAACGCCTTCCGACTTGGAAACCTCTCTCTCACGAAAGGCGACGAAGTAAAATGTTTTCTGCTCGCGAAGGGTGTTGAAACAGAAGGTTTGAGTTCTGAAAAATTTGATGTTCAAGCTCAAATGGAAAAATTTGTCGAAACTGGTGGGCAAATCCTTGCCTGCGGAACTTGTTTGAAGATCAGAAATTCTGAAGGCACAGAGCTATGCCCTCTCTCAACCATGGAAGACTTGTACAGACTCATTGATGAATCGGACAAGTTGCTCAGCGTTTAGGAGCTGTCGGTGCTCTCTAAAAACTAACTTCAGCTAGAGTCATTCGTTTTAAATTAGCAGGAACTGACTTCGCATGAATAAAGACCGACTCAGACTTTTCATTTTAATCTCAAGCATACTTCTAGCCATGCCGCTCTTGGCAATGGAGTTCACGGATGAAGTTGTGTGGGAACGTGCAGATTTCGGAGTTGCAGCAGTTCTACTCTTCGGCACGAGCATATTACTTGAGCTGATACTAAGTAAACTCAAAAACAAAGGCTTGCGGATAGCTATATCGGCAGCCCTAGTCTTGGCTTTGATCCTTATCTGGACTGAACTCGCTGTCGGGATTTTCAATTCACCCATAGCAGGGAGTTGATCTATATACTGACTTGATTCAGGTCAGGAAAAAATCTGCTGCGCCAGCCCTTTCCGACCTCCACATTCTCATTTCAGACAGCTACAAACTTTAATTGTGCTCACTTGTTATATTGGCATTCCTAATTCAGGCATATTCACACAAAATATCACAGAAGCTGAATGACATAGATAACTTTAAAAGGAAACCCAATCAATACTCTTGGTGAACTTCCTTCAATTGGCGAGAAAGCCAAAGAATTTCATTTGGTAGCCAAAGACCTTTCAACAAAATCATTGAACGACTTTGCAGGAAAGAACTTAGTCTTAAACATATTTCCAAGCATCGACACAGGCACCTGTGCCGCTTCCGTGCGAAACTTCAACAAAGTTGCCGCTGACCTAGACAACACACTTGTACTCTGTATCTCAAGAGACCTACCCTTCGCTCAAAGCAGGTTTTGCGGAGCTGAAGGCATTGACAATGTAGTGATGCTCTCTGATTTCAAAACAGGTCAATTCGGCAAAGACTACGGACTGGAAATCTTAGATGGTCCCTTAGCAGGCTTGAATTCTAGAAGTGTTGTTATCGTGAACACAGAAGGCTCGGTGGTTTACACTGAACAGGTTGCGGAAACTACTGAAGAGCCAAACCACGAAGCAGCCTTGGCAAGCCTTTAAGGCCATCTTCCTGCGCTAAAGTAAGCCCTATATATTTCAAGTTTCCAATCCTCATTTAGAGGTAATTTGAAGGTATTTGTTTTTGCAGCGCTAAAAAGTCTATCTTCGGGCCACATTTATATATATTTTTTATGAGCACCGGTACAGTTAAATTTTTCAATGACGCCAAAGGATTTGGATTCATTACTCCAGAAGACGGAACCAAAGACGTATTTGTTCACGCAAATGGCCTTATTGACGAAATCAGAGAAGGAGACAAAGTGACCTACGATGTAGAAGAAGGTCGCAAAGGTTTGAACGCAGTAAACGTAAAAGTCGTTTAGTCGTTTTCCTTTAAACTTATTTGTAACAAGAAAGCCCGTCGAAATCGATGGGCTTTTTTTATTTGCTTTGGTGAAGGTTTATTTTGCCAGATATATAAGCGGAATACATTCAAGCTCTCGTTATATGATTCACAGGAAAAGAATAGCTCATTTCGGATTGACCCTAAGCGCCTCATTGCTCATTGTAGCCTGCGCAGAACAAGAAGTAAAACAAGAAACAATGCCTGAAAATATTTTGCTGCAAGAATGGACTGGACCTTACGGCGGTGTTCCTGCATTCGATGAAATGAAACTTGAAGATGTAGCCCCTGCCATCCTTAAAGGAATGGAGCTGCGACTTGCAGAAATCGACGCCATTGCAAATCAAGAGGCTGCTCCAACTTTTGACAACACCATTGTCGAGCTCGAACGATCTGGAAAAGAATTGGATCGTGCGTTCAACTATTACGGCATTTTCAGCAGCAATGCCTCGAGTCCTGAGTTTCGACAAATTCAACAAGAGCTCGCACCTAAAATATCGGAGTACAGCTCCAAGATCACTCAGAACGAAAGGCTCTTCCAGCGCATTAAAGCCGTTTACGATGCTTCTCAAGAAAAACCTCTTGAAGCTCAAGAACAGCGTGTTGTAGATCTTACCTACAGAAGCTTTGCTATGAACGGGGCTGAGTTAAGCGCAGAGAAAAAAGAACGTTACGCTGCCATCAGCAAGGAACTCTCTAGCCTCTACACCACTTTTTCATCGAATGTTCTTCACGACGAGGAGAACTACGTCACCTATTTGAACGAAGATCAACTGGGCGGACTCTCTGAAGGCTTCATTAAATCTGCCGCTAAAATCGCTGCAGATAAAGGACAAGAAGGTAAGTATGCAATTACAAACTCACGCTCTTCCATGGACCCCTTCCTCACCTATTCCACTGAGAGGGAGTTGCGAAAACAAGTATGGACTAATTACTACTCCAGAGGCGACAATGGAGATGAATTCAACAACAACGAACTCATTGCAAATGTCTTGCGACTTAGAAGAGAACGCGTGGAACTCTTAGGTTATTCAAATTACGCTGAATGGAGACTGCAGGACCGTATGGCTAAAACACCCGAGAATGCCATGGGACTGATGGAAGCCGTTTGGCCAGCCGCCATTGCACGCGTTGCTGAAGAAGTAGCCGACATGCAAGCAGTTGCCGACCGCGCTGGCGACAACATCACCATCGAAGCTTGGGACTACCGCTTTTACTCAGAAAAAGTTCGAAAGGAGAAATACGACCTCGATTCTGATGAAGTGAAACAATACCTGCAACTGGACAAGCTTACCGAAGCCATGCATTATGTTGCAGGACGCTTGTTCGATTACGAGTTCACCCCTGTTCCAGAAGGTTCCGTCCCTGTTTTTCATGAAGACGTGAAGGTTTGGGAAGTGACCAATAAAAACAATGGTGAGAACGTCGGCTTATGGTATCTCGATCCATACGCACGTCAAGGAAAACGTTCCGGAGCTTGGGCTACAACATACAGAAGTCAGTCGAGTTTCGATGGCGACAAAAACGTGCTCGCCTCCAACAATTCAAACTTTGTAAAGCCAGCTCCTGGAGAGGCGCTTTTAGTTTCTTGGGACGATGCAACCACCTTCTTCCATGAATTTGGTCATGCATTGCACTTCTTCTCTGCCGATGTGAAATACCCAACCTTAAACGGTGGTGTTCGCGATTACACAGAGTTTCAGTCGCAGCTGTTGGAACGCTGGTTATCGACGGACGAGGTGATCAACAACTTCTTGAAACATAACAAAACTGGGGAGGCTATGCCAGCCGAGCTGATTGCGAAGATTAAGAAGGCCGCTACTTTCAATCAGGGTTTCTCAACGACCGAATACTTGGCTTCAGCTCTTATGGATATGAAACTCCATTTGGCCGACCCGAGCAATATAGACATCGACCAATTTGAACGAGAGACCTTGGATGAATTGAAGATGCCTAAGGAACTTCCTATGCGTCACCGCACTGCGCACTTCGGTCATGTATTTTCAGGAGAAGGATATGCGACGGCTTACTACGGTTATATGTGGGCAGATGTATTGACGTCAGATGCTTCAGAAGCCTTTGCGGAAGCTCCAGACGGCTTTTACGACAAAGAGTTGGCCACCAAGGCTGTTGAGCTCCTTTTCGCTCCTAGAAACGCCATAGATCCGGCGGAAGCGTATCGCAAGTTCCGTGGTCGCGATGCGAACATCGAAGCATTGATGCGCGATCGAGGATTTCCAGTGCCTGGAGAATAGAGAATTGGGAATGGAGAAATGGGTATGGAGAATGGAGTGCAACGAAACCATTTTAGGTTTTAAAAGTAAATCTCCAAGCCTTCAGATAATAACCTAGAACGAAGAGATTATAACCAATAACCGTATTTGGTAATAGGGAATTGACTTAGGTCAGCTCATAGTTTTTCACTCTTACACTCCTTCACTCTTGCACTCATGCTTCGAGCAAAATTCACCTCTACGTGCAACCCGTAACCTGTAACCCGTAACCCGTAACCTGTAATTGGTAATTAAACCTACTCCGGTTCCACAAAAGTAGCTGGATGCTCTACCTCTTCTGCTCCGTGCGTAAGTGCTTTCAACTTCTTCACGAAGATGAGAATGAGGAATCCCAGCAAAATGCTGAAGACTGAAATCCCCGTGAAAATGGCCATTTCACCAGCGTCTTGCGCAGCTTCCCCAAGAATTCCTGCAAGCTTATTCCCTAAGCCAGTGACAGCGAAATAGGTTCCCATCATCAAACTGGCGTACTTCATTGGAGCCAACTTTGTGATGAACGACAGAGCAACTGGAGAGATGCTAAGTTCTGCCACAACGTGCAAGAAGTACGAAAGGAACAACCAATAAACGGGTGCCTGATTCAACACGCTTTCTGAAACGTCGTAAGCAGCTCCCATAAGAGCAACAAAACCGAAGCTCATGATGATGGAACCAATTCCCATCTTAAATAGGGATGAGGACTCTCTCCCACTCTTTCTCCATTTCACCCAGAAATAGGCCATGGGAGCACCAAGGATGACCACGTACAGTGCATGCAAGGATTGAAAAAAGCTCGTAGGGATTTCATAACCCAACACTACGCGATCGATTTTATCCCTGGCATATAAATTCATCAAACCACCCGCTTGTTCATAGGCAGCCCAGAATACCATCACAATTAAAAAGGAGATGAACATCACCAGCATGCGGTCCTTTTCAATCTTGCTCAAAGGTTGAGATGCCAGATGGGCATGTTCCGCCGACTTCTTGAATAAGTCTCCAATTCCCTTCAAGTACTTTCCTCCAAACACATAGACTATTTGGCCTAAGATCATTCCGAAGCCAGCCAAGGAAAAGCCGAGATGCCAATCGACCATTTCGCCATAATAGCCAACGATCAATGGCGCCAATACCGCTCCTATGTTGATGCCGATGTAAAAAATGGTGAATCCCGAATCTCTTCGAGCATCACCCGATTTGTACAGACTCCCGACCATGGTGCTGATGTTAGGCTTTAGAAGTCCAACCCCAATGACAAGCAAGAACAATCCGCTGTAGAAGGCCGTCATGCTCTCCACCGCCAAAGAGAATTGACCTAAAATGATGAAGATTCCGCCGAGCAACACCGACTTTTTCTGACCAAGCCAGTTGTCGGCAATGGCACCCCCAAAAATTCCTGTGAAGTAGACGAACATGCCATACCAACCATAGAGAGCCAAGGCCTCTTTACTTGTCCACCCCAAGCCTGGATTGATCTTGTCTGTGGTTTCGGCGGTGAGGTAAAGCACGAGAATCGCACGCATTCCATAGTAGGAAAAGCGCTCCCAGAGTTCTGTAAAAAAGAGAATGAAAAGTCCTGTTGGGTGTCCGAGAATAGTGCCTTTCGCCATGTCGGTTTGAATTTAGTTCGACGAAAGTAACTTATTGTTGGAAAGATGAAAGCTGAAGGAATAAAGAGGAAAGAAGAAAGAAGAAAGCTGAGATGTTAAAGAGGGGGAATTCCGACTCAAAAGACTATAAAACCAAATCTCTTGCCCACATCTTACATCACCTTCCCCTGCCCTTGCTCATATCTTCAAGATGAAAAAAACGTCAAGTTCTAAGCTGAAATCTGGCTCAATCTCATCTGAAGGCGATTCTTCTTCATGACGATTAAGCTTACCCAAATCACCCACCAAGCATCAAAAACGAAGGTGATTTTCTGTAAGAATGGAAGGTAATAGAAGCCCAATTTGCTCACAAAGATGAAGAACACAATGAAACTTAAGATGTAGCAAAAGAAGGCCAAATGCCGGAGTCCCTTCTTCGGGTACTTGTTGACTTCAATGAAAAATGGAATGAGCGCAATAGTTCCGAGAACGGCTGTGAGCGTGACAATAGAATCGTGGTACTCCGTATACATAAATACGAAACCGATCATAGTGAGCACCCCAAAAAAGCGTACAAGCTTGGTGTTTCTATTTTTCACCGAGAAAATATCGGGTAGAATGTAGAAGAAAGCCATCATTGTGATGCTCAGAATGAGATGGGAAACAATCGCCATGGAACGGGCATCGTTGAGAATCCCTCCTTGGGTGACCGGATTCATCACATCGCACAGGAAATTGTGGAAGAAGCTATAACCCGAATGATCATTCGGAATATTCACCGAGCCACCGGGATAACCGGAAGCAGCGATGATGAACACGATCAGATAGGCAATCATTCCTACAATAGGAATGAATGGGTAATAATGTTGTATTCGTTTGGCCAACTTCATCAATTTCCTTGAGTTCGAATCATACGGATCGACTTTACAAGAGCACAACACCCTTTCGAGGCAAATGGTTTGAGCACTCAAAAGATTTCCCGGAAAGATATAAAGAGAATTTTGGCATAGACTGCAGCAGATTAGGAACTTGTCATCGCAAAGGTGATGATAAGTCGCCGTGATTCAAATGGCCATGCATTCTCTATATTTGACTCAAGCCCCACTCATTCAATGACCTGGACAATCGCCATTGTGATTTTACTTTTCTATTTAGCCGCCAATGTCGGTGTGTACCTCTGGCAAGAACGGCTCCTTTTTAAGCCTGAAAAACTTCCTGCCGATTTCGAATACAAATACGCCAACCAACAATTCAAGGAGTACAACATTGACGTTGGACCTGGGGTGAACATCAACGGAATTCATTTTCACATCGAAAAGCCTAAAGGCATCGTTTTCTACTTAAAAGGCAATTCTCGTTCGATCAAAGGATGGGGGAAATTCGCCATCGACTTCGGACGTTTGGGTTATGATGTGGCTATGGTCGACTACCGCGGTTTTGGTAAAAGCACCGGAAAGAGATCTGAAGAGAGCATCAAAAAGGATCTTCAAATCGTGTACGACATAATCAAGGAACAGGTGGACGAGAAGTACATCATTCTCTACGGAAGATCTATGGGCTCTGGCTTTGCTGCAAAGCTGGCCTCCACCAATAAGCCTCGGATGCTAATTTTAGAATCTCCTTATTACAGCATGAAACGGCTAACGCATCGTTACGCTCCCTTCATGCCCTTGTCGATTCTGCTCAAATTCCCCATTCGCACCCACACCTGGTTGAAGTACGTCGAATGCCCCATAAAGATCATTCACGGCACGAACGATAAGCTGATTCCCTTTAAAAGCAGCGTAGCTTTAAGTGAAATTAGATCTGAGAACACACGCATCTACCCAGTCATTGGCGCAGGGCACAACGATCTTAATACTTTTGAAGATTACCATCGTATGCTCGAGGAAATCGTGAATTCTAAACTCCCTGAGGCCATCAACCCAGAAGAGACAAGCCTCAATTTCACTCGAGGAAAGACTAAAAAGAAGAAAGAAGTTGGGAATTTATAGCATCATCCTCGTTGGAGTCGCAGTCATCTACATTTCCGTCGCTCTCTTCTTTTACTTCTTTCAGGAACTCTTGTTGTTTAGGCCAACAGAGTTGGCCGACGACTATAAGTTCAACTTCGATTTTCCTTTTGAAGAGCGCAATTTCGAGATGAAAGATGGGGCGGTCATCAATGCGATCTTTATCCCGGCTGAAAATGAAAGGGGTGTCCTACTCTACTTCCATGGAAATACTGGAAGCCTGGAGCGCTGGGGACCCATTGCCAAGTACTTCACTCAATTTGGCTACAGTATTTTGATTCCCGACTACCGCGGATATGGGAAAAGTACTGGAGTTCGAAGCATGCAGAGTTTTTTCAACGACGCGCTCTTTCTCTATCAGGATCTTCAAAAAACTTATGAGGAGAATCAGATCGTGATTTACGGACGCTCGATTGGCACTGGTACCGCCAGTTGGCTCGCTTCTCAGACGAAGAGTAAGGCGCTCATTCTTGAAACTCCATATTTCAGCGTGGCCGACATCACTTCCATTCGATTGTTGTTTTTGCCTACTAGCCGAATTCTACGCTTTCCGTTTCCCAGCCATCGGTATTTAAAGTCGGTTGAAACTCCCATTCACATCATTCACGGCACCAAAGACGCCGTTGTTTCCTATTCTTCAGGAATGAAACTCTATGAGAGCATACCAAACAAAACCAATGTTCATTTCACGACCATCCAAGGCGGGAAGCACGGTGATTTGGCAACTTTTGAGGAGTTTCATTCAACGATTGCCTCCATTCTCGATGATTCCAAGAATTAAAAAACTAACCGCTAGCGCGAATCACGGCTAGCGCGAATCTCCTGATTCGTGCGGGTTCATTATTCTCACTAAATAAATTCGATGGCTTACTTTAGACTTGGAATTCTAATTTCCACGAGGCAAGTGGCAATTCATTCAAGTCGGCTTCAGTTAAAGAACCAGCCTCGCGGGTGTTGGGGATTTAGCGAGCTTTAAGGAGTTTCACTCAACGATTGCTGCAGTGCTCGATGATTCCAGCTATTAAAGCACTACCTCTGTTTATCATCAACTCCGATGTAAGCTAAACTCAAGCCATTGAATGGAATAAAAACTTGCCTCCTCTTCCTGATACTCATCAATTCAGGATTGCAAGCTCAATCGCAAGTTGATAAGGTCTATGCTGGCATCAACTACGGGCGCTTCAATCTCTCCGGTTACACGCCAAGAAACTATGGCGGTCTCAATTTGGACATTCAATTGGAATCCAATCTTGGCTTTCATTACAACATTTCCTTTGCCCGAGACTATTTTCACATGCCGGCTGTTGGAGCTCTAGGCTTTCAGCTTGGGGCTCACATTGCATCATCCAAGAAATCGACCGACACCACAAACGATAAAATTGGTCTGGGCATCTTCATCGCTATTCTAGGAATGCTTATTCCTGAAGGTATTTATTACAACTTTCAAGTCAATGATTGGCTAAGCTTTGCTCCTTACCTCAACCCTCTTCAGATGGACTTCATCAGCAACAAGTCGACTGAAGAAAACCGAAGAAGCTTCGGCGGTGCTTTGGGTATAAGGACCCACCTCTACTTTTCAGATAAAAAGTTTAGAATTTCCCCATATGCAGAGTACAAGATTCACTACGATGAGAAACTTGGTAAAGGACCAGCCTTTGGTTTGTGCTTTTCCATGTACGTCTTCAAACTAATCTGAACTTGGCCTAGGCCAGCGATCCATCCAATCTTCTGCCTGGCTTTCGGAAAAAGTGAGTTGGATTGAAACATCCATAAACATCGTTTCAAACAGAAGTATCCAAGGGATTGATAGCATTCCTAAAAGTCATAAAGTCGGGCTAATTCAGCAGGGTTCCAGTTCCTATTTCGGCATTACGAGCACTGATCTAAGCTACGATACGACATACGCGATTGTTCAGGACACTCTCATAACACAGCAAGAACTGGACTCTACACGCCAAGGTCGAATGGATTTCCAGATTTCGTACATCGAGTTTCCCTTCATGCTAAACCATGACTTTAAGACGGGGCCACTTCGCCTTCAAGTAAACGCTGGACTTGTCGCGAATTTATTGACCGGACAAAAGATCGAATCTCAATCCTTGGCTCTTGAACAGAGCTACAAAGCGGAAGTTGCCAAAAGTTATTTGCAAGGAATGGCAGGACTTTCTGTCGTAGGCGACCTCAATACAAACTGGACTGTGCGCCTTTCAGGCTTGATGCGAAAAGATCTTTCTGCTTCCACCTCTGAAACTCCCGAAGCCGCGCCACTTAGAAAGATGAACTATGGTTTGAGGCTTTCTTTGAGATACAGTCCTTATTGAACTGGCCTTAGGTCTTAGTCAGCACCAAAAATAGACTTCGGAATAACCCTTTGAGCATTTAAAACAACTCAAAATCTAAGGAAATCCTTGTCCTCGAGTTCTCGTTGAGCTAAAATAGAAGCATTGAGCAGCTCTATTATTTTGGTTCGAATTAAATCAGTTCACCACCACCCTACTTTCTACCTTTGCCGCATGGCAGGAAATAAGAAGGACGAAAAAGCCATTCTGGATAAATTCGGAATTAAGGCTCTTAATCCAATGCAAGAAGCGGCGCACAAAGCCATTCGAAAAGAGTCTGAAGTTGTTCTGCTCTCCCCAACGGGAACAGGGAAAACACTTGCCTTCCTACTACCATTGCTAGATGAATTGGATCCAAAGCTGAAAGCAGTGCAAGCGCTCATCTTGCTTCCTTCTCGAGAACTCGCAATTCAAGTTGAGCAAGTCTTTCGCGAAATGGGAAGTGGTTATAAAGCGAATGCGGTATATGGCGGCCGTTCTGGCTACAAGGATCGAATGGAAATCCAACATCCTCCAACGGTCCTAATTGGAACTCCGGGTCGAGTAGCTGACCACATGAGGAATGGTAACCTAGACATGACCTTGGTAAAAACATTGATTCTTGACGAGTTCGACAAATCATTGGAAGTAGGCTTCGAAGACGAAATGAAAAAGATCATTGTAGGTCTTCCTGCATTGAAAAAGAAGATTCTCACCTCTGCTACAGAAAAGGTCAAGATTCCCCCATTCGTAGGGATTAAAAATGCCACACGGCTCGACTTTCTAAAAAACAACAACGTTCAGCTCCAGATCATCAGCGTGGTTTCTCCAGACAGGAACAAGTTCAACACCTTGGTTCAACTGCTTAAGTACAACACGCACGGAAATGGAATCATTTTCTGCAACCTCAAAGACAGCATTCAAAAAGTAAGCGACGCTTTGACGAGAGACAAAATTGATCACGCCTGTTTTTACGGAGGATTGGAGCAGCTCGATCGAGAGCGTGCACTCATCAAGTTTAGAAATGGCACTCATCGGCTTTTGGTGGCCACCGATTTGGCTGCGAGGGGGATCGACGTGCCCGCAATGGACTTCATTGTGCATTATGAGCTCCCACCCACCGAAGATGAATTCGTGCATCGAAATGGACGGACTGCGCGCATGAAAACGGAAGGAACTGCATATGTACTTCGATGGAAACAAGAAACATTGCCGGAGTTCATCAAAGGAGCAGAAGAAATATCTCCTCGTTCAACCAAAGAAGAGAAGGTGCGCAAATGGAAAACCTTGTACATCACTGGAGGACGAAAAGATAAAATCTCAAAAAGCGATATTGCTGGATTGTTCTTTAAGCAGGGCAAACTGACGCAGGAAGAATTGGGCGTCATTGAATTGAAGCAAGATTGCAGTTACGTATCTGTAGTAAGTACAAAGTACAAAGAGCTCATCGAGACTTTAAACAATTCCCGATTGAAGAAGAAGAAAGTTCGAATCAGTCTACTTGAATAATCCTTGATGGAAGAACAAGCAAACAATCCGCTGCACGGGGTTAAGCTAGCTGATTTACTTGCCGACCTCGTAGATTATTATGGCTGGGAGGTTTTGGGCGAATACATCAAAATTCGCTGTTTCACCCACGATCCTTCCATTAAATCGAGTTTAAAATTCCTACGCAGAACCCCTTGGGCACGAGAAAAAGTTGAGCGACTTTATCTTAGAATGCTTCGAAATAAACACTCTTAAGCCGCCCAAAAAATGCATCCAAAGAATCCCTTTGCCGAAGATTACGACTTTGACCTTCTCATTGAGCATAAGCCCGAGTTGAAGGACTTTGTATTTGTAAACGAGCACGGCACCAAAACCATCAAGTTTGGGAATCAAGAGGCGGTTAGAGCTTTAAACTCCGCTTTGCTCAAAAGCCAATACGACCTCGACTGGAGCCTTCCCAAAGGCTACCTCTGCCCTCCTGTTCCAGGAAGATTGGACTATCTTCTTTATGCTTCAGACTTGCTCGAGAAGGAAGACATCCGGCTTCTGGACATTGGCACTGGTGCAAACTTGATTTATCCCATGTTGGGCAAACGTCATTTCAACTGGAAGTGTACAGGCAGTGAGGTGGAGTCGCTTTCTCTAGACCATGCTCAGAAGATTGTAGATCAAAATGAACTGCTCGACGATACGGATTTAAGACTTCAGACGAATAAGAATCGAATTTTCGAAAATGTAATTGAAGCGAAAGACCAGTTTGATTTGGTTGTTTGCAATCCACCATTTTTCAAGAACGAGCAGATGGCTCAAAAAGAGAATCAACGCAAATTCAAAAACCTCAAGCTCTCGGAATCAGAGAAGTTGAATTTTGGGGGAAAGGCGAACGAGTTGTGGTTTCGAGGTGGAGAAGTCGCTTTCATCGAGCGTATGGCTTTGGAGAGTCCACAATACAAAGAACAAATTCATTGGTTCACCTCTTTGGTTTCAAGAAAGGAAAATCTGAAAACCATCAAGCGTTCTATAAAAAAAGCCGGAGCCAAAGAAATTCGCGTGGTTGAAATGGGGCTTGGTAATAAGCAGAGTCGATTCATTGCATGGACGTTCAAATAGTCTTCTATTACTAGCTATTGAAGAGAGTGCGACATTGTTAGACTGTTTATGAAAAGTTGGAAATCAACCATAATTCTCTTGCTCCTCTTTTTTAGTGGGGGAAATACAATGGGTCAAGGATCTGGAGATTGTATTGATTTCGACGGTGGAAATGATGTTGTTGAAATCACCGACAATCAAAGCTTTGCAGCCTCGGGTCTAGACTTTACCGTCGAATGCTGGATCAAGTCTTCAGATGGCTCCTCTACAAACATGGCATTTGTAACGAACTATGGCGGAGGTGCACAGAATCCTTTTTTCATGCTTGGCTTCGACAACAGCAATGCCTTCTTTTGGGTACGTGACGCCTCGAGAACTTCAAGTCAAGCAACCACTTCTAAGGGCAATGTGGTAGATGGAACATGGCATCACCTTGCAGGTGTACGATCTTCTACTGGAACATTCCTCTACCTCGACGGCGTTTTGGTCAGTACTGCAGCAGCACAATCCGCTGGTTGGGGATGGAAAGCAGTCTTTCATTGACTATTTTGACCGCATGCAGGATGAGTATCCCAATAAAAGCATTGAATTCGTTCGGACTATTGCGGAAGGCAATTTAGTTGCTCTTCATACACATCAGACCTGGCCAAGTGATCAAGAATACGTCACCATGGATTTCTTTCGATTCGACGAGAACGGGAAAATTGTTGAGCATTGGGATGCCATGCAAGAAATTCCTGATGAGTCTGCAAATGGAAATTTAATGTACTAAACCACCGAGCATGAAAAACATATTCGTCAAGTTCCTATTAATTGCAGCTCTATGCATCGTCTCGATGTTTCCCGGTCACAAGGTGTTTGGGCAATCGATCTGCGACTCCATAGACTTCAACACCGACAGCATCTACCTAAATCAGCTGGTAGACGACTCGATCGAAATTCGATTTGATTACGAATGGGCTCTTAATCCTTCCGTGGCTTATCCAAGCTATAAAATCGTTCTCGATGATACTTCACAGCTTGTCTTTCGCGATGAATTTCTTGGAACCTTTTTAGGTCAGCAAACTTCAATTTCATTCGAGGCCAGCTATAAGAATCAGAACATCCCCACTTCCTACCAAACAAGCGGAAGCTTCGATGTTCATGATCCCAACAGCACACCTACCCTTATTTGTCAATTCCCGATTTTCATAAGCTTCGAGAGACCTTCAGGAATAAACGCTGCGTCAACAGCACTTGAAAACAAGGCTTATCCAAACCCTTGTTCAAACGTCCTACACTTGAAGGGCTTTAAAGCTAAGCAAGGTTTCACAATCTTCACATCCGCTGGTCAAGTCTGTAAGCGTGGTCAGCTTTCTAACGAGGCTGACATTGATGTTCGAAACCTGCAAAATGGCCTTTACATCCTTCAGTTGGAATCTGGTTTTCAAAGTAGCTTCTCAAAATTTTAACATTGGATTCTCGAGCATTTAAAATTCTTGAGAAGGCATTGAAGGGAACTAAACTTGAACTGCGCTCCATGAGCCTCGTTGGCGCCAACCTTCAACCATTAATCGATTTTCTACTAAACAAAAATCAGCTGAGGTCAATTAGCCTGAGCTACAACCCGCAGCTTGGCGGTTCAGGTATCACGGAATTAGTTCATCACCTTCCAAGTTCCATTACAGAAATTGGTCTGGTCGATTGTGGATTTGGTGATGTTGGAGCTACCGCTTTATTGGATTGGATATAGAATGCGCCTCAGCTAAGGATGGCTTGCATTGAGTACAACAACTTTTCATCAAAGCTCCAGCAAGACTTTAGTGCCTTGCGAAAGGAAAACCCACAGCTCGTTCTAATTACATAACACAGCTCGATCACCATCCCCTTTCCCCTTTCCTCTTTCATCTTTCCCCTTTCCTCTTTCATCTTTCACGCAAAATCATTTACTCAATCATAAATTTTCCATTTAAGACCTTATAAATAAGTCGTTTAAAAAAAATTTGTCGTATTCATGAACCATGTGTAGTCATCCTTGTTTAAATATTCATAACAATCATTAAACAAAAATCATGAAATCTAAGTATTTACGTTTTTCAGCTTTAGCTCTAGCCCTTTTCACCGCAGGCAGCCTAAGCGCTCAAACCAATGTCTTCGACGACGTTATTGCAACCAGCCCAAACCACACTTCTCTTGAAGCAGCATTGATTCAGGAAGGTTTAGACGCGGCTCTTCGCAATGGCGGAAGTAGTTTAACAGTATTCGCTCCAGACGACGATGCCTTTGATAATTTAGCGACAGCCCTGAATACAGACATTCCTGGTCTTTTGGCTCTTCCAAACCTAGACGCGATTCTATTGTACCACGTATTGGGCTCCACAGTTCCAGCATCATTTGTAACCAACTTTGCAACCGTAACTCCATTGAACATGGACAATACCTTGAAATTGACAAAAACTTCAACGGGTAGTGTTTATGCAAACCAGGCGATGGTAACCACAGCTGATTTAGCAGCAGATAACGGTGTTGTGCATTCAGTAAACTCTGTACTTCTTCCATACGAAACTGTAGCTGATATTGCTATTGACAATGGGTTCAGCACATTGGTAACGGCAGTCGCAACAGCAGAATTGCTTCCAGCACTTACAGATCCGTTATCTGACATAACAGTCTTTGCCCCAACCAATGGTGCCTTCGACGATTTAGCAGCAGATTTGGGAACCGACATCAACGGAATCCTCGCTCTCAGCAATCTTGCCGACATCCTTACCTACCATGTGTTGGGAACAAACGTAGCCGCTAGCGCGATTACCAATGGTGACGTTGTGACTCCACTAAGTGCAACAAATACATTGAAACTGACCAAAACTACAATGAGAGCTGTGTACGTGAACCAAGCTATGGTAACAACGGCAGACATAACGGCAGACAATGGTGTTGTGCATGTTTTGGATGCAGCTTTACTCCCAAGTGAAACAGTAGTAGACGTAGCATTGGACAATGGCTTTTCAACTCTAGCAACGGCAGTAATCACTGCTGAGTTATTGCCAGCTTTAACAGATCCTTTCGCAACACTTACAGTGTTTGCTCCAACCAACGAAGCTTTCGATGATTTGGCTGCAGCTTTAAATACTGACATCGCTGGAATCTTAGCCTTGTCTAACTTAGCTGACATCCTAACCTACCACGTATTGGGTTCATCAGTTGAAGCAAGCGCCATCACAAACGGTGATGTTGTTACTCCATTGAGCTCAACAAACACTTTAAAACTGACAAAGACCTCAGCTGGTAGCGTTTATGTAAATCAAGCCATGGTGAGCACAGCAGATGTAATGGCTGACAACGGTGTAGTACACATTTTAGACGCAGCTGTACTTCCAAACGAAACAGTGATTGATGTTGCACTCGACAATGGCTTCTCAACCCTGGCTACAGCTGTCATCGCTGCTGAGTTGCTCCCTACCTTGAGCGACCCTTTCGCAGAGTTCACAGTATTTGCACCTACCAACATAGCTTTTGATGATTTGGCAAGTGACTTAGGTACTGACCTCGCAGGAATCCTCGCTTTGTCGAACCTAGCTGACATCCTTACTTACCACGTTGTAGCAGGAACAGTTCTATCAACTGATCTAACAGCAGGAAATGTAGCTACAGTAAATGGAGCAAGTGTAACAGTTGATTTGTCTTCAGGAATAATGATTAACACAGCAACAGTATCAACACCAGACGTAACTGCAGACAACGGAGTAGTTCACGTAATCGACGCGGTACTTGTACCGAACGCAGTAGGTGTTAATGAAGTGGAGAACATCGACGTACAGTTGTTCCCAAATCCAGCTATAGACTTGATTTCTATCTCAAATGCTTCAAACAGTAACTACTCCATCATGGATGTTAAAGGTTCTGTAGTATTGGAAGGATCACTCAACATCAACTCAATCAACGTATCGAGCTTGCCTAAAGGAGCATACTTCATTCAAATTGAAGGAGCTAACCAAAGCAAGTTCATGAAGTTCTAAGCTGTCCTAGTTTAGTATATTTATCACGCTTGAAGGCCCGATATTTTGTTGGGCCTTTTTGCTTTCTTGAATTCAAACTAGGATTTTCAAACACTGCTCCCACTCCATCTAGGCAAAGGCGTTTTCAACACAATTAGCCTTCGAGCTGAAACTTAAAACTCCTACATTTCGACCTTCAAAATTTAGCCACATGAGCGCACACAATTGGATTAAAGTCCACGACTACGAAGACATCACCTACCACAAGAGCGGCAAGGTTGCCCGCATTGCTTTCAATCGTCCAGAAGTGCGCAATGCCTTTAGGCCTAAAACAGTTGCAGAACTCTATGGTGCTTTTCTAGATGCACGAGAAGATGTAAATATTGGAGTGGTGTTGTTCAGCGGCGAAGGACCCTCAGCAAAAGACGGAGGCTGGGCCTTTTGCAGTGGCGGCGATCAGAATGCCCGTGGTCACCAAGGTTATGTGGACGAAGAGGGAATGCCTCGGCTGAACATTTTAGAAGTTCAACGGCTCATTCGCTTTATGCCCAAAGTGGTGATTGCCGTTGTACCTGGCTGGGCTGTTGGTGGCGGACACAGTTTACACGTTGTTTGCGATTTGACGCTGGCGAGTAAGGAACACGCCATCTTCAAACAAACCGATGCCGACGTTACTAGTTTCGATGGTGGGTATGGCTCGGCGTATTTGGCAAAGATGGTCGGACAAAAGAAAGCCCGTGAAATCTTCTTTCTTGGAAGAAACTACAGCGCACAAGAAGCCTTCGACATGGGAATGGTGAACGCAGTGATTCCGCACGAAGAGCTCGAGCAAGAAGCCTACAATTGGGCTTTAGAAATTCTCGAGAAGTCCCCTACTTCAATCAAAATGTTGAAGTTCGCCATGAACCTCACCGACGACGGAATGGTTGGTCAGCAAGTGTTTGCGGGTGAAGCAACTCGCCTCGCCTATATGACCGATGAAGCCAAGGAAGGACGAAACGCCTTTCTCGAAAAGCGAAAACCGAACTTCGACGACATTAAATGGATTCCCTAGGAAGCAATACTTTCAAGCAATGAAATACAAATACGGAACGCTCCTCCTCGCTTTTCTAGGATGGTCCTCTACTTACGCACAGAATTTTGGCGGTCTGAAAAAAGCTGTAGAATCTAAGGTTGAGACAGTTGCACCTAGCGGTTTATCAGAAGAGGAAATTGCAGCTGGGTTGAAGGAAGCTTTAAATTCTGGAGTTGAAAAGGGCGTAACACAACTTTCCAAACCCGACGGTTTTTTCAAAGATCCCGAAATCAAAATCCCACTTCCACCGGAAGCTCAAGAAGTAGAGAAAAAACTCCGGGCCATTGTTCAGGGCGACAAAGTAGATGAAGCCATTGAATCCATCAATCGAGCGGCGGAGGATGCTGTGATTGCTTCCAAGGACATCTTCGTTGCTGCCATTAAAGAAATGAGCTTAACAGATGCGCTTGGCATTCTGAATGGCGAAGACGATGCTGCAACTACTTTCCTGAACAAAAGCACGCGTTCCAGTTTGGAAGCGAAGTTCAAACCATCGATTAAAGCTTCGCTGGAAAAGGTTGGTGCTACCAAACATTGGAACTCCATTTTCAGCACCTACAATAAGCTTCCATTCGTAAAAAAGGTGAATCCAGATTTAGAGGATTATGCCACTACCAAAACCATCGACGGACTCTTTGTTCAAATTGCGAAAGAAGAGCTGGCCATTCGAAAAAATCCGCTTGCCCGCGTGAGCGACTTGTTGAAGAAGGTGTTTAAATAGACTTCCTGGCAAGCATTTCAGATCGACTAGTTTCCATTTCTCCAGTCCTCTGGGTTGAACGAAAATCGGTTCTCCAGAAACAACTCACCATCCGCGATCATACGCACGGTGTAGAAATCCTCGGTATACACACTGTGATCAAAGGAATATTCAACTACATGTTCTCCGGGTGGAGTTTCTTTATTGTTGAAGAGTTCACGAACTACAGTATTGTCTTCATTGAATAAAGCAATTTCTACGGCCATCGGAAAACTCGCATTGAATGTGAATGCCCCACCAACGGTGGCTTTCGTCACGGCAGCACGGTAATTCCGCTGATAGTCGTCGGCTGCAGGTTTTGGCGGAAGTTCTTCTCCATTGAGATTGGCTACGTAACGAATTAAGGGCAAACCTTCATCGTAATGATAACCACTGATCTCGCGAGCAGACTTTCCATCTGCCACAGCCCAAACCGCATCTTGGCCCATATATGAGTACAATTCATTCGCTTGTATGATTCTTCCAAGCCCTTTCAGCTTATCGTTTACCCTACCGGAAAAATGATAATCGCTTCCTCCCGATGGGGCGCGATCGTGCGCCTCAAGACACATGGCTCGCACCTTCGTTTCCTCCCTTTGATTGGGAGCTAGGCTAATCAGTTGTTCCTGGACAATCATGAAGTTTTGATATTCAGACTCTCCAGGCTCGAGCTTCATCCCATTTTCGAGCTTAATCTTTAGATTTCTACCACTGATGTTTTTCAATTTTATCTTGAAAGGCTCATGGTAATGTGTACTATTCGTGTTCACTTCTATCTCAGCTGTGACGAGTGAAGAGGATAAGGCTTGGTAAAAGGTGTATTCAGACACAGGAGGTGCGAAGCCTAAAAAACAAAGTGCGAGTATGAAGAGTATGTTTTTCATGGGGGTCTTTACATAAGAACGGCTTAATTTTTCTAAATATTGTCATCCGTTCACTTAGAACAGGACATTTCGTTCAAGGACCTTGAAGTCGGACAATTTGCTCTTGAATAGATAGAATTTCCATATGAAAAGGTCAATTTCGTGGAGATCAATTGAGCATGTACAGCATATACGTCATAGAATTATCCAAGAAGGTCTTCAATGATAGCCGGAAATTTCGAGAAGCAAATCCTCAGTTTAATGGTGCGCTTCAATGTCTTTATGTTGGCATGACTAGCAAGACTCCTAAGGAGCGTTTCGAACAGCATAAAACGGCCTACAGAAATGCTAAAGGACATAAGCTGTCGTCGAACATCGTCGAGAAGTATGGGATGTATCTTCGTCCGAGTTTGTACAACCACATTGCCCCAATAAAAACAAGAGCTGAAGCGCTGAAAGCTGAAGAGCAACTTGCATTGAAACTACGTCGAGAGCGCTATGCTGTTTGGTTCAATTGATGCTATGGCCCTTCTATGAAAAAACTATTTACCCTACTCGCACTGGGCGCTCCTCTTTTCTGCTTGGCTCAGAAAACGAGCCTGGAAACCATTTCAGTCGAGCCCTATCTCGGCTTTGAGAACTACGAACACTTCACACGCCTCAATTTAAAATCAAGCAATGCCTCAGCGAGTTACATCGAAGGTTTCGAATTTGAATGGGGCTTTCACTACAAACTGCGAGTAAAAGTGATCGAGTTGCGGGAGACACTCTCCGATGGCACCCAATACGATTTCGCTCTCGAGAAAGTGCTTTCTAAAACGGCTGCCCCAGATTCCTTCACCTTCAGACTTCACTTAGACCCAGATCGATACTATTATGAACTTCCTCCAGACGAGCAATACATGAACGCAACTTTCAAAGCCACTTCCGACAGCACGTATTGCTACTTCGATGAAGTTGAAATTGTGATTCCTGAAGAACACAGAGATCGTTTCAAAGCCTTTATTGCTGGGAATGGAGGGCGGAATTCTACTTTCAAGTTCGATGGCAAGAACCGCATTAGGTTGGTGAGTTTTTAGAGCTTTTAGAATTAAAAAAATCCATTCTGGCGAGTAGAAAAGAAATTCCATTGGACTGAAAGCTGGGCTATCAACAATGTGTTCTTGAATACACCTTAAAATTCAACGACAATAAAGCCTTCCAAGACTTACTTTCGTCAAAAGCACATCAACGTCTTTTCCACTCAGAAAAGTTGACCTAAGCTTTTTGAATCGATGCAATGAGAAGTTTACGCATACCCTTCTTTATTCTATTCTTCGGACTAGGTCTCTTCAATTCATGCGACAGCGGGCCATCTGAAGAAACCATCATCAAAAGAAGTCTTCCAGACACGCTGAGCGCAAGCCAACGCTTTATTGCTCGTCAGGTAGACCTTGGCGACATTCGAAAGCAGGAAGAATTTGAGATGCGGCTTTGGATTAAACCTACAACGAACAACACCCAAGAGGTGATTGTGATTACTGCTATTGGAAGCTCTTTCATTTGTGAGAAAATCAACCTCACCTATTCCGAAGAAAAATTCCCACCTCAAGCTGAATACGGTCTTAAACCAAAAGTGGAATCTTTTTCCATCAACGTAGCGATTCCAATCATTCCGATTGACTCCCTGATTGCACTCATCGAACCTGAAGACCCTAGAACATTGATTCACCAGGATCTCTTAGACGGCTTCGAAGAACGTGATGTGGATGGCATTCAATATGAGTTTGAATACGCTTTGGGGGAAAAGAGAGGAAACTTCAGATTCCACTGCCCGGAACTGTACATGGATGAATTTGAAGAATGTGCTCGTATGCAGCGTATTATTCTGGCTTTTGAGAAAGCATTCGGCGCTCACCAATTACAGCATACTCCTTGCTCTCATCACTTATAAGCTAGATCGGTCATCTTGAAGAAATATTATTCCCCTTTTAAGTTTCTCCCGACCAACCAAAGCTTAATTTTGCAAGACCTACTGTAGACACGAATAGAAGCCAGTGAAGAGTACAATAATCATAGGAACAGGAAGTTACATTCCAGAAGGAGTCAAAACAAACAGCGACTTTGCTGAGAACCATTTTTTCGACGCGAATGAAGTCGAGATTGACCTTACTGGCGAAGAGATTACATCTAAGTTCGAAAAGATTACCGGAATTCGAGAGCGGCGATATGTAAGACCCAACCAACTGAACTCGGACATTGCCTACTTAGCAGGAAAAAAAGCCATTGAAGATTCAGGAGTTGACCCCGAAACCATTGATCAAATCATCGTCGCCCACAATTTTGGTGATGTTCGTAATGGCTCGATTCAAACAGACATTCTACCAGCCATCGCCTCTCGCGTGAAGCATCATTTGAAAATCGCCAATCCAAATTGTGTGGCCTACGATATACTTTTTGGTTGCCCAGGCTGGGTTCAAGGAGTGATTCAAGCAGATGCTTTCATGAAAGCCGGGATGGCAAAAACAATCCTTGTCATTGGATCCGAAACTCTCTCACGCGTGGTAGATGAGCACGACCGCGACAGCATGATCTTCTCAGACGGCGCAGGAGCTTGTGTATTGAGCCACGAAGAGGTTGGAGACAGCAAGCAAGGAATTCTTGCCACGGCATCCATGTCGCACACCCTTGACGAGGCCTTCTACTTGTTCTGCGGAAAAACCAATAAACCTGAAGCCAACCAAGACGTTCTGTACATTAAAATGCACGGTAAAAAGGTGTATGAATACGCGCTCACTAAGGTTCCTGGAGGCATTAAAGAATGCTTGGACAACGCCGGTGTTGACATCAGCGACTTGAAGAAAATATTCATTCACCAAGCCAATGAGAAACTCGACCAAGGAGTGGTGAAGCGGCTGTACCGCTTGTACGGAATTCGCGAAGTTCCTACACATGTAATGCCGATGAGCGTTCATGAACTTGGAAACAGTTCAGTAGCAACAGTCCCTACTCTATACGATCAAGTTTTGAGAGGAGAGCTGGAAAATCAAGAAATCAAGAAAGGTGATGTCGTCGTTTTTGCATCTGTTGGTGCAGGAATGAACGTGAACGCCGTGTGTTACAGAGTTTAAAAGAGCTCAGAGTGACAGTGAGAAACTGAACATTCATCCACATTCCTTAAGATTCGCTTAACCCAATTTAAGCGGTAATTCACGTCCTTTGCCGGACCTGAGCAAATTCAACAAACAACAATGACCGGACAGCCACAATCAAACTACACAAGTTCAATGGATCACTTCTTTAGAGGAGCTTTTTCAATTGACCTTGCCTTGTTTAGGTTTCGGGCTGGAAACTTGGAATTGCTGCTTCAAGAAAAAGAAGAAGTGATAGATGGCCTACAATTGGGTTTACCCGGGGCTCTAATTCTTCCAGATGAAGATACAAAAGCAGCAGTAGCTGACTTGAGCGAGCAACTCATCGGACGAACAGACTTCTATCATGAACAGCTGAGCGCCTTTTCTGAATTGCACCGACATCCACTTGGACGAGTCATCACCATCGCTTATTACGGACTTATTTCCAACGAGAAACTTCTAGAAAAACTTGGAGACGACCTTCGCTGGTATCCAATGAACCAGATTCCAAAACTGAGCTACGATCACAATCAAATTTTAGAGTCGGCCATTTCACGCTTCAAGGAAGATCTTTTAAATCAGCCAATCGTAGCCGAATTATTGCCGAAGGAATTCATCCTGGCCGACATCATTTCAATCTACGAACAAGCCTTTCAGAGAACTCTGAATCAATCGAATTTTCGTAAGAGTTTGAAGCGGAGTAAGCTCTTGGTTCCTTCAGGAAGAAAAATGTCTGCAGGCGAAAACATTGGACGACCGGCTGAGCTCTATTCTTTTGCAAATCTCGATTCTACAGAGAAAGATCCTGACGTCATCAGCTTTAACTTTTAGAGGCACTGCTCGTTCTATTGCAGCAGTGGACTTTTAATCACCATCAGCTTCTCACGAGTCATCTCGTGCATGCTGTAGCCGATGCCACCCATTCCAATCCCCGAAGAATCGCGGCCACCGAAAGGCATCCAGTCGACCCGAAATGCGGTATGATCGTTTACCATCACTGCAGTAGCATTCAATTTCTGAACACATTCCATGGCAACATCGATGTTTTTGGTGAACACAGAGGCTTGAAAGTGTTCCTCTAAAGAGTTCGCAATGCCTATGGCCTCATCTCGATCGGAATAGCTGTAAACACATACGACTGGTCCGAATATTTCGTGGGTAGAAACTCTAACATCCAAAGGTGGGTTTAGCAATACAGTAGGCTCAAAACAGCTGTCAGAAATTCGCTTTCCACCAGTAAGCACTTTTGCACCGGCGGCAATCGCCTCGTTTACCCACTCCTCTACCCGATCCACTTCCCTCGGAAGAATCAATGGACCCACTTCAGTTTTGGGATCCATTTGATTGCCAACAACCAATTTAGATGCAGCCGCGGCCAACTGTGAGGACAATACATCCGCAATATCCTCATGAGCAAAAACACGCTGTACCGAAACACATACCTGACCCGCGTGGTAAAATCCTCCCTTTGTTAAAGACGGAATCATAGATTCAAAATCTGCATCGGGCTCCACGATCACGGGCGCCACTCCACCGTGCTCAAGAGCCACTCTGGTTCCGGCTGAAAGTTTTGAGCGCAGCATCCATCCAATTCTTGCAGAACCAATAAACGAAAAGTAGTTGACACGGGCATCCGTTACAAGCAATTCTGCCGCCTCGTTGTCGCATACAACTCCTTGGCACCAACCTTCTGGCAGTCCAGCTTCTTTCAATATTTCCACGAAAGCCATGCACGACATAGGAGTTGTGAGTGCTGGCTTGATGATGACCGGACATCCAGCGGCAACAGCAGTCACGGTTTGATGAATGGCTAAGTTCAGTGGATGGTTGAATGCGCTGATTGAAGCAACAACCCCAATGGGTTCCCGCATGGTAAAAGCAAGGCGATTCTCAGATGCTTTTGTCAATCCCATGGGAATTTGTTCTCCTTTGAGCTGTCCGATGTGCTCAGCAGCCAACTTCACCCCGTTAATGGCGCGCATCACTTCTGCTTTTGAATCTACATAAGGCTTCCCTCCCTCTGCTGCAGCTCGATTGGTGAGCTCTTCAATTCGCTCGTTCATGATGGCAGCCGTGCGCTCAAGAATGGCAATTCGTTCGTGCGGAGGAATCCATCCCAACTGATTCTCAAAAAGCCCATAGGCTTTGTCTAAAGCTTGAAGCACTTCTTCCTTTCCAACTAATGGAATTTCGGAAAGCAAAGATTGATCGTACGGAGAGCGAACTTCAATGGTCGACATAGAATTGATTTAGCGTTTTTCGTGCAAGAGCACGTTTAATATGGAGTGGTTCAAGGAGTAATCGACGGGCAATTCAATCAGATGAACGCCATCCTCCTCAAAACAAGACGTTAAGATGTTGATGAAATCATCATCGCTCGTTGGCAAGTATCCTTTGGCTCCAAAACTCTCAGCGTACTTCTTGAAATCTGGATTGCCGTAATCGAGACCAAAGTTTTCGAAGCCCATCCCTTCTTGTTTCCACTTGATCATACCGTAGGCATTGTCGTTGAGCACGATGACAATCAAGTTTAGATTCAGGCGCACGGCGGTTTCGATTTCTTGAGAGTTCATCATAAAACCTCCATCCCCCGAAACAGAGATTACCTTTTTTGTTGGGTTGATGAGCTTGGCTAAAATGGCAGATGGCAAGCCCGCCCCCATTGTGGCCAGTGCATTGTCAAGCAATAAGGTATTCGGAGAGTAGCACTTATAATTTCGTGCAAACCAAATCTTGTACACCCCATTGTCGAGGGTCACAATGTCGTCGTGATCGAGTTCTTCACGGAGGATGTTCACCAAACGTTGAGGAAGCATTGGATAGCGCTGATCGTTGCTATACTTTGTCAAACGCGCTTCTACCTCGATCTTCACCTCATCGAATCCTGAGAAATCCCAATTCTCTTTCTTTTGAACCTCACGGACCAATCCTTCCACTGAGGAGGCTATGTCACCAATGACATTGAGTTGAGGGAAGTAAACTTCATCTACTTGGGCTGGAAAGAAGTTCACATGAATGACCTTAGCTCCACCGTCGCGCATAAAAAATGGCGGTTTCTCAATCACATCGTGCCCAACATTCACGATAAGATCTGCTTGCTCAATGGCAACGTGTAGAAAATCGTGTGAAGAGAGTGCTGCTGTTCCTAAGTACTTCGGATGACGTTCATCCACAACCCCCTTGCCCATTTGGGTGTTGAAGAAGGGAATACCCGTTTGATTAACCAACTTGGTGAGTGCATTGCTCGTTCGTTTTCTGTTGGCTCCAGCACCAATTAGAATCAAGGGTCGTTTGGCGGCCTCAATCATTTCTGCAGCCTTCTTTATAACCCTCAAGTCGGCGTTTGGCCTTCGGTGCCCAACCACGTCATAAATTTTACCGTCGGTTTCTTCTGCAGCAATATCTTCAGGCAGCTCCAGGTGAACAGCACCCGGACGTTCTTCTACAGAAAGGCGATAAGCTTCACGCACCATCGCGCCAATGTTATGTCCGTTTACAATCTGGTGAGTATACTTTGTGAGAGGTCTCATCGATTCTACGATGTCGACGATTTGAAACCGTCCTTGCTTCGATTTCTTGATGGGCTTCTGCCCTGTAATCATCATCATGGGCATAGCTCCCAGTTGAGCATATGCAGCAGCAGTGGTAAAGTTCGTAGCACCAGGCCCAAGGGTAGAAAGACAAATTCCAGGCTTTCCTGTAAGTCGGCCATAGGTAGCCGCCATAAAGCCCGCGGCTTGTTCATGTCTTGTAAGAATCAATCGAATCTTAGAATCTTTAAGTGAGTTTAGAAAGTCTAAGTTTTCTTCTCCAGGAATTCCAAATATGTATTCAACCCCTTCATTTTCTAGGGCTTTCACAAATAAATCAGAAGCTTTCATACAGTCATTTTCGTGTAGTGCGCACCTTCCAGAGGCGCCCAAGTGCATCCGACCAATCTATTCAATAAATGGTAGATAATCTAGTGTCAATCGCAATATGTCGCCTCCCACTCATATCTCCATTCATCCGCTCAATTTCCTGCAGAGCCAGATTTGGAAGATCTAACCTCCTACGATATCAAAAGGTTAATTTGGCTTCGTGAAAAAAGATAAACTGGGTTTTTCCATTGCCATTGGGGTTGCTATTGGCGCTGCAATAGGCTCTGCAACCGGTTACACATCCCAAGGAATTGCACTGGGAATTGCACTGGGAGTTGTTTTTGGAATCATTTGGATGAAAAAAAGCAAACAGGGAAATGAGAAGTGCAAGGATTCTTGAACGATCCGAATTAAGCTAGAAGAAGGGCAGTCTAATTCTGACTGAAGCGCATGACGCGACTCACGATGGCATAAGTTCCGCCAACCACCGCTCCACCCAGTCCACCTTCAATCGTTTGCCAGCTTAAATCGAACAGTATGTGATCGATGGAAGGAGACGCATAAAAGGTGATTCCAAAAGAGAAAGCGACCAAATACAAGAAAAAGCCGGCTCCGCAACCAAATAGAATTCCTCTCTGAAGAAAGCTGATGTTGATGGGCACAAATTTCACAAGCAGGACGATTACCAACGAAGTGATTAAATAAATTAGTCCGAAAGAGAGTAAAAGGATGTCCTTAGGATAGCTGATTCTCTGAAAGTCGTTGAGGAAGATCGCATGCCAGCTGTAAGAAGCTAGGTACATGACGATTGCACCTAAAAGCCAAGCAAGAAAAAATCTTCGTTCAAACATTCCAATTAACCTTAGTGGTTACTTACTGCAAATGTAGTTCCTTATACTCAAAAGACTATAGTTTCTTTCGATTAGTTGTCCCTTCCTCACGCCAAACTACAAGAGCTAAAACTCCCTTGTGCATTGACTTTCATTTTGAATGGCGCTTCACTATCCATAGCCTTATGTTGATAGTTTATTTGGCTAATTTTGACCACCTATGCGCAGCATTCTAAAATGGACCATCATCAGCATCACCCTGCTGCTCACACTCCATTCATGTGCGCGTTTCGAAATCGGGCCGAAATGGCAAGTTGGTGGTCTTCTTCCCATCTTGCAGACCAGCTTTGTACTTCAAGACATCGTTAAGAGTTCCTTCTTAAAGTCGGATGCATCAGGAAATCTTGAAATTCAATATTCAGATACAGTATTTGATTTCAATCTCGACGACTACTTCGTCCTTCCAGACACTACAGTAACCGTTACCAATCAAGGGCCGTTCATTCCTATAGCCATCGCACCCGGTCAGTCGTGGGTTGCGGAAACGAACCGCAGTCAGTTCAGCATCGACAATATGGAGCTCACCGAGATGCGCGTTGAAAGCGGTAGGATTTCGTTTTTCATTGAAAGCACCATCCTAGCTCCCATGAACATCACCTACTCCATTCCTTCGGCGCGAAAGGATGGAGATTCCCTTGTTTTTAAAGCTCAAATACCTGCAGCCAGCTCAACGCAGAACAGCAGCATTGTCGGAAGCATTGATTTGAGCGATTACATCATGGATTTGCGCGGTCAGCAGAAGGATGATTACAACACCATCTACTACACCATCGACATCCAACTGGATCCTTCTTCTGTGGGTTATACCATTACCTCCAGCGATGTGATCACTTCCCGAACAACCTACAGCAAAATCGTTCCAAACTTTGTAAAAGGAAATTTCCTGCAACAAGTTCAAGCTGAAGAAGGGGACTTGAACGACTTCGATCTCTTTCAAAATTTCGGTACTGGAGAATTTGACATTGAGTCTTTGGACCTCGATTTCGAGATTCGAAACAGCCTTGGGGTTGACATTCGAGCTCGTCTGAAGGAGCTCGCGGCCGTTGGGCCTAATGGTGATGAAATCAAGTTGGAGGGTTCCATCATCGGACAAAACATCAACCTCGATCGCGCGACCGTTTTTGGAACTGAAGACCCACCCGTGTACACACAACGCAAGACCTTCGCCATCAATACCGACAACAGCAACATCGACGAACTTCTAGAGCTGAAACCCATCGGCTTGAAGTATAAGGTAGAATTGGAAATCAATCCACTCGGACTTGTTTCGAATGGGAATGACTTCATCTACAAAGGCACTGGAATCGAAATGTCATTGAATGCTCGCTTGCCTATGAGCTTGAGAGCAAATCAATTGATGTTTACAGATACTTCCGAATTGAGCATCACCGACAGCCTTCCCGACCCAAATGTCCTGAAGATAAATGGTGGTGAACTCATTTTGCAGGCACGGAACGAGTTCCCTTTCAGCCTAAGGCCGCAATTGTACATTCTTGATGAATCGAATGCCGTTATTGACAGCCTCTTAAGCATTGGAAACATTCCGGCACAGGGAGAAGTTGGCTTAAACGAATTTTCATCCTACGCAGTCTTGCGTTTTCCTTTCGGAAAAGAAACTTCCACAAGAATTTACGACGCTACCTCTATCAAAGTTGATGTCTTCATCGACGGACCCGAAGCTCCCTTTTATGGTACAGTTAAATCTAACGACAGTTTGAGCATGGTGTTGAGTGCTGATTTTCTATATGACTTTGCTAAGGATGCGAATTAGACTGGGAATCATATTCAGTTTGATGAGTTTAGTCGCCAACGCGCAATGGATTGAAGAATCCAGCGACGCCTCCATCGAGTTTCGCTCTGAGACCTATGCCAATTCCAATTCGGTCAATCAACACTTTATCAATTCCCTTTTCTTCGACCTCGAAGTCGATGATGAAGACATTCAACAGAACCTGAATAGAATTCGGGCGAATGCCAAGCTTGGGGTGGTCAGCATGCACAGCTTAAACATCAAGCTTGACCAAACTGCCTTTGGCCTTAAAATCAGCGACCACAGGTATGCCTCACTAAGAGCCGATGGTGAGCTCTTCTCGCTGGCCCTTCAAGGAAATTCGGCATTTGAGAACGATACGATCGGCTTAGGGAACACGGCCTATCAGGTGCAGTCTTTTCAAGAAATAGCCCTGAACTACGAGTTTGCCCAATCCTCAGGCCCACTGAATTTGAGCCTCTCCTACCTCAATGCCGGCACTGGAGAATTTGGCAGAGTAAAGTCGGGAAGTTTCTACACCGCTCCCCTCGGAAGTGAACTTTGGATTGACCTCGATGCTGAGTTCAGAAGCAGCGACAGCATTAAGAGGCAAGTACTTCCTTCGAATGGACATGGAGTCTCCGTCGGATTCAGGAAAGACTGGAAAAAGCTTTCTAAAGAACACGACTTAAAGGCTTTCGTGAGCGTTCAGAACTTCGGTTTAATCCGTTGGACTTCGAGTACGAGCAGCAGAAAGATTGACCGACAGTACCGATTCACTCCATCCGATTACAACATTGCGAGCTCAGAATCGGAAGTCATCCGACTCGTTCTTCAAGACACCCTAAATGCTTACGCTCCTGAGAAAGCAAATACTCACAGTCAACTCAGTCCGTTTAGAATCGACTTGGGAATGAGCCATCGTGCTGAAAGCGGTCATGCCGTATGGCAGAACAAACGCTCTTTTGGCCTTCAGTACATCGATTTACCCGGATATGTACCTCGCTTTTGGTACAGAGAATACTTTGCCATCGGCTCCCAAGTGGAAGCCTTTGCAAGCACAGGATTTGGTGGATTTGGTTCGCTCTTCTTGGGTTTAGGACTTCAGATGGAAGTCGAGCATTTTCGCATATCAGGAAATTTAAGCAACATCGCAGGCCTCGCACTGCCCAATCATACTGCGGGCTTGGGGGCATCCATTCAACTCACTTATCTTTTTTAGCATGTCGGTATACGAAGACTTAAGCGCACAAAAAAACTTCTTCCTACTGGCCGGACCATGTGTGGTGGAAAATGAGCAGGTGGTAATGCAGACCGCCGAAAAAATCAAAGCATTGTGCGAAGGATTGGACGTTCCTTTTGTATTCAAAGCTTCCTACCGGAAAGCCAATCGATCAAAATCTGATTCCTTTCAGGGAATTGGCGATGAAGAAGCACTTCGCATTCTACAAAAGGCAAAAAACGAACTCGGATTGGCATTGGTAACTGACGTTCATTTACCCGATGAATGTGCCATGGCAGCTGAAGTTGTTGACGTTCTGCAAATTCCTGCCTTTCTCTCGCGACAGACTGATCTATTGCTCGCCGCTGCCGCAACGGGAAAGATTGTGAACATCAAAAAGGGGCAATTCCTCTCTCCCGAATCCATGCGATTCGCTGCGCAAAAAGTAGTCGATGCGGGCAACAATCAGGTGATGCTTACTGACCGAGGAACCAGTTTTGGCTACCACGATTTGATTCTCGATATGCGGTCAATTCCAATCATGCAAGAAGGAGGCTGGCCTGTGATCGTTGACGTAACTCATTCACTTCAGCAGCCAAATCAGGCCAGTGGAGTTACGGGTGGGCTTCCAAATATGATAGGAACCATTGCGAAGGCGTCCATTGCTGCTGGAGCAGATGGGATTTTCCTAGAAACACATCCAAAGCCATCTGAAGCTCTCAGCGATGGAGCGAATATGTTGCCCTTAGATCAATTGGAATCTTTGCTCATTCAACTCAATGCAATTCGAAAGGCCGTTTCCTGATGCGACGAGCGTTTATCAGCAACCTTTCACTCCTACTCTTTTTAAACTTTCTGATTAAGCCTTTCTGGATTTTCGGGATCGACCGAAGCATTCAGAATGTGGTTGGCGCCGAAGGTTATGGAATGTTCTATGCCCTCTTTAACTTGAGCTTCCTTTTCAACATCATGTTGGATTTGGGCATCACCAATTACAACAATCGTCACATCGCCCAAAACGAGCAACTCGCCGGGAAAAACCTATTGGGCGTGGCTTACATCAAGTTTGGCGGCGCCTTATTGTACAGCCTACTCACCTTTTCAATGGCTGTTTTGCTCGGGTATGAAGGCAACCAGATGACTCTGCTCGCCTGGCTTTGCCTAAACATGTTCATCCTTTCGGGCATACTCTTCTTAAGGTCCAACATTTCCGGACTCCAGCTTTTCAAAACCGATTCGTTCATCTCTGTTTTGGATAGAGCCCTACTCATATTCTTGTGCGGATATCTCCTGTGGGCCGAACACGCCTACGGTACTTTTCAAATTGAGTGGCTCGTGTACGCCCAAACTTTTGCCTACGGCATCACTTTTCTAATCTGCGTCATCGTCGTTTTGGTGAAATCAAAGTACATCTCTACCCGCGTGCAGTTCCCGGTGCTCATCAGCATCATAAAACAAAGTGCACCCTTTGCGCTCATCATCTTCTTCATGACCATCTATTATAAGATGGATGCAATTATGCTCGACCGGATGCTGGAAGACGGTTCCTTCCAGGCAGGCATCTACGCCCAAGGTTATCGCATTTTGGATGCCTTCAATATGGTGGGTTACCTCTTTGTGAGCTTGCTCTATCCTATGTTCAGCAATATGCTTTCGAAAGGTCAGGATTTCCGACCTGTCATGAAGCTCTCCTCCCCTTTGCTCATTGCATTTGCCGTCATTATTTCGTCTGTTAGCCTCATCTACGCACCGCAGATCATGAACCTGCTTTACACCGAAACCGATGAAAACTCAGCCTTGGTCTTTGCTACTTTGATGCTCTGCTTCGTTCCCATTTCCATGAACAACATTTACGGAACCTTACTCACCGCCAACGGTAATTTATTGAGCTACAATAAGATTGCATTTGCGGGAATTCTGCTCAATTTCGTATTGAACCTAAGCCTCATACCCTTGCTCTCCTCCTTTGGTTCTGCACTGGCCAGTTTAGGAACCAACATACTCATAGCCATCTTGATTCTCTACCGTTTGAGAAAACACTTAAATTTAAATTTCAGGCCAAAACAAGCTTACCGCTTCGGACTCCTTTTCTGTCTTACCTGCGGCTCAGCTTTGGCTTTGGAGGAAATCGCGTTCATACCGTGGGAATTGAATATCATTCTGTCGGGAAGCTTAGGTATACTATTCGCCTTCCTGTTTAAAATTGTAGGTACGAAAGCGCTCATGGATTTCATACGTTTGAAGATAGGTAATGCATAAGATACTTCCCCTCCTACTTTTCCTTCTCATCCAATCTATTGGTGGAAACCTTGGCGCTCAAGCGGACAGCACTGTCATGTACACTTTCGGAGGGACTTCTGAGGACGTCGGCCGCGACATTATTTCTACAAGAGACAAAGGTTACTTGGTGACTGGAAGCACTGGAAGTTTTGGAAATGGGAATTCAGACATCTATGTCCTAAAACTAGACAGCGCATTCACTAAACAGTGGTCAATCGCTTTGGGGGGACCGCAAATTGAAACTGGTTACAAAGGACTTCAGACGCTCGATGGGGGCTATCTCATTTTGGGCAGCACAAACAGTTTTGGATCTGGAGGATACGACGCTTACGTCGTAAAGCTGGATGCAAATGGTGCTGTAGAGTACCAAGAAACCTATGGAGGTGCAGATTGGGATTTCTTTTACGGAGGAGCCATTCTTCCAGACGGATCAAGCATTCTAGTTGGTGAAACGAATTCTTCTGGAAATGATGGCAGTGAGGCCTTTGCCGTGAAGGTCAATGTGTTTGGGATAAAGGTTTGGGAGAAGACCTGCGGCGGAACGGCCAACGACCTTTTTAGAGGAGCTCTTATTACGAGCAGCAACATGCTGCTTTGCTATGGCAGTAGTGGGAGTCACAATACAGACAAAAATCTCGATCACTACTTGATGTTCCTAAACTTCGATGGAGAGGAACAGGACAAGTGGACGTTTGGCGGCGAATTAGAAGACGGAACGAACCATGTTTCGGAAACCAGTGATGGCAGCTTCCTTCTATCAGGGTACTCGAAAAGCCCGCAAATGTCGGTCGACAAAGACGCTCAAATGCTGAAGGTTAGAAACGACACGCTCGTATGGGAGAAGAACGCCGGACACAACTCATCTGGTTCGAACAATAATGACGAGTTCTATGGAAGTTTCGAAAACTCCGATGGCAACATATTTTACACGGGCTACACGGAAACATTTGGATCAGGAGACGCAGATATCATTCTTTCTGTTGCTAGCAGCGGACAATGGGATATTGCTGGAAGGGCGGGAACTATTGGTGGCAATGTCGAGGACGTATCCTACGCGATTATAAAAAAGGGAAACCAAGGAGCTGTCGTCGTCGGTAGCACACGAAATTTTGGCGGGATCTACTCAAATATCTTTGTCCTGGCGGTAGACTCTGTAAAAATATTCCCAGATTTCTATGGTGATCCTAGCGTGAGTTTTATTCATTTCGAAGATACCCTTGGCCAAGACACTACATTATTGTCTGCAGATCAAGTGAACACTCCCTCCATCTCTTTTTTCGTAGAATCCGATGGCAAACACATTCAAATTTCAGGCTTGCCTGCTGAAGATGCGTTCCTCCAGGTCTACAATTTGAGCGGTCAATTGGTGTACGAGCAAGAAGTGATAATGAATTCTAGAATTGCACTTCCCTTTCTCGAGTCAGCTGTGTTTATTGGTCAACTCAGCACTCAGAATGTAAGCATTCACAAAAAATTCCAAGTGCTCAGTGAATAGTAATGGGTTTAAAGGGCTTCTCCTACTACTTCCCATTGCTGTCGTAATCTTCTTCAGCTGGACGGGCATGAACGTCCCATTCTATTGGGACGCCGCTTGGGTATACGCGCCGGGAATTCAACAATTGGCGGAAAACTTCTCCCTCTTTCCAAACCTTGAAACCATTGAGTACTCCAGAGGTCACCCGCAGCTATTCTTCATCTTGGGCGCCCTGTGGACCATGATTTTTGGAAGCAGCTTAATCTCCATTCATTCTTTTGCCCTTGTCAATACTCTCGCCATCGTAGCAAGTGTTTTTTGGATTTTGAATAAGTGGACAAGCCCTTGGGTCGCGCTGCTCGGCAGTTTGATTCTTTCACTTCAGTTGACTTTCATTACCCATAATGTTCAAGTACTTCCTGAAATGATGTTAAGTCTGGGCATCCTATGGAGCGTGTATTTTTTCGCCGACAAGAAGTATTCGGCCTATGCAATTGCCATTGTCCTAAGTTGCTTTGTGAAAGAGTCTGCCTGGGTGCTTGGCGGATTGATTTTCGGTCTCCAGGTTTTGCTTTTTGTATTAAAAGCTGAAGTCTTTTCTTGGAAAAGGCTCCTACTTGTAAGTACACCATTGTTTCTGGTGATTCTTTTTCTGGCCTACAATTACTTGAGCTTTGGTTGGATACTCTATCCTGAGCACACTGGTTATCTCCGCTTAAGCTTTCAGGAAATATTACCTACGCTTCAAAAAGCTTACTCCTTCACCTTCGAACTTGAAGGCAGACTGTACCTATTCTATCTGGGATTGATCTTGTTCTTTTTCCAAGCCAAACAACTGCCTTGGTGGGAACGAATCCTTCATTTCCTAATAATGGGAAGCGTGGTAAAGGTTGTTTTTGGCCGCATTCCCTTCATTCCGGGAACAGAGCCCTACCTTCTACCTCTGATTCTTCTAATTCCTTGGGTTCGATTGACGTTCCCACTATTTTACTCGGAGAATAAAAGAGATCGATTCTTAGCCCTCGTCTTCACATTCTTACCCTTGTTCATTGTATTCTCAGCAATGAATTTCTTTACTGAACGCTACCTCCTTAATTGCCTAGCGCTTTTAACCACAGCTTCATTCCTTGTTATTGGAATGGTGAAAATTAAAAAAGCGGTGGTCAATATCGCATTGGGCTCACTCATCATCGTACCAGTACTCTCAGCAAGTTTAAATCATGCCGAACACTGGAATCCGAGCTCGCTTTACTTAAACGATGTTCAAGTCACTCAGGCATATGTGGCCTATCTTGAAGAGGAAGATTTTTACAATGAAAGCATTGTTCTTTCATTTCTCGAAGGAGTTGCGCTTAACAATAAGTATGCTGGCTATAAAAGCACAAACATTGACTTTTACCAACCGAAGAAAAGGATTGACGAAGGTGCCAATTGGGTGCTGTTATGCAACTTAACGCAAGGATATAAGAGAGAAGACCTTGTCGAATACATCCTTCAAAAAGAATGGGCCGTGGGGAATTCTTGGGCCGAACTTTACAAGCGAAAGACTAAAGAACCTTAGCCTCAATTCTTCGATTCTTGGCTCTACCCTCTTCTGTTCCATTATCTGCTACAGGATTGCTTTCACCATAACCCTTCCACTCAAGCACACTTTCAGAAATCCCTTTCCCAAGCAAATAGGTCACGACCGCCTTTGCACGGTCTTCCGAGAGTTTTTGATTGGCCACGGAAGAACCTACGTCGTCCGTAAAACCTCCGATTTCAATGCGCATACCGCCAGACTTTTTCAGGTATTTCGCGAACTTGTCAAGCTCCGCTTTGGACCTTGGAAGAAGGGCGAAGCTGCCGCTTTCAAAGAAGATGTTGTTGAGCACTACTGCGCTTCCTTGAGAAAGCTTCTTTAAGCGCACATTCAATTCATAATGCTCTTCGGGAGAATGGCCTTTTAAGCTGAAGTTCTCTGAATGAAATAAGTAGCCCCGCTTGGTGACATTCAATGCGTAATCTCTGTCGGTTGGTAAGGTCACCATGAAGCTGCCATTCACATCGTCGCTGTTCGACTGCACCACCAGCTCAAAAGTTTCCAAATCAATCAGCTCGAAATGCGCCTCCAGGCCGCGGTCTGTTTTGTCGTCCACAACTTTGCCAGCCGCATAGGTGACCCGCTCAGGACGAGCCGCTTCGTGGATTGGGAAGCTGTACAAATCAGTTCTATTCTCTTCACTCCGATCGGAAGCCATGAAAGCAAAAGTTCCTTGGGGCTCTACAATAAGACCGTGCTCATCTTTGTGCGTGTTGATGGGGTAACCGATGTTCTTTGGACGTCCCCAAGATCCGTCCGTCTTTTTCTTCACCACAAAAATGTCGAAACCACCCAATCCCGGTAAGCCATCGGAACCGAAATACATAGTCTTTCCATCGGTATGTATGAATGAAGTGAGTTCATTTCCTCCAGTGTTGAACGGAAGGCTTACTGGCTTCTGCCAGTTTCCAAGTGAATCCATTTCGCTCATCCAAATGTCCATTCCTCCCTTGCCTCGAGGCCTGCTGCTTGTGAAGTAGAGCGTTTTCCCATCCGACGACATACTCGGTTGTGCATCCCACTTCTTCGAATTCAATGGCTCTTTAAGGTTTGTAGGAGTGCCCCATTTTCCTCCATGACGCTCACTGAAGTACAAATCGCAGGAACCTACGCCATCTTCTTTGTTGCACACGGTCAAAAACAAAATGCGTCCGTCGGGTGACACCGATTGCGCGCCTTCATTCAGGAAACGGTTGTTGACAGGCTCTCCCAGGTTTAGAGCTGTAATCCACTCTCCACCATTCTTTCGCTCAGAATAGTAGATGTCTTCTTTCAAAACCTGACGACCAGCTTGCATTCCAATGGCTTCCTTTCTAGTGAAGTACAGTCGATTGCCGTCCACAGTAAGCGAAGGATGGAAGTCTTCCCATTCGGTGTTGATTTCAGGTCCAAGGTTGGTAAGCTCAAAGGGGACGGGCTTATTCTTTAAGGCTATGGCGGTATCGATGCTGTTGCTCAAACTTTTCGCTCTCTGCCCAACCACTTCATTTCTCATCGGATAGCTTAGGAACTCAGTAATCTGAGTTTTAGCCAAGTCGTAGTCCCCAGAGCGGTATAGGGCTTTTGAATGATTGAAATAGTTCCCTGAAAAGAAGGTGGGTTTGATTTCTATCGCCTTACCATAGTTCTCTGCACTCTTTTCGTAGTCGCGGAGTTCGTAATTTAAGTCTCCCATCATCATGTACACTTCAATGAACTCCGGATCTACTTCCAAAGCCTCAATAAGCAGTATTTCCGAATTGGAATACATCTTTCGGTTGAACAACCTCACTCCTTCTTCAAAGGCTTTAATCGCCTTTTTCTTCTTAGTACTGTAATTCCCATCAGCTTGAGAAAAGCCAGATAGGCATAAGCTTAATAGTAAAAAGAGGGCTGTTATGAGGCGGAGCATAGGCTAAGGAATGTCCATGAATTTATGACTTTGAAGGGAAATCCTCCACTTGGAATGATCTTTCACATAGGAAATGATGCCAGGAAGTATTGCTTCCTGCTGCCCCCATTCGGGCTGAAGATAAAGTAAACATTGGGCATTGAGTTTCTCTACATGACCTTCCGCCCATTCAAAATCTTTCGGACGCGAAACCACCACTTTCAACTCATCTGCCTTTACGTAATTTTCTTCCATGCATGCTTTGAATCTCTTTGGTGACAGGCAAAGCCAGTGCCATTCTCCAGTAATGGGATATGCTCCGGAAGTCTCGAGCCAAAGTGATAAGCCAGCAGCTTTAAATTGTAAACACAATTCTGTGAGGTCGTACATGCAAGGTTCCCCACCTGTGATGACCACATTCTGGGCCTTTGATGCCAAAACGACATCAAGCAAGGCTTGAACTGTCATTCCTGGATGAACGGAAGCGTCCCAGCTCTCCTTAACATCGCACCATTTGCAGCCAACATCACATCCGCCAATGCGAATGAAATAGGCCGCCTGCCCCGTGTGGGCGCCTTCTCCTTGGATGGTGAAGAAATGCTCCATTATTGGGAGAGTGGCTGACATAGAAACGGCTAGGGATTTCGGCAAATAAACACATTTAATTGATTTATTTGTTGGCTCAAACCGCGCCATTATGCCACTTTCAGAAGTTCACAGCAAGAAATTAGAAGAAGCCATCAAAGCTCTCCACACCAGAGGTCATTACGAGGCCTTCATGGAAGACCCTAGAAGCTATCCCAATGATGGTCAGAAACTCGAAGAACTCCTAGGAACAAACTTCTCGATGATGGGAGAGGACGCGAAGGACTTTCTTGAGTCGTCCGAGAAATCCCCTTTCACTCAACAAATGCTCGGAGTCTCCTACCCTTTCTTGAATACAAGCACGCTTGCTAACCAAGCGGAAAAGGCTTTTGAAGTCTGGCGGAAAACTTCTCGGGAAGAACGCGCAAGCCTATTGATGGGCAGTTTGGATCGGATTGCAAAACTTTTTCCTCTGATGGCAGAGGCAACAATACACACAACAGGGCAATCTTCCATTATGGCCTTTCAAGCCTCTGGTCCACATTCCAGTGACCGCGCTTTAGAGTCTTTGGCCATTGGCTATGAACTCCTTGGGCGTTATCCAAAGCATGCAGATTGGCACAAGAGAGTTGGAAAGCAAGAGATTCACTTAAAGAAGAATTTCGTGGCAAAGCCATACGGAATCGGCCTGAGCATTGGTTGCTCCACCTTCCCTGTTTGGAACAGCCTTCCCTCCATATTCGCAAATCTCATCAGCGGAAATGTTAGCCTACACAAAGCACATCCCTCAGCAGTTCTGCCGATAGCGCTCGTCCTCAATGCCATTCGTGAAGAAGCAATTGAGCAGGGCTTTGACCCAAACATCGTACAACTAGCAATTGACCCAAAAGAAGGACCGCGGACAAAAGAATTGGCTGAGAGTCCAATGGTGAAATTGATCGACTATACCGGTGGTTCTCCTTTTGGCGAGTACATCGAATCTTTAAAGGGGAAAATCACCTTTACTGAAAAGTCTGGGGTTAATCCGGTTTTGATGCGCTCCAGTGAGAACTTGAACGCCACTCTCGGCAATCTGGCTTTCTCACTTTCCTTGTATTCGGGACAAATGTGTACTGCTCCGCAGAACATATTCATTCCTGCAGAGGGTGTTTTTGAGAACGGTGAACTCATTCCATTCGATGTTGTAGTCAAATCCCTTCTAAAAGCCATTCGGGGCATCAGCGAGCACGAAAAAATCGGTCCAGGCACATTGGCTAGTATTCAATCTGAACAAACCATAGAACGGATTAAAACTTCTTCGAATTCGGGGGCACAAATACTCTTAGAAGCTTCGAGTTTCTCCGATTCTCATTTTCCAAATTCAAGAAACTCCAGTCCAGCAGTTCTTTTAGTTGAAGAGGATGAGATGGACCTCGCTCAAAGCGAATGCTTCGGCCCCATAGCAATTGTGGTGAAAAGCAAGAGTTTCGAATCTGCTGTGAAGTCAGCTAAAGATCTTGCGGCTGAACAGGGAGCCATCAGCTGCGCCTGTTACTGCATCGACGGCAAGCTCAATGAATGGGTAGCAGATGAAATGAATCAAAGTTTTGTACCGGTCTCCTTCAACCTCGAAGGTTACATCTGGGTGAATCAAGCCGCCGCCTTCTCCGACTTTCATTTGAGCGGTGCCAATCCAGCTGGCAATGCTTCCTTCGGACAAGTTGAATTCGTGAGCAGACGTATGGTCTGGTTGGGAAACCGTTACTTCCAAAAGCCAGAATAGAAAGCTTTTTTCGGCTCGGAAAAATTCTACATTTGAAGCGCTCTTTGGAGCACACAATTGACATCCCACAATGCCCAGGTGATGAAATTGGTAGACATGCAAGGTTGAGGGCCTTGTGCTCGTTTTAGGGCGTGCTGGTTCGAGTCCAGTTCTGGGCACAAAAAAAGGCGACACGAAAGTGTTCGCCTTTTTTGATGGAGTGATGGAGTGATGGAGTGATGGAGTGATGGAGTGATGGAGTGATGGAGTGATGGAGTGATGGAGTGATGGAGTGATGGAGTGATGGAGTGATGGAGTGATGGAGTGATGGAGTGATGGAGTGAAAATTTAAGAATAGATTCAGTCGTCGTTCCAAAAAGTTGAATCATTTCTTCGCTAAATGTTTGACTTTAAAAAGCTCCGCGTTTACGCTCTATCAAAAGAACTGCACACCACCATCTATGAGAGCATTATAAAGTCTTGGACTGGTGAGCGATACTTCAAAGATCAACTAGGACGTGCCGCTTTGAGTGTCTCACTTAACATCGCCGAAGGAAATGCTTGCCTGAGCTCAAAAGCCAAAAGAAGGTATTTCGTTATCGCCCGTGCTTCGCTCTTTGAAACGATAGCGCTTCTCGAGATTCTAAAAGACTTAAATCAATTGAACCCAGCGCATTTCGAGAAATTGAAATCGGAATGTACTCACATTTCAATCCTTCTTTGGAAGTTCATTAGAAGTCTAGAAGACTGAAAAGACTTGGAAATTGGCTTAGCCCAATTAACACTCTACCACTCCTCCACTCGCGTTTAGCTATACATCGCTGTTCATCAACTTCTTCCTGAGAATATCAAACGGAATGATGAGGAAGGACATCACTACTACCAGCAACCACTCTTGCCAACCAAGGGCAATTGTGCGGAACATAACGCCTCCAAAGTAGACGAGAATGACTTGGATGATGAAGATGAGAACTACCACACGGATGAAGCCTTTGTTCTTTCCAATGTGATGAAGAAGAGTAGTCTCCTCCACGCGCACATTCAACTTATTGAAGTTGTTCATGAATACGAAGAGAGTGAAGAAACCTGTAAGGAAAGGCAATTCCATATTCGGTGTTCCTAGAAGTTCAGGACGTTCGAAGAAACCATGAATGAAGCCCGTTTCAAGGAAGATGATGCATATTAAAGTGATGAAGATTCCATTCGAGAAAATCGACATCCACATCTGAGGCGTAATCAAGGCCTCGTCCCTACTCTTCGGCTGCTCTTCCATATGTTTCGCCAAAGGTGGTTCACCACTAAAGGCTAAGGCAGCAAGAGTATCCATAATCAAGTTGATCCAGAGAAGTTGAATCATAGTAAGTGGCAGTTCAAAACCGAGGAAAGGCCCCAAGAAAGCAATCAATATGGCCCCTACGTTCACGGTCAATTGGAATATGATGAACTTCTGAACTGACCTATATATCGTTCTTCCGTAATGCACCGCGTTAGCCACAGAATGGATGTTGTCGTCGAGCAGAACAATATCAGAAGCTTCTTTTGCCACCTCTGTTCCACTTCCAAGAGCGAAACCAACATCAGCCTTACTCAGGGCCGGACTGTCGTTTACACCATCGCCGGTCATACCAACAACCAATTCTAATGATTGCGCAAGTTTGACTAAGCGCGTTTTATCACTTGGAAGACACCTACTCACCACACGAAGGCGTGGCAGCATTTCTTTCAATTCAGCATCGCTGAAGGATGCCATCTCTTTTGAACCGATGGCAATGTCGTCGTAACGAGTCATGATGCCTGCTTCTTTAGCAATGGCAATGGCTGTACCGTGTCGGTCGCCAGTAATCATAACCACCTGCACTCCCGCTTTCTGCAAAGATTCAATGGCTGGACGTGCATCTTGACGCAATTCGTCACGAATCAGACTAAAGCCCAAAATCGTTAAGTCATTTGGAAGTTCAGCATCTTCGGTCACTTGACTGTCCGTTGCGCCCAAACCAATAATTCGATAACCCTCAGAAGCTTTATCGTCGATGTAGGAACTCACAAGCTGCATGCTCTCTTGAGTCAACTTCTGACGCTTACCATTTGAGTTATAAAAGTGAGTGCTCTTTGCAAGAAGCACTTCTGCGGCTCCTTTAACCAAGGATATTTCATCAACAATCTCGTACTTGATTCTCGTTGCCGAGAACTTGCGTTCTGAATTGAAATGAACTTGGTTGATTATTCGAACTTGATCTGGAGTGTAGGTATTCTCGGAGTTGTAAACGAATTTCAAAAGAGCCCGTTCCGTAGAGTTTCCACCCAATATTAGATCGTCGTCCCCTTTTGCTTCCTTATTTATGATGCTAGTAGAGTTTTCACGAAGAGACAAATCGAGCAGGTTTCTGACCTCGTATGGCATCTCTTCCGGACTTCTCCAAGACGTACAGTGATATTCTCTTTCAGGATCAATCGTAAGAAAGCTCACAGCTTCCAATTTTCCTAGAGTTATCGTACCCGTTTTATCCGTGAATAGAATATTGAGACTTCCTGAGGTTTCAATTCCTAGAAGTTGACGCACCAATACGTGTGACTTCAAAAGTCGCCGCATGTTCTGAGCCAGAACGATGGCAATCATCATGGGCAATCCTTCCGGAACGACCACTACAATAATGATAACAGCTAGGATGAGCGCAAGAACAACGTCCTTCATCACCAATTGCCATTGGGAGAAGTACATTTCAAAATCTCCGGAATTGTCGAGATAAATCACCTTGAACATAAAAGCCAGGGCAATGAGTGGCGCTCCCAAATAAGCAAAACGAGCAATCTGATTCGCTAAGCTGGAAAGTTTCAAACGCAATGGACCAATGCGTTCTTCCTTTTTTAATTCATTTGCCAATCGACCAAATGTGGTTTTGTCTCCAACAAAAAGGACTTCCATCACGGCTTCACCATCCTCTACTACACTTCCACGGAAAACACTGTGACTGTCTTCAAGGTCTGGAGTAACAGGTTCACCCGGGCGTTTATGCACGGCCTCGGGCTCTCCATTTAGTATGGCTTGGTTAACTTTAACATCTCCTCGAATGATTATACCATCCGCCGGAACTTTACTTCCTGCCTCTATATATACCTTATCACCAACAACAATTTGCTCAATTCCAATTCTTGTAATGCTGGAACCTCGAAAAACATTGAGAAAGATTTTGGAAGCTTCTTCTTGAAGCTTTTGGAAGGTTTGTTCGTTTTTGAATTCCGACCAAGTTGAAACGAAAGTGGCTAAAACCAGGGCAATACCGATGCCTAAGCCTCCATACCACTCGGTATATCCAAAAAACGAAAGGACAATAACAATCACGAGTGCTACTACAAGCACAATAATCATCGGGTCCGCTGCATTCTCTGCAAGCTTTGACCAAAAGGTGTCTCCCTTATGTTCACTCAGGCTGTTCGAGCCATTCTCTGAACGGGATTTTTCAACCCCCTGCTCACTAAGTCCTTGAACCTCAATCATAAAGTAGGGCGCTCCAATCGGAGGGTTTTAGCATAGTATTTCAAAAATATAATTTCTGACTTATGGACCTCAGTTTATCTCACTTTTTAGAGAGTTTTTCCAAAAACAATTTATGAACCCTTCAATCTGAATTCTTTCTAGCACATGATAATGACCTATGTCATTTCAAAATCGCTATTTTAGAACCCCATATCTAGATAGACAGCCCAACATATATGTCGAAAAACATAAGTCACCTTTCAGGAAGAGAAGGAAAAGCCCTCGAGTTTAACCTCTTTGAAGAGTACGGAATTGTCGCAAATGAAATTGGCACAGTTGACAAAAAGAAAAGCGAAGAACTCGCCAAACACTTTCTTGTCGGAGATGCAAACACCTTTGGAGCAACCTCTTTCTACGATTTCTTGAAGGAAGAAAACAAAGGAAAGCGCGCCTATGTATGCAATGGCAGCGCGTGTCTTTGCGCTGGCACTCAGAATGGAGTAAAAGAAGAGCTTTCAAAACATATGAAAGCCGAAGAAATTGGCCATATGACCTGCCTAGGTAGGTGTCATGAAACTGGTGCATTCCACCTCGACGGTGAAAACTACTCAGCCAAATCTTCAGAGGAAATAGCTCAGATTTTCAAAGATGGTGAACGTCGTGAAGACGAATACATCGTTGGAAGCAATTGCGCCGATCCAATTCTCACACGAGATTTCCCCGGAGTAGACAAATACTATCGCCTATTAGAAGACTGCTTCGCTAAAGGTCGTGAAGTTGCTCTCGAAGAAATGAAGCTTTCCGGACTGAGAGGTCGTGGAGGTGCTGGCTTCCCCATGGGCATGAAGTGGGAATTCTGTAAGAATGCGGAGGCAGACCAGAAATTCATCGTCTGCAATGCTGATGAAGGTGACCCAGGCGCCTACTCAGATCGCTATTTATTGGAAAAACAAGTCCACTCGGTCCTTTTTGGAATGATGGTCGGCGGTTTCATCATCGGGGCTGATAAAGGAGTCCTATATATACGTGCTGAATATCCAGAGTCTGTTCGAATTACGGAACAAGCCATCGAAGAACTCAAAAGTGCAGGCTGGCTCGGCGACAACATTAAAGGAAGTGGATTCAATTTCAACTTCAAAGTCATAAAAGCTGCGGGTGCTTACATCTGCGGTGAAGAAACGGCTCTCCTCTCTTCCATTGAAGGTCAACGGCCAGAAGTGAGAGTTCGTCCACCCTTCCCAGCACAAGAAGGACTTTTCCGAAAGCCTACTGTTGTGAACAATGTAGAGACGCTGGCAAGTGTGCACTACATTCTTTCTAAAGGTGGTGAGCATTTCAAAAATATTGGGCGAGGAAGATCCACCGGAACCAAATTGGTTTGTCTGGACAGCTTCTTCAACAAACCAGGATTGTACGAAGTTGAAATGGGTACTCCCATGTCTGAGGTCGTGAACGATCTTGGTGGTGGCTTTAAGCAAGAAGTGAAAGCCATTCAAGTGGGTGGGCCTTTGGGCGGAATTGTTCCCACGACACACATAGATAAACTCAGCTTGGATTTCGAGTCCTACGCCGAAAATGGATTTCTACTTGGACATGCGGGAGTCGTAAGCATTCCGAAAGACTTTCCCATGGTTCAATACCTCGAACATTTGTTTGAGTTTACATCGGTTGAATCCTGTGGTAAATGTTTCCCTTGTCGATTGGGTTCAAGAAGAGGCTGGGAAATGCTTGAGAAAGCAAGAACTGAAGGATTTAAAATCGATCGTCAATTGATGGACGACCTTCTAGAAGCTCTGGAAGATGGATCGCTTTGCGCTTTGGGCGGCGGATTACCTTTGGGTATCAAAAACGCACTCAAACACTTCCACGAAGAATTGTCGCCTTATTTCACTGAACCTGTAACAGCCTAAATCAAGAAGATGCACAAACAAATTTCCGACATCGAATTGGCCATGATTGAGAAAGGAGAACTCGATCTTAAAGTTGGTTACATCAACGACGAAGCCTACACCATGACTGAGGGTGAAACCGTTCTCAGCTTTGTTCGTCGCTACTTCAATATGGACGAAGTTCCTACGCTTTGTGACGCACCGAACCTCGAAGCTTTTGGTTCTTGTCGCGTGTGTAGCGTTGAAGTTGCTTTAGAAAAAGGCGGTAAAAGAAAAACCATGGCTTCCTGCCACACCCCTGCATCGGAAGGCATGTTCATCTACACGAACTCTCCAAAAATTCAACGTCTTCGGAAGAACTTGGTTGAACTCGTTTTAACCGATCATCCTTTAGACTGCTTGACCTGCGAGGTAAACGGAAACTGTGAACTCCAAACAGTTGCCGCTCAAGTTGGAATTCGCGATGTGCGATACCCTAAAGGCAAAACTCACCTTCATTACGAGAAGGATATGAGTCATCCTTATATGACTTCCGATCTTTCAAAGTGCATCAACTGCTATCGATGCGTTCGTGCCTGTGATGAAGTTCAAGGTCAGTTCGTACTCTCCATGGCTGGAAGAGGTTTCGACAATAAGATTGTGAAAGGATCGGATGTGAGTTTCAAAGATTCCGATTGTGTTTCCTGTGGCGCTTGCGCGCAGGCCTGCCCTACTTCTGCAATTTCAGATATTTTTCAATCCAAAGCCATCAATGCAACAGAAACTACACGTACAGTATGTACTTATTGTGGTGTTGGTTGCAACCTAGAAGTATCCTCCAAAAACGGTGAGGTTCTGAGCATCCAAGCTCCATACGACGCTGAAGTAAATCAAGGACATACTTGCCTGAAAGGCCGTTATGCCTTCAAATTCTACGATCACCCAGAACGATTGAGAAAACCTCTCATCAAAAAGAATGGTGAATTCAAGGAGGTTGAATGGGACGAGGCCTACGATTTCATTGTAAACAAACTCAATAAAATCAAGGAAGAAGATGGTCCAGATGCCATTGCTGGAATCTCCTCTTCACGTTGTACAAACGAAGAGAACTATCTCATGCAGAAGTTCATTCGTGCGGTTGTTGGAACAAACAACATCGACGGATGTGCGCGAGTATGTCACTCCCCTACTGCACTTGGAATGCAACGCACTTTCGGAACTGGAGCTGCTACGAACTCCATCGAAGACATCAAGCATACAGATATGATGATGGTGATTGGCGCCAACCCAACAAAAGCTCATCCTGTAACCGGAGCTAAGTTGAAGCAGGCCGCCATGAAAGGCACCAAACTCATCGTCATCGATCCATATCGAACGGAAATTGCACGATATGCAGACTTCCACCTTCAATTGCGTCCGGGAACAAACGTTGCCGTTCTCAACATGATGTTGTACTACATTATTATGGATGAGCTCGTCGACCAAAAATTCGTTCAAAACAGAACTTCTGGCTACGACGATTTCGTAAAAAGCATTCATCACCTCGACATTGAGAAACTGGAAAAAGTGAGCGGCGTTGACCGCAATCTAGTGCGCGAAGCTGCACATGCCTATGCTACAGCTCCGAACGCAATGTCATTTCATGGCTTGGGAGTTACCGAGCATTCTCAAGGAACTTTCACGGTTATGCAAATCGCTCAATTGGCGATGGTTACCGGAAACATTGGTCGTCCGGGAGTTGGTGTGAATCCACTTCGTGGACAAAACAACGTTCAAGGATCTGCCGATATGGGCGTTCAGCCGCACCAAGGTGCTGGATACATGGATTACACGCAGCCTGGAATCACCAACATCTATGAGGATTACTACGGTGTAGATATGCCCACCAAGATGGGACTTAAGATTCCTGAAATGTTCGACGAATCGATTGCAGGAAAGCTTCGTGCCATGTGGATTATTGGAGAAGACGTAGCTCAAACCGATCCAAATACGCAACATGTTGTTAAAGCATTGAGCAGTCTTGACATTCTCATCGTTCAAGAGCTCTTCATGACTGAAACGGCCAAGCTCGCCGACGTAGTTCTTCCTGGGGCTTCATTCTTGGAGAAAAGCGGAACCTTCACCAACGGTGAACGCCGTATACAACGGGTAAACAAAGTAGTTGACCCTGTTGGTGACGCCAAGGTGGACGGACAAATCATCATCGATGTTATGAACCGCATGGGTTATGCTCAGCCAGATTACGACGCTGAAGGCATGCTAAAAGAGATTGCTGGAATCGTTCCTTTCTTCAAAGGTGCTACTTGGGCAGGCTTGGCAGAAAACGGTTTGCAGTGGCCAGTTGCCGAAGATGGTACCGATACTCAGATCCTTCATGAAAAAGAATTCAAAATAGGAAAAGGACGTTTCTACTACTTCGATTGGAGAGAGTCAGAAGAAGTTGAAACTCACGGAAAAGAATATCCATTCATTCTAACCACTGTGCGCGAATTGGAACACTACAACTGTGGCGCTATGACGCGCCGTACGGCAAATGTGGAAATCCTGAAAGAAGATTTCTTGGTCATCAATCCAGCGGATGCGAAAGCGAAAAACATCGCCGATGGTGATATGGTGTGCATGACTAGCGAACGAGGAAAAGTGGATGTACGTGCACGAGTATCGGAAGACGTAAAGCAGGGTGTTTTGAGTTCGACTTTCCACTTTCCCGACATCATGCTGAACAACATCACTTCGAATGTTTCTGACAGCGAAGCTATGTGCCCAGAGTACAAGGTGGTGAGTGTCGACATTCGCAAATCGAAGGGGGTGCACAAGCATCAGCCGACGACTGCGCTAGTTTAGATATAGGTTTCGAGTCCCTGAGTTCATCGAAGGGCGGATGGTCAACCAACAAGCTAAATATCGCTTACCCGGTCTTCGACGAGCTCAGACGCTCGTAAATTTGCAAACCCACTTCGAGTCCCTGAGCCTCCTGAGCTTGACGAAGGGCGAAGGGCGGGTTATTTCTTCTTAGAACCATTATCATTAGAAAGTCTAACCAACTCATCCAAATCTCCATTCATAAGTGCAATTTTCTTTGCCCTACTCCAACCCTTAATTTGATATTCTAGCTCATATGCTTCTCGAATATCGATGAGTTCATAGGCAAAAACAAGTTTTACTGGTCTTCTCTTAAATGTATAGGCCTTTAAGTCAAGTCCTTCTTGGTGCTCTGCAAACCTTCGCTCAAGATCGTTTGTAGACCCCGTATAATAGGATCCATCGAAACATTCGAGGATGTAAACCCAGCTTGATTGCATGTTTCGAAAGAAGTCATTGTCATTGATATATGGCGAATAGGATGATTCATTCTGAACCGGTCTTCGACGAGCTCAGACGCTCGAACTTTCAAGAACAAACAACGAGTCCCTGAGTTTATCGAAGGGCGAGTAGATTACTCCAACGTTCAATTCCCGTTGTAGTTCCGATTCTTCTAGTTTTGCAGCCGCAATGGCAGATTCCATAAATCTTAAGGAGAATTTCCAAAATGTAGAAGCCCAACTTCAAGAGGGTGTGCTTCTAGTAGCTGTGAGCAAAACCAAGCCCAACGAACTCATTCAGGAAGCCTACAATCTAGGCTACAGAGACTTTGGCGAGAACAAGGTGCAAGATTTGGCCGCCAAGGCAGAGGTGCTACCGCAAGACATAAATTGGCATTTTATTGGGCACTTGCAGACAAATAAGGTCAAGTACATTGCGCCTTTCGTGCACCTCATCCACTCCATCGACAGCTTAAAGCTCTTAAAAGAAGTTCAAAAGCGTGCCGCTTCAAACGATCGTACAATTTCTGTTTTGCTTCAAGGAGCTATTTCTGAAGAAGACACCAAATTTGGCTGGGACTTAAGGGAGTTGTCGGCCTTCTTAAAAAATGAAGAATGGAGGAACTACCCAAATGTTTCTGTGATCGGACTTATGGGAATGGCCTCAAACACCAGCGATGAGGAATTGGTGAAGCGCGAGTTCAAAAGCCTGAGAAGCTTCAGAGATGAGCATTCTAGCGCTGATCTTCCCTTGAAGGATTTGAGCATGGGCATGAGCGGTGATTTTAAATTGGCAATGGCCGAAGGAAGTACGATGGTTCGGATTGGAAGCAGCCTATTCGGAGCAAGAAATTATTGAGATGGCGACAAAAAAGCAGAAGGAAATTCACAAGGACCTTCAAACCGACGATCCTAACAAAATCTACGCAGCTTTAATGGATTTGCGTGTACATGGAACTCGCGAGAGCATTCCTTTGGTGATTGACCAGCTCGGAAAAGACCTAGGAGATGTAATCGACAAAGAAGTCATCGACATTCTTGGAGATTTAAAAGACAAGAACACCGTTGAATTCTTCATCGAAGCCCTGGAGAATCCAAAAAATGCGGAAGTTCAAAAAGCCCTACTGCAGGCGATCTGGAATGCCGATTTAAAAATTGAAGAACATCTTCCCTACTTCGTGAGCTTGGCGATGAAGTCGGACTACCTCACTGCTTTTGAATGTTTCACAATCATCGAACAAGCAGCGATCGAAGACGACATGGAAGCTTTAAACCTTATCGGCGATTTACGCGAAGCCCAGATGAGGGAGCATGAAAGCAAGGAAATTCTTGAATTCATAGTGCAGTCTTTGAACTCCAAAATCATCGACTAAAGTCTTTCGTTATAACTTGTTGATATCTGTTTAGGATATTCCCCTCTCATTCTTTGCATCCCGAGTTTCGCTCAATACAATTGAGAAGAACAAATCTTAAACTGTATTATGAAAATTGCGAAACTATTTTTCGTGGCAGTAATTGGACTAAGCATGAGCTCATGCGTAGTTACATATCACAGCGTCACGAACAACCCTGTTGGAAGCAAAGAGGGCACAGCTAAGTCGGGCATTTTTGCCAAAGACGTAGACCTATCTTTTATGGCCGCGGCCAAAAAAGGCAACATCCAGCGCATTGGAACAACCAAGTTTGTATACGGAGTATTCAGTGTACGTAACCAAGTAACCGGCGATTAAGATGAAAAAGACTTTACTAAACTCTTTGGGAGCATTGGCGATAGCCTTGGCTTTCTCTTCTTGCAGCGTTACCAATCCATTGACTGCGACCAACAATCCAATTGGCGATAAAGTTGGAACTTCAAAAAACTCTTGTTTGTTTGGAGCGAATACCTACGGGGCTGGACCAGGTCTGGCTACTTCATACGGCATCTGCTTCAACACAAAAGACTAGGGCATTTACGAAGCCGCCAAAGCCGGCGGGATTTCTAAGGTGGCGACGGTTGACTTGAAGACAACCAACTATTTGTTTTTCACCAAGTTTGAACTAATCGTAACAGGCAAATAATTATGAAAAAATTCACACTATTCTGTGCAGTGGTCATAGCAGCTATGGCCTTGCAATCGTGTTCAGTTTCAATGCCTGTTTTGGTTACCGACAACCCAGTTGGATCAAAAGTAGGTGAAGCTAGCTACAAAGTAATTTTTGGTTTCCCTCCTATGAATGCAGATGCTGGTATTGCCACCGATGCTAAAAATGGCGGTATCTCAAAGGTTGCCACTGTTGATATAAAAGTAAGAGGTGGTTTATTCACACAAACTGTTTCTACAGTAGTTACAGGCGAATAAGTTCTTCTAAATCAATAATTGAAGGCAGCATCTCCTCGGATTTGCTGCCTTTTTTATGACTTTTATCCTCATGGGATTCGAAATCTATTTAAGATGCATCGCGATATTTATATCCCTTTTTAGTCCTTTCTTCATACATCTCGCTCATTTCAGTGAGCACCATTTCTTGCTCATCACATTTAAGTTGAACATGGACTCCTTCATGGGCTGATTAGTTGAGAACGCTGAAGCTCCTGCTGATTGGTAGTATTCGATTGCGAACCAAGCGAATTGTAAAATCCATCGAAATCTCTGACTCGCCTTTCAAGCACCTTAGCGCTATGTAATTGACTGAAATTTCATACCCTGCCCTCAACTTTACCGATAAACGCATTATATATCGGCGCATGAAATTAGGCTCAACTAGTTTACCAATAAACAAACAGTAATGCTTCGTAAATTCCTTCTAAGACCTTTTAGCGTTTTATTTGTCGTGGTACTAATCTCTTCTTGCTCGATTGAAAAAAGAGTTCATTTACCAGGTTACCATGTCCAATGGAAAAACTTAAAAAGTAAGTCAGTCGGAAATATTAATTCACATCGCGGTAATCAGATTTCTAAAGATCTAATTGCTCTGACCTCCATAGCATATAAGGATTTCAAATCTCCAAGTTCAAAAGTTGACAAAGACTCAAATACGCCATTATTATTAAACACACCCTTATTGGCGTTCCTAAATGACATAGCGCCGTCCTATAAACTCAAGGGAAATAAGTCTGTAAGTGACATCACATCAATAAAGGCACTTAAATCTAGTTATCCTCAGCTTGACATAAAGGACGACATAGAAGATTTAGAGGAAGAAATTCAAAGAAAAAAAACCAATTCTTGGATATGGATAGCTATGGAGCTTCTTGGTTTAATCCTATTTTGGTTTGTAAGCATCTTGTTAGGCCTTCTACTTGTGCTTGGTTCAATTATAGCAATAATTATTCTTTCTATCAAAGTGAGTAAACTAAAAGACAAACTAGATAAATTGAGGTACGAGACAAGTTCAAAGGCTTCATTGGGAAATGATGTCGTTTATTTAAAAAATGGAAGTGTCATAAATGGGACTATCATTGAACAGGTAATCGGCAAGTCAATCAAAATAAAGACTGCCGATGGTAATGTATTCTTTTACAATCTCGATGAAGTTAAAAAATTCGGAAAGAAAACTGATTAAGAATAGTTAATCCTTCATCATGCAAACGCAGCGAACCGAACCTTTCTCTGTAGACATCAAAGTAAAAGGCGGTTTGTTCGTACAAACAGTTTCTACTGTAGTTACGGGCGAATAAGCTCTTTTAGCTCAAAAAATTAAAGGCAGCATCTCCTCGGATTTGCTGCCTTTTTTATGACTTTTGCACTCATGGAATTCGATACCATATGCGCTATTGCAACTCCTCCAGGTCTCGGTGCTCTTGGAGTGGTCCGAATTTCTGGTCCCGATTGCATTCTAAAATTGAATGAACTCTTTCCGACCAAAGACTTAAGCAAACAAAAAGGCTACACCATTCACTTCGGACGCATTGAATTTCAGGGTCAAACGATCGACGAAGTTCTGCTCAGCTTGTTCCGAAACCCAAAATCATACACAGGAGAAGACCTCATTGAATTGAGTTGCCACGGCTCTCCTTACATTCTAAAACAACTTCTTGAAGCTTTAAACGCACAAGGCATTCGATTGGCTGCAGCTGGAGAGTTTACTCAACGTGCTTTCTTGAATGGAAAGATGGACTTGAGCCAGGCAGAAGCTGTTGGAGACTTGATTGCTTCTGAGAATAGCGCTGCACATCGCACGGCCTTGTACCAAATGCGTGGAGGATTCTCTGAGGAAATCAAAGAAATGCGTGAGAAGCTGATTCACTTTGCTTCCATGATTGAATTGGAATTGGATTTTTCGGAGGAAGATGTCGAGTTCGCAGACCGCTCTGAATTGGTTGCACTCATCGAAGGCATCGAAAGCTACCTGCACAAACTCATCGAAAGCTTCAAGCTAGGAAATGTAATTCGCAATGGAATCTCGGTGGTGATTGCCGGAAAACCAAATGCTGGTAAGTCTACCCTACTCAATGCACTCTTTAATGAAGAACGAGCATTGGTCACTGAACTCGCTGGAACCACCCGCGACACCATTGAGGAAGAACTTGTGATTGAAGGCATTCGTTTTCGATTTGTGGATACCGCAGGATTGCGCGAAACCGAAGATGTGGTAGAAGCCCTTGGAGTTAAAAGATCTTACCAAAAGGTTCAAGAAGCCAGCATCCTACTCTACCTCTTCGATGCTTCTGTTGAAGAAGAGTCGATGGTGCTGCAAGAATTGGAAGACTTGAAAACAAGTTCCGATCAACGTGTGTTGGCGATTGGCAATAAAATGGATCAAGGTCAAAGTCAATTTGGAAAATTGAAACCCATCTTCATCTCAGCCAAGGCAGGAAAAGGTTTGGAGAAACTCAAACAAGCCTTACTTTCTGAGGTGATGAGCGAAGGTTTCAATGCGGAAGACACCATTGTGACCAATGCGCGTCATGTAAACGCCTTACAATCGACCCTAGACGCCCTTGAGCGCACAAAGGCCGGAGTTCGTTCCGGCAACAGTGGCGACATGGTTGCCTTAGACATTCGTCAGGCTCTCAACTACCTCAGCGAAATCACCGGCGACATCAGTCATGAGGATTTGCTGGATAATATTTTCAGTAAGTTTTGTATCGGAAAGTAACCAGTGCAATCAAACAGATATCATTTAGATAGAAAAAGCACTTACAATGACTGTTAGATAAGGACTATGTCACTTTGACTAATTCTTGTTAGTAGTTTACTATCTGTTTTCTACTACTGCATTTGTACCTTATTTGTATTTTTAGGTTTTCGAGATACAAATATTAGCCGTGAGCATCAAAGTCAAATTAAGAAGTAAGGACATCACTAAAGGCAGGAAAAGTTTATATCTCGACTTCTACCCTCCCATTCCCCATCCAACAAAGGGATCCTTAACTAGGCGTGAGTATCTGGGTCTGTACGTCCCAGCAAAGCCAAAGACACCACTTGAAAAAGACTACAAGAAGGAGACACTCCTACTTGGCGAACAAATAAGGCAGAAGCGGGAACTCACTCTAAACAAGCCAGAAATCTATTCTGAATACGAAAAAGAGAAACTTGAGTGTAAGTCTTCAAAGAAAGTGTACCAGAGACATGCTAAGTTAAGTCATACATTAATAACCTGCGAGAGGTAATTTTTTCTTCGTTTTTTCATTGTTTTCTGTTTAATGATTTCTCTTTGTTGTAGGA
>Ga0209199_1000150_pt1 | contig 109626 bp, 117 predicted proteins | sample COGITO_mtgs_1105_7_FD_184805 | JGI IMG/M metagenome (GOLD analysis project Ga0209199, IMG submission 184805) | Pelagic marine microbial communities from North Sea - COGITO_mtgs_110523 (SPAdes) (version 2) | ecosystem: Environmental > Aquatic > Marine > Epipelagic ... | reverse complement strand
AGATCACCAACAGAAAATATGTTGTTGTTTCTAATACTACTGTATAAGTAAATTTTGTGCGATTAAATCAACAAAGATTTATAAATCTAACTCAACAAGGTTTGTCTACGACCAAGAAAAAAAATGGGATTAGTAAATATAAAAAACATTTAATGAGTTATTTTTATTAGTATTTAGTTATATAAGCTAAAATTGACAATGATCTAGTTTCTATTAGTTTTAAAATTTAGCTTAACGATATTTTTAACCATTATATATCCAAAATCTACCCCCAAAATTTGACGGAATCGAACAACTAAATTTTTTTCTTTATAACCTAACCAACTTCTTTGAAAAAATTTACCTTGAATTGAATAAATACCACATTACTAGAGTCTTACTTGAGATAGATATAAAGCTTAAAGCTTAGTTTTTTAAAAACTTGTAGTAATATAAATAAACTAAATTCTGCTACAGATAAATCTTTGATAACTACATAGTTTAAAAGGAGAGAGGGGGATTCGAACCCCCGGAACCGTGAGATTCATCTGATTTCAAATCAGACGCAATCGACCAACTCTGCCATCTCTCCTGTCTTAATACCTACAAACTATAATGTATAATTATTAATTTGTAAAGTGAAAATTTAATCAAAAGTACCTTTTCCGGTAAATTTAACTTTAATTGGATTTGGGTTTTTACCTATCGAGAAGTTTTTATTATTTACACCTACTCGACCAGGGTTTGATTTCTCTGGAAAAACACCATCTTTTGGATGTAAGTATTGAACTTCCCCACTTGGAAAAATTCTATAAATTTTATAATCTGTAATCTTAAAAGTGCGGAGTTGTGAACCTAATGCTAAACACTGCTCTTTACGAGCTAAATATAACAAATTTTCGCCGGAACGCATAATAGCAGCACCACCAGTAGGCATTTCAAAAATTTGTTCTTTTTTACTTGTCCATGTAATAGCATATTTTTCTTCAACTTCTGCAGCACGTAACCATCCACCAGTACTTCCCCCAAAAATTGGAGAGGGAGTCTGCATATTTAGAGTCATAATTAATATCCTCGTAATTTAAAAATTATGATTACCTATTTTATTTAAAATTATTAAGAGTAATCATATACATTTGTATTTTATACTACCAAATCGATTTCTATACAAAAAATTAATTTAAGATAAAATAGCACCTTTAGCTTTTAATAAGTTTTTTACCGTTTTTGTTGGCTGAACACCTGTCTTTAGACTTTTCACAATTTGTTCCATGTCTAAACTAGTTTCCTTTGTTAATGGGTTGTAAAATCCCAGTTGTTGAATAGCTCGACCATCTCGTCCACTTGTTGAGGACATTACCACAATGCGGTATATAGGTTGACGTTTACGGCCGCAACGCTTAAATCTCATCTTTAACATATAAAAATCTAATAAAAATAATCTATTTGTCTTATGTTAAATTAAATTTTTAAAAAAGTAAATAATTAGTTAGGGTAAAAAAATTTAACCATTAGTTATCCTAAAATTAAGCTATAATCTACATTTAGTAAGTTGTAAAGAAAAATAAAATTTATTTATTTATACAGTAATGTGCTTCGGCAATTAAAAAATTATGACTATTGCAATTGGTCAAAATCAAGAACGTAGTTTATTCGATCTAGTTGATGATTGGTTAAAGCGTGACCGTTTCGTATTCGTAGGCTGGTCTGGTCTATTATTATTCCCAACAGCTTACCTTTCTGTAGGTGGTTGGTTCACAGGTACAACATTTGTTACATCATGGTATACACACGGTTTAGCAAGTTCTTACCTAGAAGGTTGTAACTTCCTTACAGCTGCAGTATCAACTCCAGCTAACAGTATGGGTCACTCTCTAATTTTATTATGGGGTCCTGAAGCTCAAGGTGATTTCACACGTTGGGTACAAATTGGTGGTCTATGGACATTTATTGCTTTACATGGTTCTTTTGGTTTAATTGGCTTCTGTTTACGCCAATTCGAAATTGCTCGTCTTGTAGGTATCCGTCCTTATAACGCGATAGCATTCTCAGGTCCAATTTCAATCTTCTTATCTGTATTCCTTGTATACCCACTGGGTCAAGCAAGCTGGTTCTTCGCACCAAGTTTTGGTGTAGCAGCAATCTTCCGTTTCTTATTATTCCTACAAGGTTTCCATAACTGGACACTAAACCCTTTCCATATGATGGGTGTAGCAGGTATCCTTGGTGGCGCTTTATTATGTGCTATTCACGGTGCGACAGTAGAAAATACTTTATTTGAAGATGGTGATGCAGCTAACACATTCCGTGCGTTCACACCGACACAATCAGAAGAAACATACTCAATGGTAACAGCAAACCGTTTCTGGTCGCAAATCTTTGGTGTAGCTTTTTCTAACAAGCGTTGGTTACACTTCTTCATGCTATTTGTTCCAGTAACAGGTCTATGGACTAGTGCTATTGGTGTTGTAGGTTTAGCATTAAACTTACGTGCTTACGATTTTGTATCTCAAGAACTTCGTGCAGCTGAAGATCCAGAATTTGAAACATTCTATACTAAGAACATCCTTCTAAATGAAGGTATTCGTTCATGGATGGCAGCACAAGATCAACCACACGAAAACTTTGTATTCCCAGAGGAGGTCTTACCACGTGGAAACGCCCTTTAATAATGTAGCAGGTCGAGACATTGAATCTACTGGTTTCGCTTGGTGGTCAGGTAATGCCCGACTAATCAACGTATCCGGTAAACTATTAGGTGCTCACGTAGCACACGCAGGTGTTATGGTATTCTGGTGTGGTGCAATGACACTTTTCGAAGTATCACATTACATCCCTGAAAAGCCTCTTTACGAGCAAGGTTGTATTTTATTACCTCATTTAGCAACTTTAGGCTGGGGCGTTGGTCCTGGTGGTGAAATCACGAACACATACCCATACTTTGTTGTAGGTGTTGTTCATTTAATCTCATCTGCTGTTCTTGGTTTTGGTGGTATCTACCACTCACTAATCGGTCCAGATACTTTAGAAGAATCGTTCCCATTCTTCGGTTACGACTGGCGTGATAAAAACAAAATGACAACAATTCTAGGTATTCACTTAGTTCTTCTTGGACTTGGTTCATTCCTTCTTGTTATCAAAGCAATGTATGTAGGTGGTATTTATGACACATGGGCACCAGGTGGTGGTGATGTTCGTCTTATTACAAATCCAACATTAAATCCATTCGTAATCTTCGGTTATGTTTTACGTTCTCCATTTGGTGGAGACGGCTGGATTATTGCAATCAACAACATGGAAGATCTTGTTGGTGGTCATATCTGGGTTGGTGTACTATGTTTAACTGGTGGTATCTGGCATATCACAACAAAACCTTTCCCATGGGCACGTCGTGCTTTTGTATGGTCTGGAGAAGCTTACCTGTCTTATAGTTTAGCTGCTCTTTCTGTTATGGGATTCGCTTGTGCTACTTACGCATGGTACAATAACACTGCATACCCTAGTGAATTCTATGGTCCAACAGGTCCTGAAGCTTCACAATCGCAAGCATTTACATTCTTAGTTCGTGACCAACGTCTTGGTGCCAACGTAGCATCAGCTCAAGGTCCTACTGGTCTAGGTAAGTACTTAATGCGCTCTCCATCAGGTGAAATTATCTTTGGTGGTGAAACAATGCGTTTCTGGGATTTACGTGCTCCATGGGTAGAACCATTACGTGGTCCAAATGGTCTAGATATTAATAAGATTCGTAATGATATTCAGCCATGGCAAGAGCGTCGTGCAGCAGAATACATGACACATGCACCTCTAGGTTCATTAAACTCTGTAGGTGGTGTAGCGACAGAAATTAATTCATTCAATTATGTTTCTCCGCGCTCATGGCTAACTTGTTTCCATTGGTTCGTATCATTCTTTATTCTTGTAGGCCACTGGTGGCATTCAGGTCGTGCTCGTGCGGCTGCTGCAGGTTTCGAGAAAGGTATCAACCGTGAAACAGAGCCAGTACTTTCTATGCGTCCTATTGACTAAGAAAGACTAAAAAATAAAAAAAAATAAAGAATAGAATTTAAATTCTATTCTTTATTTTTTTAAAAATGTATAAGATGCGAAAAATCAATCAAGAAAATAGGGTGTAAAGGTTGATTATTAGCTAACTCAAAACTTGTAATATCAATTAAATTCGATTCATCAGACATAGCTAATAAATCCTCTGTCCCAGAATGTGAAACATCTAACTTAGCCTCTGTTATAGGTGCAGGAGGTAAAGGATTTACTTTCGGCTTTAGTGGTTTACCCGTAATCTTAAAATGATTATATTTATCAAGTCCGTGTGCTAAACGATCTAGTACAGCCTCAAATTTATGTATAAGCGTAAAATTAATCACGAAACATAAATCATAACCTATTATCTTCGGATACCACTGACGACCAAAATTAAATGCCAAATCTGTAACAACCCACAAATAGTACATCGGATAAAAATAAGGGTTAATGTTTATAAAAAACTGTATTAGCATTCTTAATTCAATAAGAACCATCCATATTCTCCAACCATACCAAATTGTCTTGTAGGTGTCAGATACTACATCTTGAAGAGCACTTGCTACCTCAGGATTATTAAACTCTAAATGCATATTAAAAACCTTACGTTTTAGTTATAAACAAACAGACAAACATATATATAGAAACCTTGCCTAAGCTTTTCCTAATAAGAATATATTACAACTTTTAAGTTTAAAAAGAAACTTTTAAAATAACTAATACCTTGCCCAAAAAATAATTTCCAAATAAAAGATTTAAAAATTTGTAAGTTCTTAATTACTTTTTCTTTGCAACTTCAGCTAATTCAGATAAATTAAAGTTAGCCGTATTAACACCATTATAATTAACACTTTCAAAACGAACAGTTACACCATATCTTACTTCAGTATCATCAATCGAGGCAACTTTACCATTTAGATTAAACCAATAAGATTCCTCACGTAAAATTTTCACAAATGAACCACGTTTAATAGCCATAAAAATATACACTCAATCTGTTAATAATTACCCTAATTATAAATCAGCTTGTGAAAAAAATTACAAGTTTTCTTGTCAAATTGAAGAAAAACTTGTTACATTAAGTATATGAAACCAATAATTTAAAATGAGAGGAAATTAAGTAAAATGAATTTAATAAAGAAGTGGGCAGTAGCTCTACTTTCCCTTGTACTTTTAGGATTTTTATTATCAAAAAGTTATTTTGGACCAGGGATTAAAACCTACACGGGTCCAAGAATATTAGTAGATAATAATACATCCTTTATAAAGACCGCAGACGCAATTCCAAGTTCAAAAATGACTTACGGTCATTTTTTAGAGTATCTTGATATGGGTTGGGTAACAAAAGTAGATCTATACGAAAATGGCCGTATGGCTGTTATTCAAGCATCTAGCCCAGAATTAGGTAATCGACCACAACAAATTCGAGTTGAGATTCCAGCAGGTGCGTCACAATTAATTACTAAACTTCGAAACTCAAATATAGATTTTGATGCTCATAGTAATAAAGTAGATACACCAAATATAGGTAACTTTATCTTACCTCTTGGCTTATTAGGTTTAGTGTTTTTACTATTTAGACCTCGAATGAGACGTGGTGGTGATTCAGCAGGAAGTGGACCTGGACAAGCAATGAGCCTTGGAAAATCCAAAAATGAATTTGAAATGGATAAAAATACAGGTGTTGCGTTTGATGATGTTGCAGGTATTGAAGAAGCAAAAGAAGAATTTGAAGAAATTGTAACATTTCTAAAAACACCCGAAAAATTTACTGCTGTTGGTGCGAAAATTCCACGTGGTGTTATGTTGGTAGGGCCTCCTGGTACAGGTAAAACACTATTAGCGAAAGCAATTGCTGGTGAAGCTGGTGTACCTTTTTTAAGTATCTCTGGATCTGAATTCGTCGAAATGTTTGTAGGTGTTGGTGCCTCAAGAGTACGTGATTTATTTAAAAAAGCTAAAACAAATGCTCCTTGTATCATTTTTATCGATGAAATTGATGCTGTAGGTCGCCAACGTGGTGCCGGTGTTGGTGGTGGTAATGATGAACGTGAACAAACATTAAACCAACTATTAACAGAAATGGATGGTTTTGAAGGTAATACTGGTATTATTGTTGTTGCAGCGACAAACCGTGTTGATATCTTAGATTCTGCTTTATTACGCCCCGGTCGTTTTGATCGACAAATTACTGTAAACTTACCAGATGTAAAGGGACGTTTATCTATATTAAAGGTACATGCCCGAAATAAAAAGTTTAGTCCTGAAGTAAACTTAAATACTATCGCTCAACGTACACCAGGTTTCTCGGGTGCAGATCTAGCGAATTTATTAAATGAATCTGCAATTCTTGCCGCACGTCAGAAAACAACACAAATTACGTCAAACGATATTAGTAGTTCTGTTGACCGTATTATTACAGGGCTTGAAGGTAATTGTCTAAAGGATAGTAGAAGTAAGAGATTAGTTGCGTATCATGAGATTGGACATGCTATTACGGGAACAATGCTTAAAGATCATGATCCTGTCGAAAAAGTTACTTTAATTCCACGTGGCCAAGCTCGGGGTCTAACATGGTTTACGCCTGAAGAAGATCAAGGTCTTATTTCACGTGGCCAAATTTTAGCTCGAATTATTGGTTCGTTAGGTGGGCGTGCGGCTGAAGAGGTCGTTTTTGGAGATGCGGAAGTAACTACTGGAGCAAGTAATGACATTATGCAAGTAACATCAATGGCACGACAAATGGTTACAAGTTATGGTATGTCTCAAGTAGGGCCGATGGCCTTTGATAATAATACAAATAACCAAATCTTTTTAGAAGATAATAAGGAAGGTAATAACACTTTAATCTTAGATACAACATCTAAAATTGATAAAGAAGTTCAAGAAATTGTTAATTACTGTCATGAACAAGCCCTTTCAATTCTTAACACCAATAGAATTGCAATGGATCGTTTAGTAGATTTACTGGTTGAAAAGGAAACAATTGAAGGTGCTGAATTTAGAGAAATTCTAAGTGAATATACTAATTTACCTGAAAAGAAGGAGTACGTTTCATTTTTTGATAAAAATAAAAAAGTATTAACTTCTTAATTAACTTTTTATTAGAAAAGTTAATTATTCTATTTGTATAATAAGCAAAAAAAAGATCCGTGTATTTTAAAAAATACACGGATCTCTTTTTAGTCAGTACTGCTAAGGTTAAAATTTTAACCTTGTGTAGTCCAACTAACATCAACATCCTCTAAAATTAAAGAAGAGTTGTAAATTTGAAGAATAATAACTAGAAATACTAGGAATAGGGCCATAACTACCCCCATGATTGGTGTAGTTCCCCAACCAGGTGCAACTTTTCCGTACTCCGCATTCAGTGGTCTCAGTATTTCTCCTAATCGAGTTCTTAAAGCCATAGTTTATTTAAAATATTAGAAATAATATTTGTTATTTAGCATAATAATAGATAGTACATACTCTTAGAAAAATCATTGAAATATGGAAACAGCAACAGTTCTTATAATTTTTGTATCAAGCTTATTATTAGGTGTCACAGGTTATTCAATTTATACTTCGTTTGGGCCTAATGCTAGAGCATTAGCAGATCCCTTCGAAGAACATGAAGATTAAGACAGAAATTTCTGTCTTAATCTCTATTTGAAAATTATTTTTTAATTACACGTGGCGATTCTCTAAAGAAAACAGAGAAGAATAATACCATTAAGGTTCCAATCAATAGGAACGTATACACTAAGGCTTCCATTTTTTAATCCTTTAATAATATAAAATCTTAAACAGCACCTTGCTTACGTGTGGTACGATCACCAAGTTTCGCATAAGCACCAAATTCTACTTGTTCAGTTACTTCCGCACCAATACCCGTAAATACATCTCGGAAGATTGTACGTGCTCCATGCCATAAATGACCGAAGAAGAATAATAGCGCAAAGTTCACATGACCGTATGTATACCAACCTCGAGGGCTACTACGGAATACACCATCCGATTCTAAACTTGTTCTATCAAATTCAAACACTTCTCCTAATTGAGCTTTACGAGCAAACTTTTTAACAGTTGGAGCATCTTTAAAAGATTGACCATTTAGTTTACCCCCATAGAAATCGACTGTTACACCTACTTGCTCAATACTATATTTAGATTCCGCACGTCTGAATGGAATATCCGCACGAATAATACCATCTTTATCTACTAAGATTACAGGGAATGTCTCAAAGAATGCTGGCATACGACGTACTGCTAGTTCACGTCCTTCCTTATCTTTAAAGATTGGATGTCCTAACCAAGACTCTGCAATACCATCACCTTTATCCATTGGACCAGAACGGAATAAACCACCTTTCGCTGGATTATTACCAATGTAATCGTAGAATGCTAGTTTATCTGGAATTTTTGACCATGCTTCACTTGCTGATAAGCCTTGATCAACTGATTCTTCAACTCGGCGTTCAATTTCTTGTTGGAAATAACCACTGTCCCATTGGTAACGTGTTGGTCCGAATAATTCAATTGGTGTAGTAGCACTTCCATACCACATTGTTCCTGAAGTAACAAAAGCAGCAAAGAATACTGCAGAGATACTACTCGAAAGTACAGTCTCAATGTTACCCATACGTAAACCACGATATAATCGTTGTGGCGGACGCACTGTTAAATGGAAAATACCTGCAAGAATACCTAATGTACCTGCTGCGATGTGGTGTGCTGCTACTCCGCCTGGATTAAACGGATTAAATCCATCAGCACCCCAAGATGGGGCACAAGGTTGAACTTTACCTGTAATGCCGTATGCATCAGATACCCAAATACCTGGTCCAAATAAACCAGTTACGTGGAATGCTCCAAAGCCAAAACATAGTAGGCCCGATAAGAATAAGTGAATACCAAAAATTTTCGGTAAATCTAAAGCTGGCTCATCTGTACGCGGATCACGGAATAATTCAAGATCCCAATAAACCCAATGCCAAATTGCTGCTAAGAAACATAAACCAGATAAAATAATATGCGTTAGTGCTACACCTTCAAAACTCCATATACCAGGGTTTGAAACGCTTTCACCTGTAATACTCCATCCACCCCAAGAATCTGTTACCCCTAGTCTTGCCATAAAAGGCATAACATACATGCCTTGTCGCCACATTGGGTTAAGAACTGGATCAGATGGATCAAAGATTGCTAGTTCATAACATGCCATTGAACCAGCCCATCCGGCTACAAGAGACGTATGCATTAAATGTACTGCAATTAATCTGCCCGGGTCATTTAATACTACTGTATGAACCCGATACCAAGGTAGTCCCATTATTTAGGTCTCCTAAACTTAAAACTGATATTTTTAACTTTCTTACTTTTAATATATACCAAATATTCTAGCTTAATTTTTAATGGAAGTTACTTAATTTTTGTGCTTACTCCTGACGGTAAGTTAATTTTAAGTATAGATTGTGCACTATCCATTTGTGATGGATAAATATCAATTATTCGTTTATGCACACGAATTTCGAAGTGCTCACGTGAATCTTTATTTACATGTGGAGAACGTAAAACACAATATATTCTCTGCTTTGTAGGTAATGGTATTGGTCCAACCACTTTTGATTCTGTAAGATTAATACTATCTATGATTTGTTTACAAGATAAATCGAGTAATTTATGATCAAAAGACTCTAATTTAATCCTGATTTTCTCATCTAATTTTAAATTCATTTACTCTTAAGCTATGATTTTAGATACTACACCCGCACCAATTGTTCGACCACCTTCACGAATTGCAAAACGCATACCTTCTTCAATAGCAATTGCAGAAATTAGTTCAGCTGTCATCTTAATTCGATCGCCTGGCATAACCATTTCAACATCTGTACCATCATCTGCGGTAAAAGCTTTAATATTACCTGTGACATCTGTTGTACGAACATAAAATTGTGGGCGATAACCAGTGAAAAATGGCGTATGACGTCCACCCTCTTCTTTAGTTAAGATATAAACTTCACCTTCAAATTCAGTATGTGGAGTAATCGTTCCTGGTTGTGATAATACCATACCACGTTCAATTTGTTCTTTTTGAACACCACGTAATAAAATACCCACATTATCTCCAGCCATACCTGAATCTAGAGTTTTTTGGAACATTTCTACACCAGTTACTGTTGTTGTCTGCGTATCAGCTAAACCAACAATTTCGATTGTATCACCAACGTTAATAACACCACGCTCAATACGACCCGTAGCTACTGTACCACGACCTGTGATCGAGAACACATCTTCAACAGCCATTAAGAATGTCTTTTCTGTATCACGTACAGGTGTTGGGATATACTTATCTACCTCATCCATTAAAGCAAAAATCTTATCTACCCATTTATCATCACCGCGGGTAGTCGAAGGACTACTAACAACTTTTTCTAAAGCTTGTAATGCCGATCCAGCTACAATAGGAATATCATCTCCTGGAAAATCGTAATTAGATAAAAGCTCACGCGCTTCTAATTCAACTAATTCGATTAGCTCTTCATCATCTACTTGATCTTCTTTATTTAAGAAAACAACCAGATTAGGTACACCTACCTGTTTAGCCAATAAGATATGCTCACGTGTTTGAGGCATTGGACCATCTGCTGCAGATACAACTAAAATTGCTCCATCCATTTGTGCAGCACCTGTAATCATGTTTTTTACGTAATCAGCGTGGCCAGGACAATCCACATGCGCATAATGACGAGTTTCTGTCTCATACTCCACGTGTGCTGTATTAATCGTAATACCACGTGCTTTTTCTTCCGGTGCTGCATCAATATCCGCATAATTTTTTAGCTCCGCATTACCACCTAAAGATAACGTTGCAGTAATTGCAGCAGTTAAGGTTGTCTTACCATGATCTACATGTCCAATTGTACCGATGTTAACATGTGGTTTGCTTCGTTCAAATTTTTCACGAGCCATTTCTATTTTTCCTTTTTTGATTAAAATTTTTGTACTTTTGGCGTTTAATTAAAAACTCTCAAAATCAAAATAAAATTTTAAGAGATTTTTATGCTTAAATATTAATTAATATCTAAAATGGGCAAAAGCTTTATTCGCCTCTGCCATACGATGTGTTTCTTCCCTTTTTCTAGTGGCATTTCCAACATTATTTGAAGCGTCAATGATTTCACCTGCTAATTTGATAGAAATCGTACGACCCGCACGGGCTTTTGCTGCTGCGATTAACCATCGTAAAGCTAAATTCGCTCCTCTGTAAGAACTTACTTCTAGAGGAACTTGGTATGTAGATCCACCAATACGGCGAGCCTTTACTTCAACAAGAGGTGTTATATTTTGAACGGCTTTTTCAAATACTTGAAGTGGATCAAGATTTGTTTTCTCTTTTACTAACGTAAATGTTTCTAGTACAATAGAATCCGCTAAACTTTTTTTACCATTTTTTAAGATACGAGCAGTCAGTAAACTAACTAGGTAACTACTATAATTAGCATCGGGTTTAGGATAGCGTTTTTTAACTACACTTCGACGTGACATATATTATTTACTTTATTTATCTATAAATTAATCTGAACTTTTAGGTTTTTTAACACCATATTTAGAACGACCTTGTGTTCGATCTTTTACACCACCTGCATCTAATGTTCCTCTAACAATGTGGTAACGAACACCAGGTAAATCCTTTACACGGCCACCCCTTAAAAGAACAACCGAATGTTCTTGTAAATTATGACCAATTCCGGGAATGTATGCAGTTACTTCAAAACCTGAAGTCAATCTTACACGTGCGACTTTACGAATTGCTGAGTTTGGTTTTTTTGGTGTTGTTGTATAAACACGTGTACAAACCCCACGTCTTTGCGGACAATTCTTTAAAGCAGGAGATTTAGTCTTTTTGATAATTTTCTTACGAGATTTTCGTATTAATTGTTGTACCGTTGGCATTTTAATTTCGTATATTGTTATTTATTCACTTTCGGAGCCATATTTTTTCATAAAGCGTTCCACACGACCTTCTGTATCCAGGATCTTTAAAGAACCAGTATAAAAAGGATGATTTCCAGACCAGACATCAATATATAAATTAGGTTTTGTTGAACTAGTGGTCATAACTAATTGACCATCGCAATAAACCTGTGTTTCTTCAAACCATTCGGGATGAATATCTTTTTTGGGCATAATAAATATATAAGGATAAGATAATTATCGTTTTGAGAATTGCGACGCTTTACGTGCTTTCTTTAAACCATACTTTTTACGTTCTTTTATACGAGCATCACGGGTAAGTAATCCTTCATTTTTTAATTCTAGACGATTACCAGACTCATTTTGACTTAAAGCACGAGCAATTGCTAAACAGATTGAATCTGTTTGACCAGTCAAACCTCCACCCTTTGTTTTAACCTTGATATCAAAACTATCAACTAAGCCTAGAACAATAAGTGGTTGATTAATTTTTAATAAATAATTCTGATTATTTTGCAAATAATCAATAGCAGCTTTGCCGTTTATTAAGATTTGACCTTTACCGGGAGTAAGTTGGACTTGGGCTACGGATTCTTTACGTCGTCCAAGGCCATAAAATTTTGTTATTTCCGAATTCATAAATTTTTAACTACAAATGATACTAATTAATTAATTCTGGACTTTGTGCAATATGCGGATGTTCTGAACCTTTATAAACTTTTAAATTTTTATAAATTGTACGCCCTAAAGGACCCTTTGGTAACATTCCTTTTATTGCCTGTTCAACTATCTTTTCTGGGCGACGTTCAATTAAACTCGAATATTTTTCAATTCGCATACCACCAGGGAATCCTGAATGGTTGCGATAAAGCTTTTGTTTATCTTTTTTTCCTGTGGTTTTAATTTTTTGAGCATTAATGATAATAACATAATCACCATTTTCTAAAAAAGGTGTATAGGTTTTTTTATCTTTACCCATTAATATTCTGCTAACTTTTGAAGCTAAACGGCCTAAAATTTGCTCGTCAGCATCAATTAAGTACCATTTTTTTGTTGTTAATTTTTGAGAGTTAACAAAAGTTTCTTTCATATTTTCAATACTTCCGTATAATATTTTGTTAATTTTTAGTAATTTAATGAAGGTAATACAATATCAAATTTATCTTTTAATGCTTGAAAAACTTCTTGTGCTGATTTTTTACCAAAATTTTTAATTTCACGAATTTCTTCAGGTGAATAATTTACTAAATCATCCACAGAATTAATACCAGCTCGTTTTAAACAATTATAGGCACGTACAGGAAGTTGTAATTCTTCTATTAAAATTACTTCATTAGGCGTAATAGATTTGATTTCTATTTTTTCTTGCGATATTAAGTTTTCTTCATTTGTTAGAAGACTAAACCAATCCCTTAATTTTTGCGCGGCTTCACTTAAAGCCTTTTCAGGTGAAATACTTCCATTTGTTGTTATTTCTAAAATCAAAGATTCTGTTGTTTTACTGTATCCAGTATAAACATTTTTAATCTTAAAGTTAACTCGCACAATGGGCATAAAAACTGCATCAATAGCTAAAAAATCAAGATTATTAAGATTTTTTTCTTGTTCAGCAAATTGATACCCTACACCTTTCTCTACTTTAAGTGTGAAATTGAAGACTTCATTTCCAGATAAAGTCGCTATGTATTGATTTGGGTTTATAACCGCAATGTCATCGTCAAATTTAATCGAGTTTGCCGTAATTACCCCGGGCCCTTGCACAGATACATAAGCAAATGAAGGAGTATCTTTTTTAAGATTTTTACTAGATAAAACGATCTGTTTCAAATTTAAAAAGATTTCAAGTAAATCCTCACGAACATCAGGTATTGTCGAAAATTCATGTACAATTCCTGGTATTTTTATTCCTGTTATTGCAGTTCCTTCGATATTAGATAACATTACACGACGCAATGTGTTTCCAAACGTTAAGCCTTGACTGGTTTCTAAATTCTGGAGTAAAAAATAACCTGTTAAATTACCGGATTCTTCAACACATGATTTAAAATATTGGAATTTTAATTCTTCCATTGTATTTATTTTTCGATTATTAGCTTAAACTCGACGTTTCTTTGGTGGTCTACATCCATTATGTGGAACCGGCGTAATATCTTTAATAGATATAATTTCTAGACCTATACTTTGAACCGCACGTATAGCTGTTTCACGTCCTGATCCTTGACCTTTAACTAATACATCTACTTTTTTAAGGCCTAAATTTAGAGCAACGGAACTTGCAGCTTCAGATGCAGTTTGCGCTGCAAAGGGAGTTCCTTTACGAGCACCCTTAAAACCCGTACTTCCTGCGGATGCCCATGAAATTGTATTACCAATCATGTCGGTAATAGTAACAATAGTATTATTAAATGTGGATTGTATATGAACAACTCCAGTAATATTGTTAAGTTTTGCTTTTTTTGTATTATTACGTTTAATTTTTGGTGACATAATATATGTTTTTATCTAAAAATGGAAACCCTATTTCTTCTTACCAGCAACGGTTTTCTTTGGACCACGACGAGCACGTGCATTAGTTCGTGTTCTCTGTCCACGTAATGGTAACATTTGACGATGACGGCGACCTCTTGTACAATTGATTTCTTGTAGACGTTTAATATTTAAACTTGTTTCACGTCGTAAATCACCCTCAACTTTAAATGAGGATTCAATAACTTCACGAATTAAACTAACATTTTCATCCGTTAACTCGTTAGTTCGAATATTAGGATCCACGTTTGCTTTCGATAAAATTTTCTGCGAGCTAATTACGCCAATACCATGTATTTTTGTTAAGGCATATTCAACTCGTTTTGCTCTTGGCAAATCTACCCCTTCTATACGTACCACAATAAGACTCCTTTATGTTTATCCTTGACGTTGTTTATGCTTTGGGTTTGTGCAAATTACACGTATTACACTTGACCTTTTTATTATTCGACAATTAGAACACATTTTTTTAACCGAGGGGCGAACTTTCATTGTTTTTATTTTTTCTTTAATTTTTCTGATAACTTTCGTTTATTAGTAAAGTTTGAATTTGTCGACTTGTATCAACAGTAACACCTACTAAAATTAATAGTGACGTGATACCAAAACCATAAGAACTTCGAATATTTGGAATTGTAACAATAGTAGCTAAAAATAGAGCACCTAACAAAGATAACCTTTTTAGCGTTTCTGTTAAGAATTCTTTAGTCTGATTTCCTGGTCGTATACCTGGTATGGTAACAGCCATTTTATTTAAATCTTTGGCTAATTCACTAGGGTTTAGTATTAAATTTGAGTAGAATAAGCTAAATGCTAATATTAAGCCAAAATTTGTCATACTATAGATTAACGGTTGAATATTGGGAGCAAAGTCTAACTTTGGAAAAATATCCAAATTTACTATATACCCAACAAAAATCGTCAAAAACGTTAATACTGTCGATGCAAAAATAATAGGCATGACACCACCTTGATTTATTTTTAAAGGTAGAAAGGATGTCTTTGTCTGATTATTAGGTTGAGTTAACAGTTGTTTTGCAGATACCAGAGGAATAATACGAACAGCTTCCTGTACGTAAATAATTCCAGTTATTAAAACTGTAAAACTAATGAAATTTAAACTAAGAGATAAGCCAGTTCCAGAAGTAAATACTGTTTTTATGGTATTAGGTATTCCTGAAAGAATATTTGCGGTTATTATGAGTGATGAACCATTTCCAATACCTTTTTCTGTTATTATTTCACTTAGCCATAAAATAATCATTGAACCCGTTACTAATGACAAAACAATTTGACCACAAATACTAATATTCCAAATGAAAAGGATAGGGCGTAAAGCAAAAGCAATAGAAAAACTTTCTATAACTGCCCAAAATAGAGTTAAATAACGAGTATATTTTGTAATCTCTCTTCTCCCAGCCTCACCTTCTTCTTTCTGTAATTTTTCAAGACTAGGAACAAGACTTGTTAAAAGTTGCATCATAATTGACGCATTTAAATAAGGTAAGATCCCTAAACTAAAAATACCTAAAACCAAATTTTCACTTGTGTAAAAATTTCTTAAAAGTGGGGTCGAATTCAAAATATTGATTAAGTACTCTTGGTCAACATTAGGAACAGGTATATAATTTCCTAATCTTGTTACGAAAATTATAAAAATTGTCGTACGGATTTTATTACTAACAGAGTCGATTTTATTTATCCGCATATTCTTTACGAATAGAATCGTTCAACTGGTAAATTTCTCTCGGCTGCGGCCATTGCAGGATTTTTCATGTTTGTTAAAGCCGAAATTGTTGCATGTGCATTGTTTAAAAGATTATCTGACCCTAATTGCTTAGCCAAAATATTTTTAACACCCACTAATTCTAAAACTGTTCGTATAGAACTACCTGCAATTACACCTGTACCTTGAGATGCAGGTTTAATAAAGACTTCACAAGCCCCGAAGCGACCAGTGGTAACATGTGGTAAAGTTTTTGATCGAGTTAGAAACACAGTAACGACAGAACGTCTAGCATCTGTAATTCCTTTAGTAATAGCATTTACTACATCATCTGCTTTGCCAACACCTAGGCCTACTCGTCCATTTTCATTACCAATAAGCACGACAGCTCTAAAGCTTAGTTTTTTACCACCCTTACAAACTTTTGTTACTCGACTTATTTGAATTACACGTTCATTCCATTTTTCTCGTTGGGTATTTTGGCGACGATTTTTTGTATTTTTATTTTTCGTTTCATTTCCCTGTGGATTAACCATAACTTCGAAACAATTTTCCTTTTTTAGTTAATTATTTACCAGATTTACCGGCTTTTCTTGCTACATATTCATTTAAATAGCGAATACCTTTACCCTTATAAGGTTCAGGTGGTCGTACTGCACGAATTTGTGAAGCTAATAAACCTACTTTTTCTTTGTCCACTCCTCGAATAATAATGTTTGTGTTTGCTTCAACTTGTACATCAATCCCTTCTGGAGCTGAAAAAACAACTGGATGGCTATACCCTACACTAAGCGTAAGATCTTTACCTGATACTTGTGAACGGTATCCTACTCCAACCATTTGTAAGCGACGTTCAAACTTCTCAGATACGCCAATAACCATATTATTTATTAAGGCACGAACTAATCCATACTTTTGTCTAGCAACTCTTGTTTCTACCTTTTTTTCAACAAAAAGGGTATTTTCATTAAATGAGACTTTAATCTCATTCGGAATTGCATACTCTAATTCACCATGCTTTCCTGTAATTCGAATTTCTTGACCTACTAGTTCTACTTTAACACTCTTAGGCACAGTTACTGGTAATTTACCTATACGTGACATAATTTTCTATTCCCACTTTTTACCAAATATAACATAATAATTCGCCGCCAATCTTAAGTTTTCGAGCTTCATCATCTGTCATTACGCCTAGTGAAGTAGAAATAATTGCGATACCCATCTTACCTAAAATAACGGGGACTTTTTTAGCTCTTCGATAAACCCTAGCACCAGGTTTACTTATCCGTTCTAACTTAGTTATTGCGGGTTTTTGTTTTCTGCCAAAGTATTTTAAAGAAATGATAATCATACTAACAGGTGCTGAAGAATCCTCCTGACTTGTTACAATCTCATAATTATCGATAAAACCTTCACGCTTAAGAATTGTGACAATCGCTTCTACTATCTTTGTGCAAGGAACAGCGACAATATGATGCTTCGCCTGACTTGCATTTCTGATTCTTGTCAAAGTATCAGAAATTTGATCATTTACCACTCAATTTCTCCTTTTGTAAAAAATTTTATTTACTTACGGAATGGAATTCCTACTTTTTGTAATAAAGCCAATCCTTCTTTTGAATTTTTGGCAGTTGTTACAATTGTTATGTTTAATCCTAACATTTGATCAACTTGTTCATACTCAATCTCTGGAAAAATTAACTGGTCCGTAATACCAAGATTATAATTTCCATTTTTATCGAATTTTTTTGGATCTAGTCCCTGAAAATCTCGTATTCTTGGTAATGTTAAGTTAATAAAACGATCTAAAAATGTATACATTTTTTCTTTACGTAACGTTACCGTAATACCCATGGGCATTTCTTCACGAACTTTGAATCCGGCGATAGACTTCTTCGCTATAGTAACAACAGGTTGTTGACCTGTAATTTGACGAATCTCGTCTATACTTTTCTGAAGAATTTTATTGTTTTGTGCGGTAATACCTAAACCCCGGTTAATTTGAATTTTTTCAATTTTTGGGATCTCATGAACGTTTTTGTATTCAAATGTCTCAGTAAGATAAGGTACAACCTCATTTTCATAAATAGCTTTTATTTTTGTAACCATAAGTCGCTACGAAATTAAATTTTTTGTTTTTGTAGAAATTCGAACCTTTCTATTATCTTGGAAATCAAAACTAACACGCGTTGTTTTTCCATTTTCATCACAAATCATAACATTGGAATAATCTAAGGGCGCATTAAACGTGATAATTTTACCTGCCTCTTCTTTTCTAGGAGGTTTTACATGCTTAATCTTTTTATTTATTCCCTCAATTACTAAATTGTTTTTTTTATAAGAAATAGTCTTGATTGTACCAATTTTTCCTTTATCTTTACCCAAGATAACTTTAACAGTATCACCAATTTTTAATTTTTTCATGTAGATTTTTATAATACTTCGGGAGCAAGTGAAACAATTTTTGTAAAACTTTTATCACGTATTTCACGTGCAATGGGACCAAAAACTCGAGTACCTCGAGGATTATTTTCTTTATTAATTATTACAGCTGCATTATCATCGAATCGGATACTCATTCCATCTTTACGACGTACAGTGTGTCGTGTGCGTACAATAACCGCCCGAACAATATCGGAACGTTTTACAGGCATATTTGGTGAGGCATCTTTTACAACACCTATAATTACATCACCTATACGTCCATATTTTTTATTGCCGCCTAAAATACGAATGCACATAATTTTTCTTGCACCTGTATTATCAGCTATTGTTAAATATGTTTGAGGTTGAATCATAGCCTTATATATAGGTAATTAATTTGATAAAAGCGTTTTCTTTAAAATTTCTTTAACTTTCCAACACTTATTACGACTAATCGGTCGAGTTTCAGAAATTGTAACTTGGTCTCCCAAATTACACTCGTTAAACTCATCATGAGTCATGAAACGTTTACTTGTTTTTAACGTTTTTCCATATATGGGATGCGCGTAGCGATTTTCCACTAGGACAACAATTGTCTTATCCATTTTTGTACTAACTACAATCCCAGTCTTCTCTTTTGTTGCCATAAATAATAAATAAGCTTTTTTAATTCAAAAATAAATAAAGAATATAATATTCTTATTTATTTAGTTAATTGTTTTATTTCGTTCTGACTTTTTATTGTTAACAATTGTGCTAAATTTAATTTTTTATGCTTAAACACATGAGGTTTGAATTCTTGTCGTGTAGCTTTTTTTACTCTTAAATCAGCTAATTCTTTTTGGATTGATATGATTTTTTCGTCTATTGCATCAGAATCTAATTTTCTTAATTCACGAATATCTGAGAAACTCATCTGGTTAGATATTTTCCTTAGTAATAAAATTAGTTTTAACAGGTAATTTATATGCTGCTAAACGCATTGCTTTAGTGGCAACATCTAGTGGTACACCAGCTAATTCAAACATAATAGTTCCTGGTTTAATAACTGCAACCCAATAATCAACAGCACCTTTACCAGAACCCATTCTTGATTCTGCAGCACGTGCTGTAACTGGTTTATCGGGAAATATTGTAATCCATAATTTACCACCACGTTTAATCGAACGTGTAATTGTTCGTCTTGTTGCTTCAATCTGACGTGAAGTTATCCAGCCACATTCTTGTGATTGTAAGGCATAATCACCGAAAGAAATTGTATTATTTCGATAGGCTTTTCCTCGCATACGACCACGATGGTGTTTACGAAATTTTGTTCGTTTTGGGCTTAGCATAAACTTTTATTCTCACTTTAAATTATAGAATTTCACCTTTAAAAAGCCAAACTTTAACTCCCAAAACACCATAAATAGTATTCGCTCGTTTGTCGGCATAATCGATATTTGCTCGTAAGGTATGTAAAGGTACACGTCCTTCACGAATCCATTCACTTCTGGCCATTTCGGCACCATTTAATCTTCCAGATATCTGGACCTTAATACCTGCAACCTTTGCAACTTGCGTGCGTTTAATTGCTTGACGAATTGCACGTCTAAAAGCTACACGCTTTTCTAATTGTGATACTATAAAATCGCCTATTAAAGCTGCTTCTGCATCTGGGGTTGTAAGCTCAATAATATTTACAATTATTGTTTTATTAGTATTCTTAACACTAAATTTTTCTTGGGAAATAATTTTTCTTAGTTTCTTATAAATTTCCGAAAGACCGTTACCAGAGTTTCCTACTAGAATACCAGGTCTTGCGCTATATATTTCGACTTCAATTTTGTTTCCGATACCATTCCGTTTAATTTCAATTCTTGAAATTCCAGCTTCTGTTGATTTTGTCTCTAAATACTCTCGAATTAATGAATCTTCTTGTAAAAAATTTGGATAATTTGCAAATTCAGAAAACCATACAGAACGATGTTTCTGAGTTGTAACTAACCGAAATCCGAGAGGATGTACTTTTTGTCCCAAAATAGAATCCTTTAAATTACTTTATTTAATTTTTTAGGTCTAATTTAATACCTATATGGCAGGTTGGCTTTCTAATCGCATAACCTGTTCCTTGCGCACGTGGTCTAAAACGTCTTAATACGGGACCTTGATCCGCAAAAGCTTCGCTAATGTAAAGATTATCTTTACTAACATTTAAATTATTTTGTGCATTTGCTGCTGCTGAATAAACAACTTGCCAAACAGGTCCACAAGCACGGTAAGGCATAAATTCAAGTAACATTAGAGCTTCTTTGTAATCTTTTCCACGTATTTGGTTTAAAACTCGACGCACCTTATTTGGTGACATTCTAATATAACGCCCAAAGGCTTTTGCTTCTGTTTTAGTTTGATTCATAAAATTTTAAATTAGCGTTTCGCCTTTTTGTCACTCTTAACATGTGAACGAAATGTTCGTGTTGGTGCAAATTCACCTAACTTGTGACCCACAATTGTTTCTCCGACAAAAACAGGAACATGTTGTCTTCCATTATATACAGCAATTGTGTGGCCAACCATTGAAGGAATAATTGTTGAAGCACGTGACCAAGTTTTAATTACTTCTTTTCGGTCTTTAGTGTTCATCTCATTAACTTTTTTTAAAAGATGATAAGCCACAAAAGGACCTTTACGCAATGATCGTCCCATAATGTTATTTTCTTCTTCTTACAATATAAATATCACTCGGTTTATTTCTTTTTCGGGTTTTTACACCTAAGGCAGCTTTACCCCAAGGAGTAATTGGTCGCTTTCTACCGATTGGTGAACGTCCTTCTCCACCACCGTGTGGATGATCACATGGATTCATAACGACACCACGAACTGTTGGTCTAATACCTAACCAACGTTTTTTACCAGCTTTACCTATAGTAATATTACTATCTTCTCCATTACTAACAACACCGATGGTAGCATAACACTCATTTCTTATTAGCCTAATCTCTTTAGACGGTAATCTTACAGTTACGTATTTACCTTCTTTTGCAAGAATCTTAGCGCTAGTTCCAGCGGCACGTACAATTTGTCCTCCGCGATTAGGTATTAATTCAATATTATGTACCTCAAGACCTAAAGGGATCTCTGCAAGTGGTAAGCTATTACCTATCTGAATATCTGCATTAGGGCCTGACATTAGATTAGTTCCAACCTTTACATTTTGTGGTGCAATAATGTATCGCTTTTCACCATCTTCATAATGTAGTAGAGAAATGCGTGCATTTCTATTTGGATCATATTCGATACTAGCTACACGACCCAATATGTCATGTTTATTACGTTTAAAATCGATAGCACGATAACGTCTCTTGTGACCTCCTCCACGATGGCGAATAGTGATTACACCACGATTATTTCGGCCCTTTTTTCGGTGATTCTTTTTAAGTAAAGATTTTTCCGGTTTGTTTTTTGTAATCTCGTAAAACGAGGCTACTCCACGATTTCTAGTACCTGGTGTATTTGGTTTATAAATACGAATAACCATAAAATTCCTTGACTAAATTTAAAATAATTTTTACATGTCTGGAAAAAGAGTAATCGTATCTCCATCCTTTACTGTAACTATTGCTTTTTTATATTGAGATCGATATCCGGAAAAACGACCCACGGTACGCTTTTTTGCAGGACTTCTTAAAGTATTGATATTTGTTACACTAACGTTAAACACATATTCAATTACCTTCTTAATCATAACTTTATTTGCCCGGCGATCTACCATAAACGTATATTTATTATTTTCTAATAAAAGAGTTGACTTATCACTGATTACAGGATATTTCAAAATAGAGATAATATTTTGTAAGTTCGTATCCATCTTATTCTGAATACTTTCAAGATTTGTTTCAGTCATTACAATGAACCTTATTTATTAAATCTAAAGTAGTTTGATCTAAAAATATTTGTTGAGCGTTTAGTAATGCCTTTATATTTAGATTCGTCACCAAAAGAGTTTCTACTTTGGGTAAATTACGAACTGCTAATTGAATAGGGTTGTTAGCGTCAGAGAGAATAACTAACGTTTTTTTATCAACGTTTTTGTCTACTTTTTTAAGAAGATTTAAAAATTCTTTCGTTTTACAGTTTCCTATTTCAAAACTATCAAAAACAAATAAGTTATCTTTTTTGTTGTATAAAAGTGTTCGTAATGCAAGTTGAAATTCTTTTTTATTTAACTTGTGTTGCATTGTTTTCGGTTTTGGCCCGAAAATAACACCACCACCTTTCCATAAAGGTGAACGATTAGAACCTGCTCGAGCTCGACCTGTCCCTTTCTGTTTCCAAGGCTTACGTCCACCACCTCGAACTTCACTACGTGTTTTTGAAGAAGAAGTATACTGGTGAGCTAACACGTTTTGATGTTTAAGTGCACGGTGGATAATATAATTGGCATTATCCTCAGAAATATTCAATGCTAAGGCTTGAGATTTTTTAACTGTACCATCTGTTACATTCAGAATATTGAGATCAAATGTTTTTTTAGTGACCATAAAATTTAAACCTTTACTGTTGGTTTAATACTTACTAGATTCCCAGGCTTTCCAGGAACAGCACCTTTTAAAATTAAAAGGTTTTCTTTCGAATCTACTTTTAAAACTTTAAGTTTTGCAACGGTAGTTTTTTTTGCTCCAAGCTGACCTGCCATTTTTTTACCAGGAAAAACTCGACCAGGCCAAGTACCTTGGCCAATAGATCCTGGGGCACGATGATTCTTCGAACCATGCGTCATAGGCCCACGAGTATAATGATGTCGTTTTATAGTACCAGCAAAACCTTTACCAATGGATTTACCCGTAATATCGACAAATTGCCCTTCTTTAAAATTTTGAACATCAATTATTTGTCCTAATGTAAAATCTTCTACATTATCTATTGGATACTCTTTAAGATATTTTAAAGGAACAATATTAGCTTTATCTAAATGCCCTAATTCGGGTTTTGTAAGTTTTTGTCGTGAAACTTGTTGATATCCAAGTTGAATGGAATTATAACCATCAGTTGCAGTCGTTTTAATTTGTGTTACAATACACGGACCCACTTTTATAATTGTAACGGGATTTGCATTTCCGTCTTCTGTGAAAATTTGAGTCATACCAACCTTATTTCCCAATATACCTAAAGACACAAAAATTACTCCTTTAAATTTACAATTCAAGCTTTCGAGAAGTTAAAAATCAAGTACATTTTTTATTTATATACATACTAACTTTAATCAAAATCAGCACATTTGTCCAGGCGACATAAATTAACATTAGTAAAAAATAATTTACAAGAGAGCCATTTAATAAAAAAAAATTTAGAAAATGACTCAAAGGCTAAAATTAACCGGGTAACTATTAGTAATATTAATACTATAAGAAATCTTATAAAAGCACTCAAGATATCCTCAAAATATTTTACAAGTAGTGAGCAATTTAAACAGTACTTTTTACTTGTAAAACAAGGGTTAAACTTTAATTTTGTATGAGTTACATTAAGATTGTAGAATCTAGGGCATCGAGTTATCTTCCCACAAGGCTACCCCTGCAGTATTGTCACCGCAAAAATGTTTCACAGTTGAGTTCGAGATGGATCAACGTGGTTCCATTTTGCTAAAGACACCCAAGATTAAAATATGACAAGTAAAATTCAAGTCCTCGGTCTATTAGAACATCTCGGCTACATATATTACTATACTTAGACCTGATGCCTATCAAACGGCTAGTCTTGCCGTGACCTTACTCCTAAAAGGATGAGAGTACTCATCTCGAGGCGGGCTTCCCACTTAGATGCTTTCAGCGGTTATCCTTTCCATACTTAGCTACCCAGCGTTTACCGTTGGCACGATAACTGGTACACCAGAGGTATGTCCTTCTCGGTCCTCTCGTACTAAAGAAGGATCCTCTCAATACTCTAACGCCCACACCGGATATGGACCGAACTGTCTCACGACGTTCTGAACCCAGCTCGCGTACCGCTTTCATGGGCGAACAGCCCAACCCTTGGGACGTACTACCGCCCCAGGATGCGATGAGCCGACATCGAGGTGCCAAACCTCCCCGTCGATGTGAACTCTTGGGGGAGATCAGCCTGTTATCCCTAGAGTAACTTTTATCCGTTGAGTGACGGCCCTTCCACTCGGAACCGTCAGATCACTAAGACCGACTTTCGTCTCTGCTCGACTTGTAGGTCTCGCAGTCAAGCTTCCTTATGCCTTTACGCTCTACTATCGATTTCTGACCGATATGAGGAAACCTTTGTGCGCCTCCGTTACCTTTTAGGAGGCGACCGCCCCAGTCAAACTGCCCACCTGAAACTGTTCCTTGACCTGCTTACGATACAAGGTTAGAATTCTAGCTTTACAAGAGTGGTATCTCACCAACGGCTCACCTAATTCCGCAAAATTAGGATCAAAGCCTCCCACCTATCCTGCGCAAATAAAGCCCGAAGTCAATTTCAAGCTACAGTAAAGCTTCATAGGGTCTTTCTGTCCAGGTGCAGGTAGTCCGCATCTTCACAGACATGTCTATTTCGCCGAGTCCCTCTCCGAGACAGTGTCCAAATCGTTACGCCTTTCGTGCGGGTCGGAACTTACCCGACAAGGAATTTCGCTACCTTAGGACCGTTATAGTTACGGCCGCCGTTCACCGGGGCTTCAGTCATCAGCATTTAACAGACTTCCTTAACCTTCCGGCACTGGGCAGGCGTCAGCCCCCATACGTCGTCTTACGACTTAGCGGAGACCTGTGTTTTTGGTAAACAGTCGCTTGGACCTGATTATTGCAACCTTATAAAGGCACCCCTTCTCCCAAAGTTACGGGGTTATTTTGCCGAGTTCCTTAGAGAGAGTTATCTCGCGCCCCTTAGTATTCTCTACTTACCCACCTGTGTCGGTTTATGGTACAGGTATTTTTTTATTCTTAAACAGTGCAAGCTTTTCTTGGAAGTATGACATCAACTACTTAAATGCCGTAGCATCTTGTATTCACGCCTCAGCTCAAAGTATTTTCTCTACTTCTCAACACCTCGAACGCTTAAACCGGTAACCAACATCCGGCTAGCCTAGCCTTCTCCGTCCCTCGTTGTCAATAAAAAAATAGTACAGGAATATTAACCCGTTGTCCATCGACTACGCCTTTCGGCCTCGCCTTAGGTCCTGACTTACCCTCCGCGGACGAGCCTTCCGAAGGAAACCTTAGGTTTTCGGGGCATTGGATTCTCACCAATGTTTTCGCTACTCAAGCCGACATTCTCACTTCTACTTCGTCCACACCCGCTTTCGCTAATGCTTCAACCTAAGGTAGAACGCTCCCCTACCGATAATATATATCCCACAGCTTCGGCAAATTACTTAGCCCCATTCATTTTCGGCGCAGGCCTACTCGACCAGTGAGCTATTACGCACTCTTTAAAGGGTTGCTGCTTCTAAGCAAACCTCCTGGTTGTCTACGCATTCCCACCTCCTTTATCACTTAGCAATTATTTAGGGGCCTTAGCTGGTGGTCTGGGCTGTTTCCCTCTTGACAATGGAGCTTATCCCCCACAGTCTTACTGGTTAATTATTCATTTAGTATTCTTAGTTTGCCTCGATTTGGTACCGTTTTACCAGCCCGCACCGAAACAGTGCTTTACCCCTAAATTATAACATTAACCGCTGCGCCAAAACGCATTTCGGGGAGAACCAGCTAGCTCCGGATTCGATTGGCATTTCACCCCTAACCACAACTCATCCGCTGATTTTTCAACATCAGTCGGTTGGGTCCTCCACTTAGTATCACCTAAGTTTCAACCTGGCCATGGTTAGATCATCCGGGTTCGGGTCTATAAATAATGACAAACGCCCTTTTCAGACTCGCTTTCGCTACGGCTCCGATATTCACTATCTTAACCAAGCCATTACCTATAAGTCGCCGGCTCATTCTTCAACAGGAACGCAGTCAAACGTTAAGTCGTTCTCCTACTGCTTGTAAGCTTATGGTTTCATGTTCTATTTCACTCCCCTCCCGGGGTTCTTTTCACCTTTCCCTCACGGTACTGTTTCACTATCGGTCATTCAGGAATATTTAGCCTTACGAGGTGGTCCTCGCAGATTCACACGGAATTTCACGTGCTCCATGCTACTCGGGATACAATGCAGTTTTCATAGCTTTCGATTACAAGACTTTCACTTTCTATGGTATAGTATTCCAACTATTTCATCTAGCTAATCCATTCTGATATTACTGTCCCACAACCCTAATATTTATTAGTTTAGGCTGATCCCGTTTCGCTCGCCGCTACTAAGGGAATCGTTTTTACTTTCTTTTCCTCCAGGTACTAAGATGTTTCAATTCCCTGGGTTCACTCTTTCTTATCTATTTATTCGATAAGTAGTTCTTGGAGTTGCCTCATTCGGAGACCTCCGGATCAAAGCTTGCTTCCAGCTCCCCGAAGATTATCGCAGGTAGCCACGTCCTTCATCGCTTCTGAATGCCAAGGTATCCCCCATAAGCCCTTAATTTCTTGAATTAAACAAAAACTTGTCAAATTATTTTCTGAAATTTAAAATTTCATATTTGTGGAGATATGCGGACTCGAACCGCAGACATTTGCCGTGCAAAGGCAACGCTCTACCAACTGAGCTATACCCCCAGCTGGGCCATTCTGGATTTGAACCAGAGACCTCACCCTTATCAGGGGTGCGCTCTAACCAACTGAGCTAATAGCCCTTCAAATTTCTATTATTATAGAATTTTTCAGTATTTTTTACTTTTAATTGTTTTAATCAACCAAAAATGTTTCCATTAAAGGAGGTGATCCAGCCCCACCTTCCAGTAGGGCTACCTTGTTACGACTTCACCCCAGTCACTAATTCTACCTTAGGAGCCCCCCTCCGAAAAGGTTAGAGTAACTACTTCGGGTATAACCAGCTTCCATGGTGTGACGGGCGGTGTGTACAAGGCCCGGGAACGGATTCACCGCTGTATGGCTGACCAGCGATTACTAGCGATTCCAGCTTCATGTAGGCGAGTTTCAGCCTACAATCCGAACTTAGAATAAGTTTATAGATTTGCTAACCTTCGCAGGTTCGCGACTCATTGTCTTATCCAATGTAGCACGTGTGTAGCCCAGGGTGTAAGGGGCATGCTGACTTGACGTCGTCCCCGCCTTCCTCCGGCTTATAACCGGCAGTCTTTCTAGAAAAGTAACTAAAAACAAGGGTTGCGCTCGTTGCGGGACTTAACCCAACATCTCACGACACGAGCTGACGACAGCCATGCACCACCTGTGTACAGGTTCCTAAAAGGCACTTCTTTTTCTCAAAAGAATTCCTGTCATGTCAAACCCTGGTAAGGTTCTTCGCGTTGCATCAAATTAAACCACATGCTCCACCGCTTGTGCGGGCCCCCGTCAATTCCTTTGAGTTTCACGCTTGCGCGCATACTTCCCAGGCGGGATACTTAACGCGTTAGCTATGACACTGCACGGGTTGATACGTGCAACATCTAGTATCCATCGTTTACAGCTAGGACTACTGGGGTATCTAATCCCATTTGCTACCCTAGCTTTCGTCTCTGAGTGTCAGTTATGGCCCAGTAAAATGCCTTCGCCATCGGTGTTCTTTCCAATATCTACGCATTTCACCGCTCCACTGGAAATTCCTTTTACCTCTACCATACTCAAGTCTAGCAGTTTCCATTGCTGTTTTGGAGTTAAGCCCCAAGCTTTAACAATCGACTTACTAAACCACCTACAGACGCTTTACGCCCAGTAATTCCGGATAACACTCGCATCCTCCGTCTTACCGCGGCTGCTGGCACGGAGTTAGCCGATGCTTATTCTTCAAGTACACGTCAGAACTTCCTCCTTGAAAAAAGAGGTTTACGACCCACGGGCCTTCATCCCTCACGCGGTATTGCTCTGTCAGGCTTTCGCCCATTGCAGAAAATTCCCCACTGCTGCCTCCCGTAGGAGTCTGGACCGTGTCTCAGTTCCAGTGTGGCTGGCCATCCTCTCAAACCAGCTACTGATCGTCGCCTTGGTAAGCCGTTACCTTACCAACAAGCTAATCAGACGCGAGCTTCTCTCCAGGCGGATAAATCCGTTTCACTATATATGACTTCAAGCATATGGGGCATTAGCAGTCATTTCTAACTGTTGTTCCCCTCCTAGAGGCAAATTCTCACGCGTTACTCACCCGTCCGCCACTAGAGTTTAAAAAACTCCCGTTCGACTTGCATGTGTTAGGCATACCGCCAGCGTTCATCCTGAGCCAGGATCAAACTCTCGAAAAATTTCCTATATGTTTTTATTGTTTGAGCATTCGCTCTTTCATATCCACGAGTTCAATAATATCGAAAAAGAGCAAAAAAAGTCAAGCTGTAAATTTTTAATTTCACAACAATAAACTTAAATTAAATAATAGATATTACTATTTATTATTATTATAAAGTATATAAAATAGACTAAATAAAAAATTAATACGTATTTTGTTTATTAATTTTAACTTTTTAAAAATTAAACTTAAACTTTTTTAAAATATTTAAGAAAATTTTATAATAACTTTTTAGACGTGTGCATTGTCTATAATTTAGCTAACTTATCATGGACACTTTTTAACCGAAAAAAGTTATAAATTTTTTTCGGTAAAAAAAGTTCTTTATTTAAAGAACCTTGGAGTAATATTTTTTATATTATTCCAAGGTTTTGAAGAAAACCCATTGGAAATCCGAATTACATTATTCGGAATTTCTTCTACTATTTCAACAGGGGGCAATACTTCTATTACCTCTGCTTGCGATAATATTTCAGAAGGTGCTTGTATAAAAAAGCGGCTTGAGCCTTCGATAATATTTGCTTTAACATCATGACTAAAAAGTTTAGCCGTTTTCAACAGTTTTAATCTAGGCTGATCTACTATTCTTAAAATATTTATTTTATACTCTTCAGGCGGCGGAGCTATTGACTTTGTTATAGCTGGTACCTTACGCTCAAATAAATCAGGTAACACGTCAAAACCAAAGTCCGGTTTTGAGATTTCAAACCAAAATTCATCGCCTTTAATACTTTGAAATTTATCCGAGAGTCCCGGTTTGCAAACTTCCATAATAAATCTTTTTGTTTCTTTCAAGTCGCGGTTTACCTTATGACACTTCAAAAACTTAGGCTCAATATATTGAACATTAAAGTTAGTATGTATAGTTCCCGTACAATATTCATTAAACAAGGTAATCAGACGTTGGACATAAGAATATAGAACTTTATCGCAAAGATTTTTTATCTTGATATTCCTTGCACTTGTTAGCTTTTCTTCCTGAATTTGCTGGTACGCTAATTGAATTCGTTTAAAATTAGGGTCAAAAATTAACAGGAAAATAAAGTTATATAGCTTATTAGATAATAGAATCGAATGATTTAAGAATAAATAACAACCATTTGCAAAGTCTAGCGGTAAAATTAAAGCGGTTATTTGAACAATAAAAATTAACACATATGCTAGGGGGGCTATTACTAAAAAATGAGCTATAGCATTAATTAGGATATTAAGCAGTTTTCCTAAGGGTGAGAGTGTGAAATTTAAAGAGTATTCTACCAAACGAGTTTGTCCAAAATAAACATTTTTACCATTTCCATTTCGTAGCATTTTTATAGGTGAGAATAACCCCTCGATATTCGAATCTAAAAGCAAAGTAAGGCCTAGTAGAAATAACGATACGCTCGTGCTTAACATCGGTACGATTAATATTTCAAAAGGTAATAAAAAAAGGCGTTGCAAAATTATGAATATAAACAGAATTTTGGCTAAAACAAATGACTTCATAGTTATTTGTTGGCTTGTTTGAAATTGAACAATAGAATCTTCAACGGTTTTACATTTTTGACCTCGGTTAATTGCTAAAAAAATAATGTTGGCCTCTAGCAAGTCAATTTTCGATACCGTTTTTGAAAGTTTTAATGCGGAAAATATAGCAGTAAGATAACCAACGACATTTAAGACTAATCTGTATACCAATAGTAAATTTTTCATTTTTTTTTCAGTTTATTCAATATACATTGAGTATAACAGAAGACCTCTATCAAGTCAAGTGCTAAATATTTTAAAAAAGTTTAAGTTTAATTTTTAAAAAGTTAAAATTATTGTTTTTCTTGTTAATGACTTCTTTTATTACTTTTAATTCACAATGTTGATCCACAACGACCATTACATCAGGAATTCGTTGCATATCCTTACACTTAGCTCGAAGAATATCAAATAAGTGTAGAATATATGGTAAAACTTTTTTTAAAAGTATTGACATAATTTACAAAATGATAAATAATGTATTTACAAGTTAGCTGATGTAGCTCAATTGGTAGAGCAACTGATTTGTAATCAGTAGGTCGGGGGTTCAAGTCCCTTCATCAGCTTTATTTAAAAGCGGAAAAAATTCTAACATAAATTGACTTTTTTATAGTTAAGGTATATAATTACTGCACATGTTGAGGGCGTGTAGCTCAGTGGATTAGAGCACGTGGCTACGAACCACGGTGTCAGGGGTTCGATTCCCTTCTCGCCCATTTTTTAAACAGTTAAGATAAATTATCGTATTATATACTTTGAAACTATGCAAATAATGCTCTTAAAATATCATATTCAATAATGATAGCTACTCAAATCTAATAAAAAATACTTTTAATTCGAGAAACTCAAATAACTTGTTAAATATTTTAAAAATAAATAAGCAAAACAATTTCTTTTTACATCCGTTGTTATTTTTAATATTAAGAAAAGTTATTTATTATAGATGGTATTAACTTTGATTTCAAAAAAATTAAAGCGGGCAGGGGGAATCGAACCCCCATCATTAGCTTGGAAGGCTAAGGTTTTACCACTAAACTATGCCCGCATAATTAGGAATTATATTTCATTATACATTATAAGACCTAAACTTCTAAAATTAAAATTTAACCTCGATTATATTTAATCTTACCCCTAAAAATTCTGCTAAACTAGTCGCTTGTTTTTCTATTGTAGCCAATGGCAGTGGTTCCTCAGACGCAGGTGTTAGAGGGATTCGGCGTTCATCATATGTACAAAGAAATATTATCCGTTTTGGATTTATAGCTTCTGCTATCTCCAAATCAATAGAAGTAATATCTTCGAATGGATAAGACATAAAAATTCCTCGATTTTCACCAGGAAAACCATTACGAACAACCCTTACTACCTGTTCTACCTTATTGAACTCGTTATAGCCACTTCCAATATCCCAAATTACAAAAGATAATAAAAATGTGCCTATCAGAATTGCTAACGTACCGTAGAACACCATCAGAATACCCTGGGGAATAAAAGCTATAGTAGATGCTTCTATAAAAGATACTATATTTTTATGAAAATAACTAGAAGACCCAGTTAGTAAAAAATCAAATCCACTAAGGTATAAAAATAATAACCAAAAGTAATTACTTATTCTTCGCGAACCTTTAATGATATCTTTTCTTACCTCTAAGGAAGGCCCATTATTTGTAAAATTCTGTGTGTCCATATTAATATTCATTAATTTTAACTAAGAACAGAAAATAAATTATAAAAATGAATGGGTATACTTTAAGCTATTACTAACATAAGGTATACCCAAAAACGGATTAAATTAATTTAATTGCCTTAAACCCTAGGTAAAGACCGGATGCAAGTGCAAACACAAATCCTAAGAGTAAAAAATAATCGATTATAACTGTCATTTGATTTATTTATTTCTGTATTCTATCTATATTATACGCTTTTTTAGCATAAAAAATAAGATATTAGTTATTACCAGCTTGCTTTAAAAACACCAGGTAATAAACATTCATGAGCCATTTCACGTAAGACATGTCGAGAAAGACCAAAATCACGATAAAAACCACGGCTACGGCCAGTTTTCCAGCATCTATTTCGTAGTCTTATAGCAGAACTATTAATAGGTAAACGTTGTAATTTTCTCTGACCTTCAAAAATCTCAGTTAAACTTTTTGAATTTTTTAAACCAGTTAAAATTTCTTCTCTTTTTTTAGAATATTTTTTAACAAGCTTATTACGTTTTGCTTCACGCTGAAGCATACATTGTTTTGCCATATAAAGAAGAGATCTTAAATAATTAGGTAAAGTTGTTGATTATGATTTTAACAGCAAAAATTGAAATTTAAAAGTGTTTATTTTTTTTCTTTACTTATTTGCAAATAAACTACTTTTTAAAATATCCTCAGGTAGTAAAGTAACTAAATCTGCTTTTGTAAGATCTTTTTCTGCACTTGTTTCAAAAATTCGATTCGCTTGACGCAGTCTTGCACGATCAAGCGCATTTTTCACACTTCTTGCATTTGCGAATAATGGCTGTTCCATTCGAAGAGAAATATATTCTAGTAGAACTCCTTCACCTTCTGGTGTTAGTTTGTACTGTTGTTCTTCTAGCATCATTTTCGAAATTTGTAACAACTCTTCTGGAGAGTAATCTGGAAAATGTACATGATTCGCGATACGAGATGCTAAACCTGGGTTTGATTCATAGAAAACATCCATTCGCTCTTTATAACCAGCAAGTATAACTACAAGATCATCACGCTGGTTTTCCATAACTTGCAATAAAATTTCAATTGCTTCTGAACCATAATCTCGCTCATTATCGGGCTTGTATAAGTAGTACGCTTCATCAATAAAAAGAACACCACCCATCGCTTTTTTCAGAACTTCTTTCGTCTTAGGAGCCGTATGACCAATATATTGACCTACTAAATCATCACGTGTAACGGTTAATAAATGACCTTTTCGAATATATCCTAACTTATATAAAATATCGGCCATTTTTAAACCAACCGTTGTTTTACCTGTACCAGGACTACCCGTAAAAGACATGTGTAAACCAGGACTACCTGCCTCCATACCAAGATTTTTTCTTAAACGATCAATCAATAATAAAGCGGCAATTTCACGAATACGACTTTTTACAGGTTTTAATCCAACTAACTCTGCTTCTAAATTATCAATAATAGATTGAATCTCAGTTTTATTGTACTCCTCCTGTAAATTAACTACTGAAGTACCGGACACCTTTACTCTTGCTTGCTCTTCCATCATAGAATTGTTTTAATTAATTTTTTTTAATAAAAATAAAGAATTAAAAATAATTATTATTATTTTTAATTCTTCATCTTATATTTAGATTAAGCCATTACTGTTTCTTTAACTGACTCGATAGCAGCTTTTAGAACAGTTTCGGCTGCATCATCAAGTTTACTTGAATCTGCAATTGCTTTACCATATTCTGGTTTTGATGTTTTTAAGTATGAAATTAGACTAGTACTAAATGTCTTAACTAAATTCACAGGGATCTCATCAGTATAACCATTTAAACCTGCGTATACAATTGCAACTTGCTCTGCCACAGAAAGTGGAGAACCTTGAGCTTGTTTAAGTAGTTCACGTAAACGTTGACCACGAGCTAATTGATTTTGTGTCGCCTTGTCTAAATCAGAAGCAAATTGCGAGAATGCTTCAAGTTCAGCAAATTGTGCAAGCTCTAGTTTTAATTTACCAGCTACTTGCTTCATAGCTTTAACTTGTGCAGCAGAACCTACACGCGATACTGATATACCTACATTAATTGCTGGGCGAATACCCGAATTAAATAGATCACCAGATAAGAAAATTTGGCCATCTGTAATTGAAATTACATTTGTTGGAATATATGCCGAAACATCACCAGCTTGTGTTTCAATAACAGGTAATGCTGTCATACTACCACCACCAAGCTCATCACTTAGTTTTGCCGCACGCTCTAAAAGACGTGAATGTAAATAGAATACATCACCAGGATATGCTTCACGTCCAGGTGGTCGACGTAATAGTAGAGACATCTGACGGTATGCTTGGGCTTGCTTCGATAAATCATCGTAAATGATTAAAGTTGCTTTGCCTTTGTACATAAAGTACTCTGCAATTGCTGCACCTGTGTATGGTGCAATATATTGTAATGTTGCTGGATCATTTGCATTGGCTGCTACAATTACAGTATAATCAAGTGCATTTTTCTCTTCTAATGCAGTAACAATTTGTGCTACTGACGAAGCTTTTTGACCAATTGCTACATAAACACAGACAACATCTTCAGTTTTTTGGTTGATAATAGTATCAACCGCAATTGCAGTTTTACCTGTTTGACGATCACCAATGATAAGTTCACGTTGGCCACGACCAATAGGAATCATAGTATCAATAGCAGTAATACCTGTTTGCATTGGCTCACAAACAGATTTACGCTCAATAATACCCGGCGCCATCGCTTCAATTAATTGTGTTTGTGAAACTTCGATATCACCTTTACCATCAATTGGTGATGCTAAAGGGTTTACAATACGACCTAGAATCGAATCACCAACACCAACCTCAGCAATTTTACCAGTTGCTTTTACAGTACTACCTTCAAGAATATCGAAGCCATTACCCATAAGTACAACACCAACGTTATCGTTTTCTAAATTCAGAGCAATACCAACAGTATTATCTTCAAATTCTAAAAGCTCGCCAGCCATTACTTGGTCTAAACCATAAACACGTGCGATACCATCACCTACTTGTAATACAGTACCAACATTGTTTACTTTTACTTCTTTATCGTAACCTTCAATTTGTTGACGAATAATATTACTAATTTCATCAGGACGAATATTAATCATAACTTACCTTGTTTTGAATAAATGATTTAATTAAATATTTTGATTTATAACGAATGGACTAGAAAAAATTGGTATCAAGTTGTGAAGCAAGTTCTTTTAGCTGGCCTTTTAAACTTAAATCAATTACATTTGAACCAATTTGAACTTTTAAACCGCCAAGCAAAGACGCATCCACACTTGTTAACAGCTTAATCTCTGTTGCACCGGTACGGTTACGTAAACGAGAAATTAAATCTAGTTCTTGTTCTGGTGTTAAAGGAGTTGCAGATGACACTTGAGCAATTTTAATGTCAGCAAAATCATAAACCATTTGTAAATATTTTTCGATAATCGGTTCAAGTAGAGAAATTCTATTTCGATCTAAAAGAACCATCAAAAATTTTACAGTATTTTTATCAAAAGATAGTGGTTTAATAACTTTTTCTAAAACAACCTTTTTTGAACTTTTTGGATATAATGGATTTTCTAAATATCTCACTAAATTTTCATTAGAATCAAAAAGTTCTAATAAATCATTAATATCCGAGGTAATGGTATCCAGTGCGTTTGTTTTTGAAGCTAAATTAAGTAACGCGCTTGCATAAGGGTCTGCTACTTTTGAGCTTAATATTTTACTACTCATTGGCTACGTTTCCTCTCCAATTTCAACTACGGGTACGGAGCTTGCAGCACCAACCATATTTATACTTTCTTGCATATAATTACTTAAGTCGCTCTTTAAATTTGACTTTTTCTCAATTTGAGATACAACAAGTTCTAAAGCTAAGACAGAAACATACTGTTTTATCTCTCCTAAGATTTGTCGTTCTTTGAATTTTAAAATTGAGCCAGCAGAACTGAAGCGTTTGGATAATTCTACTTTCGCTTGATTATAATCAGCGTCAAGAAGTGTAGACTTTGTAACACTAGTTTCTTTTTTAATTTGATCAATTATGACACGGGCTTGTGCTAATTGTTTTTTTGCTTCATCAAGCCGAATTGTTGCTTCGTTTAAACGTTTTTCGGAATCTTCTACACCGCTACTAATTTCAGCCTGACGTTCACTTAAGGATTCACCTAAAAAGTCACGCCCGAAAAAAACTACGCTGCCAAGAATAATTAATTGGTTAATTAAATTTGTTTCAAAGATATCCGTATTTATACCGAAGCTACCATTACTAGCTACAATAAGATAAGCTTCTGTTAAAAGTTGCATATTTTTTAGTTAGGATATAGAAAACACCAGATGTTAATTTGCCACCTGTTTTGTGAAAAGCTTGCTTAACATTTGATTACATAAAGAATCAACAACTTTATCACTTTCAAGTTTTGCGAAAATTGTTTCTTTTGCTGTTGCAAAATTTCCCAAGATTTTTTCTAGTAAAGTATCAATATACTTTTGCGAAAGTTTTAATTCAGTTTCAAAACTTTGCTTATGAATCTTTTGAGATGTAACAATTTCTTGTTGAGCTTGTTTCTTTGTAGCTCGTAACTCGTTTTCGTATTCAGTTGTTAACTCATTCGCTGTTGTTAGCATTTCAGATGCTTTACTCAAATTGTCAAGGATATACTCATTTCTTTGATTGATTAGAGCAGTTAATGGGTTGTATAAAATTAAATTTAAAACAAACATTAACAGCAAAAATTCGATAGCAACGAGAGGTAAAGTTGCACCAAAATCAAATAACCCGCCTTTTTCTTCAGCAGCTAGAGTAATAAAAATTTGATCGTTCATAATCTCTAATAACTATATTATTTGTTTGATTTTTACTATAAGTACAAAAAGAAATGCCAAGACATTTAAATAAATTTTCATTTAGATATCTTGGCATTAATTTTAGCTAGTAAAAGGATTAGCAAATAATAGTGATAGAGATACTACAAGACCATAAATTGTTAAAGATTCCATGAAGGCTAAACTTAGAAGTAGTGTACCACGTAATTTGTTTTCAGCTTCAGGTTGACGAGCAATACCTTCAACAGTAGCACCAGCAGCTTGGCCTTGACCAATACCAGGACCGATAGCAGCTAAACCAACAGAAAGACCAGCAGCGATAACAGAAGCAGCAGCAATAATAGGTTCCATAATAGAAGAATTTAATTATAAATAGGAAATTGTATCGAGTGAAAAATTAACAAGTTTCTTAAAATAGCCTTAAAAAAGCTAATAAATCTTTTCCTTATTCAACAGCTTCAGCAATGTATGCTGCTGCTAATGTAGAAAAAATAAGTGCTTGGACCGAACTTGCGAAAATACCAAGACCCATGATAGGTAAAGGAATAAATAGAGGAACTAATAGTGTAATTACACTAATGGTTAATTCATCCGCTAAGGTATTACCAAATAGTCGGAAACTTAGAGATAGAGGTTTTGTGAAATCCTCTAATATGTTAATCGGTAAAAGGATCGGAGTTGGTTGAAGATATCGACCAAAATATCCCAAACCTTTTTTACTAATTCCAGCGTAGAAGTATGTCAGCGAAACTAACAATGCTAACGCAACAGTTGTGTTAATATCGTTTGTTGGTGCTGCTAGTTCACCCTCAGGTAAACTAAGAACTTTCCACGGAATAAGTGCACCAGCCCAGTTACATCCAAAGATGAACAAGAATAGTGTGCTGACAAAAGGAACCCAGGGACGGTAGAAACTTTCACCAAGTTGGTTTCTTGCGATATCTGTAGTAAATTCAAGTACAGATTCCATGAAGTTCTGCCAACCTTTTGGTATTTGCTCAAGGCTACTAGTAGCTAAAAAAGCAGCACCTAAGATAAGGAAGATAACTAACCAACTAATGATAAATACTTCACCATGTAATGAGATTCCTGCTATATCCCAATAGTAGTGTGTTCCTACTTCAATAGCTGATAAAAGCAAAGAAGTATCTAATATATTTGACGGGTACATAAAATGGTTTAAGCAAAAGTAAAAGTATTTTATACAACCATATTGTAACCTAAATCGACGCAGTTAAAGCTTATTTTTATTTTTTTGTTATTAATTATTGGTCCTAAAAGTAAGTTATTATGTAGATGTAAGATTATTACCCAAGGTAACCCAATAAAATAACAATAACAGTAATAATAATAAGACCGATATTACTTACCTAAGGAGATAGTTGATGAGGGTAATTAAAATTTATTCTTTATATTGAAGATAAAAAACTTATTTAAAATCAATTTACCAAGCGTTTAATCTAAAGTATCTAAAATAAAACAACGACCTATTTCTTACAATAAAAATAATCAAAATTAAAATTTTACTAGATTAGTATTATTAAGAAATTAGGTATAAGTATAATATTAACTCCTAAAAAAAATATAATCTTTACAAAAATAGTCTATAATTAAATCCATACATAAAGGATATAATGAATAGGGTATAGGCTAACATACAATATACTATACAAAACTTATTTAAACAAAAGGTATCAAAACTTGGATATTTAAATTCAATATATGCCCAAAAAACCTTTTTTATAAGAAAAATATATTCATAATTTTTATAAAGGATTTTATATGATCACGGATACTCAAATTTATCTTGCTCTAGTTTTAGCACTTCTTACTTCACTACTAGCAATTCGATTAGGTTCGACCCTTTACACATAAATTAAGGTATTTAATGTTAATAATGGAAGGTTTTCAAATTTATATAATTCTTAAGCGGAAAGCCTTCTATAAATTTTCAATAAATATGTATACAATAGATAAACAATAATAATTAAAATTACCATCAAATGAAAAAAACTAACTTACCAATTTTTCCATTTACCGCAATTGTAGGTCAGGAAGAAATGAAACTTGCTCTTGAATTAAATGTTATTGACCCTAAAATTGGTGGGGTAATGATTATGGGAGACCGTGGTACAGGAAAATCTACAACAATTCGAGCGATTGCTGATCTATTGCCAAAAATTAAAATTGTAAAAGATGATCCTTTTAACTCGCACCCTACAGATCTTGAATTAATGAGCACGGATGTTTTAAATCAATACCGTGATTTTGATAATTTAGAAACTGACGAACTTAAAACACCCATGGTAGACCTTCCATTAGGTGCAACTGAAGATCGTGTATGTGGTACGATTGATATCGAAAAAGCACTAACAGAAGGTGTTAAAGCTTTTGAACCAGGTTTATTAGCAAAAGCAAACCGTGGTATCTTGTATGTAGATGAGGTTAATTTATTAGATGATCATTTAGTTGACATTTTATTAGATTCAGCAGCATCGGGATGGAACACAGTAGAACGTGAAGGTATCTCAATTCGTCATCCTGCAAAATTTGTATTAGTTGGTTCTGGTAATCCAGAAGAAGGTGAACTGCGACCACAACTTTTAGACCGTTTTGGTATGCATGCCGAAATCAGAACCGTGAAAGATCCTGTTTTAAGAGTAAAAATCGTAGAAGAACGCACATCATTTGATCTAAATCCACAAGACTGGCTAGATAAATACCAAACCGAACAAGAAGCTTTAACACAAAAAATTATTGAAGCACAAGATCGTTTATCCACTGTTACTATTGATTATGATTTACGTGTTAAAATCTCTGAGATTTGTAGCATATTAGATGTTGATGGTTTAAGAGGCGACATTGTGACAAATCGTGCGGCAAAAGCTTATGCGGCTTTTAATGGTAGAGAAACGGTTACTGTTGAAGATATCGGGGTAATAATTACTCTATGTCTACGCCATCGTCTACGTAAAGACCCACTAGAAACAATTGATTCTGGTGATAAAGTTAAAGAAGTGTTTAAAGAAATATTCGAAATCGAAGAATAATTAAATTATTTTTTAAATCATAAAAATTAAATAGGCTTAGTAGGAATCGAACCTACATCCAAAACTTAGAAGGTTTTTGTCCTAATCCGTTAGACGATAAGCCCCAGTATAAAATATATTCTATAACATATTCGTTATTAAGTAAATAAGATTAATTATTAATTAAATAACTAAAACTATTTTTTAGTTTTAGTTATTTAATTCTGGTTGCTAATTAGAAAGAATCTAATCGACAACCTTTTCTAAAATCACCTTTTTTCCTATTTTGCTATATAAGTTTACAAATACAAAAATACTTTTAATTAGAAATACACAAATAGTATTAAAGTCTAGTTAATTTCTGTTTCAACTGTACCATCTTCCGGATCACTAGGTGCGCTAGCTGTATCTTGATCTGGTATATTTTGAATTAACGTTGCCATTAATTCACGTAACTCAGTTGTTTTTGCTTTCACTTGATCATGAAGAATATTATCACCAGCAGCAAGAAGGTCCTTAATTTCCGTAATTAGGGCATTTACTTTTATTTTATCAGACTCAGCTAAGCTCTTATCTAGACTTTCTAATTGCTTTGAAGTTTGGTAACACATCGATTCTGCTTCATTTACAGTATCAACATTTTCACGACGCTCTTTGTCCGCTTTTGAAAACATCTCAGCATCTGCAACCATACGATCAATTTCAGTATCATCTAACTTCGATGAACCGGTGATTGTAATCTGTTGTTCCGCGCCTGTATTTTTATCCTTAGCTTTTACCAATAGGATACCATTCGCATCAATATCAAAACTTACTTCCACTTTAGGAACACCACGCGGTGCAGGTCGAATTCCATCTAATTTAAATTCACCTAAACTCTTGTTATCAGTAGCAAATTCACGTTCACCCTGTAAAATATGAATATCTACGTTAGTCTGATTATCAACCGCTGTAGAGAAAAACTCTGATTTCTTAGTAGGAATTGTAGTGTTACGAGCAATAATCTTTGTCATAACTCCACCCATCGTTTCAACACCAAGCGACAGTGGTGTAACATCTAATAAAAGAATATCTTTAACTTCTCCAGATAAAACACCACCTTGAATAGCTGCTCCAATAGCAACAACCTCATCCGGGTTTACCGTTTGATTAGGTGATTTTCCTGTAATTGTTTTAACAACATTTTGAACACTAGGTATTCGGGTAGAACCACCAACTAACACAATTTGATCTAACTTTTCTTTATCAAGTCTTGCGTCTTTTAAAGAATTTTCAACAGGTATACTACAACGACTAATTAAACCTGAACATATTTCTTCAAAGAAAGCACGAGTAATTACAGTTTCAATATGTTTTGGACCAGTCTCTGTTGCTGTAATAAACGGAAGACTTATACTTGCTTCAGTTAAAGTAGATAATTCAATTTTTGCTTTTTCAGCAGCCTCGGTTAAACGTTGTAAAGCTTGGCTATCACCCTTTAAATCGATACCTTCGGCTTTTTGAAATTCTTGCATTAAATGATCGACAATTTTCTTATCAAAATTGTCGCCTCCTAAACGCGTATCCCCTGAAGTGGATAAAACCTCAAAAATACCATCACCAACTTCTAAAATAGAAACATCAAAAGTTCCTCCACCTAAATCAAAAACTAATATTCGCTCATTATCTTTTTTATCTAGACCATACGCTAATGATGCAGCAGTAGGTTCATTAATAATACGTAAAACTTCTAAACCTGCAATTTTACCTGCATCTTTAGTTGCCTGACGCTGCGAGTCATTAAAATAAGCTGGTACGGTAACTACGGCTTGCGTGATATCTTGACCAACATATTTTGAGGCATCCGCTGCTAATTTTCTCAAAACTTGTGATGATATTTCTTCAGGACTAAATAATTTATCTAAATTTGAACATTTAATTTTAATCATATCCCCTTCGTCTACAATAGGATATGCAACTTCTCTTAACTCTGGTTCTAGTTCGCGAGTATTTGAGCCTATGAAACGTTTTATGGAATAAAATGTGTTCTCTGCATTAATAACACCCTGTCTTTTTGCAATCTGACCAACAAGTAGATCCTGCTTTTTTGTATAAGCAACAATAGAAGGAGTAGTTCTTAGACCTTCTGAATTTGTAATTACGACAGGTTGGCCACCCTCAATAACAGCAACAACGGAATTTGTCGTTCCTAAATCAACACCAACAACTTTATTCATATTTATTTTTATTTTTTCTTGCTAAAAATATATTTATTATTTTCATTTACTTTCTTATAGAAAAATTAGAAAGAAAAAAGAAATTAAAAAACCGACAACTGTATGCATCTGACTGGGTTTGAACCAGCGTAGAACGGATTATGAGTCCGGTGCCTAACCACTCGGCCACAGATGCCAATTATGGAACTGGTGGGATTTGAACCCACGTCCAACTTAATCTTTTTTTACAATATCCACAAGTTTAACTACATTGAGCTTTTTATTAAATATTAATATAAGTATATATTGTATAATATCAATAACTTAACTAACTAAAATAAAGTCAAAAAACTGTTATAGTAATTAGAGCAATCGGAGGATAAATTATTTAATTCACCAATGCTAATTAAATAATATCAAAAATCTATGCGAATGCTAGAGTTCTTTGATTTGAAAATAAGTTTTTTATTACATTTATTTGGATTATCTAGATTAACGAGTTGAAAAAACTCGACTTGCATGAAAAAAAATATTAAATTGTCGAAACCTTATCAGCCCCAAAAACTATATAACCGAAACCTATTACAATATAATAAATGCTATAAAAGCAGAAAGGGATTCGAACCCTTGATCTTTAGAATCGGAATCTAAGGCTTTATCCTCTAAGCTACCTGCCCAAAAGTATAATATTTTTCAAAAAAATAACTTATCCAATGAAAAAAAATCTTAAAGCTTCTAATAAAATAGAATTGATCCGTGCCTTTATAGTAAGTATAGAAAACTTCAATCCAATTTTTTATGAAAAATTAGACAAAATTTTTAAAAAAATTCCAAATTTAAAATTATTGTACCATAATATCAAATTTAGGGGGGATTATGAAAACTATAATAATATAATGCCATACGATAGAGATAAATTACTATTATTAATTCAAAAGTGCAGACACGCCGATGATTTTCAAAATATTACCCCAAATAGAAAAAGTAGCTACTTATTTAAAAATAAAAGTATCTTCAACCAAGAGGAAATGTCGTCTTATACAAATTACAATCATTATACATATCAACAATATAAATCATCCGTAAAATACTATGAAAAAAAATTAAAACCACACCTAAACAAAAACCATGAGAAAGAAAAAATACTTTTCATAACGTTGAAAGGTTTGGTTTTAATTAAATTTTTATAAAACTAAAACACAAGTAAAAAAGAAAACCAAAAAGATAATATTAGAGATTAATTTCGAAGTTAATTATTAACAATAATACATTCTGTTGTTAATATCATTCCAGCAATTGAAGTGGCATTCTGTAATGCCGAACGCGTTACTTTAGCGGGATCAATAATGCCTAACTCATACATATCACCGTATTCTTCTTTAGCAGCGTTATAACCAATATTAAAACTTTCTTTTTCAATGTTTTCTAAAACAATAGCGCTATTCTTACCACCATTTTCAACAATTCTTTCTAATGGTGCAGCTATAGCTTTTGCAAGAATTAATGCACCAACAAATTCATCTTCTTTAAGATTTAGTTTTGACCATTGCTTTAAACTTTCAGCTAAATGAACTAATGTAGTACCACCACCAGGAACGATACCCTCTTCTACTGCGGCACGTGTGGCATTAATAGCATCTTCTAAGCGTAACTTTTTATCTTTCATTTCTGTCTCGGTTACAGCACCAACCTTAATAACGGCGACACCACCAGATAATTTAGCTATTCTATCTTGCAGCTGTTCTTTTTGGTAAGGTTCATCAACTAAAGCTGTTTGTTTTCGTAATTTTTCACAATGCTTAGTTACAAGCTCTTCTGTACCCTCATTAATGATTGTCGTATCATCTTTTGTAACAATAACACGTCTTGCTTGACCCAATTGAGTAAGCTGAACATTTTCAAGACTTAAACCCGTATCTTCAGTAATAACCTCACCTTCTGTCAAAATAGCAATATCTTCAAGAATCGGTTTACGTCTATTACCAAAACTAGGTGCTCTAACAGCTGCTACCTCAATAATATTTTTTAATTTATTTAATATTAGGGTCGTAAGCGCTTCTTTTTCCACATCTGCAGCAATAATAAATAGAGGTCTTTTAGTACGAGCAACCTGTTCTAAAATAGGAATTAGATCTTGTTTTACTAAGGTAATTTTTTTATCGGTAATTAAAATATAAGGATTTTCTAAAACAACTTCCATCCTTTCAGGGTTTGTAATAAAGTAAGGTGAAATAAAACCTTTCTCAAAACGCATACCTTCTGAAATTTCAAGTTCGATTACCGTAGATTTACCCTCTTCTAGAGATATAACACCATCTTTTCCAACTTTATCTAAAGCACTTGCAATCATCGCACCAATTTCTTTATCATTACCAGCGGAGATCGCAGCAACTTGAGCGATAGATTTGACATCTTCAACAGGTTTAGAATACTCATTAATTTGATCGGTTAAAAAATTTAAAGCCTTTTCCATACCCATTTTTAAGGAGATCGGATTTGCACCTGCCGTTAAATTTTTCATACCTTCGCATACCATAGAATAAGCTAAAACGGTAGCTGTTGTTGTACCATCACCAGCAACATCGTTTGTCTTTGAAGCTGCTTGGCGAATAAGAGAAACACCCGTATTTTCAATATTGTTTTCTAACTCAATTTCACGAGCTATCGAAACTCCGTCGTTAATAATTTGCGGAGATCCTGCGACCTTTTCTAGAACTACATTTCTTCCTTTTGGCCCTAATGTTACAGAAACTGCTTCAACCATTACACTCATACCAGTAATCAAAGCGCGTCTAGCCTCATCTTTATATAAAATTTTTTTTCCAGACATAAAACCTTTTTTCTTTAATACCGTAATTTTAAAATAGTTAATAGATAAATCACCACAAGATACCAAGATTCATAACGTATAAAGTTTTAAAAATAATATAGCTATAAAGACTTAATATGTAAATTATAAATCCTATTATAACAGAAAAGAGTGTTAAGTAAAATTAGTTACCCTAATAATTTAAAAGTCAATAATAATCAAAATTGATTTAACTAATAAAAACTAAATTTTTAAAAGACTATTTTAGTTTTTAGAAAATTATAGAAAAATAGCGAACACTTTTATGCTACTAAAACAGCAATAAAAAGAGCGCTTTAGAATGAAAATGACCATATATTTACCGGTATATCGATAAATTATAAAAAAAATAAAAGATTATATTGTTTTAAAAATAAAAATATGCTAATATCTAAGTTGTTAAAGCCTGGATAGCTCAGTTGGTAGAGCAGTGGACTGAAGATCCTCGTGTCACCAGTTCGAATCTGGTTCCGGGCATTGTAATTAGGAAAGTGTTTAAATAGCACTTTTATTCTGGAAAATAAACTATAATGTATGGTAACTAACCTTTTAGTAAACTATATAATCTTCTGATTAATGTATCGTATATGAAAAATAAGTTAACCGTATTAATTACTGGTTTTTTGATTCTTTTAAGTTTACCTAAATCAAGTTTCGCTGCAGGTGTACTTGTGGACTGCGACAAATCACCTGCTTTTGCTAAACGTCAAGGTGCTGCTGTCAAAAAACTAGAAGCTCGCCTTGCAAAATATGAAGTAGGCACACCACCATATCTTGCTTTACAAAGTCAAATTGATCGTACAAACGCACGTTTTAAAAACTATGGGGATTCTGCTTTAATGTGTGGTGCCGATGGACTTCCACATTTAATTGTTGATGGTGATTTTAAACATGCTGGTGAATTTATGTTACCAGGATGTGTCTTCTTGTATACGGCTGGTTGGATAGGTTGGTCTGGTCGTAAATATCTTGGCACTGTGGCATCTTCGTCGAATCCTTCGGAGAAGGAAATTATTATAGATGTTCCTTTAGCTTTAAAAATTATGCTATCAGGTTATTTATGGCCTGTTTTAGCTTGGCAAGAATTTATTTCTGGAGATTTTATTGCTGATCCAGATGAAATTACTGTTTCACCGCGTTAGTTACTAATGTCTTAAAGTTAAAAATTTTCTTTAGGATATCCTGTTTATAGTATATAATCAGGTTAATAAATAATTTTTAATCTCTAAGATTTTTGATCATATTTAATTACACATAATAACATGTTTAAAAAATCTCGTATTTTTACATTTGCTTTTGCTTCTGTCTTACTAGGGGCTAATATTGTTAATGCTATTGAACTAGACGAAGCCACACGTACTGTTAACTTAGATTCTTCAGGTAAAACTACTGTTTTATCCGCTGAACAGGTTAAACGTGGTAAGCGTCTATTTAATGCATCTTGCGGTTCATGCCATACAGGTGGTATTACAAAAACAAACCCCAATATTGGTTTAGATACAGAAGGTCTTTCATTAGCAACACCTAATCGTAACAGTGTTGCAGGTTTAGTCGATTATATGAAAAACCCTACAACATTTGATGGTTTAGAATCAATTGCAGAGACTCATCCAAGTATTGCAAGTGCTGATATTTTCCCTAAAATGCGCTCGTTATCAGAAGATGATCTTTTTGCTATTGCTGGTCATATTTTACTACAACCTAAAGTTGTGGCAGAGAAGTGGGGTGGTGGTAAAATTTACTACTAAGGCCTACACTCGGCTTTCCCTTGTCTATATAAAAACTTAATATAATTCAATATAAACTATGGACGCTTTTAAAACCTATTTATCAACAGCCCCTGTTTTGTTGACTATATGGATGTCTCTTACAGCAGGTATGCTTATCGAAATGAATCGTTTTTCACCTGATATGTTAACTTTTTAGACTTAAGTATTTGTTCTCTAACTATTGTAAAATTTACAAAATCAGGTATAGTAAAACTTAGCTCAAGTTTACGTAATAAAAATAAAAATAATGTGTCAGGATTAAATAATAGCAGCACATTTTTATTTTTATCGATGTTAAACTTGAGTCTTTTAACTTGATTAGTAGTATTTTATACTTAATGTTATTTAGTTGAAACGTTGTTTTAGGCGTGTCGCTTTTCCTGATAACTGACGTAAATAGTATAATTTTGAGCGTCTAATTTTAGATGAGCGTTTGATTTCGATCGAACTAATTTTTGGGGAGTTTAGTAAAAAACAGCGTTCTATACCGATTCCTTGCATTACCCTTCGAACAGTTATTGTTTTAGCTAATCCTGTATTTTTCTTTGAAATTATTACACCTTCATAGGCTTGCGTACGTGTTTTTTGTCCTTCTTTAATTTGAACTCCTAAACGTACGGTATCTCCGATACGAACATTTGGTATATCCAGTTTCAGATACTTTGACTCAACCTTTTTTAAAATAGCGTGTTTGTTTATCTTCAGATTTTCTTTAATCATTTTATTTCATTGATTAGTAATTAAACTACTTTCATATATGGGTTCATAGTAACGCATTTTATCGCTTAACGTAAACCTTTAATTTTTTTAATTAATACTTATAAAACCAAACAACACACAAGAAGAAAATAGAAGATAAAAAATCATTCTTGTAGTATAAAAAATGTTCGAACGTTTTACAGAAAAAGCTATAAAAGTTGTAATGCTATCGCAGGAAGAATCTCGACGTTTAGGTCATAACTTTGTCGGGACAGAACAAATTTTATTAGGTTTAATCGGTGAAGGTACTGGTGTTGCCTATAAAGTTTTACGTTCTGTAAATCTTACCCTAAAAGATGCACGTATGGAAGTTGAGCGAATCATCGGTCGTGGATCAGGTTTTGTGGCTGTAGAAATTCCATTCACACCTCGAGCAAAACGTGTACTAGAAAATAGTATAGAAGAATCACGTGATTTAGGGCATGGTTATATTGGTACAGAGCATATACTCTTAGCTCTTTTAGATGAGGATGACGGTGTTGCATGGCGCTTGTTTGATGATTTAAAAATTGATGTTGAAAAATTACGTGCTGATGTTTTAATGGCTATTGGCGCAGATTCTTCAGATTTAAATGCTGTAGCATTAGTAATTGGTGGTGAAGATGATGATCGTGAGTATTCTCTTGAAGAGTACACTACGAATCTTACTGAACAAGCAAAAGAAGGAAAACTTGATCCTGTTGTAGGTCGTGCAAAAGAAATTGAAAGAGTAATTCAGATTTTAGTAAGACGTAAAAAGAACAACCCAGTATTAATTGGTGAGCCAGGTGTAGGTAAAACAGCAGTAGCAGAAGGTTTAGCACAACGAATTATTCAAAGAGATGTTCCTGATATTCTAGAAGAAAAAGAAATTGTTGCTTTAGATATTGGTTTATTATTGGCTGGTACTAAATACCGTGGTGAGTTCGAAGATCGTATTAAACGCATTATGGAAGAAGTTCAATCTTCTAATACTATTATTTTAGTAATTGATGAAGTTCATAATTTAATTGGTGCGGGTGCTGCAGAAGGTGCTGTTGATGCAGCAAATATTTTAAAACCAGCTCTTGCACGTGGAGAGTTACAGTGTATTGGTGCGACTACAATCGAAGAATATAGAAAGCATATTGAAAAAGACCAGGCACTAGAACGTCGTTTTCAACCTGTAAAAGTTCCTGAACCAAGTGTTGAAGAGACAATCCAAATTCTTAGAGGTCTACGTAACCGTTATGAACGTCATCATATGTTAAGAATTAGTGATGGCGCACTTGTAGCTGCTGCGAATTTAGGTGCACAATTTATTGCTGATCGTTATCTTCCGGATAAAGCAATTGATCTTATAGACGAAGCAAGTGCACGTGTACGTCTTTCAGGATGTGGTTTACCAAAAGCAGCTAAAGATTTAGATAAAGAATTGCGTGAAGTATTACAAGCTAAAGATATTGCAATACGTGAGCAAGATTTCGATGAGGCAGGTCATTGTCGTGATTTAGAAATGGAAATTCGATCTCAAATCACGCTTTTAATCCAAAAGCAAGAAGGTATAAGTAAAAATCAAGCAAAATATAATCCAACAGTAGAAGAAGATGACATTGCTGAAATTGTTGCTGCTTGGACAGGTATTCCGGTTAGTAAAGTTTCGAAATCAGAAACTGAGAAATTAATTCAGATGGAGGATATTTTACATAGTCGTGTAATTGGCCAGGATAAAGCCGTGATCGCAATTTCGCGTGCGATTCGTCGTGCTCGTGTTGGTTTAAAAAATCCTAATCGTCCTATTGCAAGTTTTATATTTTCTGGACCTACTGGTGTTGGTAAGACAGAACTTACTAAAGCATTAGCTGAGTATTTCTTTGGTTCCGAAGATACTATGGTTCGTTTAGATATGTCAGAGTATATGGAACGACATAATATTGCGAAACTAATTGGTTCACCACCAGGTTATGTAGGTTTTTCTGAAGGTGGATTATTAACAGAAGCCGTTCGACGTAAGCCTTATACAGTTGTTCTATTTGATGAAGTTGAGAAGGCACATCCTGATGTCTTTAACCTTCTTCTACAAATTTTGGAAGATGGCCGTTTAACTGATGCGCAAGGTCGATTAGTAGACTTTAAGAACACACTTTTGATTTTAACTTCAAACATTGGTTCTAAAGTTATTGAAAAAGGTTCCCAAGGCGGTCTTGGTTTTGAAACTGCAGAAGATGCAACAGATACTCAGTATGAAAGAATTTCAAGTGCCGTTAATGAAGAGTTAAAACAATATTTCCGACCGGAATTTTTAAACCGTTTAGATGAAATTATTGTCTTTTCTCAACTGACAAAACCTAATGTAAGACAAATTTGTGACATAATGGTAAGTCAGTTAGGTAAATTAGTTAATAAACAAGGACTAAATCTAGAGGTTACAGATGCTGTTAAAGATAAGTTAACTGAAGAAGGCTATAATCCGATATACGGTGCCCGTCCACTTCGTCGTGCGATTATGCATTTACTTGAAGATAATTTGGCTGGTTCGCTTTTAAATACTGAGTTTAAAAAGGGCAGTAACATTATTGTAAATTTAGATGCAAATGATGAAGTTGAAATTTCATTAAATGAAAGTGGAGTATCTGAAATCGAGGATGATAAATCTGATTCACCAAAACGTCGTCGTTTTGCTTTATCTACTATCCGTAAACGTAAAAAATTAGAAGAAGAAAAAGAAAAAGAAGACGAAACAACTTAAAATTTCTAACTACATTTTTTAAACGAAAAGAATTAGGGATGTCTAGTTATTAAATCTTATAGAGAAGTTTATTGTATTAGATACAATAAACTTCTCTTTTTTTCTAGATTATATATTATAGAGTTACCTCAAGTAACTAAAAATGTTTCTGAAGTAGTATTAACACCTTAGATAGTCAAAGAAGTTCTTAGTAATTTGATAAAAATTACTGATGATTTTGCTAACCTTTCAAAAAAATTAATAAAGGGAAAGATAAAAAATATAATCCCAAGATTTTTTCAATTAAATTATAAGAACTTTTTTAACCGAAAAAACTTATAACTTTTTTCGGTTAAAAAAGTGTCCGTAAAGCGCAAAAAATCACAATTAAGAGTTTATTTTTATTAAAATTTCTTTTTTTATTTCTTTTTTTACAATATTTTATGATTTGGCCTTTACAATTTCTAATTGTAACATGTATATCATGCAGCTCTGGGCTATTTCTATTAGGATTTACTTCGATTTTAAACACAAATATTGAGGGTTCATTTTCACCTTTAAAAATGCTGCAAAATAGTGAAAAAGGTTATTTTGGATAAATTGCCTTAATAAAATCCTTTTTAGATTTTAGTCTTGACGGGTCACCATTAGGAAAACTGCTTAATACCATATGTAATGTTATAGCTAATTTTTTAGCAGTAGCCTCAATAATATATTTTTTGCTTAGTCTACTTGATTTAATTAAATTAATTATTGGTTCTACGTATGTGGGTTTACACTTTACAACTGGTTGTTATCTAGGTCTAATTCATTCTGGTACCTTAGGTAATAAGTTTGAGGATCCGTTTTTGTTTGATGGTAATACTGTGTTTTTCAAAAAAATTAAACAAGCCTGCCGTCTAATTCAAGAAGAAAAATTAACAAGTGTAAAAACAGCCAAAATTAAAACTTTGTGCGACAAAGTTTTATGGTAGTACGTGCACAAACTGAGCGGGCAATTCGGTGAGTTTTGGGCAGGTTCAAAATTTTATCAATATCCGAATTTACACGTTGAACATTGTAAACCGCATATTAGAAAATGTCTTAAGGTTAATCGTGAATTGAAAAATACGAGACGCTTTATTATGGAAGTTTGTGATCTATCTGAAAAATTTCAATTAATTGTAGGTGGGGACTTGATAAGTTCTTAAATGAACTTAGACTAAAATTACTAAAAACAGCCAAAATTTTTAGTTAAGGATTCATTTCCAAATCTTATCGCTGGATTAAGACTATAAAGTAAAGGGATTTTTTTAAAAAGGATAAAGGGCGTTAATGGTGGTTTTTAGGAAGTTACTTTTTATATATTAAATTATAAACTTTGTTTTTATAGGGTTTAAAGGCAAAAAAAAGAGAAGTTTATTGTATCTAATACAATAAACTTCTCAATAAGATATTACTTAGTTTTTAATACTTTTTATGTATTGTTGACTAATTAGTAACGCTCACCAGCTGGCTTACCTTGAGTAGAGTAAGAGTTGATTGTGTAAGCAAGCATACGACCTTTAACTTCTTGACGAGATAGGTAGAAACCTGGCTCGTAAGATGGACGTTGTACGATGAATGAAGATACACAACTTTCTGTACCGATTGAAGCATCAAAAGCGTTCATCTTGATGTAACCAGTTGTATTTGCTTTACGACATTCTGCTAATTCGAACATTACTGCAGCAGGATCTTTAATATCGAAAAGTGGAAGACCCCATAGTTCCCAGTATACGTTACGTGGGTGTGGATCATCTGTCCACTCGATGTTTACTGACCATCCGCGAGAGATGCAGTACTCAACTTGTTTTTTGATTTGCTCGTCTGTTAAGTCTGGTAAAAATGAAAAAGCACCTTGTGTAAGTCTCACTATTCAAAACTCCTTTTATTTTATTAAGTTAAATGTGGAATATTATACGTTTGCAGTTGGAGTTTCTGCAAAGTCTGCTGTATCTGTAGAAGTGTAGTTGAATGAAATACCTTTCCATAGATCTAATGCAGTTTGAAGAGGACCACACATTTTAGCTGCTTCCTGAAGAATTTCAGGGCCTTCATTTACGTAGTCACGACCTTCGTTACGTGCGATAACCATTGCTTCTAGAGCAACACGGTTAGCAGTAGCACCGGCTTGGATACCGTCTGGGTGACCAATTGTACCACCACCAAATTGTAGAATTACATCATCACCTAGGTAGTTAAGTAGTTGGTGCATTTGACCACAGTGAATACCACCAGAAGCTACTGGCATACACTTACGTAGAGATGCCCAATCTTGAGCGAAGAATTGGCCTTTAGGTAGGTTTACTTCTGACTTAACAGAAAGTAGAGTAGAGTAGAAACCTTGAACCATTAATGGATCACCTTCTAGCTTACCTACAACTGTACCAGCGTGAATATGGTCAACACCAGCCATACGCATCCACTTACAAATTACACGGAAGTTAATACCGTGGTTCTTTTGACGTGCATATGTTGAGTTACCAGCACGGTGAAGGTGAAGAAGCATGTCAGCCTTACGAGCCCAGATTGCTGTTGATTGAATTGCAGTATAACCCATTACAAGGTCAATCATAACTACAACTGCACCAAGATCTTTGGCGTACTCAGCACGCTCGTAGATATCTTCCATAGTACCAGCAGTGATGTTCATGTAAGAACCCTTAACTTCACCAGTTGCTGCCATTGCACGTTGGATACCTTCTTGACAGTAAAGGAAACGCTCTCTCCAACGCATGAATGGTTGAGAGTTAATGTTCTCGTCATCCTTAAGGAAGTCAAGACCACCTTTAAGACCTTCGAATACTACACGACCGTAGTTCTTACCTGAAAGACCTAGCTTAGGCTTAACAGTTGCACCTAGCATAGGGCGACCGAACTTATCCATACGCTCACGCTCTACAACTACACCAGTTGCTGGACCTTGGAAAGTCTTTAAGTAAGCAAAAGGAATACGCATATCTTCTAGACGAAGAGCTTTAACGGCCTTGAAACCAAATACGTTACCAATGATTGATGCTGTAATGTTAGCAAGAGAACCTTCTTCAAATAAGTCACATTCGTATGCAACGTAACCAAAGAATTGGTCAGGCGTATTTGGTACAGGGTCTACACGGTAAGCTTTCGCACGGTAAACATCACAAGCAGTTAGTAGGTCAGTCCATACAACAGTCCATGTTGCAGTAGAAGACTCACCAGCAACTGCTGCAGTTGCTTCTACAGGGTCAACACCTGGTTGAGGTGTGATACGGAATAGTGCTAGTACATCTGTAGTTTTTACAGTGTAAGTAGCATCCCAGTAACCCATCTTAGCGTAAGGAATTACACCAGACTCGTAGCGCTCGCTTTTGATTCGTGTACGTTCTGAAACAGATTGAGACATAAATATCCTCCTTGGAAATTAGGGCAATATAATGTAATTTTTATTGTTAAAAATAATTTAACAATCATTGAATGTAGTAAGTAAAAATTTGCTTATACATCGCTATAATAAATATACCCCCAATTAAGCATAAATGTTTTAATAATTTTTCTTAATTTGGTTATTTGGTACTAATATTTTTTCTAGATTCCTAGTATACCGTAAATTTTTACTAGATAAAATAGCTCAATTACGGTTATTTTTAATTTTAAACAATTGTATTGGTTTTTTCCTTAGTGTATAATTATATCTATATAAATTAAAAACCTTATAAAACAATGTCACGTTATTGTGGACCTCGTTTAAGAATTGTTAGAAGATTAGGTGATTTACCAGGTCTTACAACAAAGCAGACAGAACGTCTATCACCACCAGGTCAGCATGGCCCATCAAAGGCAGGAAAAAAATCATCACTTTCTGAATATGGAATACGTTTACAAGAAAAACAAAAATTACGTTTTAATTATGGCCTTAGTGAAAAACAGCTTTTTAACTATGTGAAAGAAGCTCGCCGCTTACCCGGTGCGACAGGTTCTATCTTATTGCAATTATTAGAAATGCGATTAGATAATATCGTATTCGGTTTAGGTTTTGCTCCTACTATCCCAAGTGCACGACAACTTGTAACACACGGTCATATTTTAATTAACGGTAAAAAAGTAGATATTCCAAGTTTCCAATGTAAACCAAAAGATGTTTTAACTGTTAGATCAAAACCGTTATCTCAGGAACTTGTAAAGAAAAACATGACCTTAACAGATATGAAACCTCTACCAGGTCATTTAGAATTAGATAATAAAAATTTAAAAGGAACAGTTTTAACAATTATAAATCCTGAAGATACTCCTCTAAATATCGATGATTTACTAATTGTAGAATTCTACTCAAGAAAATAATATTTATTTTTATTTGAGAATTTCTTTTTTAAAGTATATTTATATAAATTTTATAAATATTATTTGATAATAATAATATTTATAGAATTTAATTTGATGAAATTTTTGTCAGGCTATCGGCTAATTAATTCAGAAATAAGAGCTTATTTGAATTAGTTAAAAATGGCGGAGAATGGATTTGAACCATTGACCTTCGGGTTATGAGCCCAACGAGCTACCAGACTGCTCTACTCCGCGTTTTATTTATTATAGCAGGATTATTTGAAATTAGAATAATCTCGTTGAACGTATGCCACTTAGAAGCAAAAAAAAGAGTACTAATATCCAAACAAAAATTTGTAATGTGTTATCCGTGGTTTTTGGACTACCGAACACCCCAGATGATACGTTAAAACTCTGTAAGGCTCCATCTTTGTTCGGTAAACGAAGCAAAATTAAAAAAATTAGAGCAACACCGCAAATTGTCCAAATTAGATTTAACATTTTTCGTATTAATCACCTTGGATTTTAAGAAGACCAAATCCTAAAGAAAGGCCCACTAAAGTCATGGCAAAACATATTCCTGCTGTTGTTAACATTTCAGCTAGTTCCATAATAAAATCCTTTAATTATACAAAAATCTAAAAACCGTTACGACCCCAAACAACCAGGGCTAACGAAAATGTGAAAGTTGTCATTATGGTAGCCCAACCTAAACTTAAAACGTCCATTTTTTATCCTTAAAATTTTACATTATAGTTATAATGTTAAGACACTGATAACATTATTATATATGATATCACTTATTATAGTAATATTTAATGATTTTCACGAATTGATTTAAATTAAAACATACTATATAATGTTAGAATGGAAATAGAATTAAAGTATAAACTTCATTAAAACTTGAGATTGCTAATGATTCGAGTACCTAAAGGATTCACGACTGATCCATATTTTAATGCAATTGGATCAAAAGCACCGGAGTTTCGAGCTTGGGGTGTTGTTTATCTAAAACGTAAAGAACGTCGGGGTTTACAGAAAAAAGTCCTTTACAAGCAATATGCAAGACGAGGTCGATTTCAATTAAGCGATTATAAGCGTAAAAAAAATTTAGTTTTGATATTTTTTCCTTATAATTTAGACTTCGACGGAAATAGTCAAATTTTAAAATTTAATGAAAGGTATGAGGAATTTAGAGCACTAAATACTGAAATACTAGGAATCGGAAATGATTTTTGTTATGTAAAAAGATATAATCTTTCAGTATCTCAAAAATTTGGAGGTTTAAAAGGGTTGAAGTTTCCTCTTATTTCAGATGTGTGGAGAACAATTTCTTTAGGTTATGGAATAATTGGTACTAGTTATAAATCAGCTCAACATTCAATATTTATTATTGATAAATTTGGAAAAATTCGATATACCGCAATATATGATGCTCGAATTGGAGCGAATATTGGTGAAGTACTTCGAATATTAAAAGCAGTTCACTATCTTTATCGGCGACCCGTACGCGTTTGTCCTCCAGAATGGAAGCCGGGTCATGAAACTGGTAAACTTGGTACAATTGATAGGTCAGAGGCTTATTTTGGTCATTTAGAATGGCTAACACGACCTCCACGTTCTGAAAAATATGATTCATATCTCGATAAATTATCGCGTTATACGAAAAAAATTAAAACAAAATATGAAAAATAAACTGAAAACACGTAGTTCCGCTGTAAAACGCTATCGAAAAACAAAAACAGGTAAAGTTGTGAGACGTATGGCATATAGAGGGCATATTCTTGAAAAGAAGTCTCAAAAGCGTAAACGTAATCTACGTAGTAAAAGCCTTGTTTTTAAAGGTGAGTTACGCGCTATAAAATTAATGTTACCCTAATTAAATAAAGGAAAGGAATTTTTAAAGTATGGTAAGAATCAAACGTGGTAATGTTGCACGTAAGCGACGTAAAAAAGTTTTAAACCTAGCGAAGGGTTTCAAAGGAACACATTCACGATTATTTCGAGTAGCTAATCAGCAAGTAATGAAAGCTTTACGTTACTCATATAGCGGTCGTAAACAAAAAAAACGTCAATTTCGACGTCTTTGGATTACTCGAATTAATGCTTCAACGCGAAGCACAAGTAATTTGACTTACAGTCGTTTTATTAATAAAGTTAAAATATCGAACATAGCACTAAATAGAAAAATACTTTCTCAGATGTCTATTTTAGACCCTGAAACATTTGGTAAAATCCAAAATATAGTAATAGAAAAGACTGCAGGTTAATTAATTTTAACCTACAGTCTTTTTTTATTAGAGCTTAATATAATTAGCTAAATTTACCTGAAGTAGAAGCAATTAAGAATGCGGCATAAGTCAAGAAGTAGCCAAGTGTAAAGTGTGCTAAACCAACAAGACGAGCTTGTACAATTGATAAAGCAACTGGTTTATCACGCCAGCGTACTAAATTTGCTAAAGGAGTTCGTTCATGAGCCCAAACAAGAGTCTCAATTAATTCTTGCCAATAACCACGCCAAGAAATTAAGAACATAAAACCTGTTGCCCAGATAAGATGACCAAATAGGAACATCCACGCCCAAACAGATTGGCTATTCATACCAAATGGATTGTAACCATTGATTAGCGGTGACGAGTTTAGCCACAGGTAATCACGTAACCATCCCATGATATAATTTGAAGATTCATTAAATTGAGCTGCATTACCACCCCAAATTGTAACGTGTTTCCAATGCCAGTAGAATGTTACCCAACCAATGGTATTTAACATCCAGAATGTTGCTAAGTAGAAAGCATCCCACGCCGAGATATCACACGTACCACCACGACCAGGACCATCACATGGGAAACTATAGCCAAAATCTTTTTTATCTGGCATTAATTTTGATCCACGTGCATCAAGAGCACCCTTAACTAAAATTAGCGTTGTTGTATGTAAAGCTAATGCAATAGCATGGTGTACAAGAAAATCACCAGGTCCGATTGTTAAGAATAGAGAGTTACTATTATTGTTAATAGCTTCTGCCCACCCAGGTAGCCATACGTTTGTACCAGCAACAGTTGCAGGACTACTGGCAGATGAAAGTAGAACATCAAATCCGTACAATGTTTTACCTGAAGCAGCTTGGATAAACTGTGCAAACACAGGTTCAATTAGAATTTGTTTTTCAGGTTGACCAAATGCTACTACTGTATCATTATGAACGTATAGACCTAGTGTATGGAAACCTAAGAATAAACAAACCCAGCTTAAGTGTGAGATAATAGCTTCCTTATGTGCTAACATACGGGCTAAAACGTTATCTTTATTCATTTCTGGATCGTAGTCACGTACAAAGAAGATTGCACCGTGTGCAAATGCACCAAGCATTAAGAAACCTGCAATATATTGATGATGTGTATAAAGCGCGGCTTGTGTTGTAAAGTCTTTTGCAATATAAACATATGCAGGTAATGCATACATGTGTTGTGCAGTTAATGAAGTTGCTACACCTAAACAAGCTAAAGCTAGACCTAATTGCATATGAAGAGAATTTGTAATCGTGTCAAATAATCCACGATGACCTGCACCTAAACGACCACCTGGTGGACGGTGTGCATCTAAAATTTCTTTCATATTATGACCGATACCAAAATTAGTACGGTACATATGACCAGCAACAATAAATACAACTGCAATAGCTAAATGATGGTGTGCAATATCTGTTAACCATAACGATTGTGTTGTTGGGTTAAAGCCGCCTACAAAAGTTAAGATTGCAGTACCAGCACCTTCACTAGTACCAAAAACATGTTTTGTTGTATCGGGGTTACTAGCATAAGCTAGCCAATCACCACTAAAGAATGGTACTAAACCATCTGGATGAGGTAAAGTTGTTAAGAAATTATCCCAACCAACGTGAATTCCACGTGATTCTGGAATTGCAACATGCACTAGATGACCTGTCCAAGCTAATGAACTAACACCGAATAAACCTGATAAGTGGTGGTTTAAACGTGATTCATTGTTTTTAAACCAAGATAAACTAGGTTTAAATTTCGGTTGTAAATGTAACCAACCTGCAAACAATAAAGTTGACGATAGACCTAATAGGAATAGTGAAGCAAAATATAGATCACTATTTGTTCTCATACCAATAGTATACCACCAGTGATAAACACCCGAGTATGCAATGTTAACAGGATAGTTAACGCCACCTCGTGTGAATGCTTTTAAAGCTGGTTCACCAAAATGTGGATCCCAAATTGCATGTGCAATTGGTTTAGTTTTTAAAGGATTTAAAATCCATTGCTCAAAGTTACCTTGCCAAGCAACATGAAAAAGATTACCGGATGTCCATAAGAAAATAACGGCTAAATGTCCGAAATGAGATGCAAATATTTTTTGATATAAGCTCTCTTCGGTCATTCCATCATGACTTTCCAAGTCATGAGCGGTTGCAATACCATACCAAATTCTACGTGTGGCTGGGTCTTGTGCAAGAGCCTGACTAAATTTTGGAAATTTATTTACCATAATAATATTACCTTTTTAAAATTTAACCAACAGAAATAATTCTTGCTAAGAAGAATGACCATGTTGTACCAATACCACCTAATAGATAATGCGCTAATCCAACAGCACGACCTTGTGTAATACTTAGAGCACGAGGTTGAATTGTTGGTGCTGTCTTAATTTTATTTTGTGCCCAAACGATTGACTCAATTAATTCTTGCCAATAACCACGACCACTAAATAAGAACATTAAACTAAAGGCCCAGATAAAGTGTGCACCTAGGAAAATTAGACCATAGGCAGAAACTGCAGAGCCATATGATTGGATTACTTGAGAAGCTTGAGACCATAAGAAATCTCGTAACCATCCATTAATTGTAGTAGAACTATTAGAGAAGTTTCCACCTGTAATATGTGATACTACACCATCTGGACTAACTGTACCCCAAACATCAGATTGCATCTTCCAGCTAAAGTGGAAAATAACTACAGAAATTGAGTTGTACATCCAGAATAATCCTAAGAAAACGTGATCCCAAGCAGATGATTGGCATGTACCGCCACGACCTGGACCATCACATGGGAAACGGAAACCTAAGTTAGCTTTATCTGGAATTAATTTTGAACTACGGGCATATAAAACACCTTTTAGTAAAATTAAAACGGTAACATGAATTGTAAAAGCATGAATATGGTGAACCATAAAATCAGCTGTACCGAGTTTAATAGGCATCATTGCAACCTTAGAACCAACAGAAACAACATCACCACCAAATGCATAACTTGCAGTAGCTAAGGCATTGGGAGCAGTGTTCCCAGGAGCAGCTAAGTGTGTATTTTGGATCCATTGCGCAAATACAGGTTGTAGCTGAATGGCTTTGTCTGAGAACATGTCTTGCTTACGACCTAGAGCTTGCATTGTATCATTGTGAATATATAGACCAAAGCTGTGACAACCTAAGAAAATACAAACCCAATTTAAATGTGATATGATTGAGTCACGATGACGAATTACACGATCAAGTAAATTATTGTAACTTGTTGATGGATTATAGTCACGTACCATAAATATTGCAGCATGTGCAGCTCCACCAACAACACAGAATCCGCCAATCCACATATGATGTGTGAATAATGATAATTGTGTAGCGTAATCAGTAGCAATGTACGGATATGGAGGCATTGCATACATGTGGTGTGCAACAATAATACTTAGAGAACCCACCATCGCAAGGTTAATCGCAAGTTGAGCATGCCAAGATGTTGTTAAAATTTCATACAAACCTTTGTGACCTTCACCTGTGAAAGGACCTTTATGAGCTTCTAAAATTTCTTTCATACTATGACCGATACCCCAATTAGTACGGTACATGTGACCAGCAAAAATGAATAGTACAGCTAAAGCTAAATGATGATGAGCTATATCACTTAACCACAGACCACCTGTTACTGGGTTTAAACCACCCTTGAATGTTAAAAAGTCAGAGTATTCACCCCAATTACCACCAAAGAAAGGTGCTAAACCTTTTGAAAAACTTGGGTATAATTGTGCCATTAACTCTCGATTGATAAGAAATTCATGAGGTAAAGGTATTTCCTGAGGAGTTACACCTGCATCAAGTAACTTATTAATAGGCAAAGCGATGTGAATTTGGTGACCTGCGAATGATAAACATCCTAAACCAAGTAAACCAGAAAGATGGTGATTCATCATCGATTCAGCATTTTGGAACCACTCTAGTTTTGGTGCAGCTTTATGGTAATGGAACCATCCAGCAAACATCATTAAAGCTGACATAAATAGACCGCCAAGAGCTGTCCAGTATAACTCAACTTCACTTGTAATACCTTCAGATCGCCATAATTGGAACCATCCTGATGTTGTTTGAACACCCGAGAAATTACCACCCATATCACCATTCAAAATTTCTTGGCCTACGATTGGCCAAACAACTTGTGAGCTTTGCTTGATGCCAATTGGATTAGCCAACCAGGCAGAATAATTAGAGAAGTAAGCGCCATGAAAATGCATACCACTAATCCATAGGAAGATAAGCGATAATTGGCCAAAATGCGCACTGAAGATCTTACGAGAAACATCTTCTAGCGAATTAGTGTGGCTATCAAAATCATGAGCATCCGCATGTAAGTTCCAAATCCATGTTGTAGTCTTTGGACCTTTTGCTAAAGTTCTTGAAAAATGACCAGGTTTTGCCCATTTTTCGAAGTTAGTGTCAACAACATTACGGTCAACTAAAACTCTAACTTTTTTAGCTTCACGTTCTTGTGAACTAATAGTCATGTTTTCTCTCCTTTGTGGAGATAAAAAATTAGAAACTCTTGTATTTCTAAATAAATAAATTTTGATACAAGTTTTCAATTATAATTATGGCTTAAAACGCTAAAAATAACACACTATTTGAAAAATATTTAATTAAAATTAATACCCCCAAGGGAATTCGAATCCCTGTCGCCTCCGTGAAAGGGAGGTGTCCTAGGCCTCTAGACGATGGGGGCCTATTGTTGTCTATTTACTCAAAATGATATCTTAAATAAATATTATTTGTCAACTAAATCCTTAAATTAAATTTGATCCATCGGGATGGCAGGATTTGAACCTGCGACATCCTGCTCCCAAAGCAGGCGCGCTACCAAGCTGCGCTACATCCCGATTATAAATGTAATCTTATCAAGAAATAAAAAATTTGTCTATACAAATTTGTATCTTATTTTTTAAGATTAGGTATTTTTATGTTTTTCAAGCATATTATTTTTATTATTGTACTAGACCGTAGTCCTGTGCTAATTCTCCAGGTAATTTTTTGCGCTTTTCACCTTCAATTTCTTTAATTGATAGCATTACGAATATGTAATCAACAACATCTTGTACGGAAACAAAATCTTCGGAAGCTTCTCGTGGCATATCAATACCAAAACCACTTTCTGCTATGAACATTATTTCCGTGAATTCTAAAGAATCAGTACTTATTTCATTAAAAGTTGTTTCACCTGTAACTCTTACTTTGGCTGAAGCTGGTCTACCATGATTTGGTGGTGATTTAAAATTATCAGTCGAAGCAATTAATTCGAGTTGACGTTGTATAATCAAATTCATGCGGTCAAAAATAGCACCTTTTGTCATGGCGTATTTTTTGATTACTGTGTCAGGCCCAAAGTTTAACTTTTTAGCTATCGTAGTAGATTTATTACTGTAGTCTATATGTAAAAAGAAGCTTTTAATAAGTTTTGCTATAACAACAGGGTTTTGAATTTTACATGTATAAAAAAGAAATATACTTTGATTTTCTTCTTCTTTAGCGTTTAAGGTAAGATGCACGTAATCTATAACGTCTTGTACTAATTCAAATGTCTCTGAAATTTCATTTGGAATAATAATTTCAAATATACCTTCAAATTTTAAGATTAGTTTTTCAAATTCAAAAATATCTATATCTAATTCTTTTTTTAAATCTGTTTTAGGAGTAATAGTTGGCATATCTTTAACCTTTGTGTTCGGATAAAGTAAACATTTAATTTGCCAATTAACAAATCTAAAGATGGAAGTTTCTGTTAAAGCATATTCTTTAAATATAAGTTCACGGGTAAGATCTCGTTCAGCTAGACTTTTAGCTGTTCTGATAGCGCTTTCATTGTATTCTTTTTCTTTGTTATTGAGAGTAATGTAGACATAATCGATAACATCTCCTACTGTTTTAAGATTTTTGTGTGGTTGACGTGGCATTTTAATCTTAAACGTATCTGCAAATGTTAAGATTAATTCTGCGAATTCTCTGTTATTCCCACCTAAATTACTGTTAAACTTTGTTTCGGGTTTAATAATAAATCTTTTCTCGGGATATAAGTCAGAAATACGTTCTTTAATACGTGTAAAAATAGCCTCTTTTGACAGAGCATACTTTTTTGCTATACGCATATCGAGATTTTTTTTATTCGCAACCGGTTTAAAAGTATGATAGTTGATATTTTTTGCTTTAGCTCTAAGGTTGGCACCGATAAAGTCTACAACATCTTCTACTGCTGTAATATTTTGGCCACCATTTTTTATTTTAATCCTCAAAATCTTTTCCAGGGCTAATCGTAAGAGTTCGCGATTATTCGGATCTAAGGTTGAATTATCAAAAAGGGGTGTTTTTGGTGTAATAATAAATTTTTTTTCAGGATATAAATCGTAAATACGTTCTTTAATACGTGTAAAAATAGCCTCATCTGATATAATCAAATCTTTGGCTGGCGGCTTACGATACTCTTTTTCTTTGATATGAAGTATCTCGGATATAGTAAGAATGAAGTCTTGAACAGATTTATTATCTGTTTTATCTAATATCATAATATCAAAAGCATTCTCTAGAGCTAAGTTAAATTCGAGTAATTCTAAAGAATCAGCACCTAGATCGTCAATTAGCTTTGTTTCTGGTGTAATACGTAAATCATTATCATAAAATATCTGATTTACCTGTAATTTAATACGATCAAATATTGCACTTTCCGTTAACGCGTAGCTTTTTCGCAAAAAGTAGTTATTTACCATTTCTTTTTACAATTCCTTTCGATATTTACAAGGTTACAGATATAATCTCGTGTTATTTTTATTGTATTTACATTAATTTTTTTAAATTCTACGTTTACATAGTATCTCTATGATTTTGTATTCATAAAATTTTGGGCTAATTTATTACCCACCTTATCTTATATCCTATTGTAAGTGTTTTCTAGACCTAAATTCAAATAAGTGATGAAATCTTACTACTAACCTTTTATAATTGATGTTGGTTTTTTAACTTTTCTTTTGTTATATAGTAAGTAATAATTTGTTTAATTTCAGGCATATTATTATTTTTGATTACATATATAGGTAGTTTAGGTAGTTCTTTATTTTTTATCTGTGAAATAAAATCTACATTATCTTTTAAATGACTTTTTAAACCTAAAATAAAATCAGCTCTGTTTAAATTATCTGTTAACATAACTTCTAAATTTAAAGATTTACAACATTTAATAATTAGGTTACTCGATACGGAGTAGTTATAAATGTGTAAAACATTATTTTTTGACGGAGTAGGTTTCAGAAAATTATCAGATTTTTTTGCTGATAAAGTTTGTAGATCATCATCAGCTAATAATTTAACATGAGGTACTTTAAGTTTGTCAGGTCGGCGCCATAATTTATTTGATTTAGTTAATGTATTAGTATTAAATTTATCGAACAAATCTGGTTTTTTTAAATAAATTTTAAATTGACCCTCGATATTAAAATTTCGAACTTGAAGTTTTGGATCAAGGCCTTGTAGAATCATATCCACAGATTCTTCAACTCTTTCATGAATTGTCCAAACTAAACGCTCATTAATTTCAAGAGCAAAGTTAAAAGCTGCAGGTCCCTTGCGTTCTAAAATACTTTTTTGTGTGCCACGACGTCTTGCTTCTTCGTCACTTAGTGTGACGTACTGAATACCACCAACAAGATCCGAGAGAGTTGGGTTTTTTACTAAACTTCCTAAATAATTACCATGCGCAGTTCCAATTAATTGAACTCCACGCTCAGTTATTGTTTGTGCCGCCTTTGCCTCTAATTCAGTACCGATTTCATCAATAATAATAACTTCAGGCATATGATTTTCAACAGCTTCAATCATAACTTTATGTTGTAAATCAGTACGAGATACTTGCATTCGTCGTGCACGCCCGATACCTACATGCGGAACATCGCTATCTCCAGCAATTTCATTTGACGTATCAATTATAACAACACGTTTTTCCATCTCATTTGCTAAGACTCGAGCTATTTCACGAACCATCGTAGTTTTACCAACGCCAGGTTTACCTAAAATTAAAAGTGATTTACCTGATTCTAATAAATCACGTATTGAGTTAATAGTTCCATACATAGCCCTACCAACACGACAAGTTAAACCAATGACAAGACCTTGGCGATTTCGTATACAACTAATACGGTGTAAAGTACGCTCAATACCAGCACGATTATCATCTGCAAAGCGACTCAAACGTTTTATTGAATAATCTAAATCCTGCCAAGTAATCACTTGTTGTGATAAATACTCTGGATGCGTTGGAAAGCGTGCTTCTGGCCTTCGACCTAAATCCATAACGATTTCGATCAAAATATCTTTGTCAGGATGTTCATTAATACTTTGCTGAATTGATTTTGGTAAAATACGAATCAATCTATCTAAATCTTGCTCGATAATCATATTCAAATTTTTAAACGGTTATTACCCGTTAATTATAATTAACATTACTATAATTAATAAATCAAATTAAATGGGTTGCCTGGGACTCGAACCCAGAACTTATCGGTTAAAAGCCGAGTACTCTACCATTGAGTTAGCAACCCTGAATTAATACAACGAGTATTCTATCACAAAAAAAATGGTAGGAAAAGTAAAAATTTAAGTTACTTTTTTATCTCTTTACTATAATATGAGATATATTAATATACTAATTAATATACTAATTATTTAGAGCACTTTCTTTAATGCGTGGATAATTTAATTAGAGAGTATCTTAATAAGATAAAATATTTACAATTTAAACACTTATGATTAATTGGCAAATAATTGGTCAACTACTTTCAGCAGCGTTAATTTTACTATCAGGTCCGATTGTAATTTTATTATTAGCACTTAAAAAAGGTAATCTTTAAAAAAAGAAGAGGAATTTAAACTTCAAATTAAATTCCTCTGCTAAATTTTTTTAATCAAAAATCCTTTACAAAATTTGGCGAAGACTATAATATAAATACATATGAGTCAAGGGTGATTAGCTCAGTGGTAGAGCATCTGCCTTACAAGCAGATGGTCACTGGTTCGAATCCAGTATCGCCCATTATATTTAATAAATAATATTACTTTTATTAGAGTAGGATTAGCGTTTAATTTTTTGATTTGTATTATCAGCAATTAAAAGACCACGTAATCTGATATTTTCCCAACCAATACCCAATAATGCCATTAAAATTAAAATTTGACTAAAAAGTAAAATTGGGTCTAAACGCCAACCGTGAATCATTAAGATAGAGCCATAAATTAACCCAAGACTTGTATAAAACATGTCAACATCACGTGCTAACTCAAATTTTACAGTACGAACAAGGTACAGAGCTAAAAATGAAACTATAATCAACAATCCGACTATTATACTTGGACCACAATTTAAATTTATCATTCCAAAACTAGTCTCGTAGTAATTGATCGTTTGAGCTTACCCAAATTAAAGCGGCTGAGATTGGAACTACTACAATAAATAGTCCTGCTGCTAGACTTAAGATAAAAGATAATAATGAAGGTGTCATGATACTTTAAAATTAAATAATTTTTATAATGTTCCTAGATTAATTATAGCACCAAATAATATTATCTGACAAAATTATTTCTTGTCTAACCTCAGTAATATTAACTTACGATCTATTTAGAGAATTAAAGTATAAACTCGACAAAATTCTATAGTCGTATATTAGTTACTTGGATAAGTTTAGGATGAAATAATTTAAGTGTGAAAAATTATCTTAAAATGTTTCTGGGATACTATAGGTGGATTTTTGACGATATTTTAGACTTAGTAAAAAATTTAAATTTATAGACATAGTTTATGAAAGTACAATTAACAATTTTTACTCAATTTTTATTAGGGATTGTTCAAGGCAAAAAAAAATGTAAAGTAAGTCATGAATGACTTACTTTACATAAGGTTAATTACTAGCGTTAGCTATTAATTATAATTAGCCGTTTACTGCAGGAGCAGAAACTGCTACAGGAAGAACTTCACCAGCAGCTAAGTCTAGTGGGAAGTTGTGAGCGTTACGCTCGTGCATTACTTCCATACCTAGGTCAGCACGGTTGATGATGTCAGCCCATGTGTTGATAACACGACCTTCTGAGTCAACTACAGATTGGTTGAAGTTGAAACCGTTAAGGTTGAATGCCATTGTAGAAACACCAAGAGCAGTTAGCCAGATACCAACTACAGGCCATGCAGCTAAGAAGAAGTGTAGAGCACGTGAGTTGTTGAATGATGCGTATTGGAAGATTAGACGACCAAAGTAACCGTGTGCAGCTACGATGTTGTAAGTTTCTTCTTCTTGACCAAACTTGTAACCGTTGTTTGATGACTCAGACTCAGTTGTTTCACGGATTAGTGAAGAAGTCACTAGTGAACCGTGCATTGCTGAGAATAGAGAACCACCGAATACACCAGCAACACCAGCCATATGGAATGGGTGCATTAAGATGTTGTGCTCAGCTTGGAATACAAGCATGAAGTTGAAAGTACCAGAGATACCTAGAGGCATACCATCAGAGAATGAACCTTGACCAATTGGGTATACAAGGAATACAGCTGAAGCAGCAGCTACAGGAGCTGAGAATGCTACGAAGATCCAAGGACGCATACCAAGACGGTAAGATAATTCCCACTCACGACCCATCCAGCAAGCAACACCTGGAAGGAAGTGTAAAACGATTAGTTGGTAAGGACCACCGTTGTATAGCCACTCATCTACAGATGCAGCTTCCCATACAGGGTAGAAGTGAACACCAATTGCATTTGATGAAGGAATTACAGCACCAGAGATGATGTTGTTACCGTACATTAATGAACCAGCTACTGGCTCACGGATACCATCGATATCTACTGGAGGTGCAGCGATAAAAGCGATGATGTAGCAAGTTGTTGCAGATAAAAGTAGAGGGATCATTAAAACACCAAACCAACCGATGTATAAACGGTTGTCAGTTGAAGTGATCCAAGAGCAGAAACGCTCCCATAAGCTTACGCTTTCGCGTCTTTCTAGAGTTGCAGTCATTTTATTAAATTCCTTTGTTAATTTTTTATAAATATTTTTTATTATTCTCGGATTCGCTCCGACTAATAATATTATAAGGATAAAATTTATAGATGTTACTAAATTAAGCTTATAAATTTTTATAAAAATTTAATTAATTTATATTTAGATTAAATCAGTGCTTGTTTTGACTATTACAATCAGACTTTTTAATAGTAATGTTTTAAAAATTAAAATACTAAAAAATATTCTAATATTGCCAATTTGCTAAATACGAATTATAATAGCTTATATGTTATTCAGGCTCTGTAGCTCAGTGGTTAGAGCAGGGGACTCATAAGCCCAAGGTCACAGGTTCAAATCCCGTCAGAGCCAATTATTCTGAATTTTTATAAAAAAATTCTTGATGACTTATTCGAAATTTACTAATATATATTCGAATTTAAGTATTCGTTTCAAAAATAAAATTTATTCAAAATATACCTAAGTATGAAATATACCTTATCTGTATTAGTAGAGGATGAGTCTGGTGTTTTAAGTCGAATTTCAGGTTTATTTGCACGACGTGGTTTTAATATCGAAAGTTTAGCTGTTGGTCCAGCGGAACAAATTTCTATTTCTCGTATTACAATGGTTCTACCTGGTGATAACAGAACAATTGAACAATTAACGAAACAGTTGTACAAGCTTATTAATGTCTTAAAAGTACAAGATATTACAGATTTACCGTGTGTAGAACGTGAGTTAATGTTATTGAAAGTTCATACTACAAGATCTACGCGTGCAGAAATTTTAGAAATTGCTAATATTTTTCGTGCAAAAACTGTAGATTTAGCGAGTAATTCCTTAACCTTGGAAGTCACTGGTGATCCAGGTAAAATGGCGGCATTTGAACAATTGTTATCAAAATTTGGTATTATTGAGATAGCTAGAACAGGTAAAGTTTCTCTAATTCGTGAATCCCAAGTTAATACAGAATTTTTACGAGTAAAGCGTTAATGGATATATTATAAAATTAGGGGCAGAGGGACTTGAACCCTCACAGCCTTGTCGGCCAACGGATTTTAAGTCCGTCGTGTCTACCATTCCACCATGCCCCCAAATTTTCCAGGTGTTTACGTAGGCGACATATATATTTGATATCGGTAAAATGGATAATATTTTACCAAATATTAAGATGCCGCCTTTTCATTTTCACTGTGTAAAATTTTAGTGAACTTAGTGTGCAATTGAACTTAGTAAGAAATATGCAAAAGCAGCGCCACCAAAGGAACCTACTGTAAAACCTCCAGTAAACTCTCGCCATCCCTTTTGGGACTGAATTCCTTCTGCCTTATCTGCCATACTAAATGTTGCATTTCCGTATATTGTTAATCCAACAGTTAAAATACAAATAAGACCCGCAGTAGACATAAAAGCGGCTAATAAGTAGATATCTGAATTTCTTAGTGGCCCAAGTTTCACAAAAGGTCCCATCAAAAAGTAACCATGTGCCATACCAACTTCTAAACCACGAAGAACAGGAGTTAATCCTGCTCTATAAGCAGGTAAGTTGCCTAAAATTGCTCTGGTAGCAGCAGATGTCGTAATTGGTGTTGATAAATGTCCTACAAACGGGTCATTCTTATAAGGTTTTACAAAATTTGCCATAAGTTGATTTTATTATAAATAATCTAATACTAATAAGTTAAGTGTATGTTAATTAACAAAAAACAAATACCTAATTAATTAGCTTAATAACTAAATTAATTGGTTACCACGGCGATATTGTAGATAGGCTGCGACAAACAAACCTGCTAAAGATACAGGAATCATTCCTAGAACAATACCAAAAAGAAAGGGTTCGATCATAATTTTATTGTTTATTGAAGTATAATATCCTATAATTATAATCAATTTATGAAAAAAGATAAATCATAAATTTTATTATTTAACAAACTATATTATTTAATTAGTAATTGCGACGAATTTATTGAAAATGAAGAGCCGTAATTTAGATAAGGATAGAATTATACGGGACTGACGGGACTCGAACCCGCAACGTCCGCCGTGACAGGGCGGTGCTCTAACCAATTGAACTACAATCCCATTGCTTAGACGATATGTTACTTAAATAGTTAAGTTTTGTCAATAGGAGAAAGAGGGATTCGAACCCTCGGTATCTATTATTAGATACAACAGATTAGCAATCTGCCGCTTTCGACCACTCAGCCATTTCTCCTAGTTAAATAAGCTATACTTAAATATATCAAAAAAATTTTAATCTATCAATTAAATTTATGCGTTTATAATAAGTTTACGATACGGCTATTAAATTTATAAATAAAAAATTAATCAACTTATGATAACTATACTAGTTTCTAAACTACCCGATGCATATGTGGTTTTTAGCCCGGTTGTTGACGTTTTGCCGTCAATTCCCATTTTCTTTCTACTATTAGCTTTTGTTTGGCAAGCCTCTGTAGGTTTTAGATAAAATAATAGAAAATGCGTAATAATAAAAGTATTATTAGGACGTAGTAAGTTAATACAATTTTTGTGTAAAATAATTTAAATTGAAATCATTAAGGTAAAATATTATGTCTGGTGGATCTACTGGAGAACGCCCGTTCTCAGATATTATTACAAGTGTACGTTATTGGATTATCCATAGTATCACAATTCCGTCACTATTTGTTTCAGGGTTCCTTTTTATAGCGACTGGTTTAGCATACGATGTATTTGGTACACCTCGTCCAAATGAATACTTCACGCAAGATCGTCAACAAGTTCCTCTAGTTAATGATCGTTTTAGTGTTCGAGAAGAGCTAGAAGATTTAACTAAAGGTTTATAATTTAAAGGATTTTTATGATAAAAAATACGAACCAACCCGTTGCTTATCCAATTTTTACATTTCGTTGGCTAACAATTCACGCTTTAGCTGTACCAACTGTTTTCTTTTTAGGCGCTATTACGTCTATGCAGTTTATTCAAAGATAGGAGAATATTAATTATGTCAGGACCAAATCCCAACAGACAACCGGTTGAATTAAGTCGTACTTCATTATACTGGGGACTTCTTTTAATTTTTGTATTAGCCGTTTTATTTTCAAGTTATTTCTTTAATTAAATCTTAGGAGGATATTATTTATGGCAGGTACAGGACGTATACCTCTTTGGCTAGTAGGTCTAGTAGGTGGTTTAGCTGTTATCGCAATGTTATCTGTGTTTATATATGGATCTTATTCGGGCCTAGGTTCGTCGCTTTAGGTCTCGTAACAATTTAAAAAAGTTAAACGATATTTATCGTTTAGCTTTTTTTTGTGCATTATGTTTTCTATTTTTTTAATTACTATTTGTATACTTACGATAATTAACTAATATTTATACAGAGTTAATGTTCGTGCTAGGAGGAAATTAAAATTTTTCAATTTAACGAGGATTAAAAATGGAGATTTAAAAATCCAACTTAAATGTTTATTTATCTCATTTTAGGTTTCGTAAGATCATTCAAGTACTACTAGTTTATAAAAATTCTAACATACTAAACATATTATTTTTCTAGAGTATATTTGGATAAATTACTAAACCGTTCAATTTAATAATAGCTTTTACGTTATGCTTATTTTTTGGGAAAATGTTTTAAGATTTCCACGCTTTTTTATTACAAGTTTTAGTGGTCTAATAATAATCCTATTGACACCTTTCATTACATTTGCAAAGAAAAATTTACTAACACAAATTTTTTTTGTTTGCTTTTTAACTCTCTTTTTAACATCTTTGGTTTTTATTTTCCAGGAAATGTTAAATTTATAATTTGTAGGAAACTTATTATACTATGCCATATGAAACACCTATTAGTTTAAAAAAAACCGGTGGTTTTGCTCTTTTTGATAGCTTAGTACAAAATGGTACACGTTATATCTTTGGTTACCCAGGAGGCGCCATTTTACCTTTATATGATGAATTATATTTTTGGGAAGAACAAAATTTAATTAAACATATTTTATCACGTCATGAACAAGGTGCAATACATGCAGCAGACGCATATGCTCGTGTTACGGGAAATGTTGGTGTCTGTTTTGCAACATCGGGCCCTGGCGCTACAAATTTAGTTACAGGTATAGCAACAGCACAAATGGATTCTGTACCGTTAGTCATTGTTACAGGGCAGGTTGGCCGTGCTTTTATCGGTACGGATGCTTTTCAAGAAACAGATATCTTTGGTATTACATTACCAATTGTTAAGCATTCTTATGTTGTTCGTGACCCTAGTAAAATGGCCCAAATTGTAGCGGAAGCCTTTTATATTGCTCAAAATGGGCGACCTGGGCCAGTTTTAATAGATATACCTAAGGATGTTGGACTCGAAGAATTTGAAAATTATAGTCCAGTGAGACAGAAAGATATTGTTTTGCAAAAAGGTTACCGTTTTGAATTTAAAACAAAGCGTTGGCAAATACAGCAAACTTTAAAAATGATAAAACAGGCATCGCAACCTTTACTCTATGTAGGTGGTGGTGTTATTTCATCAAATGCAGCGCCAGAACTTGTTGAACTGGTTAATCTATTCCAGATACCAATTACATCGACATTGATGGGTAAAGGTTCTATTTCAAATTCCCACAAATTAGCTTTAGGTATGTTGGGGATGCATGGTACTGCCTATGCCAATTTTTCCGTTAGTGAATGTGATTTATTGATTGCGGTTGGAGCACGTTTTGATGATCGTGTAACAGGAAAACTCGATGATTTTGCTTGTCACGCACAAGTTATTCATATTGACATCGATCCTGCAGAGATTAGTAAAAATCGAATTCCTCAATTAGCTTTAATTGGTGATGTTAAAAAAATCTTAAAAGAAATTTTAAAAGAGCAGGTTTATGATTCAAATCTTGATTTGGATCAAACAATGCCGTGGAGAAAACGTATTAACCGTTGGAAGCAAACTTATCCTTTAATTGTGCCGAGCAGTAATAACACTTTATCTCCTCAAGAAGTTATTACGACCCTAAATAATGTAGTAAAAAATGCCTATTTTACAACAGATGTTGGCCAACATCAAATGTGGTCAGCACAATTTATACAATGTGGACCACGTCAATGGGCTTCTAGTGCAGGTTTAGGTACTATGGGTTATGGTTTACCAGCAGCTATTGGTATTCAAGTGGCTTATCCAAAAGAACAGGTTATTTGTATAACAGGTGATTCAAGTTTTCAAATGAATATTCAAGAATTAGGTACAGTAGCACAGTATAAATTACCTATTAAAATTGTAATAATTAATAATCGTTGGCAAGGAATGGTAAGACAATGGCAACAATCTTTTTATGGTGAACGATACTCACAATCAAGTATGGATAAAGGGGCGCCTAACTTTGTGATGGTGGCTGAATCTTATGGTATTAAAGCAGCTAAATTAGAAAAAACGGCTAATTTTGAGAATGAATTAAAAGAACTTCTCGAATATCCAGGACCAACTCTTATTGATGTAGTTGTAACGCAAGATGAAAATTGTTACCCAATGGTTGCACCTGGTAAGAGTAACTCTCAAATGATTGGTGTTTTTAAGCGTGATCTAAAGGTTGCTAATCATACATAAGATAGTTCCATCATTGGAAGAGATTTTTTAAAAAGCGGGTAACGCGATTCGAACGCGCGGCATCGACCTTGGCAAGGTCGCGCTCTACCACTGAGCTATACCCGCAAAATTTTCCTATTCATCACCCCTTATATATTATCAAAAACCAAAATAATTGCAAGTGATAATTAAATATTATTAAATATTATTTTTTTTCTTATAAGTGTGTTGCAAATATTATTTGTGTGATTTCCGATTTAAGTTATAATTCCTATGTTTCTTTTGTTTGATTGTAGATGGTTTCGCTCATTTTCTAAACATGCGACACGTCCTGCAAGTTGTGTAAATGATGCGTCAAACGGTTTACGCCAATTTTTAATTCAAATATCAATAAATTTAATTAATATTTTTTATTTGCGTTTTTGACAAGTCTTTGGTAATCTAATTGTTTATAAAGGGTCGATGCCCGAGGGGTTAAAGGGGGCGGATTGTAAATCCGCTGGCTTTGCCTACGTTGGTTCAAATCCAACTCGGCCTAATTAATGTTTACAGCACCTATTATAATTAAGTGTACAAATTAATCAGTTTATTCTGTACTTAATATTATTTTTTGTGTAAAAAATTACAATATTTACTTCTCTATTTTCAAATAGAATATTATTTTTATTGTAGAATTATTATGTCTTTTTCTTATAGCTTTAAAAGATTTTCAAAATGAAAAAAGAGCATATAATTTCTTAAAACTGGGGTAGGAGGACTTGAACCTCCGAATGGCGGAGTCAAAGTCCGCTGCCTTACCACTTGGCTATACCCCAAACATAAACCACTCAACTTAATATAATACAAAAAAGTTCTTAGGTCAAATCCAATCCTTTTAAGATTACCCATTTTTTTGATACGGTAAGACTAAATCTAAAAAACTAACTTTTAAGTTTAATTTTGCACGATTAGTACTACCACCTATTAGTAATTTATCTTTATACTGTGATAACCAAAACTGTGTATATGAAAGGTAACTTAACAAAGTACTTACCATTAAAATACCGAACCCCACATAAAGTAGAGGAATACCAGGATCTGATTTTATTTGAAGACCTGTTTCGGAAATAAATTCAATAATTTCAATTTCCTGAGTGGAATTGATTTTATCCCCTACATTGAATACTCCAAGGTTATTGCCGTTTTTTTCATAGAGCGAAAATGAGCCCTCGATATTATTACAAATAAAAATTAAACCATTATCTTTATCCTCTGTTAAAGAAGGTATCCAGGTAAACCATAAATTTTTTCCTGTATCTAAGGATGTTAGCGGCAATTGATATAATTTACTATTAATTTTAAGACGAATACCTATAATATTCCAATCTGTTTGATAAAATGTAAGTTCATTATATCGTAATGGGTCATTCACAGATATTGTTTTTCGATTTAATTCTTGACCATTGATATCAAGAACAGATAAATCTGAGTAAAACTGTTTAATATTACTCTTATTATCATACTCAATCCAAAAGTCGTTGACGCGGACAGGGTAATTAGGGACTTTGCTAAAAATATTCCTAGTAATTGTATTTTGAATTTGAAAAATTTCACCTTTCACAATTAATTCTTGAGCACTAAAACTACCTAATCCCGCAATAACGCCACCAAGTAAAATTAAGATCATACTAATATGGACAATAATGGGAGCAAAACGACCTAATATTCCTTTGTAACTATAAACATTTAAATTTTGTTGAAAAATAATAAAGTTTTGGTTTTTTAAGTTTTTTAGTAAATTAAAAAAAGAAATATGTTTTAAACTAGAGTTAAAATTTTGCTTCTCAAATTGGGGTGGCTTTGTTTGGAAGTAGCATTCGCGTGCAATTTTTAAAGCAGGGAATTGTTGAACAAATGTACAACTAATTAAACAAAGTCCAAAAAGACCTAATAAACCTATGTACCACCATGTACTATATACATGGTCTAACCCAAAAAATGATATAGTATTCCAACTTATTTCAAAAAAATCGGAAGTTTCTACGTAATTTAGTTTATAAAACTCAAGATTTTGATTTTGTTCGATAATTGTACCTAAAATACTAAAACTTGCAATTAAGATTAATAGTGTAATTGCAAGATTTAATTTTGCAAAATAACGAAAAAACACTAAATTCATTTAAATTTATAATTTTTTATTAATTTATGATGCCAACCGCACACGACCTGATAATGCCCAATTTTGTAATTTCTTTGTACGTTCAGGGTCAATTTGAGAAAGTGGTATAATTTGCTCAACCCCAAATAAAATATCAGATGTGGTAAATTCACGTTTTTCATTAAAAGCAAAATGCATACCTTCTATAATTGATTGCTGAATTTCGGCTCCCGAAAAACCATCTGTTTGATTACTTAATAAATCTATATCAAAATTACTTACGCTATTTGGCCTTAATTGAGTTAGAAAAACTTCAAAAATTTGTTTTCGTTCAATTTTTGATGGTAAATTTACAAAAAAGATTTCATCAAATCGACCTTTTCGGATAATTTCTAAAGGTAAAGCATAAAAGTTATTAGCCGTAGCAACAACAAAAACCTGGGATGTTTTTTCTGATAACCATGTAATGAACGTCGCGAGTACTCGGCTTGTTGTGCCATTATCTCCACTATTATTTTGTTCCATAAATGCTTTATCAATTTCATCAATCCACAAAATACAAGGGGCTAGAGCTTCCGCTATTTGAATCATCTGTCTTACACGACTTTCGGATTCACCTACAATACCACCAAATAATCGGCCAATATCTAGGCGTAAAAGAGGAAGTTGCCAATCATTAGCAATGGCTTTAGCAGTTAAGGATTTACCTGTTCCTTGAACTCCCGCAATTAAAAGCCCACGTGGTACAGGTAATCCATAAAGTTTAGCTTTTTCACCAAAGGATTCTTTTCGATTTGATAACCAAAGTTTTAAATTTTTTAAACCACCAACATCAGAAAATGTCGTTGTTGTTGCTTGGAACTCTAAAATTTGCGTTTGGCTAATAATTTGTCGTTTTTCAATTAAGACTAATTCAAGTGTTTTTTCATTAATAGTTGCATATTTTGCTATTGATTTTGACAAAGCACGACGTATTCGTTCTATAGATAAACCTTGACAACTACGTACAAGTATTTCTAAAAAATCATTATCAATAGATTGGTTCAATGAATTAAACAAACGTTTTAACTCATCACGAATCTCAGTAGTTGTAGGTAAAGTAAATTCAACACAAGTTATTAAATCGAATAATTCAATTGGAATTGTTACTTCAGTTGCTAAAATGACAAGTGTTTTTGGTTGTGTTTTAAGAATTCGGATTAGATTTCTTAATTTTCGAGAAATTGAAACATCAGACAAAAATTTATTAAAGTCTTTTAGAATAAAAATTGCAGGTGTATCGCCTGTTAATTTTTCTACTAATTCTAGAGCTTGAAGAGGATTTTTTGAGGCAAATCCTTTGTTATTAGGATTATTTATATAACCTTCGACAAAATCCCATGTATAAATTGATTTAATACCTGTCTTTTTGATACATTTACGTATGGTATATTCAATCCGATCTTCTTCTAAGCTTGAAATATATAAAATTGGGTAACGAGCTTTTAATAAAAGATTAAATTCTTCTGTAAATACCATTCTCTTATATTGAATTTAAAATTTTAACGACTAAGACGTTTACGACCTTTCTTACGACGTGCTTGGATAACTTTTTTTCCGCTGTGAGTTTTCATACGTGCGCGAAAACCTGATGTTCTAATAGCTTTTCTCGTTGTTCCTGTCAACAATTGACGACTCATATTGAATTCCTTTTTTTATTTTGTTTTTTTTCCGTTCTCAAAAATCTACTTTTTATAAAAATCTCGATTTCAAAATATTATAAACAGAATTATATTTTATTTCCCGAGTTGTATCAACAAATAAATTAAATGATTCATTTTTATATTCCATCAGAGGATTAAGCTGGCCATAACCACGCCAGCGAATTGCATCACGTAATATATCCATTTTTTCTAAATGGTTTTTCCAGGCAAGATCAACCTGATTTAATAAAACGGCTTTTTCTAACAAGCGAATAAAACCGGGTGCATAAATTTCGAATTCAGCTTCTTTTAAGTCATAACTTAACCATAATTGATTAACAAAAAAACTATAAAGTTGAGTTAAATCTAAATTAGCAACTTCTTCATAATTTACTACAAAATAGGGAACACCTAATATATAAGATAATTCTTTATTTAATTTTTTGAATTCAACTCTATCGATTTGAGAACCACGCTTAAGAGTTAAGGACTTTAAGTCAGATACTAATGAACTAATTAAATCTTCACCATAACAAAGCATCTCAGTACGTACATTTTTAAAACCTAAAATTATTTGGCGTTCTTTGAAGATAGCTTGTCGCTGTGTATTTAATACATCATCATAATCAAACAATTGTTTTCGTGTGTCGTAATAGAACGACTCTACTTTTTGTTGTGCTGAATCCAAGGCTTTTGTCAGAAATTCTCCTTCAAGAGGAACATCTTCTGTCAATTGAAATTGATTAATAAGTGTTTTTATTTTGTCCCCTCCATAAATTCTTAAAAGAGGATCGTCTAAACTTATAAAAAATCTCGAGCGGCCAGGGTCGCCTTGTCTTCCGGATCGTCCACGTAATTGGTTATCGATACGTTTTGATTCATGGCGTTCAGTACCAATTACATACAGACCCCCTAATCTCATTATTTCGTTCTTTTCTTTGTCAGATTTTATTTTATATTTTTCATAAAAATCTGTGTAAAAGATTTTAATTAAGGAGTAAAAATGGTTAGCTTTATTTTCGTAACCATTTTCCAAAATATTGACTAATATTAGTTCTATGAGCTCACGATTAGACTTTTTTACCATAATCAAAAATTGTACAAACTCATTTGATTGTGTTGATATTCCAGATTTTAATAAAAGTTCTGTAAGTCTTTGTGCTTCATTTAGGGTTTGTAAGTCGAATAATTCACTTGTGGTCTTGTTTGGAAATAGCAAGCAATAAGATAATCCATTTTTATATTGAAGTTTTTTAATTAAGTTGTATACGGCTTGTCGAGCCTTAAAATCGGAGTTACCACCTAAAATTATATCTGTACCACGACCTGCCATATTTGTTGAAACAGTTACGGCCTTAAGACACCCCGCTTGTGCAATAATTTCGGATTCACGTTGAACATTTTCTGGCTTTGCATTTAAAAGTTGGTGTGGTATACCTCTTCCTTGTAATAAGCCGGAAATAATTTCTGATTTTTCTATACTCGTTGTACCTAATAGTACAGGGCAACCTATTGAATAAGCATTTTCGCATTCATCTGCGACGGCTTTCCATTTTGATAGTTCATCTTGATATACGGCATCACCAAAGTCCTTTCGGATCATTGTTTTATTTGGTTTAACTGTTTCTACCTTAAGATTGTAAATATTTTCAAATTCAACTTCTGAAGTTCTAGCTGTACCAGTCATACCAGCTAATTTAGGATAGTTTAAGAAAAAATTCTGATAAGTGATTGAAGCAAGTGTTTCGGACCCTTTTTGAATAGGTTGCTTTTCTTTAGCCTCGATAGCCTGATGCAAACCATCACTCCAACGTCGATTAGCCATTATTCGACCTGTAAATTCGTCAACAATTTGAATTTCACGATTTTTTACAATATAGTTAACTTCTCTTGTGTATAGAACATGTGCTCGAATTGCATTTAAGATATAGGGTACCCAAGGATCTTCAAGTTTATATAAGTTGTCAATATTTAAAATCTTTTGAATTTGAATAATACCCTGACCTGTCAAAGTAACATTTTTTGCTTTTTCATCAACAGTATAGTGTAATTTAGGTTTTAAATAATTTTGAACTTCATCTGCCACGATGTATTTTTCTACAGGTCTATCTGAAATGCCTGAAATAATTAAAGGTGTTCGGGCTTCATCGATTAGAATAGAATCTATTTCATCAACAACGCAATAGTTATAAGGTTTTTGAACAAGTTCTGAAGGTTCTGTTGCCATATTATCACGAAGATAATCAAAGGCTAACTCGCTGTTAGTAACATAGGTTATATCAGCATTATAATTTTTTCGGCGTTCGACTGAATTCATATTTTCCTGAATTAAACCAACAGATAATCCTAAAAATTGGTACAATTGACTTAACGATTGTTGATCTCGTTTGGCTAAATAGTCATTAACTGTAACAACATGCACACCTTTTAATGACATTGCATTTAAAGAAACGGGAAGTGTAGCAGCAAGTGTTTTACCTTCGCCTGTCATCATTTCTGCAATTTTACCATCATGCAAAACTAAACCACCATATATTTGTGAATTAAAATGTCGTAAACCTAATTTTCGTTTACTAGCTTCACGTGTTAAAGCAAATGATTCACATAAGATTGAATCGTAATTTTTTTCTTGTCGATATTGCTTAATTAATTTTTGAACTTTTTCCTGAATTTGGAAATCTGATAAATTTTGAATTTCAAGTTCTAAATTATTGATAATATCAATTTGTTTTTCCCTATTTGAACTTTTTCCTACAGAACGAGAGAATGCGTTCTTTACAATTTGGAATTTCATCGTATAGATTCTTTAATTTAAGTATGCAAAATTTAAGCTATGCTAAATTTATTTTATAGTTTACTATTAAATGGAGCCGTTAATATTAAAAACATTTATTGATAGTATACCATCGAATTTTTATGTTTAAACCTCTTACAAAATTATATAGATTAATTACTTTTATTCTAGAAGGCGCGTTTATGCGTGTGAGATATCTCATTATTCCACTTACAAACTTATTCCTGCTCCAAGCTGTTGGGTGGTGGATATATAATGCGATTGTGAAGCTTCGAAAATATGAAATTCAAAAAACAATATCTGAAATGTTCCAAAAGTATAGTTGGAATATGAACAACCCGCCAGATATGGATATAATGAATCCAATATTAGACCAAGTAGAAAGAGACTTCGATTTTAAAGTTTATATTCTTATAGCGTTTCTAGTATTTGGTACCCTATTTGAGGTATTTGGTCGTGTTACAAATAGTCGTATTAAAACAAAAATAAGTAGATCAAATACAAGCGGAGATTGGGCCTCAAAAGATAGCTATGATTTTATAATAACTTTATTCGATCGTATGTTTGCGATTTGTTTATATTTATACCCAGCAGTTGACGTTTTTGTACGTAATGCCAATGCTGTTTATAAAATTTATCCTCAGTATGCCGAGCTTCTTAACGTTACAGTTGCACCAATATGTGATTGGTATATCACTAATGTATGGGGATCTTTCTTTGGTTATGGGCAAGGTATACTATTCTTCCTTATGTATTATGGTATCGCAAGAAACCGTGATAATATGAAATACTTTATACGTTATCATGCAACACAATCAATAATGGTACATGGTCTTTATATATTTATCAATCAACTAGGTGATACGTGTTTTTATAGAAATCCGCAACCTATTTATGGTGATAGATTTGGAGCCCAAGTCGTTTGGACATTAGGACTTTTATTGCTGCCAATGGTAATAAGTGCTTTTATAGGTCTTGAAACAAGAATATTGTTTTGGGATGAAGCAATACAATATCACATTGGCCCTAGACCTAAACGAAAAAGCCAGGGTAATGGTTAAGACGTTAGTTCTCAAAGAAAAAGTCCCGTTGAAGGAGAACTTGGTTTTGCGTATAGTGTGGTAGACATACTACCAGCTAAATAGGCAAGATGACCTCCTTCAACACCTTTAGCCATTGCTTGGGCCATCCAACTTGGGTTGGATGACTTTGCTACTGCGGTATTTAATAAAACAGCTGACGCACCCATTTCCATTACCTCAGAGGCTTGGCTGGGTGTTCTAATACCTGCATCTACAATAACAGGGATTTTAGAGTTTTCTATGATTATATTAATATTATGTGAATTTTTTAATCCTTGGCCAGAACCTATAGGGGAACCTAACGGCATAAGTGTTGCACAACCAATATCTTCTAAATGTGAAGCTAAAATTGGGTCCGCATTTATATAAGGTAGTACAGTAAAACCTCGTTTTACTAAAAATTGCGCTGCTTTCAAGGTTCCTAATGGATCTGGTAATAGATATTTTGGATCCGGAATTACCTCGAGTTTAACAAAATTATTGTCTTCTTGGCCAATGGATTTAGCAAACTCACGGCCTAATAAAGCCATTCTAATCGCATCCTCCGCTGTTTTTGATCCTGCAGTATTAGGCAATAACCATAATTTTTTCCAATCCAGAGTTTGAAGCAATGTTTTTTCTTGGGTTGAACTAGCCTCTTTTTGTAAACGGCGTATAGCAACCGTTACCATTTCTGTTTTACTTGCGTTAATACTCTCGATAGCTTCATTTAAAGAGGGATATTTTCCTGTCCCTAGAATCAAACGTGACTCAAACTGCTTATTACCAATTTTAAATCCAGATATCTTCATTTTTTAGTTAGAAAAAATAATATTTTTAAAATAGAAATAAATACAATCGAACCTCAAGCTCCCCAGGTTGGATTTGAACCAACGACCAATCGGTTAACAGCCGACCGCTCTACCACTGAGCTACTGAGGATTATTTATACCTTTATACTAGCCAGATACTATCTAATAAATTCGATGATGTCAAGTCATATTATCCTCATTATAAGATGACTTTTAATAACGTATTGTTAACAGTTTTATAATATTTGTATAATAAAAATAAACATACAAATTTGTTAAATGAATACAAATACCTCAAATTTAGAAAAATTAGTTAACCAACCCTATAAATATGGTTTTGCTACTGAAATCGAAACTGACACTATAAAAATAGGTCTTTCAGAAGAAACCGTACGATTAATTTCGTCTAAAAAGAATGAACCGAGTTTCATGTTGGACTTTCGTTTAAAAGCTTTTAAAAAATGGCAAAAGATGAAAGAACCTGAATGGGCTTACTTAAATTATGTACCTACAAATTATCAGAATATACGATATTATTCGGCCCCTAAAAAGAAAAAGAAGTTAGACAGTTTAGATGAGGTTGACCCAGAATTAATTGAAGCATTTGAAAAATTAGGTATATCACTTAATGAGCAAAAAAGAATTTCAAATGTGGCCGTTGATGCAGTTTTTGATAGTGTATCTATTGGAACGACTTTTAAAGATGAGTTAGCAAAAGCAGGTGTAATATTTTGCTCAATTTCTGAGGCAATTCAATTATATCCGAATCTTATAAAAACTTATTTGGGAAGAGTAGTACCGGTTGGTGATAATTTTTTCGCAGCATTGAATTCAGCCGTTTTTACGGATGGTTCTTTTTGTTACATACCAAAAAATGTAAAATGTCCGCTAGAATTATCGACGTATTTTAGAATAAATGATGAAGAAAGTGGTCAATTTGAAAGAACATTAATCATTGCTGAGGAGAATAGTTATGTAAGCTATCTTGAAGGGTGTACCGCACCAAAATATGATAGTAATCAATTACATGCGGCAATTGTAGAATTGATAAGTCTAGAATCTGCGGAAATAAAATATTCTACAGTTCAAAATTGGTACGCAGGTAATGAAGATGGGAAAGGTGGTATCTATAATTTTGTAACCAAACGTGGTCTCTGCGCAGGTAAAGATTCAAAAATTTCATGGACACAGGTTGAAACTGGTTCTGCGATAACATGGAAATATCCTAGTTGTATTTTGACTGGAGAAAATTCAACGGGTGAATTTTATTCTGTTGCTCTAACAAATAATTATCAACAAGCAGATACAGGAACCAAAATGCTTCATATTGGAAAAAATACTCGAAGTCGTATAGTTTCAAAAGGTATTTCTGCAGGAAGCTCACGTAATAGCTATCGTGGTTTGGTTAAAATTGGTCCAAATGCGTTTGGTGCAAGAAACTACTCACAATGTGATTCTCTTTTATTAGGTAATAATTCGTCTGCGAATACATTTCCTTATATTCAAGTTCAAAATTCAACAGCAAAAATTGAGCATGAGGCCTCAACTTCAAAAATTGGTGAAGAGCAAATTTTTTATTTCTTACAGCGTGGTATTGATTTAGAATCAGCTGTTAGTCTAATTATTAGTGGCTTTTGTCGTGAGGTATTTTCTGAATTACCTATGGAGTTTGCTTTAGAAGCCGATCGTTTATTAAATTTAAAATTAGAAGGAACTGTAGGTTAATGAAAAAATCTTGTTTATTAGAAATTAAAAATCTAAAAGCCACGATTAATGGTGTTGAAATTCTAAAAGGAGTAGATTTAAATATAAAACGGGGGGAAATACATGCTATCATGGGCCCAAATGGCTCAGGTAAGAGTACATTATCAAAAGTTTTAACTGGACATCCTGCGTATACTATCAGTGAGGGAGAAATTAAATTCGATGGAGAGAATATTAATGGATTATCTCCAGAGGAAAGAGCCCATTTAGGTATTTTTCTTGCGTTTCAATATCCTGTTGAAATTCCAGGTGTTAGTAATGAGGAGTTTTTACGTTTAGCTTACAATTTAAAACGTAAATCAAACAATTTAGAAGAAGTGGATCCTATTACTTTTTTCACCGTGTTACAGGAAAAACTTAATGTCGTTGGGATGAATAGTAGTTTTTTAAACCGAAATGTAAATGAGGGTTTTTCTGGTGGTGAAAAGAAGCGAAATGAAATCTTACAGATGGCAGTTTTAGATTCTACCTTATCAATTTTGGACGAGACAGATTCGGGACTTGATATTGATGCTTTACGCACCTTATCGGAAGGTATTAATAAAATTATGAACCCAAGTAAATCCATTATTTTAATTACGCATTATCAAAGATTATTAGATTATATAAAGCCTGATTACATTCACATTATTCAAGACGGTAAAATTATTAAAACAGGAGATGCTACATTAGCAGGTATTCTGGAAGAAAGGGGTTATGAATGGCTTAAAGATTAATATTAAGTTAAAGTTATATTTATATTTATGAAAGAGAAAACCGTACTTTTTCACATTTAATTTAAGTTTTTATAGATTCAAGTTTGTAATTTATATTTTATTAAATATACTCTAATGTAAATAGTGATTTACAGATCGAGGGTATATAATAATTGTATGGTCACAAATAGGATTTGGTAATGTAGATTTAGTTTACAAACTATCACTAATTAACAATTTATATAATTTTTAGCAATTTACAATTTCATATGGCTCATTCGGTTAAGATTTATGACACTTGTATTGGCTGTACTCAATGTGTACGAGCATGTCCAACAGATGTTCTTGAAATGGTTCCTTGGGATGGTTGTCGCGCAGGCCAAATAGCGTCAGCACCACGTACTGAGGATTGTGTTGGGTGTAAGCGTTGTGAGACTGCTTGTCCAACAGATTTCTTAAGTGTTCGTGTTTATCTCGGTGCAGAAACAACAAGAAGTTTAGGTTTAGCTTATTAAAAATTTTAATGGGATATTTAATTTTATTTATCCCATTAATTTTCACCGCTCAAAAATTATTTCTTTAACTAATGTAGGTTTTTATGCAATATTTTTATATAAATGATAAAAAAGTTTTTTGTAACCAAGTTTTCAGTATTATAGATTTAGTAAAATTTCTACATTTAGATTTAGACCTAATTGTCCTTGAATACAATAAATTAATTTTACCTAAACGACTTTGGGAAAAAACATTTATTAAAAATCAAGATGAAATTGAATTTGTAACAATCGTTGGTGGTGGTTAATTAGGTTTTTTAATCCATCTTTTTTGAAAGTCTTTATTGTGGTACAATATTACACATGTAAGGCGGGCGTGGCCAAGTGGTTAAGGCAGTGGGTTGTGATTCCACCATTCGCGGGTTCAAGTCCCGTCGTTCGCCTATTATAGAAATAAATTAATTCTAAAGTCAGAATTTTTAAATTTTTTCCGGTGCGGCAAAAAAATTTAAAAATTCTATCTTTCATTATTTGATGAACATTCATTCATTTCAGTATCGAAAAAATTGAATCTAATAAATAGGCTTTTTTTAGCAAAGTCAGAATTCAACTAGGTGTCGGACTCTTCTAATTTTCTGTTAATCTAGTTAAGCCAACCATAAGAATGTAAACCTTGACCTAAGAAATTTACACCCAAATAACAAATCCATACTATAACAAAACCAATTGAACCCAATAAGGCAGCTTTTTCACCAACCCAACCTTTAGTTAAACGAGCATGAATATAAGCAGCGAATATTAACCAAGTTATTAGGGCCCAGGTTTCTTTTGGATCCCAACTCCAGTAAGAACCCCAAGCTTCATTTGCCCAAACAGCACCTGCGATGATACCAATTGTCAAAAATGGAAACCCTAAACCAATTGTTCGATAGCTCCAGGTATCGATATTCTCTAATAATTGGGCCTTTGATTGGGTAATATTTTGTTTTGTCAGTAAAATTTCGCTTTTAGCTGTTGTTACTTTCTGTATTACCAAAAATAAAATTGAAAGTAATGATCCCAGAATTAGAGTGGCATAACTTAGCATCATCATACTTACATGCATCATTAACCAATTAGATTGTAATGCAGGTACTAATGGCGATGCTTCTTGCATTTGAGTTGGTAATATTAAACTTGCAAAACTAATAATTAAAAAAGTTATGGGCAATATTACGGCACCTACAAGTTTTGTGCGTGTTTTAGCTTCGGCAATTATTAGAATAAATAATAAGCACCAATCTAGAAATAATAAAGATTCATAAAGATTACTTAATGGAAAATAACCAGATATTATCCATCTTAAACCTAAGATTAAAAAGAGTAAAAAATTCGAAGATACGACACCTAACCAGCATAAATTCGAAATTACGGGTAATTGTGGAAACCGAATACATGCCCAGTAACAAACCATTGTTTTTAAAAGAATCATGTAGATACTATTTATAAAACTTGTATTTGTTAATAAGCTTATCCAAATTGAAAAAGACATATTATTTATAATTTGTTATAAATTCAAATATTTATTTTAAGATGATTTGTTAACCATCTGATTCAAACTTAATAATATTGGTTTTTCAATATCTGTTAAATCTGACTCTGAGATTTTTTCAAACTCATATGCGTGTTTTTTCGCAAGATCTGCTATCTCTACTGTCATTTTATATCTATTTTTTGACTTATTGACTAATTCTTCTGTTTTTTTCAGATTTTTAAAACTTTCCATAGAAAAAAGTATTTATTTTGTATTTTATTTATTACGGATGGGGGGACTTGAACCCCCACAGGAAAACCTACTAGAACCTAAATCTAACGCGTCTACCAATTCCGCCACATCCGTTTTTTTATAGACTATATGGTAGCAAATTCCTAGCTTATTGTCTAGGACCTATTTTATCTATTTTATTCATCTTCATCGTTTTCTTGGTCTACTGAATTCGAATAAATGAAACTTGTTGATTTTCCACTTAACACAGATTTTGCAAGAGAGTATGCTTTTTTTGCCTGCACATTTCCTTTTTGCATCCAAGTCGCTTTTCTTGAATTCTTTTTTGAACGTGATGTTCGTTTCTTTGGAACAGCCATTAAAATATATTCTAATTTTGTAAAACTGAATATATTTTGTCAGAATTTTAGATATAAATCAAGGTAATAAATTTTATATGTTTATATCACCTTGATTGTGCAATATACTTTTAGCGTGATGCGCGGATACGTGCTAATTGTTGAAGAGCTACACGACCTACATTATATAATGCCCAAGTACCGGCAATTATAACAGGAAAAAATACAAAAATAAGACGAGTATCCATTATGGTCTTCCTTTAAGAATTAAATTATTTTTTCTAATGTAAATTTTTATACATTCATTATAGTATTATATACCCGTTTTTCATATATATACATATGAAAGAAAATAGAGTTTTTGTTAAAACAAGAATCAATCATAAAAAAGATATAGGAGTAAAGGTTGGTTTTTAGAAAACGCCAAAGCATTTTGAAAAAATGGCTATTTATGTGTATTAAAAAATTAAAGTTTTAATAGTAATATTTAAAGAAAAAAAGTTTTTAATTTCTATAAATCTGATACAATAAAATTATCTTAATGTTATCCAGGCGACATAGCCAAGTTGGTAAGGCAGAGGATTGCAAATCCTTTATTCCCCAGTTCGAGTCTGGGTGCCGCCTAGATAAGTATTTTGTAAAATTTGGGGGCATGGTGGAATGGTAGACACGACGGACTTAAAATCCGTTGGCCGTTAAGGCTGTGAGGGTTCAAGTCCCTCTGCCCCTAATTGTATTTTTTATTTCAACGCAAACTAAAACACGAATTCGAATTTATCCTCACTAAATTTTTTTGATTGTAAAATTGTAATTATAATGATTTTCCACCCTTGTACTTGTAATATAATACTCTACAGTTTATTTGAAAGTTTATTAAATTTTGAGTATTCATTTACCATCCCTATATGTTAATTTTTGTTAAGCAGGTATGTTTTATTTGGTCTTTCCAAGTTAACTGTTTTATGTTAAAATTTTCCTAAACATACTATTTGATATTAATTATATGGAATACGCAATTGTTGAAGTTGGTGGTACTCAGGTTTGGGTACAAGAAGGACAATATTTTGTGACAAATAAAATTTCGACGACGCCAGGCACAAATATATCATTATCACGTGTCTTATTAGTTAATAAGAATGAAGAATTACATTTAGGTTATCCTTATTTAGAAAATGGTATTGTAACAGGTGAAATTGTTGAGCATTTTAGAGGAACAAAGTTGATTGTTTATAAAATGAAGTCAAAGAAAAAGTATCGCCGTAAGAAAGGGCATCGTCAAGAAATGACAAAAGTTTTAATTAATAAAATAGGAGTAACTAATGGCGCATAAGAAAGGTGCAGGTAGTACGAAAAATGGTCGTGATTCAAATGCTTGTCGATTAGGGGTTAAAGTTTATGGCGGTTCTGATGTGTCTCCTGGTAACATTATCGTTCGTCAGCGTGGTTTAACTTTTAAACCAGGTAATAACGTTGAATGTGGCCGTGATTTTACCCTTTATGCTATCAAAGGTGGTAAAGTTGAATTTCAAGCTATGACACGGAAAGTTAAAAAGGTTAATGTAGTTGAATACTAAACTTTCCCATTATACTTGTTTAAAATAGAGTTTTATGATAATATATTATCAATAAAATCTATTGCGTCCTTAGTTCAGTTGGTAGAACGTTGGTCTCCAAAACCAAATGTCGAGGGTTCAAGTCCTTCAGGGCGTGCTTATATTTACATCTATTTCTTAAAATGTGAATAAATTTGAATTTTTGAAAAAAAGAACTAATTTTACTAAAACAAAGACTTAAATGGCTAAAAAAATTGTTGCCATAATTAAACTTGCCTTACCTGCTGGAAAAGCAACACCAGCACCTCCTGTTGGTCCTGCTTTAGGTCAACATGGTTTAAATATCGCAGGTTTTTGTAAGGACTATAACGCAAGAACCGGTGATAAAGAGGGACTAATTATTCCTGTTGAGATTTCAGCTTATGAAGATCGAAGTTATTCTTTTATTTTAAAGACACCTCCAGCTTCCGTTCTTCTTACAAAAGCAGCCAATATTCCTAAGGGTTCAGGTGAACCGAATAAATCTATTGTTGGTTCAATAACAGCTGCTCAATTACAGGAAATTGCGGAAACAAAGTTACCAGATTTAAATACTCAAAATATTGAGATGGCTATGCGAATTGTCGCAGGAACAGCAAAAAATATGGGAATTAAAGTAGAAGTATAATTTTGTCATTCTTAGATAATTTACTAAAATTTTTATGAAAACTATATCAAAAAGATTAGACTTAGAACGAAAGAAAGTAACTCAAGAGAGTTACGATATGTTAGAAGCTATTAAATTAGTAAAATCGACAGCTTCGGCAAAATTTGTGGAATCGGTGGAAGCCCATATTTCATTAAATATTGATCCAAAGTATGCTGATCAACAATTACGTACAACCGTGGTTTTACCTAAAGGTACTGGAAAAAGTATAAGAATTGCAGTCTTATGCTCTGAAGATAAGGTTAATGAAGCTTTAACGGCTGGTGCAGATATAGCAGGTAATGAGGATTTAATAGAGGATATTGGTCAAGGTATCTTAAATTTCGAATTACTTGTAGCTACACCAGATATGATGCCAAGATTAGCTAAATTAGGACGAGTCTTGGGTCCAAAGGGACTAATGCCATCTCCAAAAGCTGGAACAGTTTCAGTTAATTTAAACGAAACAATCGGTGACTTTAAAGGTGGTAAATTAGAGTACCGTGCAGACAAAACAGGAATAGTCCATATTAATTTTGGTAAGGTAGACTTTTCGGCAGAAGACTTATTAGAAAATTTACAATCTTTCTACAATTCTATTGAAAAAAATAAACCCACAGGTGTTAAAGGCAAATATATTAAAAAATTTACAATCTGTTCTACAATGGGCCCAGGTGTTGGTATAGATTTTTCTATGTTTTAATTAGATACTGTTCAGTCTATCCAATTTATTTAAATAAAACTCAAAAAATAATGTCAAAAATTGATGAAATTATGGAACTGTTACAAACAGTGACACTTCTAGAAGCTGCAGAATTAGTAGAAAAGATTGAAGAAACTTTCGGTGTTGACGCATCTGCTAGTGCAGGCGGAGCTATGATGATGGCGGCTCCTGGTGCTGATGGTGGTGCAGCCCCTGAAGAAGAGAAAACAGAATTCGATCTTGTTTTAAGTGAATTTCCAGCAGATAAGAAAATTGCTGTTCTAAAAGTAGTACGTGGTATTACAGGTTTAGGTTTAAAAGAAGCAAAAGAAATTGTAGAATCAGCTCCTAAGACGCTTCAAGAAGCTATGGGTAAAGATGATGCAGAAGCAGCTAAAAAACAGCTTGAAGAAGCTGGAGCTAAAGTTGAATTAAAATAAGAGAAATTAAGTTTATCTTGAAAACCTAAAAAAGCGTTTCATCTAAAAAAGATGAAACGCTTTTTTTGCTTATTATTGTACTTTAGAAGAAACCTAAAGTTGCCGCTTTACTAATTGGTAAGCAAGCACCAACACCAAACCAAATTGCAAATACTGTTCCAAATAAGAATACAGCCATCGCTAAAGGACGACGGAATGGGTTTTGGAATTTATTAACGTTTTCGATAAAAGGTACTGTTATAAGACCTGCTGGTACAGCCGCCATTGCTATTACACCTAATAATTTATTTGGTAAAATACGTAATAGATTAAATGTAGGGAAGAAATACCACTCTGGTAAAATTTCTAAAGGTGTTGCAAATGGATCAGCTTTTTCACCTAGTGCTGAAGGCTCAAGAACCCCTAATCCAATTAAAATTGCAAAAGTACCTAAAATTACTACTGGGAATATATATAGTAAATCATTTGGCCAAGCTGGTTCACCATAGTAGTTATGGCCCATACCTTTTGCTAGTTTAGCTCGTAGTTTCGGATCTGTTAAATCTGGCTTTTTAATTACACTCATGTGATTTTTTAATTATGTTAGTTTTATATGATTTTAGACTCTTAATCTTAAAGGTAATTTTTATAGAGGTCCTGAAATACCTTGCTTACGAATCATTAAGAAATGCGCTAACATTAATACTACTGTTGCCACAGGCAATAAAAATGTGTGTGCTGCATAAAAACGTGTTAAAGTACCTTGACCTACACTTACGCCACCACGTAGTAAAAATAGTAAAGGCGTACCTACTACTGGAATTGCTTCAGGAACACCCGTTACAATCTTACATGCCCAATAACCAACTTGATCCCAAGGCAATGAATAACCTGTTACACCAAAAGATACTGTACATACGGCTAGAATTACACCCGTAATCCAAGTTAACTCACGAGGTTTTTTAAAGCCTCCAGTTAGGTAAACACGGAATACGTGAAGAACCATCATCATTACCATCATACTTGCAGACCAGCGATGAATTGAACGGATTAGCCAACCAAAGTTAACCTGTGTCATTATGTATTCTACCGATGCAAATGCTTCTACTACTGTTGGGCGATAATAGAAAGTCATTGCAAAACCTGTTGCAACTTGAACTAAAAAGCATGTTAATACTATACCACCAAAGCAGTAAAAAATATTTACATGTGGTGGAACATATTTACTTGTAATATCGTCTGCAATTGCTTGCACTTCTAATCTTTCTTCAAACCAATCGTAAACTTTACTCATAAAAGTGATTAACTTTAATTATTTTTAAACAGTTAGGCAAAAACTTCGATTCTTAGTCAATAATTATTATAGCGTAAAATAAACCATTTACAATAAGATTTTTTTTCTGATAAACTATACACATAAATATATTTAAAAGGGAAATTTATAAATAAATATGAGAGCTTTAAAAAATAGTAATGACTATGAATCGATGGTTGTTCTCTCATCGCAATGTAAGGAAACCGAACTTAAAGACATTGCTTTTAGCTATGCGCAGCAGCTTAAGCGTTTAGGGGCATCTGGCATATCTGTTGTTTCGCGTGGTCGTCGTGATTTTGCCTATCCAATGAAGTCTAATAAAACTGGTTACTTTGTTGAAATGTATTTTCATTCGTCACCTCAAGTATTACCTTTATATGCGAATAAACTGAAATTAGATAAAAATGTGGTTCGTTATTTAATTACAAACACGGATTTAACTTAAGAATTTAATTTAAATACGGTAGGGGGCGAAAATATTAAACGCATCACGCATCAAGTGTGATAAGGCAAATCTTGAGGGTTCGAATCCCTCCCTACCTTAATTAATTCGTGAAAAATGTTTGCATAATTAAGGAATATTGTTAGGTTAAAAATAGTTAATATTTTTAGAATTTAATTTAATTAAAATTTTTATGACAATACTTGTTATTGGTGCAACAGGAACTTTGGGTCGGCAGATAGTACGTCAGGCTCTTCAAATGGGGTATCCTGTCAAATGTGGTGTTCGTAATTTAAGAAAGGCAAGTTTTTTAAGAGAATGGGGTGCTGAGTTAGTCTATGCGGATCTGAAATTACCTGAAACATTACCGAATGTTCTTAAGGATGTTTCTGTAGTCGTAGATGCTGCAACATTGCGACCAGATGATGAGATTGGAACTACAAAGGAAGTGGATTTGATAGGAAAATTAGCTTTAATTAAAGCAGCAAAATTAGCTAATGTTAAACGTTTTATTTTCTTTTCAATAATAAACAATGATAAATTTGACTACGTACCTTTGATGAATTTAAAATTATCTATTGAATCAAATTTAAGACAGTCTGAAATACCTTACACTATTTTTCAATTATCTGGTTTTTTCCAAGGTTTGATAGCACAGTATGCAATTCCAATATTGGATAAGCAAACAATTTGGTCTACTCAGGATACTGCGAAAATAGCTTATATGGACACACAAGACGTAGCTAAGTTTTGTCTACGTAGTCTTGTTTTACCTGAAACAATTAACAAGACTTATCTTCTTGGAGGTCCTAAAAGTTGGTTATCTTCTGAACTTATTAGTGTTTGTGAAAAGCTTTCTGGTCAAGAAGCAGAAATTAGTTTTATACCCCTATTTTCACTAGGTTTAATAAAGACTCTGGCTGGATTTTCTAAATGGAGTTGGAGTGTTACAGATCGCCTAGCTTTTGCGGAAGTTTTATCAGAAAATACTAGCTCTTCTGACAATATTAATGAAGCTTACAAGGTTTTTGGTTTTGAACCAAATGATCTATTATCCCTTGAGGATTATTTAAAAGAATACTTTGCTACAATGCTTAAAAAATTACGTGATTTAAATTACGATCAATCACAAGCAGCGAGAAGAAAAGATTTAACTTTTTAGACAAAGTTTTTAATATAGGCTATAATGAAGTCGTATGAATAAAGTATAAATTGGTTAATCTTATCTTCATAGATAGGGGTCACATGAAAGAAATATAGGTATTAGAAAAGAAGCTAATCTAACACTTCTTTTGGAATTGTGCCTATTAATTTTATTCACTTTTATAAATTTGAAATTTTTAAAAATTTACGTATGTTTACCTTAAAAATCTTAGTATACGCGGTAGTAATATTCTTTGTCTCTTTATTTATCTTTGGATTCTTATCGAGTGATCCGTCTCGTAACCCGAACCGTAAGGACCTTGAATAAGGAACGTCCTTTTCTCTTTTAATAAATAACTGAATAGATTTTCGAGTAATTATTTTGAAGCTCACTTTAATTAAGTGAGCTTCAAAAGAATATCTAGAAATTCATTTCTGCAGCTTGAACTTTTTCAAATTGCTTTTTCTTGATAACTAAGAAAATTTGCGTTAAGATAATAAAGAAACAAAGAGTCATATAACCATAGATTCGGGCAGGACTTTGTAAAACAATTTCTGTTTCTGTTTGTCCAAAACCACCTACATTTGGATCTTTTGTTAATGATTGATCAGCTTTAACAACTAAACCTTTCTTTACGATTAACTCTAATCCTTTTGGAACTAAAGCTGTTTTCTCTGCTCCTGTTGAATCTGTAATCACGACATTATAACCACCTTTTTCTTTAGTCTCAATATTAGAAATAAGACCCGTCGATGGCGAAAGAATCGCGTTATTATTTGTTTTTTCACCTGTAGGATTAACTTGACCTCGGCCACGGTTTGCACCTACATAAATAGGGTATTTAATGAAATTCACGGATTTATCTGTAGCAGGATCTGGAGAAATTACAGGGAAAATAATTTCTTGATGCTTATCACCTGCAATAGGTCCAACAACTAAAATATTTTCAGCTTTTGCACTGTAAGGTGAAATGTAAACACCTTTACTCTTTTCTTTTACTTCTTTTGGTACTTGGTCAGCTGGAGCAAGCTTAAAACCTTCTGGTAAAATTACCACTGCACCTACGTTTAATCCTCCACGAGAACCACTTCCTAAAACTTGCTTACTTTGTAAATCATATGGAATTTTAACAACAGCTTCAAATACTGAATTAGGTAATACGGCTGATGGTGATTCAATTTCCACTGGTTTTTGAGCTAAGTGACAATTTGCACATGCGATACGACCATTAGCTTCACGAGGGTTCGCGTAAGCTTGTTGAGCATAAATCGGGAATGCTGTCGCTGTTTCATTTGTTACAAGTAGACCTAAGATTAAACAAAAAGAGGTAAAAACTCTTACTTTAATTTGCTTAATATTCCAATTAAAAACTTTCACTCTTAGTTTTAATTTACTTTTATTTAATTTTTAAAATTTATCTTAATAAATATATAATAGTAGTCTTAAACTTTACAAGTTTAATTCTATCTTTGTATTTTTTATACTTTTCAAATAAGTATTATAATGTTTTAACGCTTTAAAATGACTAAAACTCCAGCACCTATTATGTATAATAGTACAATTGCTCCAGACAATAATATTTGGGTTATGGGGTCTGTAGAGGGTGTTAAAATTGCTCCAATGATAGTTGCTGCCAGAATTACATATTTCCATTGTTTTAGCATTTCTTTACTAGAAACAACGCCTAATATTCCCAAGATGACTTGAAAAATTGGAACTTGGAAAGCTAATCCTGTAGTATAGAATAACACCAAAATAAAATCAAAATATTGATTAAACGACCAGAGAGGTTCAATAACATCTACGCTATACGATAGAAAAAATTGTAGAGCTGCGGGTATCAGTATGAAATAAGAAAAAAGTAAACTAATAAAAAACAAACCTGTTGATCCCACTAGTAGTGGTAATATTAGTTTTTTTTCACCCGCATTTAGACCAGGTATAACAAAAAACGTTAATTGACTTAGTAAAAAGGGACTGGTTGACAAAATTCCAGTATAAAGAGCTATTTTTACCGTTGATATAAAATAATCACCGGGTGACAATTGGAAAAATTTTACATTTTGCACAGGTACTTCTAATAAATGTACAATTGGTTTAATATTGAGAAATGCTGCACAGGATAATACTAGAAGAAATATTAAAACATGAAAACTTCGTTGTCTTAATTCTTCAATATGTTCTGTAAAAAGTAGTTCTAAATTTAGATTAGGTCTTAATTCAGATTGAAATTTAAAATCCGAATTTGATGTTTCGTTGCGCATTTGATGTTTCGTAAAATTTTTCGTACGATTATTATACGTCAAGCTCATTAACTATTAAAAATTCTTTTGACAATTCGTCAAAAGAATTTTTAATAATATTTGTAATTATAAGAAACTTAACGCTTGTACACGTGCAGAGACTTTTTTTAGATTTTGTGAAGCTTCAATTTTTTCTTTATCTGTCGATGCATTTTCAAGTTGCATTGAGGCTTTTTCTAATTCATTTTTTGCTGCGGTAAGATCACCTTCAGTAACTTCTTCTACGCCATTAACCAAAATTGTAACTTCATTATTTTCAACTTCAGCAAAACCGCCAAGTAAAATAAGTGGTTTCCAATTATTCTCTAATTTTAGACGTAGAACACCAATTTCTAATGCTGTAATTAGAGGAGCGTGATCATTTAAAATACCTAATTGACCCGTTGTACTTGGTAAAACTACTTCTTCTGCAGGTGTATTCCAAACAATTTTATCAGGAGTAATTACACGAATTTTTAAACTCATTTAAGCTCCTTTTTTAAGCTTTTAGACTTTCAGCTTTTGCGATTGCTTCATCAACATCACCGACTAGATAGAAGGCTTGTTCTGGTAGATCATCTAAGTCACCATTTAGAATCATCTTAAAACCTTTCAGACAATCTTCAAGAGATACATATTTACCAGGTGAACCTGTGAAAATTTCTGCTACGAAGAATGGTTGTGATAAGAATCGTTCTAATTTACGTGCACGTGCTACAACAGTACGATCTTCTTCTGATAATTCCTCAATACCAAGAATTGCAATAATATCTTGTAATTCTTTGTAACGTTGAAGTGTTTCCTTCACGTCTTGAGCAACACCATAGTGATCTTCACCAATAATTGATGGTTGTAACATTGTAGAAGTTGAGTCAAGTGGATCAACTGCTGGGTAAATACCCTTAGAAGCAAGACCACGCGATAATACCGTCGTCGCATCTAAATGTGCAAATGTTGTAGCTGGTGCTGGATCAGTTAAATCATCTGCTGGTACGTAAACAGCTTGGATTGATGTAATCGAACCAAGGTTTGTTGAAGTAATACGTTCTTGCAAACCACCCATTTCAGTTGCTAATGTTGGTTGGTAACCCACAGCAGATGGCATACGACCAAGAAGTGCAGATACTTCAGAACCTGCTTGTACAAAACGGAAAATATTATCGATGAAAAGTAGAACATCTTGCTTGTTTACATCACGGAAATATTCTGCCATTGTTAAAGCACTTAAACCTACACGCATACGCGCACCAGGCGGTTCATTCATTTGTCCGTATACTAGGGCAACTTTTGAATCTGTTAGTTTCGATTCGTTAATTACACCAGATTCTTTCATTTCCATGTAAAGATCATTACCTTCACGTGTACGCTCACCTACACCACCAAACACAGATACACCACCATGTGCTTTAGCAATATTATTAATTAGTTCCATAATTAGTACTGTTTTACCAACACCAGCACCACCAAATAGACCAATTTTACCACCACGACGGTAAGGAGCTAAAAGATCTACTACTTTGATACCTGTTTCAAAAACAGAAGGCTTAGTCTCTAAATCCGTGAATGCAGGTGCTTCACGGTGAATTGGTGAACGTTCACAATCTGCTTTGATCTCGATACCATTATCTACAGGTGTACCTAAAATGTTAAAGATACGACCTAAGGTTGGTATACCTACAGGAACGCTAATTGCTGCACCCGTATCAATAACTTCAATACCACGTTGCAGACCATCTGTTGCACTCATGGATACAGCACGTACTTTGTTATCACCTAATAATTGTTGAACTTCACAAACAATAGTTCTACCTTCGAATTCGATATCAATGGCACTATAAATTTTAGGTAAATCACCAGAAGGAAATACGGCATCGATTACAGGACCAATAATTTGTGTAACAAATCCTGTTTTTGCAGTTGTAATAGTCTCAGACATTGTAATTATTTTTTACTATGAGCAGATAATCAGATAATAAATTTGGTTTCTTTTTGTTGTAAAGCAATCACTAACTAATTATAATAAATTTTCGGATAAGCGACCGGTTGTTTTCAACCAATTTTGTGCTTCAATATAATTATTTGGGGCTAATTGGATTGCCTTTTTCCAATATTCACCTGCTTTATCAAATAAAGTTTTAGCAATTTCTAAATTTTCTACTTCTGATGCCCTAATTCCTTGATAATGATAAATAACAGCGATATTATTTAATGCCTGCGGTAAATTTGAATTGAGTTCTAAAGCCTGGTGATAATATTCTAGAGCTTTCAAGTATTTACCATTACTCGAATAGATTAAGCCAATGTTATAAAGAATATAACTTCGGTCGTAGGGGTCTTCCTCAATTTGTAGTGCTTCATAATAATTCTCTAATGCTTCGGCATACTCACCTTCTGATTGTGCTGACATTCCTTCACGATAATAAAAGAAAGCTTGTTTCTCTTGTTTACTTGCTGGGAAGACCTTTAATAAGATATCCGCAACTATCGTAAAAGTTTTATCGATGAAATTATCATTTTTTTGTATTCGACCCATTTTTGCATTTTAAATCAAGAGATAAAAATAAGGCTACTTGAGTCCTTATCTAACTGTCAGGGATATATTTAAGTTCTAATTGTAATCTTTTAGAACAAAAGGTAATAAATTTAAAATTCGACCTCGTTTAACTGCTTTTGCTAGCTCACGTTGTTGTTTTACTGTTAAATTCGTAAGATATCGCGGTAAAATCTTACCATTTTCGTTAAGAAATGTTTTAAGTAAATTTATATCTTTGTAGTTAATTTTTTGGTCAAGTTTAATAGGAGATACGCGTTTTTTTATTTTACTATTGTATGAAACCATAGTTTAGTATTTAGAGATTCCTTTTAATATTGTAATTTAATATTTTAATGTGCCGTATCCAATTCTTTAATTCGATTAAACTACTTTTTTCCACGGAAGATTAATAAATTATTATCCGTAATTTTTAGTATTATTTAATCTCTTTATGATTTGTATGAGTGTTACAGTAGCGACAGAATTTTTTAATTTCTAATCTACTTGGAGTGTTTTTTCGATTTTTTTTCGTAGTATAACGTGAAACACCATTTGATCTTTTATTTTCATTTGTACGACAGTCCGTACATTCAAGTGTAATAACAATTCTTGATCCCTTAGCTTTAGCCATAAAATTGAAATTTTTTGATTTAATTATACGTATATTTTTACATATTCAAAAATGAATTACAAGATTTAAGTATTGCAATTATTTGTAGCTTGTTATATTAAACGTGATGTATTATAGTTAAACTCAAAATCAAATTTGAAATCTGTTTAAAATTATGGCAAATATTAAATCCGCAATTAAGCGAATTAAAACATCGAAACGGAATGCGTTACAAAATAAATTATACAAATCAAATATAAAAACATTTACACGAAAGTACCTAATTTCGCTAAATGAGTATAATTTAAAACCAAACCCTTCCAATTTAGCTCTAGTCACAAAGTATCTATCTCTTGTTTTTAGCAAAATTGACAAGGCAACAAAAAAGAATGTATTACATAAAAATACGGCCGCAAGAAAGAAGCGTGCGTTAGCAAATGCTTTTAATTCTATACAGTAAGACTGAAAATGTTACAAAGAGCTAATATTCATAGAGGTAGATTGAGGATTAACCTCGTAATAAAATAAACATTTAAAAAACTAATATTTGTTTTTTAAAATGGTAACAATAACTTTATTAATTAGAATTTAAATACTAACAAAAGTTAAATACGCTTAAAAATTATTTAGGATCTTTATGAAAAACAAAGCCTTTGTTACAACCTTACCTGATTTTGTAGAAATTCAAAGAGCAAGTTTTTGTTGGTTTCTATCACAAGGTCTAAGCGAAGAGATTGAAAATTTTTCTTCTATTACAGACTTTACAGAAAATGTTAAACTCAATTTTTTTGGGTATGCTTATAAAGTAACTAAACCAAAGTATGGGATAATCGAAACGAAAGACCGTGGTCTTACGTTTGGTGTTCGAATTTATGTTCCAATGTCATTAATTATTTTTAATGGGGCTGTACAAGAGGTTAATAATTTACCAAAAGTTTTTATAGGTGAACTACCTTTAATGACCAACCGTTGTACATTTATTATAAATGGTTGTGAGCGGGTTATAATTAATCAAATTGTTAGAAGCCCTGGAATATATTACAAAGAAGACATTGCAAAAGATGGCCAAAGTTTATACAAGGCAACTTTAATTCCTAATAGAGGTTCATGGCTAAACTTTGGTATTCATAAAAAAAAGCAATTATATAACCAACTTTATGTCAGTGTAGATAAAACCGATGAATTTAAGGTGGCAATCTTTTTAGCTGCACTTGGTATTGATATAAATGAAATCTATGGTGATATAACACATCCTGAATTTTTAAAAAGATTTAATGTTCCCTTTTCAAAAGAATTTGATGAAAAGGGGAGTATGAAAAAAACAACGCTTGAAGAAGATAAAGGCGCAGTTACACCTTTTAAAGAATTTTTTGATACACGTATTTTTAATCCGAAATATTACAGTATAGGCTACGTCGGTCGCTACAAATTAAATCAAAAATTTAATTTAAATGTTCCAAAGACTATTACTGATCTTACACATCAAGATATCGTTGCGATAATTGATCACTTGATTAATCTAGAATACAAAGAAGGAAGCGTTGATGATATAGATCATTTAGAAAATCGCCGAGTAAGATCTGTTGGTGAATTATTACAAAGACAATTTCGTACAGGATTAATTCGTTTGGAGCGAATCTTATCTGAACGTATGACACTTTGTGATCCAAATGTTATGAAAGTAACACGGTTAGTTAACCCAAAACCAATTATTTCCATAATGCGTGAGTTTTTTGGCTCGAGCCAATTATCACAATTCTTAGATCAAACAAATCCACTAGCCGAATTAACACATAAACGAAGAATAAGTGGTCTTGGGCCTGGTGGATTTAGTCGTGATCATGTTAGTTTTGAAGTACGTAACATTCATCCAAGCCATTATGGTCGTATATGTCCTATTGAAACACCCGAAGGTCAAAACGCAGGATTAACCTCATCTCTTTCTACTTACGCCCGCATGAATTCTTTTGGATTCATCGAAACGCCATTTTTTCAAGTTAAAAATGGTATCGTATTCAAAAATTTACCGGCAATTTATTTAACAGCGGAAGAGGAAGATAAACTAAAGATTGCACCTGGTGATACCAAAGTAGATAAAAATCAGAAAATTATTAGTGAACTGATTACAGTCCGCTATAAACAGGAATTTATCTTAATCTCAGCTCTGGATATAGAATTAATGGCAGTATCTACAGTCCAAATTATTTCTGCTGCAACGGCATTGATCCCGTTTGTAGAACATGATGATGCCAATCGTGCATTGATGGGGTCAAACATGCAACGCCAAGCTGTTCCTCTTCTTTATCCTACAAGACCTGTTATTGGTACTGGTTTAGAAAACCAATTAGCGACAGATGCGGGTCTAGTAGTTACTAACTATTTTGATGGGAAAGTAGATAAAGTTACAAGTGAGCTAATTCAAATACATAATAAATTTGGTAAAAAAGTAAAACATTTTTTACAAAAATATAAAAGATCTAATCAAGATACCTGTATTAATCAACGTCCTATCGTATGGGAAGGAGAATTAGTCGAATCCGGACAAATTATTGCCGACGGTCCGAGTACAGAACATGGAGAACTCGCATTAGGTCAAAATGTTCTTGTAGCTTACATGCCTTGGGAAGGCTATAACTATGAGGATGCCATTCTAGTTAGTGAACGTCTTATTTATGCCGATTTATTTACTTCCGTCCATATAGAAAAATATGACATTGAAGTGCGTGAAACCAAAGCTGGAACCGAAGAAATTACGCGAGATCTACCAAATGTAAATGAAAAAGCCTTAAAAAACTTGGATGAGAATGGAATTATTTTTAAAGGTGCTTTTGTTTTACCAGGTGATTTATTAGTAGGTAAGGTAACTCCATCTGAAGAATCCGATGAAATACCAGAAGGCCGACTATTACGTGCAATTTTTGGTGAAAAAGCGAAAGAAGTCACTGATAATTCTCTACGAGTTCCGAAAGGAAGTTATGGACGTGTTTTAGATATTAGAATATTTACACGCGAAAATGGGGACGAATTACCCGCATCTACAGATTCACTAATTCGAATATTTTTAGCACAAATGCGAAAAATACAGGTTGGAGACAAAATGGCAGGACGTCATGGTAATAAGGGTATTATTTCGAGAATATTACCTCGACAAGATATGCCTTATTTACCCGATGGTACATCAATAGATTTAATTCTAAATCCCTTGGGTGTTCCATCACGAATGAATGTTGGGCAACTTTATGAAGGGTTATTAGGGTTAGCAGCAGAAAATCTGAATAAACGATTCAAAATTATGCCTTTTGATGAAATGTATGGTTTAGAGGCTTCACGAATACTAACAAATGTTAATTTAAAAGAGGCAAGTAAAAGAACAAAAAAAAGTTGGCTTTTTAATAAATATTCACCCGGACGTTTATTCATGACAGATGGACGAACAGGTGAAATGTTTGATAACCCAATTACTGTTTGTAAAACATACATGTTAAAGTTGATACATTTAGTAGATGATAAAATTCATGCTCGTTCAACTGGACCCTACTCTTTAGTTACACAGCAACCTTTAGGAGGTAAATCACAACAAGGTGGACAAAGATTTGGTGAAATGGAAGTTTGGGCATTAGATGCTTTTGGTGCCGCATATACATTACAAGAACTCTTAACTATTAAATCAGATGATATGAATGGTCGAAACGAGACTCTAAATGCAATTATTAAAGGTGAGCCAATACCAAAACCAGGTATTCCAGAATCTTTTAAAGTATTAATTTTAGAGTTACAGTCTCTAGGTCTTAATATTGGAATGTATAAAATACAAAAAAATAAACGAGGACAGACTAAAGGTATTGAAATTGATATTATGACGAATCAACAAAAAGAGTCTCTATTGCCAACCTATAAATCAATTGAGCTTAACTAAAATGAGTGGGACAAAAAAATTACTATGATTAATTCTAGACATGATTTTGATTATATTAAAATCAATCTTGCTTCACCCCAAAGAATAAAAGAATGGGGTGAACGAGTATTGCCTAATGGACAAATTGTGGGTGAAGTAACAAAACCCGAAACAATAAATTATAGGACTTTTAGACCCGAGATGGATGGCCTATTCTGCGAACGAATCTTTGGCCCTGTCAAAAACTGGGAATGTTCCTGTGGAAAATATAAAAGAAGAGAACCTTTAGAACTTCTAATCTGCGAAAAATGTGGTGTTGAAGTTACAGAATCTAGGGTTCGAAGACACAGAATGGGGGTTATTTGTTTATTGTCACCTGTTACACATGTGTGGTACCTAAAAGGTAGACCTAGCTATTTAAGTCTTCTACTTAGAATGCGAGTAAAAGCTTTAGAAGAAATTATCTATTTTAACAAATATCTAAAACAAAATAATGATGAGAATTTTGAAAATAGCAATAATTTAACCTTTGAAGATTATTTGTATCTTTATGATAATAATTTTGTGCCAGACGAAAGTCGAGCTAATATTGGGGCAGAAGTAATAAAATTTTTACTTAAAAAATTAAACTTAAAAAAAGAAATTAGAAAAAATAGATTACTTCTTCTTCTGAAAGATCAGGATTACAAAGTATTTGAAGATCGGCCAAATCAAATACCAAATAAATTCGAAACAAGAGAAAAAATAATTCGTCGAATAAGATTAATAGAAAATTTTATAGCTACTGGATCAAACCCGAGTTGGATGGTATTAGATGTTATCCCCGTTATACCTCCCGGTTTACGCCCAATGGTTCAATTAGAAGGTGGTAGATTCGCTACTTCAGATTTAAATGAATTATACCGACGCGTTATTACACGTAATAATCGCCTAGCACGTCTACTTAAAATTTACGCTCCAGCAATCATTATACATAATGAAAAACGGATGTTACAAGAAGCTATTGATGCGTTAATTGATAACGGTAAACGAGGACGACAAGCTTTAGGTGCTAATAACCGTGCATTAAAATCATTATCCAATATAATCGAAGGTAAACACGGTCGTTTTAGACAAAATTTATTAGGGAAGAGAGTAGATTACTCCGGAAGATCTGTAATTATTGTAGGCCCATCCTTAAAATTAAATCAGTGCGGGTTACCGCATGAAATTGCTTTTGAATTATTTCAACCATTTATTATTCAACAATTAATAAAAAATGGATTAGCAAGTAATATGAAATTAGCCAAAAAGTTAATACAAACTGGTGAACCTTTTATATGGGCTATACTAGAAAGTATACTTGAAGGGCATCCAATCCTATTAAATCGAGCTCCTACATTACATCGTTTAGGTATTCAAGCTTTTGAACCTATATTAGTTGAAGGTCGCGCTATACAATTACACCCTTTAGTTTGTCCCGCTTTTAACGCCGATTTTGATGGGGATCAAATGGCAATCCATGTACCATTATCGCTTGAAGCTCAAGCAGAAGCTAGAATACTTATGCTAGCGACAAATAATTTCTTATCACCTGCAACAGGTGACCCTATATTATTACCTAGCCAAGATATGGTCTTAGGATCTTACTACTTAACTGTAAATACCCATCTCAAAGACAAGTATGCAAATCATTATTTTGCAAATAATGAAGATGTTATTTTTGCCTTTAATCAAAAAAAGATTAATTTACACACACCAGTATGGTTATGCAATGAAAAAATGGGAGAAGAAAAAACAAAAGAAAAAAATAGTAAGGTACAAAATATAAAATTCGATAATGGGAAAACAAAACAATACATAAACACTACACCAGGTCGTATATTAATTAATAATGTTATCCAAAAAAATCTGAATCTCTAACAAATGAATAAAATAGTTAAATTTCAAAATAAACTTTTTAATAAAAAAGAGCTTAAGAACGTTATATATGAAGCATTTATAAATTATGGTGCAGCGCGGGCAAGTTATTTAGCCGATGAATTGAAAGAGTTAGGATTTCATTATGCAACGAAAGCTGGTATTTCAATTAGTATTGAGGATCTAAAAGTACCCCCAATAAAGAAAAACTCATTAATCGAAGCTAGTAAGGAAATTCAAATCTCCGATAAAAAATATAATCGGGGTGAGATAAACATGATCGAACGATTCGAAAATGTCACATATGTCTGGAATAATACAAGCGAAAACCTAAAAAATGACTTGGTGACCTATTTTAAGACAACAGATCCTTTTAACTCGATTTATCTAATGGCTTTTTCGGGTGCACGAGGTAACCTATCTCAAGTAAGACAGCTTGTTGGTATGCGAGGTTTAATGTCAGATTCTAAAGGTCAAATTATGGATATTCCGATTATCCGTAATTTTAGAGAAGGTTTGACCATAACAGATTATATCATGTCATCTTATGGTGCCAGAAAAGGGGTAGTTGATACGGCATTGCGAACTGCAGATTCAGGATATCTAACACGGCGTTTAATTGACGTAGCACAAGATGTTATTATTCGTGAAGAAGATTGTTTTACAAGACGTGCTTTAAATATTTACTCGCATAAATTTAAGGAATCTAATTTTGTTAGAAAAATAACTGGACGTATCGCTGCAAAAAAAATTATTTGTCAAAAATCAAAAGAATTGTTAGTACTCCGTAATCAAGAAATTAGCTCTGAGATTGCGAAGAAACTCTTCCGATTAAAAATAGAAATAGTAACTATTCGATCGCCTTTAACTTGTGAATCAACGCGTTCTATCTGTCAAAAATGTTATGGCCATAATTTAGCCTATGGTAAACTAGTAGATTTAGGTGAAGCCGTAGGAATTATTGCGGCCCAATCCATAGGTGAGCCAGGAACACAATTAACCATGCGAACATTTCACACAGGAGGTATCTTTACAGCTAAATTAAAGCGACAGATTCATGCCCAAAATGCTGGTCTTATATCTCTTAATAAAGATATTCAAACTCGAGAAGCTAGGACAATGTTCGGAAAGAGTATTCTTCTACTAAAGAAAGAAACTACTATCACAATTACAAATTATAAAAATGAAAATTCAAAAATTAAACTAATACCAAACAGCTCAATCTTCATTAAAGATAATAATTACGTTAAAAAGAAGGAATTATTAGCCGAATTACCCTTAACAAATCAACAAACATTACAAGCAAAAAAGAATATATTATCTCCAGTATCTGGTGAAGTTTTCTTAAAACCAAACTCAAATGTAATTTGGATCTTAAATGGTGATATCTATAATTTAATTAATGCTAGTCTAGTCAATAAATTTTACAAAAATAATATAAAAACAGAAAATGATAGTTTGATTAATTTTAAATTAACATCTAAAACTGAAGGTATTGTTAAAATTGGGCAGAACAAAATAGATAACTCATTAGAAACAATTAAAATTTTAAATTGTCTTCAATTTTTTAATATTCCACTATACAAAGATAAAATTAACTCTAAATTAGTACTAATTAATAACAATAGTGAGAAATATACTATTGAAGAACTCCCTCAAAATTTAAATTCAAGATCAATCTTATTCGCAAAAGGAAAACTTAAAAAATACCAGATTCCTTGTGATGGTAACATTTATTATAAAAATTCAAATTTCTTTAAATCGAATAAGAAAAGAAAAGAAAAAATTATCAAAAAAAGTGGGAAAATTTTCTTTATTCCAAAAGAAATAAAAACTATAAATAAAAGCTCTAGCTTATTATTAATAACAAATGGTGACGTTCTTAATAACCCAAAAACAGAATTAACAAAAGGTATTTTTTCAAATATTGCCGGTCTTGCAGAAATCAAAGAAGCAAATAAAATCGTACAACAAATTACAATTAAACCAGGTAAATTTTATGAGTATTTAGATCTTAAATCTAAAGAAAAAGAAGAACTTCTAAAATTGGATAAAAAAATATTTTTTCCTGGCGAAATTATTTTTGACGACTTTATCGTAAATGATATGAGTTATCTTGAAGTTACAAAAATAGAAAATCGGTTAAGACTATTACTTAGACCAATTTACGAATTTAATATTCCAAAACCAAGAGCAAATCAAAATTCAAGAATTCTGCATAAAAATCAATTTTCAAATAAATTAAAATTAATAAATTCGCATTTTATAAAACTAAAATCGGAAAGTCTTATCCAAAAAACGAAAAATTATGCCCTTTTAGGTTCGTTTATCAACTTAAAATACAAAAAAATAAAAATTGGAACAAAACCAAATCTAAAATGGAAAGTTTTAAAAAATAGCAAAAATTGCCATAACTTAATTCTTATGACCAAGGAAGTTATTGATTTAATCAATTTCATACCACAAAAAATTAAGACAGAAAAATTAAAACTCTCTACATATGTGAAAGAAGGGCAATTTGTAGAACCGTATGCTCTTCTTGCTAAACTTTCGATATTATCTAGTGAAACCCTAACGATAACAAACATTAAGAAAAGATTAACACCCTCTCCAAGAGTAATGTTAGTTAATGAGAATAATTATCGTCTTTATTACAATGAGCAAAATAATTTTTTAGTCAAAAAGAATGAAATGCTAAGAACAGGCGATAAAATAACGCCAAATTTACGAATCAAAGATTGTGGACAAGTTTTAGATATTTTACCCTTTAAATTTAAGATACATAAAGGTACACCTATCTTTTTAACCGAACAAACTTACGTTTATATAAAACCAAGTGCTCTTATAAAAACAGAAGATGTGATTGGTGAAGTTACCTATGAGCAAGTAATTACAGGAGATATTGTTCAAGGTTTACCTAAAGTCGAAGAGATCTTAGAAGCCCGAAAACCCCAAGACGAGGCTTATTTAGCCGAAACTTCTGGGCTCGTATATGATATAAACGAAAACACAATTTCTCTTATAGGTATTTTCAAGACATTTAATAAAAACTCAAAGTCAACTTATAAGCATCAAATAAATCTTAAGAAAAATGAAAAAAGCCTTGTTATAAATAAACAAGATTACATCTATATAGGTCAGCCTATTACAGGAGGAATTATTAATCCACATGGCTTATTAGTAACATACTTTAATTACTACAAAACAATACATAGCGAGTACGAGGCGGCATATTTCAGTTTTAAAAAAATACAAAATCTACTCATTAGAAAAGTTCAAGAAGTTTATCAATCACAAGGTGTCGCAATTGCAGATAAACATATCGAAATAATTATTCGCCAGATTACTTCAAAAGTGGAAATCATAACAACCGGTTCAACTTTATTACATTCCAATGAGTTGATCGATTTAAAACAAATAAGATACATTAATGCCATAATGCGTAAAACAGAGAGACATCCTGCAAGCTATAATCCGGTTTTACTAGGGATAACAAAAGTATCACTCTTATCTGAAAGCTTTATTTCCGCAGCAAGCTTCCAAGAAACTACAAGAATTTTAACTACAGCTGCTATTGAAGGTAAAATAGATTGGTTACGTGGGTTAAAAGAAAATGTTATCATTGGACATTTAATACCAGCTGGTACAGGTTTTGAGCATAAACCAAATTTAAAATTGAATATGACCGAAATAACCTAAAAATCAGATTATTTTATGATATAATCACAATATATATATATACAATTTATTACAGGATTATTTTTTATGGCTACAGTACAATTAGCCCAATTATTAGATGCCGGAGTACATTTCGGGCATAAAGCAAATAGATGGAACCCAAAAATGTTCCCATATATCTATGCAGAACGAGATGGAATTCATATTTTAGACCTAGTTCAAACATCAATACTTCTTAACGAAGCAGCACGCTATGTAAATACAGCATCACAAAAAGAAAAGATATTTTTATTTGTAGGTACAAAGAGACAAGCAGCAGGAATTATTGAACAAGAGGCTAAAAAGTGCAACTCTTATTATGTAAATCATAGATGGCTTGGTGGTATGTTAACCAATTGGAAAACGGTAAAAACCCGTATTGACCGTTTAAAAATACTTGAACAACAAGAACAGGATGGTATTTTTGATCTACTACCTAAAAAAGAAGGGTCAAATTCAAGAAAAGAGTTAGAAAAATTAAGATTACACTTAAATGGCATTAAGGATATGCCACGAATTCCTGATGTAATGATCGTTGTGGATCAACATCGTGAATTAACAGCAATAAAAGAAGCCATTAGCCTAAATATCAAAATTATCTCAATTTTAGATACAAATTGTGATCCAGATATTATAGATATGCCAATACCAGGAAATGATGATTCTATAGGATCAATCAAATTAATTCTTCAAACACTAGGGTCTAATATCTCCAGTGGGCAAAATCAGAATATCGAATAAGTCAAAAAGTCACCCTATAAACTTGATTTAGTATACTAAATCAAGTATACTTGGTTTAGTATACTTGGTTTAGTAACGTTTTTTAATTTTAGCCTTATAAATTATAATATTACTAATCCTGCAAAAATAATAAAAAGGAAAGTGCAATGCAGATAAAGTTTTTTGACTTGGTATTTTCCCAAGGAAGGGTCTGCTAATTTTCACTCGTTAAGCCTCAAGGCTGTTAATGCTTGTTTTCGGCGCTGGACTTAATTCTCAAGTCAGAGGAGTTTTATCACCTGAACAGAATTTCGAAATAATGTTAATAATGTTAAAAACAACTTCGGGGAAATTAGCTTGATAAAGACCTCTCGAAAATTTAATGAATCTGTAATTTACCAAAAAGTCAAAGTCAAAAGTTCTCGCACTTAGATCACCAACAGAAAATATGTTGTTGTTTCTAATACTACTGTATAAGTAAATTTTGTGCGATTAAATCAACAAAGATTTATAAATCTAACTCAACAAGGTTTGTCTACGACCAAGAAAAAAAATGAGATTAGTAAATATAAAAAACATTTAATGAGTTATTTTTATTAGTATTTAGTTATATAAGCTAAAATTGACAATGAT